>ERZ1066126.15-NODE-15-length-168267-cov-29.493181_pt1 | contig 168267 bp, 136 predicted proteins | sample MGYA00382773_ERZ1066126 | MGnify/ENA primary metagenome ERZ1066126 (study PRJEB33369, sample SAMEA5778356) | biofilm metagenome | biome: Industrial cooling water; feature: Water cooling tower basin; material: Biofilm | place: United Arab Emirates | collected... | reverse complement strand
TCTGCTGGCTGATTCCTAGATCCGCATCAAGCATGTGCTGCGTCGGACGCATACGCATGACTACAAGCGCCACGGCACAACATCGCTATTGCTGCACTAGATGTCGCAACAGGCAAGGTCATCGGAGAACTCAAGCGCCGTCACCGCAGTGCTGAACTCCTGCAATTCCTGGGCGTCATTGATGCCTCAGTGCCTGCCGATCAGGACGTGCACCTGATCATGGACAACTACGACACACCACAGACCGATGCCGTGCGCTCCTGGTTCGCTGCACGACCCCTCTACCATGTGCATTTCACGGCAACATCCGCGTCGTGGCTGAATTTGGTCGAGCGCTTCTTTTCCACGCTGAGGGGGAAGTGGATCAAGCGCGGCGCCCATACAAGCATCAAAGATCTTGAATCTTGAGCAGTCGATCCGCGACTACCTGGCACGCCACAACGAACAGCCGCAGCGTTTTGTGTGGCGCAAGAGCGCCGACCAGATTATCAGTGCCGTCAGCCGCGCAGCCGAAAAGCTGGCATGACTTAGTTATGTTTAGTTACGGAACACAACGCTAGAGAGCGAAGGTGGCACCAGACCACAGGGCAAACTTGCTCAGAACAGTCTTCCACAATACGCGCAGCAACACGGGAAGGCGACACTACGCTGATCGATCACCAGGCTACCTCTTTTGACAGCGCGAATCCTGGCCAGCACTCGGCGAAGCAGTCGGGACTGGCGCATCCAGCTCTTGATGCCGCCGTCACCGCACCAAGCTCGTCAAGAGCATTGAAGAGGCAGCCGATCTCTCCAATCGGCATGGTACGGCAAACCGCCAGATTTTCAGCTCAATTCGCCCATCACTTCAGTCTCTATGGGATTCCCAACTGAAGATATAGATCGAGAGCCCAGTCCTGGGCATCTCCCGGTTATGCGTTGCTTCAGTGTTTGAGGTTTTTGCGCAGCCGATCCAGGGCCTGCAACTGCGCCTGGGTCTGCATTTGCTGCTGGTAGGCTTCGACGATGCTCATGGTCGAGTCGCCGCGACCTTCGATCACCCGCTGCGCTTCCTCCAGCGCTGCGCGCGCGGCTTTTTCGTCGATGTCCTGGGCGCGAATCGCGGTGTCGGTCAGAATCGTCACGACCGACGGCTGCACCTCCATGATCCCGCCCGACACGTACAAATGAACTTCTTCGCCGCTGGGCTGGATGACTCGCACTTCCCCAGGCTTCAGGCGCGTGATCAACGGCGCATGCCGCGGCGCGATGCCCAATTCGCCCAACTCGCCAGAGGCAACCACCAATTTGGCATCGCCGCGGAAAATCTCTGCTTCGGCGCTAACGACTTCGACTCGGATGGTGCTCATGGGAGTTTCGGTTCCTGTTGCCGTGAGCTCTTAACAAGGTTTGCGGCAATGCTGATAAATGGTCTGCGCGGCTGTGCCGCGCCCTGTGGCCTGCGCTTAGAAGTTTGCGGTGAGCCGTAAGCAACCAACCCACCGCCAACCTGACTTAAGCCGCAACGCCCATCGACTTGGCCTTTTCCATCGCCTCATCGATACCGCCGACCATGTAGAAGGCCTGCTCTGGCAGGTGATCCACGCCGCCGTCGACGATCATCTTGAAGCCGCGGATGGTTTCCTTCAGCGACACGTATTTGCCTGGGCTGCCGGTGAAGACTTCGGCCACGTGGAAGGGCTGGCTGAAGAATTTCTCGACCTTACGGGCGCGAGCTACGGTGGCTTTGTCCTCCTCGCTCAACTCGTCCATGCCGAGAATGGCGATGATGTCCTTAAGTTCTTTGTAGCGTTGCAGCGTCGACTGCACGCGGCGAGCGGTCTCATAGTGCTCGGTACCGATCACGTTCGGATCGAGCTGGCGGCTGGTCGAATCCAAGGGATCCACGGCCGGATAAATGCCCAGCGAGGCGATGTTACGGCTCAACACGACGGTCGCGTCCAAGTGCGCGAAGGTCGTTGCCGGCGACGGATCGGTCAAGTCGTCGGCGGGCACATATACCGCCTGGATGGAGGTAATCGAGCCGGTCTTGGTCGAGGTGATGCGTTCCTGCAGCACACCCATTTCTTCCGCCAGCGTCGGCTGGTAACCCACCGCCGACGGCATACGGCCCAGCAGCGCCGAGACTTCGGTACCGGCCAGCGTGTAACGATAGATATTGTCGACGAAGAACAGCACGTCGCGGCCCTTGCCTTGCTCGTTCTTCTCGTCGCGGAAGTACTCCGCCATCGTGAGGCCGGTCAGCGCGACGCGCAAACGGTTGCCTGGCGGCTCGTTCATTTGGCCGTAGACCATCGCCACTTTGTCGAGGACGTTGGAGTCCTTCATCTCGTGGTAGAAGTCGTTGCCCTCGCGGGTGCGCTCGCCGACGCCGGCGAACACCGACAAACCTGAGTGTTCCTTGGCGATGTTGTTGATCAGCTCCATCATGTTGACGGTCTTGCCCACGCCTGCGCCGCCGAACAGGCCGATCTTGCCGCCTTTGGCGAACGGGCACATCAGGTCGATCACCTTGATGCCGGTTTCCAGCAAATCGTTACCGCCCGCCTGTTCGTCGTAACTCGGCGCCGACCGATGGATTTCCCAACGCTCTTGCTCGCCAATCGGACCAGCTTCGTCGATCGGGTTACCGAGCACGTCCATGATGCGGCCGAGGGTCTTCAGCCCGACTGGTACAGAGATCGCCTTGCCGGTGTTATCGGCGATCAGTCCGCGTTTCAGGCCATCGGTGGAACCGAGCGCAATCGTGCGAACGATGCCGTCGCCCAACTGCTGCTGCACTTCCAGCGTGATCTCGGTACCCGCCACTTTCAGCGAGTCGTAGATCTTCGGCACGCCAGCGCGCGGGAACTCGACGTCGACAACCGCGCCGATGATTTGTACGACTTTGCCTTGGCTCATTTGCGCAACTCCTGAAACTTGAACTTTAGTGCGTCCAGGCGTTCGACCTAGACGCTGAATTCTCAATGCGGAACGCTAGACGGCTGCAGCGCCGCCCACGATTTCCGAAATCTCTTGCGTAATCGCCGCCTGACGGGCTTTGTTGTACACGAGTGTCAGGTCGCCGATCAGCTTGGTGGCATTGTCGGACGCGCTCTTCATGGCAACCATGCGCGCAGCGTGCTCGCTGGCGAGATTCTCCAGCGTCGACTGGTACACCAAACTTTCGATGTAACGCGTGAGCACGTGATCCAGAATGTCTTTGGCGTTCGGCTCGTACAAGTAATCCCACGAGTGCGTCGACTCCAGCGAATCGGACGGCGGCAGCGGCAACACCTGATCAATGGTCACCTTCTGCGTCATCGTGTTGACGAAGTGGTTGTAGGCCAGGAACAAGCGATCGGCGCGACCCGACATGTAATTGTCGAGGATGACTTTGATAGCACCGATCAGCTGCGAGACCTGCGGCTTCTCGCCAAGATGCGTCACCGATCCCTCAAAGTTGACCTTGAGGCGTTTGAAAAACGCGGTGGCTTTCTGGCCGATACAAACCACATCGATCTCAACGCCCTTCTGTTGCCACTCGCGGAACTCGCCGAGCAGACGACGGAACAAATTAGCGTTTAAGCCACCGCACAAACCGCGGTCGGTGGAGACAATGATGTAGCCGACGTGCGAGATCTCTTTGCGCTCGACCAGGAACGGATGCTGATAATCGGTGTTGGCTTTAGCAATGTGGCCGATCATCTGCCGCATCAGCCGCGCGTACGGGCGCGAAGCCTTCATCAAGTCCTGGGCGCGGCGAATCTTGCTCGCCGACACCATCTCGAGCGCGCGCGTCACCTTGCGGGTGTTCTGCACGCTCTTGATCTTGGTTCGAATTTCTCTTGCGCCGGCCATTCGTTTGCTCGCTTCGCTCGCACAGTCTCAGAAGTAACGGGTCACGCGCCCAGGTCGCGCCAAGCAGCCAGTGTCTCGGGATTCGATGCTGCTTTCCCATCGACCATTGACTACTTCCTATTCACCGCTTCTCTACCAACTCCCGGTCTTCTTGAACTCCGCAATACCCTTCTTGAAGGCGCCTTCCAGCTCGTCGTTCCAGTCGCCCGTGGTGTCGATCTTAGTCATCACATCGGCGTAGTTGCTGCGCATGTGCTTGTGCAGCGCCTTTTCGAACGGCTGGATCTTCGCCAGCGGCAGATCGTCCATAAAGCCCTTATCGACGGCGTACAGCGACAGACCCATATCGCCAACGCTCATCGGGGCGTACTGCTTCTGCTTCATGAGCTCCGTCACGCGTTGACCGCGTTCCAACTGCGCACGCGTAGCCGCGTCGAGGTCGGACGCGAACTGAGCGAAAGCCGCCAGTTCGCGGTACTGCGCCAACGCCAGACGAATACCGCCGCCGAGCTTCTTGATGATCTTGGTTTGTGCCGCACCACCGACGCGCGACACCGAGATACCGGCGTTCATCGCGGGGCGGATACCCGCGTTGAACAAATCGGTTTCCAAAAAGATCTGGCCGTCGGTGATGGAGATCACGTTGGTCGGCACGAACGCCGAGACGTCGCCGGCTTGCGTTTCGATGATCGGCAGCGCGGTCAGCGATCCCGTCTTGCCTTTCACGGCGCCGCCAGTGAACTTCTCGACGTACTCCGGATTGACGCGCGCGGCGCGTTCCAAAAGGCGCGAGTGCAAATAGAACACATCGCCCGGATAAGCTTCGCGGCCCGGCGGGCGGCGTAGCAGCAGCGAGATCTGGCGATACGCCCAGGCCTGCTTGGTCAAGTCGTCGTAAATGATCAGCGCGTCTTCGCCGCGGTCGCGGAAGTACTCGCCCATCGCGCAACCGGCGTAGGCGGCGACGTACTGCATCGCGGCCGACTCGGACGCAGAAGCGGCGACGATGATGGTGTGCGCCAGCGCGCCGTTCTCATCGAGCTTGCGCACCACGTTCGCGATCGAGCTTTGCTTCTGGCCGATAGCGACGTAGATACACTTAATGCCGCTGCCCTTCTGATTGATGATGGTGTCGACCGCCAGGGCGGTCTTGCCGGTCTGACGATCGCCAATGATCAGCTCGCGCTGACCGCGGCCGACAGGCACCATCGCGTCGACCGATTTGTAGCCGGTTTGCACGGGCTGGGCAACGGATTGACGCCAGATCACGCCTGGCGCCACTTTCTCGATGGGACTCGACAACTTGGCGTTCAGCGGTCCCTTGCCATCGATCGGCGCACCGAGCGCGTTGACGACTCGCCCCAGCAACTCAGGACCCACCGGCACTTCCAGAATGCGACCCGTGGTTTTGACGGCATCGCCCTCGCGCAAGTGCTCATAGTCGCCGAGCACCACGGCGCCGACCGAGTCGCGCTCCAGGTTCAGCGCCAAAGCGAACGTGTCGCCCGGCATTTCGATCATCTCGCCCTGCATCACATCGGCGAGGCCATGGATGCGCACGATGCCGTCGGACACCGAAACGATGGTGCCTTCGTTGCGCGCTTCGGCGGCCGATTGAAATTTCTCAATCCTCGACTTGATCAGATCGCTGATCTCGGAGGGATTCAGTTGCGTCTGCATGGCATTTGTCCAAAGTTCTAATTTGTCGTTGGGAACAACGCCAACACAGGCATTGGAGCGCTGTGCCGTCGCACCCAGTGAAAAGTGAAAAGTGAAAAGTCAACGGAAGTGGGCGCCTTGGCAGGTGCCGAGCCCTGGTCTGACTTTTGACCTTCCACCTTGTTCGAGCGGCGGCAGGACTGGCGTCCAGCCGCCGCCGTCCAGCTCACATCAATTCCGCTCGAAGCCGCTTCAACTTGCCGCGCACCGAGCCGTCGATCACCACGTCGCCTGCCTCGACCACAGCGCCGCCAAGCAGCTCCGGATCGATGGACAGTTCGAGATCGATGGCACGGTTGAACCGCTTGGCTAAGGCGCCGACCAGCTGCTGCTGTTGCATCGGCTCAATCGCCATCGCAGCGCGAACGCGAACCTGCAATCGCTTTTCATCGTCGGCACGAAGCTTCTCGAACAGCAAAGCGACTTCCGCGAGCAGCGACAACCGCTGATTGGATTCCAGCATCCCCAGGAACCGGCCGAAACTGGAACTTGCGTTATCGCCTTCGCTGAGGAACAGCGAAATACGATCGGCCGCTTGCAGCTTCGGGCTACCCAGCAAATCGTGCACCGCCGACTGTTCGGCCACCTGGGCGGCGAAGCCCAAGCGAGCCGACCACTGCGCCTGCGCGCTTTCGTTTTTGGCTAATTCGAAGGCTGCCCGTGCATACGGCCGTGCGAGGGTCGTTGCATTGCTCATCGCGCGATCTCGGCAATCAAATCGTCGAGCAGCGCCTTGTGCGCGGCCGCGTCGATCTCTTTGCGAATCAGCTTCTCGGCACCCTTGACCGCCAACTCAGCCACCTGCGTGCGCAACGCTTCGCGCGCACGGTGGGCTTCGGTTTCGATCTCGGCAACCGCAACCACCTTCTGGCGGTTACCTTCAGCAATCGCATCGGTCTTGGCTTTTTCGACAATCTGACCGTATTCCTTCTCGGCCCGCTCGCGAATACCAGAAGCCTCAGCTCGCGCCTCGCGCAACACCTGGTCTTGCTGGGAAGACGCCGATGCCAGCGCGCGCTTGCCTTCCTCGGCTGCCGCCAGTCCGTCAGCGATTTTCTTCTGACGTTCTTCGATCGCACCGATGATGTGCGGCCAGCCGAACTTCATGACCAGCCAGGCGACCGCGAAGAACGCGAGTCCCTGGATGACCAAGGTCACATTAATGTTCATGCGTCTCTCTCCGCTTTATGTCGCGCCAAATCGGCGCGACGCCCGCAACGAAAGGCAGATTAGCCGCCGAGCGTCGCCAGGAACGGATTGACGAAGATCAGCAGCAAAGCGATGGCGACGCCGATAATCGGCACGGCGTCCAACAGACCGGCAACGATGAACATTTTGGTTTGCAGCATCGGTGCCAGTTCAGGCTGACGACTCGCGCCTTCAAGGAACTTGCCACCCAGCAGCGCGAAACCAATGGCGGTGCCCAGCGCGCCGAGACCGATGAGAAGGCCAGCGGCGATCAGCGAGTAGCTCATCACTTCGGCGACTTGTTGGACGTTTTCCATCGTTAACTCCGTTTAGCTTGGTTCTTGGTTCTTGGTGTTGGTTCTTGGTTGGGCCTATGACGAACGCCGTCAGCTCATCCAAAAACCGCTCTCTTTCTTACTTCTGTGAACTTGGGCCTGTTGTCGGCTCTTTCCAGTAACCAACAACAGCAACCAACAATCCTAATGGTGATCCGCGGCCATGCTGAGATACACGATTGTCAGCATCATGAAGATGAAGGCCTGCAGAGTGATCACCAGAATGTGAAACGCTGTCCAGATGAAGCCGGAGATGAACTGCAGCGGCGCCATGATGTAGGTCGACAGCGCGTCCATCGTAGCACCCAGCGTCATCGCGGCAATCAAGATGAAAATCAGCTCGCCAGCGTACATGTTGCCGAACAAGCGAAGGCTCAGCGACAACGGTCGAACAGCCTCTTCGATCACGCGCAGCAGCAAATTCGCCGGAGCGCCCTTCGGACCGAACGGGGCAGTCACGAACTCCTTGAAAAACCCGCCCACGCCTTTGTGCTTGATACCAAAGTACTGAATCAACAAGAAAACGCACAGGGCCATGCCAATCGTCGTATTGATATCGGCGGTGGGCACCACGCGCAGGTACTCGATGCCGGCCGCATGCGCACTGGCCGGCAGCCAGTCGACCGGAATCATGTCCATAAAGTTCATCAGGAACACGAGGCCGAAGATCGTGATCGCCAGGGGCGCAATGAGCTTGCTGTGACCGTGGAAGGTTTCCTTGACGAGACCATCGACGAACTCGACGATCATTTCGATCGCGCACTGCAATTTGCCTGGCACGCCCGAGGTGGATTTGCGCGCAACACGAATGAAAACGAACAGGAACACCAGCGCTGCGAGAAACTTGAAGAAAACGCTGTCGAGGTGCACCGTCATAAACGGGTGATCGCCCAGCTTCCACTGCAAGTGCACCAAGTGATGCTTGATGTAGTCGGTCATCGAACCGCCGCCTTCAGCAGCGTTGATGAGAGCCATCCAATTAGCCATAGCGTACGAGCGCCCCAGTTCCTGCGATTTGCGCCGCGATGAGCCCGACCAGCATCGCTGGCGCGTGCAACGTCAAGCTCAATCCCAACGCGAACAATCCAAACAACACCACCCACTTCCATGCCGCCGCAGCGAAAAAGCGCCGCGCCAACGTGGACACGCTGGCCATGCCGCCGCGCATCTGCGCCAGCGCAAACACGCTGTGCGCAACTGCGACGCAAGACCCGCCCCAGATCGTTGCCAGCCCTACCCGCCAGTTGCCCGACCACGCAAGGGCGATCAGAGCGGCAAGTCCTGCTGCAATCAGTTGCGCAATCAATACCCGCTGCGCCAAATGGCGGCCGGCGGCGAAAGGATCACGCATGCTGAGATCTCGAGGCTGCGGCGCGTTGGTACTTGCGCCGCGGGTGGACCCGTAAAAATCAACGGGAGTATAGGTTGGCTTTTTCGCGCGTCGCAAGCGTTCGGACGCGAAATTGTCATGGACCGGTGCAACATTTATTGAGCGAAGGCTCTACTGCCCTGCGCCGTGGCTCACTGCCGCGCCTTGAGCCTCGCACGTTGTTAAAGCGCAGGTTCTGTGCGTTTTCCATTTGCGAGTCCGGCGCGTGACCAGACTCGCTCTCGATGGATCAAGCACTTATATGCTCGATCGATGCGCAATCCTGGTTCCCACAGCAGGCTGTTTCGCAACAGCCTGCCGGAGCACTTGGCGAAGCGGCCTTTTCTTTGAACCCACGTCAAGTGATGCGCGGGTTGTGGCCGATACATCTGGTAATCGGCGAGCGAAGCCCGCATCGCTCGTCGGTCCGTTGCGGAACTCGTGCTGTTACCAGCCTGGATCGGGTACAAAGCCCGGAAAAGCCTGCGGCGAACGTTGAGCGTAGCCGCGATACGGTGGCGGCAGAATACCGGCCGCAATCAGATTGCGCCGAGAATCGTAGTACACGGTCCGCACTTCGCTCGGCACGTGACTGGCACGGACGAACTGCGTGGAACGTGCATGACTCCACTCGCGTTCACCATGGCCTGTGCCCAGCGGCGCGCCGGCAAGGCCCTTGTCGTACGCTTCTGCGCTTGCGCCAGGCGCTTGAGTACGCGGTGCGCTATGCGTGTCGGAACCACGCTGCGACTCGCGCTTGGCGATCCAGTTGTCCTCTTGGACATAGGCGCGACGTTCATGAAACACGGCCACACCGATCACGCCGACATCATTGGGTCGCCCGGTACGCGCGGCGTAGCTTTCGGGCAGCGGCGCGAAGTTGAAAGCAGCGATCTCGCTCATGTTCTTGCGCCAGCCGTTGATGACCGTCGACTGCCACGGACCCAGCACATAGCCGGATTGACCGGGATTGGCCGTTTCACCCGTCACCACGTTCACACCATCGACCGAGAGCACCGCCAGTACACGCTCACCGCTGCGATTGGTCAGTCGAATGCCATATCGATGGCCGGGCTCGCCGACCGCGAAATCCTGACCTTGATGATGGACCATCGGGACGTCGCGACCGAGCGTGCGGTCTTCGAGTCGAACCTCGACTTGGGCGAACAACGCCGGCGCCGCTGCCATCAACGCCACTGCCAGTGTGCTCTTGCGCATCATGACCTGCCTCCTTGTGTTGGGGTCAATGATGAAAACGGCGGCGGGTGGCGAGTGGGGTTAAGGTCCATGCCTGCGCATGTAAGGCCTGCGCCCGCTGGCCTCGCGCAAACACCGGGCGCGATGAATCGCGCTCCTACTGTTTCCCGCGCACGGTGGCAATCGACAAGTTTCGGAAGCCCAACTGCGCAAGCGCATCCATCGCGGTTACAACTGACTGATGCTCGGCACGCGCGTCGGCGCGGAGCACCACGGCTTTGCTATTCGGATCGGCGCCCACCTGCATGATCGCGGCCTTCAGCGTTTCGATCTTGGGATTGATCACCTCGTTGTTATTGACGAAGTAACGGCCTTCAGCATCGATCTGGATCATCAGCGGCTGCGCCTCATCGCTTTTCAGATCCGACGACGCTTCGGGCAACTCCACCTTGATGCGCGAGTTCTGATCGAAGGTGGCGGTGGCCATGAAAAAAATCAGCAACACCAGGATCACGTCGATCAACGGGATCACGGTGATCTCGATGTCGTCGTTGTCCTCGCTGGTGAATTTCATCGCGCAGCTCGCTGCGGGGCCGGCGCCGGAACGGGCGCGGCGACAGGATCAGGCGCCTCAAGGCTATCCATCAACAGGTTAGCTTCGTGTTCCAACGCCATTGCCAGATTCTGCACGTGGCCCTTGAAATGGCGATGAAAGAAATACCCGACGCACGCGACACACAAGCCTGCGGCAGTCGCAACGAGCGCCTCACCGATGCCCCCCGCTAACGCGTTGGCATCGCCAATTCCCGCTGTGGTGATCACCAGGAACATGCGAATCAGACCACTCACAGTTCCCAGCAATCCCAGGAGCGGCGAGATGATCGCGATCGTGCCGAGCGTGTTCAAATAGCGAGACAAACGGTGCACGACCTGGCGACCTGTGGCCTGCACCTTGTCGCTGATCACATCGCGCGAGCGCTGCCGGTTCGCGACTACCGTGGCCAGCACAGCGCCGAGCGGCGAGTTCTGGCGCAACTTGTCGAGATGGTCTTTCTCGATCTTCGCCGTGCGCGCCCACTGGCGTACTTCGGCACCTAGTTTAGGCGGCACAACACTGGACATACGCAGCGACCAGAAGCGCTCCAGAATGATGCCGATCATCACCACCGATGCCAGCACCAGCGGGATCATGATGAACCCGCCAGTCTTCAAGATTTCAAACACGTCAGTCCTTATTACTCGCCTGCGTTCGGCGGGCGATCATACCGAACGCTTAATATGCACACACGCGTGGCCCCTGATGGCAGGGCCACTTCTATCTCGTCGTCGACTCCGCGCTTGAGCAGCGCTCTGGCCAGCGGCGCATCGATGCTGATCCAGCCCAAAGAGGCGCTGGTCTCGTCGGGCCCGACAATGCGCAGCGTGCTGACTTCGCCCGACACTACGTATTCGAGTTCGACCCAGGCGCCGAAAAACACTTTGCCGCGATCGCTGGGTGGTTCGCTGACGACGCGCAGCGACTCCAGGCGCTTGGTGAGATAGCGGACTCGACGGTCGATCTCGGCGAGCTGACGCTTTCGATAAGTGTACTCGGCATTCTCCGACCGATCACCTTCCGCTGCCGCAGCCGCCAGCGCCGCAACGACCTCGGGACGACGCACACGCCAAAGTTCGTCCAGCTCAACTTTTAGCGCGCGATGACCCTCCGGCGTGATGATGGCCGTCGAGGGTGCACTGGGCGGGCGATAGCGGGTTCCGGGCACAGTTACTTCCTATTGGCGATCAAGAGCATTCACACACTGGCACAACGCCCTGAAGAAAAGGCGGTGAACCGATTCCTCAAGCACACGACCTTAGTGACTTCGTGTCTTCGTGTGAACAGAAGCTTCGATCTTCGGAACGTGGTCAGGCTACGACCACGGGAATCTTGCGGATCTTGGCCTGCCACTGCTTGGGGCCGGTTTCATGCACCGACTCGCCGCGGCTGTCGACGGCCACCGTTACCGGCATATCGCGCACGTCGAACTCATAGATCGCTTCCATTCCCAAGTCCTCAAAGGCGACCACACGTGCGCCTTTGATCGCTTTGGACACGAGGTACGCAGCACCGCCGACCGCCATCAAATAGACAGCGCCGAATTCCCGGATCGCAGCGACTGCCGCAGGGCCGCGCTCGGCCTTGCCGACCATGCCCAGCAGGCCGGTTCTTTCGAGCAGCGTGCGCGTGAATTTGTCCATGCGCGTGGCAGTCGTCGGACCAGCGGGACCGACAACTTCGTCACGCACCGGATCCACTGGGCCAACGTAGTAAATGAAGCGACCGGTAAAATCGACCGGCAGCGTCTCGCCACGACTCAGCATATCGATCATGCGCTTGTGAGCGGCATCGCGCCCGGTCAAGAGCTTGCCTGAGAGCAGAATCACTTCGCCGGGCTGGAAGCTCGCCACTTCCTCACGCGTGATGGTGTCGAGATTGACGCGCCGGCCTTTAGACGTGTCGTAGGTCAACTTAGGCCACGCATCCAGCGAGGGCGGTTGGAGCATCACCGGGCCCGAGCCGTCGAGCACGAAGTGCGCATGCCGAGTCGCAGCGCAGTTCGGGATGATCGCCACGGGAAGATTTGCCGCGTGGGTTGGGTAATCCTTGACCTTGATGTCCAGCACGGTGGTCAGTCCACCCAGGCCTTGTGCGCCGATACCGAGCGCGTTGACCTTTTCGTAGATCTCCAGGCGCAGCTCTTCGGCGCGATTGCTCGCGCCGCGCGCTTGCAGATCCTGGATATCGATAGGTTCCATCAGCGCTTCTTTGGCCAACAGCATGGCCTTCTCGGCGGTGCCCCCGATGCCGATGCCGAGCATGCCCGGCGGACACCAGCCGGCACCCATCGTCGGCACCGTCTTCAAGACCCAATCGACGATCGAATCGGATGGGTTCAACATCGCAAACTTGGATTTTGCTTCCGACCCGCCGCCCTTGGCAGCCACCGTTACATCGACGGTATCGCCCGGCACGATCGAAACATTGATCACCGCTGGCGTGTTGTCTTTGGTATTGCTGCGCTTGCCGGCCGGATCGGCAAGCACGCTGGCACGCAGCTTGTTGTCGGGATGGTTGTACGCGCGACGCACACCCTCGTTGACCATGTCGTCCAGCGATAGCGTCGCATCCCAGCGCACGCCCATCCCGACCTTGAGAAACACGGTGACTATGCCGGTGTCCTGGCATATCGGCCGATGCCCTTCGGCGCACATCCGCGAATTGATCAGGATCTGCGCAATCGCATCGCGCGCCGCGGGCGATGCTTCGCGCTCGTAAGCGGCAGCGAGGTTGGTGATGTAGTCCTCGGGGTGGTAGTAGCTGATGTACTGCAAAGCATCGGCGATGCTCTGGATCAAATCGTCTTGGCGGATAGTCGTCATGTCGAAGATGGTGATCGGGGCTGCGCTAAGTTTAGCCCAGGCTTGCCCTGCTCTCGTCTGCACACGAATAGAATGCGCGCAAGCTGACGTATATGGGCTAACCTTGTCCTATCGCCTTGCAATTAAGCATCCATGACCGAAGACCTGCTGTTAACTCCTGCCGAAGCCCGCGTGCTCGGCGTACTGATCGAAAAAGCCGCGACCACGCCGGACCAATATCCACTCACCGCCAACGCCGTCATGGTCGGCGCCAACCAGAAGACCAGCCGCGAACCGGTGATGGAATTGGAGCTTGGCGAGGTCGGCCACGCTTTGCGAACGCTGGAGGACAAAAAGCTGGTGCGCGTGCAGCATTCTTCGCGCGCCTATCGCTACGAATATCGCGTCGACGATAGTTTCCAGCTCACGCCGCCGCAGCGCGCAGTGTTGTGCGTGCTGATGCTGCGCAGCGCGCAAACCGCTGGCGAGATCTTCACGCGCAGCGATCGCATCGGCAAGTTCACCGACATCGAACAGGTCAAGGACACGCTCGATCGCCTGAGCCGTCGGCAACCTGCGCTGGTTGTCCGCTTGCCCAAGCAGCCGGGACAACGCGAAGAGCGTTACATGCACCTGTTGTGCGGCGCAGCGTTCGCCGAGAAGGCGGCCAGTGCAGTGCGCTTTGAGGATGCGCCCGTATCGAGCGATCTGGCGGCGCGTGTGGCGGCGCTGGAGAACGAGGTCGCCGAGTTGCGCGCGCGACTGGATGCGCTGACCACGGGCTGAACGAGAATGGCCGGGCGTCGTTGGCGCCGCCTGGCTTTCACACGGTTCACGCGTGACGCGATGGTATGACCTGCGGCTTCGAACAGCCACAGGTTCTGCTATGCGTCGACTTACCCTGCCCTTCGCGATTGCGTTCGCTCTCGCGGCCTGCTTTGATCCCGCTTCGCAACAGCCAAGCTCAGTTCCTGGCACCGACGCGTCGGTAGCTTCCACTGCTGTTGCTGCCGGCCCGTTCGAAGCGCCGTGGACAACGCCCTTCGGTGCCATTCCGTTCAAGTCGATCCAAGCCAGCCACCTGCCCGCCTCGCTCGACAAGGCGATGAGCGATCAGCTTCAGGCGATTGCGGCGATCACAGCAAACGCCGAGCCGGCTTCGATCGACAATACGATGGTCCCGCTCGAACGGTCGTTCGAACCGCTGCGTCGAGTCATGTCGGTGTACGGTGTTTTCATCAGCAACTTGAGCAACGACGAGGTGCGCAAGATCGAATCTGAGTTCGCGCCAAAACTGGCGGCGCACCAGAATGCAGTTCTACTCAATGCCAAGCTGTTCGAACGAATCAAGGCGCTGGATGCGCAGAAGGATTCGCTGGATGCAGAAAGCGCGCGGCTGGTCGATCAAACCCTGGCGCGCATGGTCCGCGCTGGCGCAGCGCTGGATGAAACGACCCGCGCCCAGGTTGCAGCACTGACCGAACAAGAAGCCAAGTTGCAGACCCAGTTCAATCAGAACCTCCTCAAAGACACCGAGGCCTTCGTCCTGGAGCTGGAGGAAACCGACCTCGACGGCATACCTCAGGGCATCCGGCTGAGCGCTGGCCAGACGGCCGCCGATCGCGGCAAACCCGGCAAATTTGTCTTCACGCTTCAGCGACCGGATTACGAAGCGTTCATGACTTACTCCACGCGTCGCGATTTGCGCGAGCGATTCTTCAATGCCTTCATCAAACGCGGCAATAACGGCAATGAATTCGACAATAACGCCATCGTCCGCGACCTCGTCAAACTACGCGCCGAGCGCGCCGAGTTGTTGGGCTTTGCCAACCATGCTGAACTGACCACTTTCGACAGCATGGCGAAGACCGCCGATGCCGCGTTGCAGTTGATGGAGCGCGTCTGGGCACCGGCTCTGGCGCAGGCCAAGCTCGACCGCGACGCGTTGCAGCAGCTCATGAATGCCGAGGGCATCGAAGGCCCGCTGCAAGGTTGGGACTGGCGCTACTATGCTGAGCGTGTGCGCAACGAACGCTTCGCGCTGGATCCAGCCGTTGTTGCGCCGTACTTCGGGCTCGACAACATGTTGCAGGCAGCGTTTGCGGTCAGCAATCGGCTGTTCGGCGTGCGCTTCGAAGAGCGCGACGACATCGAGGTTTATCACGAGGATGTACGCGCCTTCGAGGTCTTCGATGCTGCCGGCCAGCATGTGGGACTTTTTTACTTCGATCCCTTCGCGCGCCAGGGCAAACGCAGCGGCGCATGGATGGCGAATTACCGGCCACAGAACAATTTGGACGGCGATGTACGGCCGCAGGTGGTCAACAATCTGAACATCGCCAAGCCGCCGGCGGGCAAGCCGGCGTTGATTTCGGTGACAGAGGCGATCACGCTGTTCCACGAACTTGGCCATGGACTGCACGGCCTTCTGTCGAACGTGAAATATCCGAGCTTGTCGGGCACTGCGGTGCCCCGCGACTACGTCGAGTTCCCGGCGCAGTTCATGGAGCACTATGTGCTGCAGCCGCAGGTGCTGCGCGAATTCGCGAAGCATGTTGAGACTGGCGAGGCGATGCCCGATGAATTGATCGAGAAAATCAACCAGGCAGAAACCTTCAACCAGGGTTTCGCGACGGTCGAGTTCCTGGCGTCGGCACTGGTCGATCATCGCTTCCATCGCCTCGGCGCGGCGGAAGCGGCGAACGTCGATCCGCAGGCCTTCGAGCGCGATGCATTGACCGCGATTGGCGCTTTACCGGAAATTCCGATGCGCCATCGCACTTCGCATTTTTCGCACGTATTCGGCGGCGGTTACTCTGCTGCGTACTATGCATACATGTGGAGCGAAGTACTCGACTCCGACGGCTTCGCGGCAATGGAAGAAACCGGCGACATTTTCCATCCAGAAGTGGCCAAACGGCTGAAGGACTGGGTCTACACGCGCGGCAACACCATCGACTGGTCTGAAGGTTATCGAGGTTTTCGCGGCAAGGACCCCACAGTGGATGCTTTGCTGCGCAATCGCGGATTGATCGACGATTCGACCGGCTCTTGAGCGTTCGGCAGGTGCTCGCCGCGATCAACGCATCGCGGCGGGCGCTTTTTGCACCTCAGCGCAGTTTTGCGGCGACTAAAGCGCGCCAGCGCTGCCAACGCTCGCCCAAAGTGAACTCTGCGAAATCGCGATATTCGCCGGCATCGTAGAACCGCCCGTAGCAGATCGTGCAGCTTTCGAACCGGATATGCGGTTGCAGCGGATCGACCATCGAAACCATGGATTGCTCGCCTGGGCAGCACGGGCAGCGAATGCGATCGCCGCTATTCCTGGCGGCTTCGGGTGCAGTGCCGACGTCGATTTGCGCGGCGGCGCTGCGGGCGTCTTGCTCTTCGAGCATATCGAACCAGAGACCCTGGCACGCCAAACAGCGATCGACGAGTACGCCGTTGGCATCGACTTCAATCATCTCGGCCGCGCATCTGGGGCATCGCATCGATTGCATTCCATTCGCATTTTTCGCAAGTCTACTGAGCCGCTGCTCGCTATGCTCGCTCTACGGGTGTCTCAAGAGCGCTACGATGCGATTGCTCATATTACTTGCTTGCCTTGCGGTGCACGCAGCCAGCGCGCAAACCTACTCGTTCCAACTGCAGGCGCGAACCAATCTATTGGTCAACGACAACGGTTTTAACCTGCCGCCCGGCGCCAGCTTCAATTCAATCAGCGCGCATTTGAACGACGCTCGGCAGGTCACGTTTCGCGTCCAGGTGGTACCCGGCACCGATGCCGAGGGCGTGTGGTTTGGCGCGAATGGCGCTGGGCAACTCGTTTGCTTTGGAGAGAACAATATCGATGCCGTACTGTCCGACCCCAGAATCAACGGTCTCGGGCTCATCGTTTACAAGCAAAGCTTCGGCACCATCAACGGCGTGTTTCGATGCGATCCGACGATTCCCAACGCAACGCGCCTGACCACCGGGCCGCTCGGAGCTACAGACTGGGGTTCGCCCGATCACAACGATGCTGGCGAAATCGGCTATCGCGCTGGGTTCGCCGGACCGCAAGCATGGGTATCAAGAAGCACAACGGGTCAGTTCGCCACGCACGTCGCCGACCTCAACGCCGATGTTTCAAGCCCCTACGACTTTCTGTTCAGCCCGGCCTTCAGTCCCGACCGCCGTCTCGCCGGCGTGTTGCGTCGCGCCGCGGCAAATGGCAATCCGCAATCGACGGAGTTGCGGATCGTCGCAGCCGACGGCAACAGCGTTCTGATCGCGCGCGATCGAATCGCCGATCCGCTCAGTCCTATTGCCAGCTTTGATTCCACTGCGCCGGCCATCAACGCCAGCGGCCAAGTGGCCTTTATCGCCAACCTGTTCGGCGGTGGGCGAGCGGTGTTCCGCGGGAATGGCGGAGATCTGGTCGAGATTGCGCGCACCGGCAGCGCGGGCGTGACCGCACTAGATGCTTTTGGTCCGGCCATCGATGGCCAGAACCGCGTCGTGTTTCGCGGCCGCGATGCCAACGGCCGAGCGCTTTTTGTCGGCGATGGCGCCAGCGTTCGAAGAATCATCGGCATCGGTAATCGTGTGACGACGGATCTTGGGCTCGCGCAGCTCGGTCAGAACGATAACAGCGAGATTTTTTCCGGACGACCGAACGTCAATAGCGCTGGCGACATTGCTTTCGTCGCCGCTTTGCACCCGGACGGCAATAACCAGATCGAATGGGGCAGCGGCGTTTTCGTCGCACGCATCGACGACGACTTTTTGTTCGCGAACGGCTTCGAATAACAGACCGTGTTGCTCAGCAGGACGATGTTGCGCAGATCTGAATCGGCGCAACGGCGTTCGTTAGTTTTTGCTTCGGATTCCGTTAGCGCTTAGCGATTTCGCAAGCTTGACCTAAGCCTGACTTAAGACTGTCCGCCTAAGGTTGCAACCGTGTTCCATCGACGCGGTGAATCATGGACGGCAGTTCTTGGGAATCTTCGGTGCGCTTGGTAGGCGTTTCCGATCGGCATCGCGGCGCCGCCGAGGAGTTCGTGCGCGAACGATTTGCTGCCGCGTTCGGCGCGCAAGTACGCGAACTGATGCCGAATCTGCTGGTTAGTTTCGACGAACACGGCAAGCTTGCCGCATGCGTCGGCTATCGAGCGGCGGGGCATTCGCCGTTATTCCTGGAACAGTATCTCGATCGCCCGATCGAGGCCGAGCTGGGCGCGCGCTTCGACACCACCATCGATCGTCGTCGTATTGTCGAAATCGGCCACTTCAGTGGACTCGATGCCGGACGCGGCCGCCGACTCATCGCACCGCTGCTGACGCATCTGGCGCGTAACGAGCTCGATTGGCTGGTGTTCACCGCCACTCGCTCATTGCGCAACCTGTTCATGCGCCTTCAGCTTCAGCCAGTCCCCTTGGCTGCCGCGCGCGCCAGCAGCGTAGCCGCGCCTGAAACCTGGGGCCGCTACTACGACGACGAACCCTGGGTCATGGGCGGTCCTTTATCGTGGTCTCGAGGCCTCGGCGCGTGAGTAAGATTCTCGACGCTCTGTCCGATCTGGCGCGCTCGCGCCCGCAAGCCGAACTGTTGATCGACGAACGCGCACTGACCGCTGCCGCCGCAAACGACGCCGTCGCCACAATGACAGATGCTCTGGTACGCCAGGGCGCCAAACGCGTAGCGGCTGCGCTCGACAATGGCGTACCGGCGGTGGTGCTCGATCTTGCCTGCCGCGCCGCTGGCATACCGTTGCTGCCATTGCCAGGCTTCTTCACCGCATCCCAGCGCGGGCATGCGCTGCAGGACGCCGGCATCGACACGGTGGTCAGCGGCGAGGGCGAGCATGACTTGGGTTTGGGGTTGAAGCTGCGTCGTTTACCGCAACGGCCCGTTCCGCTGCACGAAGGAACCGCCGTCATCACCTACACATCGGGAAGCACCGGCGCCCCAAAAGGTGTGTGTCTGGCGGGAGACCATCTCGATCGCGTGGCGTCGAGCCTGGTGATGGCGCTGGGCGCCGCTGCGCCGCGACGCCACTTGGCGCTGTTGCCGCTTGGCGTGCTGCTCGAAGCTGTCGCTGGCGTATCCGCTGGACTGCTAGCTGGGGCGCAAATCCTCTTGCCGTCGTTGAACGATGTTGGCTGGCGCGGTGCAGCTGCGATCGACGGCATGGCGCTTGCCCGCTGTATCGACCGCCATGCGCCGGAGAGCTTGATTCTCGTACCGCAGATGCTGCGCGCATGGCTCGACGCGCTCGATGCCGGCGCGACCCTGCCGCGCAGCTTGCGATTCTGCGCGGTGGGTGGCGCGCGAGTGGGCAGCGCCTTGCTGGCGCGCGCTGCAGCCCGAGGGATACCCTTGTTCGAGGGCTACGGTTTGAGCGAATGCGCCTCGGTGCTGAGTCTGAACGTGCCGGGCGCGGTGCGATCGGGCAGCGTCGGCCGGGGTTTGGCGCACACGCGCCTGGTCGTTGAAGACGATGAGATCGTCGCACTGGGACCACAATTCCTGGGCTACGTGGGCAGTCCGGCGTCAAGCACTCAGCGCTATGCCACGGGCGATCTCGGCCGGATCGACAGCGACGGATTCGTCCACCTCGCAGGCCGCCGCGGCCATCGTTTCATTACTGCGTTTGGACGCAACGTGTCGCCCGAATGGATCGAAAGCGAGTTAGCGGCGCACCCGCTCATTGCACAGGCATTCGTCGATGGCGAAGCGCGCGCCGCGAACGTCGCTGTGATTGTGCCGCGCGCCGGAATTAGCGAGCGCAGCGTCGATCAGGCCGTGGCAACCGTCAACGAAGGCTTGCCCGATTACGCTCGTGCGCACTGCTGGCTGCTGGCCGACGAGGCTTTCAGTGTCGGCAATGGCGAGGCAACCGCCAACGGCCGGCTGCGTCGCGGCGTCATCTTAGGGCGCTATCGGCCGCGCATCGACCAACTATCCCCCGCCACCCAGGAGACTGCATGAGTTTCTACGCCCATTTGCTGGCCGCGACGTCGAGCGAGCGCGATGCTTTGTTGGCATTGCCGATTCTGCGCGATGCGCTGGCCGGACGCGTCACGCTCGACGAGTATCGACGCTTTCTTGGCCAGGCCTACCACCACGTTGCCCACACGGTGCCGCTGCTGATGGCCTGCGGCAGCCGCCTGCCATCGCGGCTGGAGTGGCTGCGCGAGGCGGTGGCCGAGTACATCGAAGAGGAGCTGGGCCACCAGCGCTGGATTCTCGACGACATTCGCGCCGCCGGCGGGGATGCCGATGAGGTCGCCAGCGGCACGCCATTGCCGGAAACCGAGCTCATGGTGGCGTACGCCTACGACAGCATCGCTCGCGGCAATCCAGTGGCGTTCTTCGGCATGGTGTTGGTGCTCGAAGGCACCAGCGTCACCTTGGCCACACAAGCGGCCGGCAGTCTGCAACAGAGCCTTTGTCTGCCGCGGAGCGCATTTCGCTATCTCGGCTCGCATGGCCAGCTCGATCAGGCACACGTCGGCTTCTACGCAAACCTGATGGATCGACTGGACGACGAACACGATCGCCGCGCCGTGGTTCACGCAGCGCGCATGTTCTATCGGTTGTATGCCGCAATTTTTCAAGCGTTACGCCCTGCCCTCCCCAACGCATTCGCAAAGGCCGCCTGATGCACCTCAATCACAAAACCTTCCTGATCACCGGAGCGAGCGGTGGAATCGGCAGCGCTCTGGCGCATGCGCTGGTCGCCGCTGGCGCCAACGTGTTGGTCCATGGCCGCGATGAGCAGCGCTTGCATACGCTGCTGCGTGCATTGCCGACCGGCACGCCGGCGGTACTGGCTGACCTCGCAACCGCGGACGGACGCGACACGCTCGCAGCTTTCGCCCGCGGCCACAAGGCACTCGACGGCGCCGTACTGAATGCCGCCAGCGGCCATTTCGGTCCGTTCGAAGAAATGACCGGCGAGGAGATCGAACGCGTCCTGACAACCGATTTGTTATCGCCGTTGCTGTTGACCCGGGCACTACTGCCGCTCCTACGCCGCCGCGTCGATAGCGCGTTGGTGCTCATCGGATCGACGCTCGGACGCATCGGCCATCCCGGCTTTGCTGTGTACGGCGCCGCCAAGGGCGGACTGCACACCTTCGCCGAAGCGCTCGGGCGCGAGTTCGGCAGCGCCGGTCCGCGCGTACTGCACGTAGCGCCCCGAGCAACGCGAACGGCAATGAACGACGGCGCGGCGCGCGCGATGAATGCGGCGCTCAAAGTCAGCGAGGACCCTCCTGAACGCGTGGCCGCGGCGATCGTGGCGGCACTCAAGCGCGACGCTCGTCGCGTTCAGATCGGTGCGCCGGAAAAGATTTTTGTGCGCATGAACGCGCTACTGCCCGGCGTGGTCGACCGCGCGTTGGCGGGTAAACGCGACACCATCATGAAATTCGCTTCCACCTGAAGCCTTTGGAGCCCGTTATGAAAAAGATCACCCTGGTCCTGCTGTCCCTCGGTTTCGCCTTCAACGCGAAGGCTGAGCTCCCCGACGAGTTGCTCGCAGTGCAAACACGTTGGGCGCAGATTCGCTATGAAGTGCCCGAGGCGCAACGCGCGGCAGCCTTCGAGGCATTGCAGAAAGACGCTGCGACGCTCCGTCAACACTATCCGGACCGTGCAGAGCCGCTGATCTGGGAAGGAATCGTCTATGCCACCTGGGCCGGCGCCAAAGGTGGCCTGGGAGCGCTGGGTCTATGCAAAAAAGCCAAGGCCGATTTCGAAGCCGCCCTCGCGCTCGACGCGAATGCATTGGACGGCTCGGCTTATACGAGCTTAGGCAGCCTCTATTACCAGGTACCCGGCTGGCCGATAGGATTTGGCGACGACGACAAAGCCGCCGAACTATTGCAAAAAGGTCTTGCGATTGCGCCCGATGGCATCGATGCCAATTTTTTCTGGGGCGACTACTTGTTGGAACAGGAGCGTTATGAAGATGCTGTCAGGGCGCTGGAGCACGCTGCCGCTGCGCCGCCACGGGCAGGACGGGAAAGCGCCGACGCCGGCCGTCAGCAGGAGATCGCCGCCAAGCTCAAGCTGGCGCGCGAGGAATTGTCCTGACGTACTCTAACCGCAGATCGGCGAGCGTCCAGGGGCCGGTGGCGACGGGCCCCGGCGCCACGCCGAAAGCGCTTGATCCTCGACCCAGTTCGCGGCAACCTCCAGCGAGATTATGAAGGGACGCGGTTGATGCGGATACTTGTGGTCGAGGACGACGTGCTCTTGGGCGAGGGCTTATGCACAGCACTCAAGCGTGCCGAGCACGTCGTCGACTGGGTTCGCGACGGTCAGTCGGCTTGGCATGCAGTGCGGGCCGAAGCCTTCGATGCAGTGGTGCTCGATTTGGGACTTCCGCAACGCGATGGTATCGAAGTGCTGACGCAAATGCGCGCGCAGAAGATCGCCACACCGGTGCTCGTGTTGACTGCGCGCGATGGCGCCAAGGAACGCGTCCGCGCGCTCGATCTTGGAGCAGACGATTACCTCGGCAAACCCTTCGATCGCGATGAACTGCTTGCGCGTCTGCGCGCGCTGCACCGTCGCGCTCACGGTCATGCGCAACCGGCGATCGAATACGGCGAGCTGCGCCTGCTGCCCGAATCTCGCGAGCTCCGCTTGCGCGGCCAGCCGGTGGATTTGACGCGCCGCGAGTTCATGCTGCTGAGCTATCTACTCGATCATGTCGGACGCGTCGCCACTCGCAGCGCCGCAGCGCAGCACTTGTACGGATGGAATGAAGACGTCGATAGCAATGCGCTGGAAGTGCATGTCCATAGTCTGCGCAAGAAACTCTGGCCGGATCTGATCCGCACGGTTCGCGGCGTCGGCTACATGGTTCCAGCGTTGCCGGTTGGGCCATGAGGTCGTTGCGGCGCCTCTTGCTATGGAGCTTGTTGCCGGCGCTCGCCGTCACCGAATTGACCACGTCGTTCGCCAGCTATCGCAACGGACTGATTGAGGCCAACGAGTTATTCGACGCCAAGCTTGCGCAATCGGTGCGCGTTCTCGCCGCATTAGTGAAAAGCCATCTAGACGAAGGCGACGTGCCCCCCGGTTTGGCCATCGATGGGCTGATGCAGCATCTGCCAGGGCGCGATTCGGATCTGGCAACGACCCAGGGGCACGTGTACGAAAGCAAGGTCGCGTTCCAGGCGATCGCAGCGAGCGGCAACGTGTTGATGCGCTCCGGTAATGCACCGAACACACCGATGGCGCCGCTGAGCGGCGGATTTGCGGACATTTCTACTGCCGATGGAGATTGGCGCGCCTTTACGCTGGTCGACGATGGCCGCTATTACGTCGCCGCAGAACGCGCCGACATTCGCCGCGAACTGGCCAGAGAGATTGCGGCCAGCGCAATGCTGCCGCTGCTGATCGGATTGCCATTGCTGACCGTGCTGATCGTGCTCGTCGTGAATCGATGCGCAGGCAGTCTGCGCGAGCTAGCGAGCACCGTCGAGGCGCGGCGCGCCGACCAGTTGGCCCCATTTCCAACGGCCAACGTTCCGCTGGAAGTCGTCGGTCTGATCGACGCCATCAACAGCCTTCTACAACGCGTTGATGGCTTGATCGAACGCGAGCGCCACTTCGCGGCGGACGCCGCGCACGAGTTGCGCACGCCCATCAGCGCACTCAAATTGCATGCCCAGAATCTTCAACGCTTCCTCCGCGGCGCGGAGATGCATCAAGATTACGCGCTCTTGTTGCGCGGTTTCGATCGCTGCGAACGGTTGATTGAACAATTGCTGGATCTCACACGCGTCGAGCAAGGCGCGGCGCAGGCCGAGACCGTCGATCTGGCCGTGTTGGCGCAAGATGTGATAGCCGAACTCGCTCCCGCTGCGCTGCGCGAGGGCGCAGAATTGACTTTGAAGGCGGAGCAGACGCTGGTTGTGGGCCAACCAATTCTTCTCGGTGCGCTGATTCGTAATCTGGTCGACAACGCACTGCGTCATGCCGGGGCCGGCGAAGTCGGCATCACGGTAACGCCAGCGCCCCGCCCCACGCTATCGGTGAGCGATCAAGGACCTGGCTTGAGCACGGACGCACGGATGCGTGTGCTCGCCCGATTCCATCGCGAGTCCGACGCCGCTCCCGGCACGGGTCTCGGGCTGGCCATTGCCCAGCGCATCGCCGATGCGCATGGCGCCCGACTGACGCTCGATGAGCCGGCATCTGGACGGGGCCTGGAAGTACGCGTCGAATTTTGACCACCGGCCTCGCCGTTAAGGAATGTCAAAATTGTTCCACGATGAGCCTCTGTCGCATGCTGCAAGGCACAATCGCCCATCGCACAACGCTGGGGGCGTTGTTGAGTACCTGGGTTGCCTTGAGTTTGGCGCTGGCGCAGGCGGTTTTCCTGTTCGCTTTGATGCTGGGCATGTTTCGCGCGCGGCGCTTTTTCGGCTTCGGACCGTTGTTCCTGACCGTCGGCGCAATCGAAGGGCTGAAGTACTTCCTGACCACCGGATTTGACGTGCCGTTTTTTGGCATGGGCAATGTCGCCATCGGTTCAGTGATTTACTACCCGGCGACCATCGCGATCGTTTTGTTGGTGTACCTGCGCGAGAACGCAACGGCGGCGCGGCAGCTGGTCTGGGCTCTGGTTCTGGCCAATCTGGGTCTGGGCGTGCTCATGACGCTGGTTTGGATGGGGCATCGAAGCTACGACAACGCGGCCGTGAACCAACAAATCGTCAGCGGTTTGTGGCGGGTTCTGGTCGGTAGCTTGCTGACTTTTGCCGGTGCAGTAGCGGCACTGGTTCTGTACAACCGACTCCCGCCGCAACTACCCAGGGCCTTGCGGGTTTGGTTGACGCTCGCCGTGGTTGCCGTTGGCGACACCATCGCTTACCTGACGCTGGTCTCGCCGGTATCAACGATTGCGCCTGGAGAGCATGTGGCCACGGTGGCCGGAAAATTCACCTTTCTGGCTGTGTACGCGGCGATGATCGCGATCTACCTGCGCTTCATCGAGTTCGATGAAGCCGGCCAGAGCGAACGCCGACCGAGCTCAGACATACTGGCGCTGCTGACGTTTCGCGAGCGCTTCCGCGAGCTGGAGCGCCAGGTGATTCGCGATCCGCTGACCGGCGCGTTCAATCGTAGGCATCTGGATGTTTCGCTGCCGGAACAAGTCGAAAGCCACAATCGCCGCGGCGAATCGTGCGCTTTGCTGATGCTCGACATCGATCATTTCAAGCAAGTCAACGACACGTTCGGACACGCCAACGGCGATCAGGCGCTGATGCACTTCGTGCGCGTACTGCTCAGCGTACTTGGGCGCGGCGATCTGCTGTTCCGCTATGGCGGCGAGGAGTTCCTGGTGCTCCTGCCGCACGCCAACGCCGACGAAGCCATGCGCTTGTCGTACGAAATGCACCATGCGTTGGCCTCCATGCCGCTGCTGTTGAAGGGCGAATCGGTAACGCTTTCGTGCACTATCGGCATTGCGTTACAACCTCGCGATGGCACCACCGCCGGCGAGCTGTTCTCGGCGGCCGATCGGCGCCTGTACCGCGGCAAACAACGCGGCCGGCGATGTACGGTAGCAGAGGATGCAGGCCGCTCAGGGCGAACCTGATCGCCGCGTCCCGGTGGTAGTCTTTGCGACCACTTAGATTCATGGCGCCACGCGCATGCCGAAACCGATCGTTGGCGAGCTGATCGATCTGATGCAGCTCGAACGGATCGAGGAAAACCTCTTTCGTGGCCAGAGCCGCGATATCGGCACACGCTTCGTCTTTGGCGGCCAGGTGCTTGGCCAATCGCTTGCGGCCGCGCAACGCACGGTCGAGGGCCGCGTCGTGCATTCGCTGCATGCGTACTTCCTGCGCGCCGGCGATGTCGAAGCGCCGATCGTCTATGAGGTCGACCGCAATCGCGACGGCAAAAGCTTCTCGTCGCGCCGTGTTGTGGCGATCCAACATGGCCAGCCGATCTTCACCATGGCGGCTTCATTTCAGGAACCAGAAGACGGCTTGACGCACCAGTTGTCGATGCCGGATGTGCCACCGCCGAATGATTTGAGCGAGCCTGAGCCGATTCCGCCCGAGACGCTGGCGAAGGTGCCTGCCAAGCTGCAACGCTGGGTGATGAGCAAAGGGCCTTTCGAGTTCCGCCATGTTTATCCGCGCGATGAGTTCAAACGACCGAAGCGGCCGCCCTTCCAACACGTTTGGTTTCGACTGGTCGATCGCATCCACGACGATGAGCCGCTGCATCGCGCGCTGCTTGCTTACGCGAGCGATTTTCATTTGATCGGAACCGCCACCTTTCCGCATGGCATCAGCTATCTGCAAGGCAACGTGCAGATGGCGAGCCTGGATCACGCAATGTGGTTTCACCGCCCTTTCCGTATCGACGATTGGCTGCTGTACTCGTGCGACAGCCCCAGCGCGCAGGGCGCGCGCGGCCTCTCGCGCGGCATGATCTACGATGGCCATGGTCGATTGGTGGCGTCGACGGCGCAGGAGGGTTTGATCCGCTTATTGCCGGATGAGCTGCAGGCATCGCCCCCCGCGAAAGGCTAAACTTCCGTTTTTCGCCTATTTCAATTGCCATGCGCGCCGATCCCAGCAAAGCCCAACTCAAGTCGCCCAACGCGGACAATCGCTACGAGGTCACGACGGACGATCTGCCGCTGTCGTGCCCGACGCCAGCCATGCACTTATGGAACTCGCATCCTCGGGTCTACCTCGCGGTCGAAGCCACCGGCTCGGCGAAGTGCCCCTATTGCGGGGCGTTGTTCGTCCTCAAGGACCAAGCGGCCGCGTAAATGATCCGCCCGCAAGCAGAACGGCGCTGGACGGTCGTACAGCTCGTTCCGGCCATGAACACCGGTGGTGCAGAGCGTTCGACACTGGAAATCGGTCAGGCGCTGGTAGCGGCTGGGCATCGTTCGATCGTGATTTCCGCTGGCGGCAGTTGGGTGCCGACGCTGCTGGCGCAAGGCTCCGAGCACATCGTTTTCTCTACGGGCGAAAAATCGCTGTCGAGCGTTATGCGGCTGCCGGCATTGCGCCGTCTGCTGAAGGCCATCAAACCCGATCTGATTCACGCACGCTCGCGCCTGCCGGCCTGGATGGCGCGCATCGTGCGCCGAACCCTTTGGCCCAAGCCCGCTTTCGTGACCACCGTACATGGGCTGAATTCGGTTAACCGCTATTCCGAGGTAATGACACGCGGCGACCGGGTTATTGTGGTGTCTGAGACCACCTTGCGCCATGTGTGCCGGCACTACCCGGCCGTCGACCGCACGCGCCTGCGCCTCATACCGCGAGGCGTCGACGCCGAACAGTTTCCGGCCGACCACGTTCCTAGCGACGCGTGGCGCGAGCAGTTTTTCGCCGACTTCCCGGCGCTCTCGGGGCGGCGAATTTTGACGTTACCAGGGCGCGGCTCGCGGCTCAAAGGCCATGTCGATGCGATTGGATTGCTGGCTTCACTACGCGAACGCGGTATCGATGCTGCGCTGCTACTGCTCGGGGTGCTGGAATCCGACCGCGGCCATTACGTTCAAGAAATCAAGGACCTCGCGATCGCGAGGGAGGTGGCGGACTTCGTTGTCTGTGCCGCAGCACGGGACGATGTGCGCGAGGTTTACGCGATCAGCGATGTGGTCCTGCAGTTATCGCACCGGCCGGAAAGTTTTGGACGCGTGGTTACCGAAGCGCTGCACATGAATCGACCGGTCGTCGGCTACGATCACGGCGGCGTGGGCGAACTGCTGCGCGCCGCATTTCCGGCCGGATCGGTCTCGCTGCGAGACGCTGAAAGTCTTGCCAACGTCACCGAGCATGTGTTGCGCGAGTCGCATCCGATCCAACGCACCGCCATTCCCACCCTATCCGACATGCAACGCATGACCTTGAACGTGTACGCCGAGTTGCTCGACGGCACACCGCCATGATCTCGCGCGATGCGTTCGCGCTTGCGCTCATAGCGCTGGTGCCTTTGCTGTTGCCGTTTTCGCGAATGGCCGAACTGCCGATCATGCTCGGCGCACTCGTTGGCGTGTACGCCCTGGTCCAGAATGGACGGCAGCTGTGGAACGATGCGCCGGCACGGGCCTTGGGTTTCGCACTTGGTTTGTACTCGTTTGCAGCGCTGATATCCGCCATCGACGCCGTCGATCCCGAAAAATCCTGGACCACCGCGATCGCGAGCCTGCGGCTTGGGCTCTATGCGCTCGCTGTGCGATGGCTGCTCATGGGTGCCCGATCGCACCGACTAATGGCGCTGGCCGCGGCACTGCCGATTGCGCTGTGGACGCTCGATGGCGCGGCACAGGCACTTACCGGCTACTCTCTCGGCGGTCCGCTCGACGCCGACCGCCTGAGCGGCATCTTCGGCGCCGACGATTTGAAGCTCGGCCCGCTATTGCCAGCGCTGGCGCCGCTGCTGCTTTGGCCATTGCTCGATCGCTGCATCGCCGCGCCAACGGCCGGACGGATCGCGTTTCTGATGAGCGTCTATCTACTGCTGGCGCTGGTGGTTCTGCTCGCCGGCGCACGCGCCGGCTGGGTGAGCTTCGCGCTGGCGACAATGCTGATGGCGCTGCGCCTGGCGCAGCACTCCATGCGGCTGACGGTATGGATCGCCGCTGGCGCGCTGGTGGTAGTCGGCGCAATCAGCGGCATCGCTTATCAGCAGTCCGAGCATTTCCGCGCGCGCGTCGATCGCACGCTGGAGTTCAGGAGCGGCAATGCCGATCACGCTTTGGCCGGTCGTCTGCCGATCTGGCGAACCGCCGGCGCCATGATCGCTGCTCATCCGGTGAACGGCGTTGGCGTACGCAGTTTTCGATTCGCCTATCCAGACTTCGCTGCGACGGACGATCCCTGGGTCGATCCAAGCGGCACACACGGGGCCGCGCACGCACACCAGATCCTGCTCGAATTGCTCAGCGAAACGGGAGTCATCGGCCTTTGCTGCTGGCTGCTCGCCGGGTGGTCGTTATGGCGACTGCGTCGTGGCGCGCTGCCGGGCGCAGCCGCTGCGCTCCTGGTGTTGACCTTTCCACTGAATACGCATCTGGCGTTCTATTCGAGTTTCATGGGGATCGTGCTGGCGTGGTTGGTCGCATTGCAGGGCGTGCGCGAGGGACCGCGATGAGCGAGCGCCTGTCGGTGGCGATCACAACCTTGAACAACGCCGCCACCCTGGGCAGGTGCCTGGCGAGCGTCGCCTTCGCCGACGAGATTGTGATCGTCGATTCGGGCAGCAGCGATGCCACGCTCGAACTCTGCGCCGCTGCCGGCGCGCGCGTTTTGCACCAACCGTTTCTCGGCTACGGTCCGCAAAAGGCGCTCGCGATCGGCGCTTGCACGCACCGTTTCGTGTTGCTGCTCGACGCCGATGAGTGGCTACCAGAAGCCGCTCAGAGCGCCATTCGCGCAGCATTGGTCGATCCTGGCGAGATCGCTGGCTTTACGTTGCCGCGACGCGAGCAAGTATTCTGGCGCCATCAGCACAAGCGCGTGCGCATGAATCGCTTCTTGCGCCTTGTCGATCGGCAGCGCTTTAGCATGAGCGAGGGCGTGCACGCCGCCCCCAAAGTCGACGGCCCGGTGCACACCATCGACACTTGGTTCGTGCACGATGGCGAGCCCGACATCCACACCAAAGTCGCCAAGATCAACGCGTACTCGACGGCGTTGGCAACGGAGAAAGTGCAGCGCGGCGCGCGCGGCGCACGCTGGCGGCTGGTCGTTTATCCGCCGTTCGTGTTCCTGCGCCAGTACCTGTTCAAGCGCCATTTCCTGGACGGCTGGGCCGGTTTCATTGCCAGCGTCACGGTGGCGTTTTATGCGTTCCTGAAATACGCCAAGCTGTATGAAAGACAGCAGCGCTGAGCCGTCGTTGATATGGCAATGGGCTTTCGCGGTCGGTCGACGCATCGCGCGCTCATCGCCTGCTGCCCAGCATCGCAGCGCGCAGTTCGTGGCGTGGATGACGCACTTGGCCGCGCGCCGGCGCGTTGCGATCATTAGGGCCAACATCGATCTTTGCTTTCCCGAACTCGACCCCGAAGCGCGCGCACGTCTGGTGCAAGCCAACGTGCGCTCAATGGCGCTGGGTGTCATCGACACGCTGCTCGCATGGTTCGCACCCGATGCGGCGATTGCCCATCGGATCGACGTCCGTGGGCTGGGGCCACTGCGCGCAGCACTCGAACGCGGCGGCGCGCTCTGCCTGTACGCCCACTTTCACAGCATCGAACTTGGCGGCCGCGCACTGTCGCTCATGCTCGAGCGACCGATGCATCAGATGGTTCGTCGCCACAACGATGCGCGGGTGGAACAAGTGATCGACGCGGCGCGCCGAAGCTTTTGCGGCAAGACCATCGAAAAGCACCAGCTCGCCGACATTGTCCGATCCCTGCGCGAAGGCCACCCGGTCGGCTACGCGCCCGATCAGAACTTCAAACGTCACATCGCCTTCGTGCCGTTCTTCGGGCAGCCGGCAGCTACGCTGACTACGTCGGCACGCCTGGCGCGAATGACCGGCACGCCGGTGTTTTGCATCTGGTTTATCCGCAACGGCGAGTGCTTCGAACTCGACATCGAAAGCTTCACGCCGAGCGGGAACGACGACGACGATGCCGCGCGCTGGATGGCGCTCCTGGAGGCGCGAATTCGTCGCACGCCTGAGCAGTACCTGTGGGCGCACCGTCGATTCAAAACACGGCCTGACGGCAGCGTTGTTTACCCCGAGACATTGCTGAAGCCGCGGGACAGATAGCGTTGGTTGTTGGCGTCTGGTTTTCCCCACGCACCGGCGCCCTGACAACTGCGATGATTCGGCCACCTCAAGTCGATACAGGCGCCTATGTCCACCTGGCTCATCACCGGCGCAAGCCGCGGTCTTGGCAAACATTTGAGCCGCGAGATGGCGCGGCGCGGGCACGCCGTGATCGCGGCAGCGCGCGATGCAGGCTTGCTCGCCACGTTGTCCAACGAATCCTTCGCGGGCAGCATCGTTCCACTGCCGCTGGATCTTGCCGATGCAGCCTCAATTCGTCCGACCATCGAGCGCGCGCTCGCGGCGCATGGCTCAATCGACGGTCTGGTCAACAACGCCGCGATAGGCGACTACCGGCCATTTCTCGATCATCGCGAAGACGAGTTGCTGAGACTGGTGCAGGTGAACATCAGCGCGGTGATGCAGTTATGCCATGCGCTGCTGCCGCACTTCCTTGCGCGCGGCGCCGGACATATCGTCAATATCGGCTCCGACCTGGCGCGTCGGCCGCTCGCAAACATGGCACCGTACGTGGCCAGCAAACATGCTCTGCTCGGCTTTTCGCACTCGCTGCTGCGAGAGGTGAAGGATCGCGGCGTGCGCGTGAATCTTATCAACCCAGGCATCATCGATACCGATTTCGGCGGAGCCAGCGAAGGTTCCAGACCGGTGCACGCCAGCCTGCAGCCGCGCGAGTTCGCCCGGCTGATTGCGGACGTCATCGACGGTCAGCTCGGCAACCTGGTGGTCGACGAACTGATCGTGCATCCGCTGGGCCAGGATTACTGAGCCGCTCAGCGTAGAGCAGCTTCCACATCGGCGAAGCGCTTCGCCAAGTCCGATTCGACATCGGCCTTGGCCACAATCGGGCGCAGCTCCTCGACGACAGCAGCAGCCGCTGCACGATCTCCTGCGACGGCCTGGCGCCACGCATCCAGAATGCGCAACGATGGTTCGCCTGGTGACTGGATCAGTCGCGTTGCCAACCACCCTTCGACCACATCGGCGCGACCCTGATTCAGCGCGAAACGAGAAGCGACCTCGATCAGCGCACGATGCTGATCGCCATCGTGCAAACCGGCGCGCAGATCCTTTTCGAACTCTGCCACCGCCGCGGCGAGTTCATCCACGTTGAACAAGGGCGGCTTGGCGAACAGCTTCGCATAGATCTGCGCAAAGGCGAACATCCGTTCGTCCACGGCCTGGGTCTGCGAGCGATAGAACGCCAGCATTCGGCCAAGTTGGTCCGCGACATCGGCGCCGTTCTCGCGGGCGTACGCAAAACCCATTTCGATGTATGCGTCGACGTAGGGTTGCATGGCAGGACTGCTGGCCGGCGCCGTGGCGATCCACGCGCGCACGGCCTCCTCGCCCAACACGCTCGCAAGCGCGTTGACGTAGGGCAAATAGCGTTCGAAAACTGCGCTGTCGGGCTGCGTGGCCGGCAGAGCGTTGCGCAAATCCATGACTTCGCGCGCAGCGCGTATTCTGCCGAGCGAGATCAGCAACTCGATCTTGGCTTGCAGCACCAGATCGCGTTGCCGGTTGTCGAGTTTGCGCTCAAGCAGCTTCTCGATATCGACGATAGCGGCATCGACTTCGCCCAAGCCGAACCGCATGCGGGCGCGCTCGATATCGGCTGTGATCAGGTCCGGGCGCGTGGCGCGCGCCTGTCCAAGGTAGTCGGCGGCACGCTCATGACCGCCGCGCGCATTTTCGATCGCGGCCAATGCAATCAACGTCGGATAGCTGGTCGGATCGAGCAGCAGTGCTTTCTCCGCGAGCATCAAGGCATCGTCGATCCGCTGCTGGCGCAGGAACAAGCCGGCACGCGACGACAACTCCGAAGCGGAACCCGATTCCAGGGTGAGCGTTTTGATTTCCTCAAGAGCCGCTGCGCTGCTGGGATCATCGCTCAAGCGCAATTCCGCCAGCGCCAAACGCGGTGCGCGGTCCCACGGCGCCGTTCGCGCCCAGGTCTCGAGCACCTGACGCTCGCCGGGTTTGTCGCCGCGCGCCTGTGCGATGAAGCGCTGAATTGCAAATCGAAAGTTGATTGGCAATACGTCGAGCTGCGGCAACATCGCTTCCAGAGCGGGCAGCCCTTCACGCATGGTATTGCTGGGATTGATCGTCACGCTCAGATAGCGAGCAATCAGAAAACTGGGATCTATCGACTGCGCCAATTCGAAGGCTTTGGTTGCCCCAACACGGTCGTTGCCCAAGATCGTGCGCAGGTTACCGTCGACATACGCCTTTGCGGCGTCCAGCGATTCGGTCGTGACGCTGCGGATGTCCGGATCGTTAGCTTCAGCGATCGCTTTCGCCGGTGCCAGTTCGGAACGGATTAACGCCGCCAACTGGTTGATGGCATCCCATTCGTCGCGCGCTGTCAGCACGAACGGACCGAGTGCAGCGTCGGGTCGCAGCTGATAGATGTCGACTTCGATCTTGAGCCCCGTTCCTTCGCGCAGGATGCGCCCGCCCACGAGCGCTCGAAAGCCAAGCGCGACCGCTGCACGCCGCCTGACAGCCGTCGGCGCAGTCGCGATCTCCTTGACCCCGTTGCGCTCCAGAAATGCATTCAGCGTCGGCGTAATCGCCGACAGCGCCGAGCGCGCGGCAAAGCGTCCATCGAAAAAAAGATCGTACTCGGCCAGCAGCGGCAAACCAAATTGCAGCCACGCATCGTTTGGCGCACCAGCGACATCGAAAGCGTAGATGAGTACATCGCTCACCTGGTCTTCGCGCCGGGCTTGTGGTGCGGCGGCGTCTGCGGGCGGTTCAAGCGCCACTGCAGCTGCGACTTGTTGCGGCGGCGCGCTCACGTAGCGCCAGCCAACGCTGCCCGCGCAAAGCAGCGCGAACACACCAATCAAGAGCCGATCCAATCCCGAAAACATAGCAGCGCCTGGCGCACCGATGCGCCAGATCAACAACACCGCCAGAGGCGCGCCGCTGATCATCGCCGTCAGAAGCAGGTCGATCGACCGATCTGGCCAGCCATAGCGTTCGACCATGAAGCTCAAGAACTGCACTAACGCCCACATCAGACCGAAATAACCGGCCAGCAGCGGCAGCAAGCGGCGTTCAACGATTTTCGCCCACAGACTTTGTTCGGCCACGAAGAGACGCCGTGCGGAGTGATCTTCCGAGTCTAGCCATTAGCGAGTGGGAACTTTGTTCAGTCGCTGGCTGATGATTGCTCAGCCAGAGCACATAGCGCGCTGAGACGGCCTCGCCCGCCGGACCCCATTGTCCGGCGGGCACCCCGCTTATTTCGGTAGCAGCTTCATCACGCCCTCCAAACCACCCAGAACGTTGAGCTGGCCAACGTTGCCGGTGATCTTTTCCAGCGCTTCCAACTCCTTCAAGCGCAACAACACCGGGCTCTCTTCCAACAGCTTTGCGGTGTTTAGCAAGCTGCGCGTGGCGGCAGTTTCCTCGCGGCGCTTGATCAGGTTGGCCTGCGCCTGCTTCTCGGCCTCAACCACCTGGTTCAACAGTGCCTTCATCTCGCCCGGCAAGATCAAGTCCTTCAGGCCCACGCTGACCAGTTGCACGCCGACGTCCTCCAGTTTGGCGCGCGCGTAGTCGGCCACTTCAACATCGACCGCGCCCTTGTCCTGCAGCAAGGCGTCCAGCGAGCGCGTACCGATCGCTTGACGCAAGCCGAACTGCAGCTCGCGATAGGCGTAGGCCTTGACGTCGGCGACGCGTGACTTCAACTTCACGACATCGGTCACGCGATACACCGCGCAAAGGTTGGCGCGGATGCTGACCTTATCGCGCGTCAGGATGTCCTGACCGCTGACATCAAGCTCGACGAGCCGCATATCGACGGTCTCGACGCGCAGGCTGCGGCCATAGCGCCAGAAACCGTAAACCCCCGACGACAAAGTTTGCGCCAGCGCGCCGTCGATCCACACCAAGCCCGTCTGCTCAGCGCCAACTTCGACCATGAGTGCGGCCTGTGCCACATCCTTGGCCAATTCCGCCGAACCCGGCGCACGCAGGGCTGCCAGCGTCTGCACGCCGATCGCAGCACCCGCGGCCAAATCGATGCGCTCCACAGTCACCGGCTCGGAGGCGCGCCAGTAGAACTGCCGCGAACCCGGGGCCAATACGCGCACCAGCTTGCCGCGCTCGCGCACGAGGCCCACTTCGCTGGCGGCCAGATCGACCTCGACGATCTCGGCTTCTAACGCTGCGCGGTGCAGTCGGAACAGTGCATCGATACCAACAAGATTGACCTGCGGCCGATCGAGTCGATCGGTCAGGAATTGCGGTGCGCGACCGAGGCCATAGCGCACATAACGGCCCGGCGCGAGCACGCGCTCGAAGCGACCATCGCGCAGCTCGATGGCGCGCTCGTTGTCGGCAACCTGGGTACGAGTGAAGTACATGGCACATCTCCTTTTCGTTCTTTTTTTCTGAGTTACGCCCTGAGCCCCACGCCGTCGGCGTGGGCGATGGGGCGAGCAGCAGCGACCGGTGGTCCAACCATCAATCGTGGCGCATCGCGTGCGATTCGCTCGAAAGCGCTGGCGCAACCACTGCCGTTGCTCGTTTGGCCACCGCGCAGAACGTGTCTTGCGCTGCGTATTGATGCGACGCATGCCCGCCCTGCCCGGCACAGACATCGCCAACACCCAACACGCCGGGGCTCCTGGCGCCGCGCCTTGCGGCGCGGATGCCGGGAACCGCCCGGCCGGTCTCACTTCCATGCGGCGTTTCAAGGCCGTTGCGACGGGAGTCGAACCCGTAACCCGGTCAATCTGCTTGACCTGCTCTACCAGTGAGCTACGCATGGGGACCTGCCGCGGAGTCGAACCGCTCACGCTCCCGATTGAGCAGGCAAGCCCAGTCCCATACACCGAACACCGTGCTTCCGGTACGTTGGGTGGCAAAGCCATCAACGCCAGACCGCCGTGGTTACCCACAAAACGGTTATCGCTAGAAAAACACGCTGTTTCGATGCGCTGTTTGAATCGACCTGGTCGAGAATTTAACGTCTCGGCAAGTCGATTCGAATCTCGAGTATTTAAGACAATAATCCCCTATCGCCGAAAACGGATTTTCGACGTTCGAAATCGGGGTCCTGGAAAAAACAAAACCCCCGGTGCGGCAGCACCGAGGGCTTCAGAGAATCAAAGCGAACTCAGGGCTGCGAGCGCAGCCCTGACAAGCAAGGCTACGCGAGGCGCGGATGCAGTGGATTGAATCCACGCTGCCAACAGGGGATGCCATGCTTGACCATGCAAATATCTCCAAACGGGTGCCGCGCATTATTCCGAACTAAAGTCACATGTCAAGCGGTTGTTAATGACCGCTCGTCGGGTCATTTATTCCGCAGGTTCGGTCGCCACCCAGTAAATCCGGATGTTGGGCTCATCTGCCACCAGGAGCGCGGCCCCGTTTTCCACAATGATCGCGGGCTCGCTGCGGTTGGCGTGAGCCAACGCCGCTGAGAACCGGGCGTCGAGAACCGCTCTTGCGTGCCATCGCTGCCATATCGGTAGCAACGCGAGCAACACTGCGATTGCGCAAGCCAACGCGAGCCGAGGCCGCGTGCTCCGCACACGCCGATGATCGAGAGCGCTCTGCAAGCGCCGCAGACCGCCCGGCGGCGGTTCCAGTTGCCGAAATAGTTCGCTCACCTTTCCCCCTCGCGGAGCGCGGCGCGTAACTGCGCCAACGCTCGGTGCTTGCGCGATGCCACGGTGCCCGCAGGCCAACCGAAGAACGCGACCAATTCATCGGTCGTGAAGCCCGCACATTCGCTCAACAAAACCAGATTACGCGAATCGGTGTCGAGCGCCTCAAGTGCGGATTTCAGACGCTTCCGATCTTGCACGCCATCGAGACGCGCGTCGTCGCTGGCCTCCTCGTCCCGGACGCCGAAGCGCCACAACGAGCGCCAGCGCAGCTTGTTCTTCGCCAGATTCAGCGCAGTGGTGTACACCAGAGCATCGAGCTTGGTAGCGTCGATACGCTGGCGCTGATCCCAGATGCGCAGATACGCATCGTGCATCACGTCCTCGCAATCCTGCGTGTGCCACAACCAGCGGTACAGCACGTTGAAGAGCGGCGTCTGCAAACGCTGATAGCACGCCAGCAACGCCGCCTCCGAAAGCGCCACGGCTCAGAGCTTGGTGGCGCGAACAATCACAAAACGCGAGCCGCCATCGACGCTCGCGGCACCGTGCCCAAGTACGATGTATCGATCGAATGGCAGCAGCGTATCGACTTTCACCTTGTAGCCCGACATATCGATCGCCTCGACTTCAGCGCGAACGCCGCCGGCAGACGCTTGGAAATGGGCCCCGATCCGGGCCCGTCGATCGCTCGTTTCGAGTGTGCCGTTATTGGCAATCGCTTGGGCCGACAATGAGGTGTAGCGAGCGAAACCGCGAACCCCGGTCGCGTTTGAGAGCGTACCGAGTACCTCATTGAGTGCTGCCAGTGTCGGGTCCTGCGTATCGGCCGCATCGACGATCCAGGCATCGAGTTGGACAGCGAAGTCGCCAGACTCTACCGCTTCGACGGCCCCCTCCTCGGCGAGAGCTTCGAGACTGCGGGCAATCGAGTCGTGCGTGACCGCTGGCGCGAGCACCAGGATCTTGCGGCTGTTGTCGACGCTCGACACCGAACCCGTTTCGCCGAGGGCCGCCGATAGCGAGCGAGCGATGCTCTGACTACGGTCTGGCGGCACTTCATAGGCACGAAGCAATTTCGGACTCGCCGGCTCCGGCGCCATCGCCGGCTGGCGAATCGAATCGCATCCAACCAGCCCCAGCAACGCCATCAAGATCAGCACTTTCTGCAACATGGTCAAACTCCAGTGTGGGTATCGAAGTCCTATGACACGCGAGCGCAAAGTTTCTTCCCGCGCGTAGACTCACGGCAAATCGCACTGGAGAGAAGCCGATGAAAGTCCGAGCCGCTGTGGCCTATCGCGCGGGCGCGCCGCTGAGCGTCGAAACCGTCGACCTCGATGGCCCACGCGCCGGAGAAGTGCTGGTCGAAATCCGCGCTACCGGCATCTGTCACACCGATGCGTACACGCTGTCCGGCGCCGATGCCGAGGGCAAGTTTCCAGCCATCCTCGGCCACGAAGGTGCCGGCGTGGTGGTCGATATCGGCGCTGGTGTGAAGAGCGTGCGCAAAGGCGATCACGTCATCCCGCTGTACACGCCCGAATGCCGCGAGTGCGAGTACTGCTTGAACCCCAAGACCAACCTCTGCCAGGCCATTCGCAGCACGCAAGGCCAGGGGTTGATGCCCGACGGCACCAGCCGTTTCTCCATCGGCGGCGAACCGATCTACCACTACATGGGCACCTCAACCTTCGCCAACTACATCGTGCTACCAGAAATCGCGGTGGCGAAGATTCGTCAGGATGCGCCGTTCGAAAAGGTCTGCTACATCGGCTGCGGTGTGACCACGGGGATCGGCGCGGTGATCTACACCGCAAAAGTCGAACCCGGTTCGCGCGTGGTCGTGTTTGGCCTCGGCGGTATTGGCCTGAACGTCATCCAGGGCGCGCGCCTCGTCGGAGCAGCGCAGATCGTGGGCGTCGACATCAATCCGGCCAAACGCGCGTTGGCCGAAAAATTCGGCATGACGGATTTCGTCAATCCCAGTGAGATCGACGGCGATCTCGTCGCCTATCTGGTATCGCTCACCAAGGGCGGCGCCGATTACAGCTTCGAGTGTGTAGGCAATACGACGCTGATGCGACAGGCCCTTGAGTGTTGCCACAAAGGTTGGGGCACCTCGGTGATCATCGGCGTGGCGGAATCGGGCAAAGAAATCAGCACCAGACCGTTCCAGCTGGTCACCGGGCGCAACTGGCGTGGCAGCGCCTTCGGCGGCGCACGCGGGCGAACGGATGTGCCGAAGATCGTCGACTGGTACATGGAAGGCCGTATCGATATCGACAGCTTGATCACGCATACGATGCCGCTGGAGCGCATCAACGAAGGTTTCGACTTGATGCATCGCGGCGAGTCCATTCGTAGCGTGGTGCTTTACTGATGGCGATCGAGATCCTCGCCGAACATCGTTGCCACGGTGGCGTCCAAGGTTTTTATCGCCACGAATCGAAGCACTGCAACGGACCGATGCGCTTCGGATTGTTTGCGCCGCCGAATCCACGTGGCGCGCCGCTGTTGTTCTGCCTCGCAGGCTTGACCTGCACCGAAGAAACTTTCGCCATCAAGGCCGGCGCGCAGCGGGTCGCAGCTGAGCTGGGTTTGATGCTGCTGCTGCCCGATACCAGTCCACGCGATACCCGGATCGAAGGCGCAACCGGCGATTGGGCCTTCGGCGAAGGCGCGGGATTCTGGCTGGATGCGACCGCATCGCCCTGGCGCGATCGCTTTCGCCTGGCCAGCTGGATCATGCAAGAGCTGCGAGGCATCGCCGCAGAGTTCGGCGCGGATCTAACGCGCTGCGGCGTCCTTGGTCACTCGATGGGCGGCCACGGTGCGTTGACCCTGGGGCTCAAGCACCCAGAGGTATTCCGCAGCATCTCCGCCTTCGCACCGATCGTAGCGCCAACGCAGGTACCCTGGGGACAACATGCCCTGCCACGCTACTTGGGCGACGATCCCAGCGCGTGGAACCAGCACGACGCCTGCGCCCTGCTCCAAGCCGGACATCGCGGTCCGCAGCTGCTTATCGATCAAGGTCGGAACGATAAGTTTCTAGTCGATCAGCTGCAGCCGGAGCGACTGCAAGTCGCCTGCGACGCTGTCGGCCAGCCGCTCAATATGCGCTACCACGATGGCTACGACCACGGTTACTTTTTCATCCAGAGCTTCATAGACGATCACCTACGGTTTCATGCGCGGGCGCTGGCGGCGGTTTAGGCACTTTTTGTGTCCACAAAAAGTCCTCATCGCCGGTAGTCCACCGTCAACCAGATCTTGTCCAGGTCCGTTCCGAATCGGTCCGCGCGGTAGCGCGCCAATTTGCCGGTGAGTGTCCATTGTGTGCCGATAGGGCGTACGTACTGCATGCCGATCTCATCGCCGTAATCGATATCGCCACGGTCCGATCGAAACTCGTGCCATCGAGCGCTCAAGATTCCGCCGCCGAGCTTGCCTGACACCTCGAACATCGTGTCGCGAAGTCCATCCCGCGGTGTCGTGAGGAATCGGTCGGCCCAGCCGTTGAATGCATGCAGTGTAGCAAGCGGTGTCTGGAAACCATATCGGCCATTGCCGCCCAGGCGCTCGAAAAGCACGCGCAATGCGAATGCGCCGTCTTTGAAGTTCAACGTGTTGTCGATGGCGTAGTAGCCCGCATCGATATCGCTGCTGCCGCGGGCGATGTCGTCTTGCTGCGCAGCCTCGACGGCGTACAGCCATTTCCAGGTGTCCCGGCTGAGAGCGGGGCCACTTAAACGCAGTCCAAGATTGCGATGGCTGCTGAGCGGCACGTCTTGATTCTCGATGGCATACAAATACGCGACCGCCTGGTGGCCGCCGTACAGGTATGCGAGGTTGATCAGGTAGGTATCGAGGTCTTGCTGACGGAACAGCGGGTTGGGATTGTAGTTGCCGAAGATGCGGTGCACTTCGTCGACGTACGCGGCGCGCACAGTGAAGGCGCCGGCCGTGTGCTGCACACTGAGCGCATCGTAAGTTTGCTCGTTCTGGCGAAAGCCGACGCTGCCGATGAAACGTTGATTGTCGTAGTTCAAGCGTTGACGACCGAGAATCCACTGCGAAGGCGTACCGAAACCGTAGGCCACGTATGCCTGATTGATCTCCTCGCCAGCTGGGTCGGGAATGATCGGGCGGGTGCGCTCGTTGTTGATCGTGCTGTTGTAACTGTTGCGATCGGCGGCGACGATGATGTCGGCCTCGGCGAACGCGGTGAATCCGCGCCATGCATCGGTCCGTAGCCCCAGACGTCCGCGCAAAGTCAGCGCATCGCTATCGTCCCGGAACGCGTCATCGGACACACTTTCGTACCGCAACCGATAGTCCTGTGTGACCTGCCACGCGCCGACATCGTGTGCGAAGGCGGAGGCCAGAAGGGCCAGACCGCATATGCGCTTTCCAGACATGGGAACACCTCCGTCGAGAATTCAACAACAACCCGTTTCACCCATCGCACGCTGCTGCGAACGACGGGCAATGTGTATGACCTGCGTCAAGTCGGCTTGCAGTTCCGCGGTGAGGAACAGGCGCGCCGCGCGAGTACCGCAGATGAGCATCAATCGAGGTTTTCGATCACCAATGACGCTTGCCCGATATCCCTTCCAGACCACCGGCAGCGCGTAGGACTTGATGCCTTTGGGTAAATGAAGCGCGTCCTGCCCGTAGATCAATGTCGGCACCGAGATCATGAAGTCGTTGCCAAAGTGATTGCGCGCGTTTCCTGAAATGGTGTTGGCCACGTCGCCGACCAGATCGAGCATGTTCTCCCGGGTCATGTTCTGCTCGCCGACTTCTTTCATCAGCAGCATCAACAGCGCGCGGTCGGCCGTGAAGTAAACGGTGCCGCGATGGCGGCCGGAAATACCGATGGCGCCGGTAAACTCGCCCGCCACCGATCGGGCGTCGTCGATGAGGTAAGGCGAGCCGACCTCAGCTTTGCTGCCGACCGTCTCGACGAAATAGCGCGTTGCGCCATCCAGGAAAACTTTGATCTGACCTGCGTCCACAGAATCTCCTACTTGAGCAACTCGGACAGCGCACGATTCAACGACGCATCGTTGAAAGGCTTGCCAAGAAATCCATGGGCGCCTGCGTGCAATGCTTGCAAGACCATGCTCTGATCGTTCATCGCGCTGACCACCAGGATCAGCAGATTCGGATTGATTTTGAGGATCTGCTTCACGCACTCGATACCGTCCATCTCGGGCATCGTGATGTCCATGGTCACGACATCCGGCTTGAGATCGCGCGCCATAGCAAGGGCTTGCACGCCGTTGGCGGCAGCGCCGACCACTTCGATTTGCGCGTGATGTTGGCCGCGCTCGATCCGACCACGAATGATGTTGGAATCGTCGACGATCAGCATGCGATACACTTTGGGCGCAGCGGTCGTTTGCCCTCTCGCGAAAAAAAGCTCATACCGATGCACCCGTAAAGCTCGGCACGCTAATCGTAAATCTCGAACCCTGACCGGGCCGAGTGCCGATGGCGACCCGGCCGCCGATGCGCGCGATCGACTGTTCAACCACGTCCAGCCCAACGCCACGACCGCCGTCTTCGGAAACGTCCTCCTTAGTCGTGAAGCCGGAGGTAAACAGCAATCGCGCCAGCTCTCGGGGCGCCATGGCAGCGGCCTTTTCGCGCGTTGCCAAACCGAGTTCAACTGCTTTGGCGCGGACTCGATCAAGGTCGATACCGCGACCGTCGTCCTCCACCGAAAGCTCGACGCCGCCGTTCGCTGCTGGCTTCACCGACAGCACAACGCGCCCGACCGCAGGCTTTCCCTCCGCCGTACGATCGTGCGGCGGCTCGATGCCATGAACGATGGCGTTGCGCACCAACTGCACCAACGCGTCGGATAACTCGTGATAGGCGGTCTCGGGAATCTCGACATCGGCGCTGGCGTTGACGCTGAATTCGACGCGCTTCTGTTCGCGCTCCGCCACCCTGCGCGCGATCAGCTCGGCTTTGTTCCACACCGGCGCGAGCCGACGCGCGGGCCGACCGCTATCCAACGATCGGCGCACCTGACTGAGTCTCTCGACCATCTCACGGACGCCTTCCAGCTGCTGATACATTTCGCGCAGCGATACGGTCAACGGCAGCAAATCGCCGCCGGCGAGGCTGTCCTGACCGCGCAGCTTGGAAATCTGATCTTCGATTTGATGCGCCCAACTTTCGATGGGTTCGAAATCAAGCGCAGCGGCATCGCCCTTGATGGTGTGCGCAATCCGGTACACCTGCGCGAGCTTGCTCATGGTGCCTTGGCGCGATGTTCCACCCGTGGCAAGAATGGAGTTCATCTCATCGAGTCCTGCGGCATTGCAGGGCCTTCAGGAAGCGCGCTCGGACATGCTCGCTGTCGCTGGGCACGAAATTCGCAATCCGATTCAGGGCTTGATGGGCGCCTGACCGCGCTCTTGCACGAAGAAATCGATCCGCACCGGCGGCAACTGCTGATCAACGCGCATCGCGCGGTTCAGACCATTGCACGCATCAGCAACGACGCTTTCGACTTGTCGCTGATGGACAAAGGGCAGTTCCAGCTGTTCAAGCGTCCCACCCGCCTGCTCGATGTTCTGCGCTCCGCACGCGATTGGGTTTCGCCCGCGGCACAATCCAAGGGACTTAGCATTGAGTTGCAGTATACGGACGAAGCGGCAGAGGTCGAAGCCGACATCGACGCCGATCGCATTTCTCAAGTGGTTCTCAATCTGCTGACCAACGCGGTGCGCTACTCGCACGCCGGTACTATTCGTATCGAAAGCGCCATTGTCGGCGACCGCTGGAGAGTCGCGGTGATCGATAACGGACCAGGCGTCAACGAAACCGAGTTACCGCGCCTCTTCGATGCCTATTTCCGCGGGGCCAGCGCCGCGCAAACCCACGGCGGCGGTTTGGGACTGAGCGTTGCTCAACGCATCGTCGCTGCTCACCATGGCGAGATTGCCGCGCGCAATCGACCCGACGGCGGTGCGGAATTCGCGTTCTGGATTCCGCTTGCCAGCCGCGTCGAACGCGCCGCGCCAGCGCAGGCATCTTCGCTGCGGCCGCTTGAGGGACTGCGACTTCTGGTCATCGACGACGACGAACTCGTTCGTTTGGCTGTACGCGTCAATGCAGAAATCGCAGGCGCCATTGTCCAGGACCTGGACGGCGGATCGCGGCTGATCAAGACCATTCGCGAATTTGATCCCGACATCGTGCTGAGCGACAAACAACTCGAGACCGAAGACGGGATCGATCTGCTGCGCAACATCCGTGCCGCATTTCCCGGACCGCGGCCCCGACTGGCATTGATGACCGGCTCGGTTCGGACGCAAACGTTGGAACCTCCTATCGAACGCATATTGCACAAGGCGTTCTCCAGCGCCGAATTTGTGGACGCCATGGCGGCGCTGCGCAACAGCGCAGGCGCTTCGGCCTGACGTCGGCTGTGGCCGTTGCTCTAGCTAACGACGCACAATCGACACTCACCGCTGCACTCTGACGTAGAACGCCTGCCTTCGCGGGCCACTAGCGCGCCGCAGCAGGGACGAACCATGGCGATGCGCTTACGCCTCTTCCGCTTGCTGCAGTGCCCAGAGCCGGGCATAGGCGCCGCCAGCCGCAAGCAAGGCCTCGTGTGTTCCGCGCTCGACGATACGGCCTTCGCTCATCACGATGATCAAATCGGCGCTGGCGATCGTCGACAAACGATGTGCGATCACGAGCGTCGTCCGTTCCTGCGCAATGGCATCGAGTTGCGCCTGTATTTCGCGCTCGGTGGCCGAGTCGAGCGCACTGGTGGCTTCGTCGAACAGCAGGATGGGCGGATTTTTGAGCAAGGTTCGCGCGATGGCGACGCGCTGTTTCTCGCCGCCCGACAATTTCAAACCGCGCTCGCCGACAATCGTCTCATAGCCGTCGGGCAGCGACTCGATGAACTCGTGGATTTGCGCGCGCCGCGCCGCGTCGATGATTTGCTGATGCGAGGCAGTCACATCGCCATAAGCGATGTTGCGGTAGAGCGTGTCGTTGAACAGCACCGTGTCCTGCGGCACGATGCCGATCGCATGCCGCAGGCTGTGTTGCGTTACGTCGCGCAGATCCATGCCATCGATGCGGATCGCGCCGCTGCGGACATCGTAGAAGCGATACAACAGCCGCGCCAACGTGCTCTTACCGGCCCCACTGGCGCCTACGACCGCCACCGTGTGCCCGGCAGGCACCGTAAACGACACATCGAACAGAATGGGCCGACGCTCATCGTACGCAAAGCTCACATTCTCGAAGCGAATCTCGCCGCCGCGAACCTGCAGGTCCGGCGCCTCCGGCGCATCCTGGACTTCGCGCTTTTCTTCCAGCAATTCGAACATTTTGCCCATGTCCGACAGCGCCTGCTTGATATCGCGATACATCATGCCGAGGATGTTCAGCGGCACAAACAGCTGGATCAGCAGGGTATTGATCAACACCAGATCGCCAATCGTCATGCGCTTGGCAGCGACCTCCGTCGCCGCGAGCCACATCAGCGTGGTCAGGCCGAGCGCAATGACGATAGCCTGCGCCGCGTTCAATACGCCCAGCGTGAACCAGGATTTCTCCGCGGCCGCCTGCCAGCCATCCAGCCCTTTGTCGTAGCGCGCCGCTTCGTGCGCTTCGTTCGCAAAGTACTTGACCGTTTCGTAGTTCAGCAGGCTGTCGACGGCGAGCGCGGCCGATTCGTTGTCCGATTCGATCATCCTGCGGTAATAGCGCGTGCGCCACTCGGTGACGACAATCGTGACCGCCACATAGGCGGCCAACGTGGCGAGCGTGGTCAACGCAAACACGTTCGGATACGCATAGATCAGAAACGCCGTTGCGATCGCAATCTCGAAGAGCGTCGGCGCGATCGTGATCACACAGTAGTAGAGAAAATCCTCCATCGCACCGGTTCCGCGTTCGATCACCCGAGCCAGACCGCCGGTGCGGCGTTCGAGATGGAATCTAAGGCCCAACGCATGCAAGTGATTAAAGGTATCGAGCGCGGCGCGCCGGCGCGCCCCAATGTGCACGCGCGCGAACAGGATCGTGCGCATCTCGCCAGCGATGGCTGCCAGCAGACGCAACGCACCGTAACCCAGCAACAAGGCCGTCGGTACAGCGATCATTTGTTCCGTTGGCGTCAGCGCATCGACGATCGCCTTGAAGCCGATCGGCACACCGAGGTTGGCGAGTTTGGCGATCGTGAGTAGGGCCAGTACCAGAGCAATGCGCCATCGATAGCGATATGCGTAGGGCGCGAGTGCCTGAAACACGCGCGAGAGCGCCGCGCGTTGCTGTGTCTTTTCGGTCATGCGCGAACTCTAGGCGAACTGGCGCTCCAAGTGCGGCAGGAACGAAGGTGCAGACTGCATCCCATTACGCCCATCAAAATCTCAGGCAGGTGGCCACATCGAGGTCCGGGCGACGGAGTCGTCGTCAGATATCTTTCGGAGTCGATCGACGAGGGGTCGCTCCCGCTTAAACCCCGCCTGTCCCGTCCCAAAAGCGCACGCATTTGCTCCAAATCGCTATGCCTATACTCCGCGGCCTTTTTTGCCCGGAGCGGCGCGCGCATTTGCGCCGCCAGAGAAACCCATGATCGAGAAACTGCGCAACATCGCCATCATCGCCCACGTAGACCACGGCAAGACCACGCTCGTGGATCAGCTGCTGAAACAGTCCGGCACCTTGAATGAGCGCGCAGTGGTCCCGGATCGGGTGATGGACAGCAACGATCTCGAGCGCGAGCGCGGCATCACGATTCTCGCCAAGAACACGGCGATCCGGTGGAACGATTGGCGTATCAACATCGTCGACACCCCAGGCCATGCCGACTTCGGCGGCGAAGTCGAGCGCGTGTTGTCGATGGTCGATTCGGTGTTGCTGGTGGTCGATGCCGTCGACGGGCCGATGCCGCAAACGCGTTTCGTGACCCAGAAAGCCTTCAAGCGTGGCTTGAATCCGATTGTCGTGATCAACAAGATCGACCGCCCGGGTGCACGTCCGGATTGGGTGATCGATCAAGTCTTCGATTTGTTCGACCGCTTAGGCGCCAACGATACGCAGCTCGACTTTCCGGTGGTGTTCACCTCGGCGTTGAACGGCTACGCAAGCCTCAAGCACGAGGCGCGCGAGGGCAATATGGATCCGCTGTTTCAAACCATCACCGAGCGCGTGCCAGCGCCGGCGGTGGACGTCGACGGCCCTTTCCAGATGCAGATCAGCCAGCTCGATTATTCGAGCTACGTCGGCATCATCGGTATCGGTCGCGTGCAGCGCGGCAAAGTGCGCACCAACATGCCTGTAGTGGCTGTGGATCGCGACGGCAAAGAAAAGCGCGGCCGTGTGCTGCAGGTGCTGGGCTTCATGGGCCTCGAACGCCACGAAGTGCCGGAAGCGCAGGCGGGCGACATCATCGCCATCACGGGCGTCGAGGGCATCAGCATCTCCGACACGATATGCGCGCCGGACAAGCCGGAACCATTGCCGGCGTTGAGCGTCGACGAGCCGACGATCAGCATGTTCTTCTGCGTCAACTCTTCGCCCTTTGCCGGCAAAGACGGCAAGTTCCTGACCAGCCGCCAGATTCGCGATCGCCTCATGCGCGAGCTCATGCATAACGTCGCGATGCGCGTGGAAGACACCGAAGATGCCGACAAATTCCGAGTGTCCGGCCGCGGCGAGTTGCACTTGTCGATTCTGATCGAGACCATGCGTCGCGAAGGCTATGAGCTGGCGGTCTCGCGTCCAGAAGTCATCGTGCGCGAAATCGACGGCCAGATTCAGGAGCCATACGAGCAGTTGGTGGTCGACCTGGAAGAGCAGTACCAGGGCGGCGTGATGGAGCGCCTAGGCATGCGTCGCGCCGAGATGCGCAATATGGAACCCGATGGCAAGGGCCGCACGCGCCTGGAATTCGTGATCCCGTCGCGCGGATTGATCGGTTTCCAAACCGAGTTCCGCACGCTCACCGCCGGCACCGGATTGATGTTCCACACCTTCGACCATTACGGCCCGCAGGTGCGCGGCGCGATCGCCAAGCGCCCGAATGGCGTGATGATCAGCAACGGCACCGGGCCATCACCGGCCTACGCACAGTACGCCATGCAAGAGCGCGGCCGTTTGCTGATCGAGGAAGGCCAGGAAATTTACGAGGGCCAGATCGTCGGCATCCACGCCAAGGACAACGATCTGACGGTCAACGCCTTGCGCGCCAAGCAGCTCACTAATTTCCGGGCTGCCGGCAAGGACGATAATCTGATGCTGACGCCGCCGATTCGCTTTTCGTTGGAACAGGCACTGGAATTCATCGAAGACGATGAACTCGTGGAAGTGACGCCGCACGCGGTGCGGCTGCGCAAGAAGCTATTGACCGAGAACGCGCGCAAGCAGGCTTCGCGCGCGGCGGCATGACCGACCTGTTGCACGCCTTTGCGCTGCCACGGCTGAATGTACGCGGCGCGGCGGTACGACTATCGGATGGCTTTCAGCAAATCCTGAGCCACCAGCCCTACCCGCCCAGTGTTCGCACCTGGCTGGGCGAGGCATTGTGCGCGGCAACGCTGCTGATCACGGGCCTGAAGTTTCAGGGCCGACTGTCGGTGCAGCTGCAGGGTGGCGCGGAACTTGCGCTGTTGTATGTCGAGTGCAGCAGCAACGGCGACTGCCGGGGCATCGCGCGCATCGCGGAGGGCGCATCGCCACAGGAGTTCGAAGTCGCCACGCGCGGCGCGGCGATGGCGGTGACGCTGGAGCCGCTCCAAGGCGAGCGTTACCAGGGCATCGTCGAGTTGCAGGGCGCAACCCTGGCCGAGTGTTTCGAAAACTACTTCGCGCGCTCCGAGCAGTTGCCAACGCGAATGTTGTTGTGCGCCGACGATGCGCAGGCGGCGGGGCTCATGGTGCAGAAGCTTCCCGAAAGCGGCGGCATCGGCAGCATCGATCGCGATGGCTGGAATCGCTGCGAACATCTGGTGTCGACCGTCGATCCGCTGGAGATGCTGAGCATTTCCAGCGAACAGCTGCTGCATCGCTTGTTCCATCAGGAAGAGCGCTTTGACCGAACGCCGCTCCCGCTGCACATTCGCTGCCGCTGCTCGCGCGACAAAGTCAGCGATGTATTGCGTCGCATAGGGCGCGACGAGGCCATCGCTGCGGCGCGCGAACCTGGCGGCGCACAAATCACGTGCGAATTTTGTGGCAAGGTGTACCGCTTCGATGCCATCGAAATCGAGGGGTTGTTTCGGCCGATCGCACCGGGCGCCGGTCGGGCGTAGCGTTGGCTTCAATTTTCGCTGGCCACTGGGCACTCGATACGACGCATCGGCGCACACGCTCGGCGAGCCGGCGTACCAAGAAACAAACGTCGTGTGCCTCAAAACCGGCGCCACGTTCACAAAATGATTGAAATAGTGGCGCTAAGGCGTTGAACTCTTAACTACATTTAAGGTCAAATAGCTGGTAAAGGCGCGCTGAACAGCGCGATCATACGGACCATGAAAGCTTTAGCCTTGCTTCCCCTCTTTGTCGCCACTTTCGCGCACGCCAGCGACCCGCTGCCGTGGCTGACGCCGCACGGCAGCGGCGAGACCGAGTGGGTGCCGGTGTTTGTGCTGGGCGACGAGGCACCGACGTACCCGGTGATCGATGCCGAGGCGCAGAGCACCGAAGGCGTCATGATTGGCCTGGCGCAGGTTACCCGAGAGAGCGCGTGGTTGGGACCACTGCCATCGACGGGCGCTGCAATGTCGTGGTCGATGACCGATTCTTTGCGCTTCGGCGCCAGCGTCACCGTCACCGACTTCGTGCCGTGCCGGAGCTTGATGCAAACGCCCCTGGCACCGATCCAATCCGATCCGTGCACTTCGTTTTCCGCCAGCGGCGTGGAAGCCGCAGCTTCGATGAGCTTCGGACTCGGCAGCTTGTCGCTTGGCGTCAGTGAGTCGCCTGCAATCTGGGTGCTGCCTGGCCAGCTTCCGATGGGCGAGTCGCTGGCAGCGTCGTTGCCGAGCTTGAATCTGTCCGACACCACGCAATCGTTGTTTGTCAGTGGCGAGTTGTCGTTATCGCCGATGTCGTCCATCGGTCTGTCGTTGGCGCGCAGCGAAGTAGCGCTGCTGGAAAATTCTCCGGACCTCGATCGCATGCAATTGCGCCTGGCCTATGGCGACTTCAGCGCCGACGTTGCGACACAGATGATCCGCCAAGGCATGGATACCTTAAGTCCATGGTGGGCGGGCCTGGATCTGGGCGTGAGCTGGCGTACGCCGTGGAGCGGCGTGCTGTCGGTGGGCGCGCAGAATCTGATCACCAAAGGCCAGCCGCCGGAATTCGCGCAGCCCGTGGTCAACGATCGCGAGCCAGACATCTTCTCGCGTACGCCCTATGTGCGCTACGAGCAGGATTTCTGAACCGTTCCCAAGGAGCGGTCGCCTCTCGTCAACCTGAAAAACCTGCCAGCGTTCTTTCACTGCAAACCGGCACTGTCGCCGGCATCGCGGAGTCAAGAACATGTTGAAGTTGGCCCTCATCATCGCTTCGTTGTCCATCGCCTCGGTGCAGGCCGCCACGCCCCGCGTCGATGCGCGCCAGAACCGGCAGGATGCGCGCATCGAGCACGGCGTTGCCAACGGAGCCTTAAGTAGTCGTGAAACCCTCGCACTGGATCGGCAGCAAGATCGTGTCGAACGCGCCGAGTCGCGTGTTGAGGCCGACGGCATCGTTACCCGCGGCGAGCGCGTCTATCTGCATCGCCGGCTCGATGCATCGTCGCGAACCATCTTTCGCGCCAAGCACAATCGCTGGTAAGGCATCGCGACACGGGATCGCGCAATTGCGATCCCGTGTTTACAATGCGCCGTATGAAATCAATCAACGACAAGAAACTCGACGCCATCGTTGCCGCCAGCCGGCGCGCGGCAGAAGAACGCGGCCATGGCTATCGCGAGCAGGCGCTGAAGATGTATCCGTGGGTGTGCGGCCGCTGCGGCCGCACCTTCACGCGAACCAACGTCTCGGAACTCACGGTACATCATCGCAACCACAACCACGACGACAACCCCAGCGATGGCAGCAACTGGGAGCTGTTATGCCTGTACTGCCACGACAACGAGCACCAGCGTTATCTGGATCACGACCACGGCAGCTTGACCAGCGATAAACGCCCAGAGGCGGCAACGCATAACCCCTTCGCCGCACTCGCGGGGTTGATCAAGAAGTAGCTGGCTCCGAGTCTCCCGAGCGTCTCGTTTGCCCCGCAATGCGCCACTGGCGGCGCAGGTAGTTCGATGCATCTTCGAGCGTTGCATACACTGTTGGCAATACCAGCAGGGTCACTGCGGTGGAAAAGATCAACCCACCGGCAATTGCGCGTGCCATTGGGTAATACGGCTCACCGCCGCCGCCAACGCCGACATCACTGATACACAACGGGGACAAACCGAGCACGGTAGTCCCCGTGGTAATCAGGATCGGCCGCAGGCGTTCCTTGCCGCCGATGGCCAGTGCCGTGTTGCGATCGTAACCTTGTTTGCGCAAGGTGCTGACATGTTCGACCAGCACGATGCCGTTGTTCACTACCACGCCGACCAGAATCATGATGCCGATGAAGGCCATCACCGAGAACGTTGTCGGCCAGATCAGGAAGGTCCAGTAAACGCCAACCACCGCCATGGGAATAGATATCATCACCGCCAGTGGCTGCAGCAGCGACTCGAATAGCGCCGCCATCAGCATGTAAATCAGCACAATCGACAGTGCAAACAGAAACAACATTTCCTGCACTGCGGCTTGCTCATCCTCGAAGCGCTGGCCCAAGTTGTAACCGTAGCCAGCTGGGAATGGGAAGTCCTTGAGGACCGATTCGATCGCCTCGTTCGCTTTACCAATGTCGCCATCCTTTTGCAGCTCCATACGAATGGCGCGACTGGTACTTCTATTCTGCCGGCTGATCAATGTGGCTTCCGGCGCCATGTCGATTTCGACCACCGTCGACAACGGTATGCTCAGTCCGTCGGGACGCGTCAGTCGAATTTCTTGCAAGTCATCCAGCGACAGTTTCTGCGCGTTCTTGAAGCGTAACCATACTGGAACCTCGGTATCGCCCTGGCGGAACTCGCGTAGCGGTACTCCGCGCATGGCAACCTGGATGAGTCTGGCGATCTGCGCCGGCTCGAAGCCCAAACTCGCCGCCCGCTCGCGATCGACGCGAACCTGAATCTCCTGTTGCTGTTGCGCGCTGTCGACCCGTACCTCGACAAACTCCTCGCGCTTGGCCAGCAACCGCTGCACTTCGGTGGCCAACTCGAGCAATACCTCTGTGGAATCGCCGGTGATGTTTACAGACAGCGCCTCGGCGCCACTACCGGCACCGGCGCCCGGCGGGCCATCGTTGTCCAAACCGACAATCGCCTCGCCGATGGCGAGTTTCGGCATGCCTCTGCGTACCAAATCTTGCAGTTCTTTGACCGACAACCTGGCCGCGTCGCCATCGACGATCTGCAAGCGCGTCTGCATGCCCTGGTCGCGCGAAATCCAGCTGTAGACCGATTCGATTTCGAAGCGCTCCTTGTTCGCCAGCAAGTACGCCTCTACCTCCCGCGCGGCGGCCTCTAGCTGGTCGAGGTTGTAACGACCATTCAACTCATAGCCAATCTCAAAATCGCGCTCCTCGTCGCCACCGAAGAAATCGGTCTTCACAATACTCAGCGGTATTGCGAGGCTCAGCATCAGCATCAGGATTAGCCCGAGCGTCTTGCCGCGATGGATCAATGTCCAGCGCAACAGCCGCTCATAGCTCGCCTTCCAACGCTCGACGACCGCAATACGCTCAAGTCCCTTGGGGGGATCGATCCGTGCTGCCAGCATCGGAATGATGGTCACCGCAACGAACCAAGAAGCGAGTAGCGCGATAGAGTAAGGAATGGCAACAAAATAAAGGAACACCCCGACCAGCGTGGTGCTGCCGAATACGTTCGGCACGAATACAATGATGCTGGTCAGGGTACCGGCGCTCACCGCGAGCTGCACCATGCGGGTGCCTTCGATGGCCGTGCCGAATCGATTGTGCGGGTTTTTTTCGCGTTGCTGGAAAATGCTCTCGGTCACCACGACCGCATTGTCGACCAACATGCCGACGCCGAGCAGCAGGCCCATCATCGTCAGCACATTGAGGGTTAATCCCAGGAAGTAAATCGCCCCTAAGCTGATGGCGATACAAATAGGCACCGACAGCGACACCATCAATGTGCTCGGCCAGTGCCGCAAAAAGAAATACAGGATCAACAGCGAGAACAGCATTCCTTGCCAGCCGGAATTGACCAGCTCCAGCATGGAGCTTTCCACGCCCTCGCCTTGATTGCCGATGATGTACAGCTCGATTCCCGCCAGCGCGCCGCTGGCTTCGATCTTGCGCACCTCAGCCATGACGCGCTCGCATACCTCGACCAGATTGGCGCCACGTTCGCGACGGATATCCACGCCGACGGCGTAGTTGCCGTTCAAGATGCGCTTGAACTCAACCTCGCGCTGCTGGTACCGGACTTCAGCAACATCGCGCAGGCGCAGGCCGTTATCGTCGATCAGCAGCGCGCCATATTCCTCCAGCGAGCGAATCTCGCCCACCGGTTGCACGCGATATCTGAAATCGCCATCGTGGATCAACCCGGCGGAAGCAGAGAAATTAGCCCCCTGCAGGCGCTGCGCCAAAGCGTTGAGATCGATACTGTGCGACGCAATGCGCTCGGGCAATAAATCGATACGCACCTCGCTCGGCTGCACGCCGGACAGATCGACCGACGCCACCCCTGGAATGCGCTCCAGCGGCCGCTTGATACGCCGCTCCAGCAGATCGTACGCATCCAGCAGATTGCCGGTGGTGCTCGACAGGCGGATCTGCAGAACCGGCTGGTCGTTGGTGGAGAACTTCAGCACCTGGATTCGCTGGATGTCATCCGGCAGCTCGCCGCGCGCCGCGTCCACACGCTCGCGCACCTCGCTCAACTTGACTTTGAGGTTTCGTCCCCAGTCGAACACCATGAAAAACGTTGCGCCATTCTCATCCGCATTGGCGAACATCTGATCGATGCCTGAGATCGTCGCCAAGGATTCCTCCATCGGACGGACGATCTCGCGCTCGACCTCTTTGGGCGTCGCGCCCGGATACGGCACGCTGACGACGATGAACGGCGCGTCCAGCTCTGGCAAATACTCGAGCTTGAGGAGTCGCGCGCTGAGGACGCCGAACACGACGCAGCTCAGAAACAGCATCATCGTGGTGACCGGGCGTTTGAGCGCCAACTCAGCGAGTGTCATGGCGCGACCCCATGCGCTGCCGCGACGGCGCTCGGTTGCCGATAGTGCGCACGCCGATCGATCTGGTCGTACAGCACCGGGATCACCACCAAGGTCAGCAACGTCGAGAACGTCAGCCCGCCGATCACTGTGATCGCCAGCGGCTGCCGGAGCTCCGCACCGTCGCCCAAGCCCAAAGCCATCGGCAAAAATCCGATCAGCGTAGTCAGCGTGGTCATCACAATCGGTCGCAGGCGCGTGCGGCCGCCTTCGAGCAGCGCGTCGTACTTGCTCTTCCCGCCCGCGCGCAATTGGTTGACGCGGTCGATCAGCACGATGGCATTACTTACGACGATGCCGACCAACATGATCAGCCCGATGAACACAATGATCGACAGCGCCGTGCCGGTCACCCACAAGCTCAGGATCGCGCCGACCAGCGCCAGCGGCACCGAGAACAAGATGATGAACGGGTGCAGCAGGGATTCGAACTGCGAAGCCATGACCAGATAAACCATGAAAATCGCCAAGGCCAGCGCCATCATCAGCGAGGTGTAGGACGCATCCAGGTCTTCGCTTTGCCCGGCCACTTTGGCGACATTGCCCGGCGGCAAAACTTCGCTATCGACGATCGCCTGCGCTGCGCGCACTGCGCTGCCCAGATCGCCACGCAAGTTTGCCGAGATGACTGCCACCCGCTCCTGGTCGCTGCGGCGGATTTCGGCTGGCCCCTCGGTGATTTCCACACGCGCCACAGCATCGAGCGGCACTGGATTGGGGCTCAATGGATTGATGATCAGCCGGCGCACCGCCTCCACCGAATCGCGATCGGCTTCCACCGCTCGCACCAACACGTCGATCTTGCGATCTCGCAGCGAGAACCGGGTCGCGACTTCGCCACGCACTTTGCGCACCACTTGATCGGCGACCTGACGGGTGGTTAGCCCGAGCGCGGCAATTTTCTCTTGATCGAAGTACACGCGAACTTCCGGTGCGCCCTGCTCTTGCGAGTTCTTGACGTCGGCGAACATCGGATCGGTCCGCATGCGCGTCGCGATGCGCTCGCTGGCGGATTTGAGCAGTTCCAGATCGTAGCCGACGATCTCCACTTCTAGTGGCGTATCGAAGGCGAACAGCTGCGGTCGACTGAACTTCGTCTCCGTGCCGGGCAAGCGATCGGTAAAGGCGCGCAAGCCATCGACGATGGCAGGCTCGGCGCTCCGCGGCGTGCCTGGCGTCAAGGTCACCAGCAACTTACCGATGTTTTCGCCTGATTCGGTGGGATTTGCATCGAGCCTGGCGCCAGTACCGGCGGTGGCGAAGATCTGCTCGACGCCATCGACTCCCAGGGCCTCGGTCTGCAGTTCAGTAATGACCTGGTCGGTGCGCACCAGCGGCGTACCTACCGGCAGCTTAAGGTCGACCTGCAGCTGCCCTTGCGCGAACTCCGGAATCAATTCGAGACCCAGACGCGGCACGATCGCGGCGCTCAATATGCCGCTCAATAGGGCAGTACCCAAAACAACGGCCGGATTGCGCAACGACCACGGCAACAGCCAGTCGTAGAAGCGCGAAACGCGCTCGAAACCGGCCATGGTAACGGTAGCGATGGGCTTGATCAGGCGAGTTGCGACAGCGGCCAGCAGGCGCCACACCCAATGCGCCAGTTGCGCCACGCCAAAGCAGATGCGTTTGACGACCATCCACAACACGCGCAGCACGAACAGCAACAGCCAAACCGGAAACAGCAGCAGGCGCATGTCATTGAGCACCGGCTTATTGGCCATCAACCAATGCGGTTCGCGAGCGACCGATACCGGCAATGGCGCGGCCTCGCTGTCCTCGCGTTCGCCTGGAGCGCCCATCGACGCCAGCATCGGAATCAAGGTGATCGCGACCAGCAGCGAAATCAACATCGCAAAAGTAATCGTCAGCGCCTGATCGCCAAACAGCTGACCGGCGATACCTTCGACAAACACCAAGGGCAAGAACACGGCGATGTGCGTGAAGGTCGACGCGCTGATCGCCATGCCAACTTCGGAGGTGCCCTGCACCGTCGCTTCGATCATGGAAAGGCCCTGGTCGCGCAGGCGCCGTATGTTCTCGAGCACGACAATGGCATTGTCGACCACCATTCCCGTCGCCAGCGCGATACCGCCGAGCGACATGACATTCAGACCGATACTGAACTGCAACATGAAGAAGAACGTGGCAATGATCGACACCGGCAGCGACAGCGCAATGACCAGCGTCGCCCAGGCTTGTCCCAAGAACATGTAAATGATCAGGATCGACAGCGCGCCGCCGACGACGGCGGCTTCCACGACCTCGCGGATAGAGCTACGAATGAACGTCGATTGATCGTCGATCTTGGTCAGTTTCGCGCCCGCAGGAATCTGGTCTTTCAAGCGCTCGAGGGCCTTTTCGACGCCATCGGCCACAGCAACCGTGTTGGCATCGCCTTCTTTGTAGAGGGCGATTTCCACCGCCTCCTTGCCATCGCTACGAATGATCGCCTGGCGCTCTTTACTGCCCTGACGAACGATCGCTATGTCCTTGAGCTTGACTGGCGTGCCCTGCGTACTCACCAGCATCTCGCCCATGCGTTCGAGCGTGTCGAACTGGTTAATGGTGCGCACCAGATATCGCTGACTGGCCTCGTCGAGACGGCCGCTGGAAATGTTGACGTTCTCGGCGCGCAGGCGCTCGATCACCGAATTCACGTCGAGGTTCAGCTGCTTGAGACGATTCTGATCGATGTCGACTTGAATCTCGTCTTCCAGACCGCCCGAGACTTTCACCGCGGCCACGCCTTCGACGGGCTCCAAGCGTTTTTTCAAGTCTTCCTCGGCATAGCGGCGCAATTCGAACAGCGAAGCGCCGTTCTCGGCATCCCCAGCCAGGGCATAACGCAATACCGGCTCAGTCGACGGATCGAACCGCAATAGCAGCGGTTGCTCGACTTCCAACGGCAGTTGGATCAGCTCCAGTTTTTCGCGCACATCCAGGCTCGCCGAGTCCATATCGGTGCCCCAGGCGAACTCCAGAATCACGTCGGACTGACCGGTGCGCGACACCGAGCGAATACGTTTGAGGTTTTTGACCACGCCGAGCTGCTCTTCCAGCGGCTCGCTGATGAGGTTTTCGACCTCCGCTGGCGCCGCGCCCAGGTATTCGGTGCGCACGGTCAGAGTCGGATAGGACAAATCCGGCAGCAGATTCACGTTGAGGCGCGACAGGCCTATCAGGCCGAACAGCACCATGGCGATAGTGAACATCGCAATCGTGACGCGGCGTTCGACGGCGAAGTGGACGAGATTCATGGGAGTCCTTCGGAAATTTTTGCTCAAGCTTGCGCACTTGGGGGCAAGGTGCCGGGGTCAGGGAACCTGCACGAGGAAACATCGAGCATTCGCCCGGTTCGATCCCGCCGGGAGATCGCCAGGCGCTTCGCCCACGTCCCCCGCCCTGCCCCGCAATCAGCAGGAGCTACGCCCCCGGCACATCCACATTCGCAACAGCCGTCGGCGGCGCTTTGATCACTTCGACTTTGGCGCCATCGCGCAGCGCGGCCTGACCCAAGGTCACAACTTCCTCGCCTTCCTGCACGCCTTCCAGCACTTCGACCTTGCCGTTATCCGAGTAACCGAGCTTGACCTTACGGCGTTTCGCGGTGGCTTCTTCCACCACAAAAACCGAGGCGTCCTGATCGTCGCCCATGAGCGCGGCGCGCGGCACGACCAGCGCGTCGTTGCGTTGGTCGTACACGATACGGACACGCCCGAACATGCCGGAACGCAGCGTTTTCGAGTCGTCGCGGAATTGCGCAACGACACGAAAAGTACCTGTCGTTGCATCGACCACTGGCGAGACGCGCGCAACGCTGCCGACGAAGACTTTACCCGGCAAGGCATCGACCAGCATCTGCACCGGCTGATCCGCCGCGATCAGGCGCATCTCCCGTTCGGGCACATTGATCATCGCCTCCAGAGGATCGAAATCGTCGATCTTGAACAGCGATTGGTTCAGCTGGATCAAGTTGCCAACCTTGACGTTGCGGCGACTGACCACGCCATCGATCGGCGCGCGAATTTCCGCGTACGACAGCTCCAGCTTGCTCATCTCGTAAGACGCTCGCTGGGTGTCCAAATCGAAGCGCGAGCGATCGAAAACATCTTGCGAGATGAGCTTACGCGCAAACATTTCCTGCTGGCGCTGGTAATCGTTCTCAAGCTTGCGCAGGTTCGCCTCGGACTGCTTCAGCGCCAGGCGCTGTCGATCGGAATCCAGGCGCGCGAGCACTTGCCCCTTGCTCACCAGATCGCCCTCTTCCACAAAGATCTCCATGACCACACCGCTGGTCTTCGCGGCAACCTCCGCTTCAGCCTCCGCCACCAGGTTAGACGTGCCTTGAAAAGCTGCGGTTACCGGCGCACGCAGCGCGGTTGCGACCTCCACCGGCACCTTGATGTCCTCTTTGTTCTCTTTGGCGTCGTCGTCGGCGCCCGGTTTCTGGCATGCCGGCAGGGCAAGCGCAAAAGCGATCAACGCCGCGATAGTGGTGATGCGAAATCGATTCATGGTCATAGAGTCGCTCAAGTGTGTTAGTAGCCTACAACACCAATTCACAGGTGATCAGGCCCGAAAGTCATGGCCCGAACTATCTGAGTTGTACTGACAAACTGCGCCCGCCATTGGTCACCCCGTTCGCAGCGGTTCACCTAAGATTGCAAATCCTGTTGCGGTCAAGCAGCCATCTTTCCAGCCGCACATTCGTTGCGCGCACGGCATGCGAATCAATCGCTTAAGTGATTGACCCGGCATGAACAAGTCTGAGGATGCGCCCCTCCGAATGAGGTGCTTTTCATCGACATCAACGTGTTCAGCCGAACAAGTGCTAGGCATGGACCGGGCCAACGTCGCACGGCATACTTGCACGCTTGATCGGCACGCCATGCGATGGCGCCGCCATGCATTCGAGAATGTGGGGATAGTCAATGAGGTTGATAAGTGTTGCGCTGCTGGCTCTGATGGCCGCCGCGCCAGTTTTGGCCCAAACCAAAGGCGATCCGGCCGCCGGCAAAGTGAAGGCTTACACCTGCACCGGGTGTCATGGCATCACCGGGTATCGGAACGTATATCCGCACTACCATGTGCCGCGCATTGCTGGTCAAAACTACGAATATTTGGTGGCGGCGCTCAATGCTTATGAGGCCGGTACGCGCAAACATCCGACCATGGTGGCCCAGGCGCAGAGCCTGAGCGAACAGGATATCGCCGATATCGCCGCCTACCTTGCCAACACGACTAATCCATGAGCGTTTACTCGATGAAGAACTGGATGGCCATTGCCGCGCTCGGCGTTATCGTGTCGCACTCCGCCATGGCTTCGGGAAATCCGGGGCGCGGTCTGGAGCTATCGGTGCCCTGTCAAGCTTGCCACGGCAAGGACGGCAACGGCGTCGGCGACCCGCAATACCCGATCATCGCCGGCCAATACGCCGACTACCTTGAGCATTCGTTGAAAGCGTACCGTTCCGGCGAGCGCGAGAACGCAATCATGCTCGGCTTTGCCCAAACGTTGAGCGATCAAGATATCAAGGATCTGGCTGCCTATTTTGCGGCGCAGCAATCCAAGCTTGGCGATCTGGATCGAAAGAACGTCGACTAGCAAGCGGATGAGTTTCAGCGAGTTGCTGCGAATCCGCGATTACACGCTGGATCGAGCACCTAGGCGCTTGATCCATGCCCGGCGAGATTGGACATGCGCCGCTCTCGCGGCTCGCGTCGGCGGCGATCGCTAGCGGTTCACTGCGATGAACGGCGCGCCGGGCACCGGTTAAAGCGTGAATCGCTCTCCCAAGTACACCTCGCGCACCTTCGGGTGCTCGAGAATTTGCTTGGGCGTGCCTTCGGCGAGCACTTGCCCCGCATTAAGCACATAAGCGCGATCGCAAATCCCCAAGGTTTCGCGCACATTGTGGTCGGTGATCAGCACACCGATACCGCGTTCCTTGAGTTGCGACACGGTGGCCTGAATTTCTCCGACAGAGATCGGGTCGACACCAGCGAAGGGCTCATCGAGCATGATGAAGCGCGGCTTGACCGCCAGCGCTCTGGCGATTTCGACGCGGCGGCGCTCGCCGCCCGAAAGGCTCTGGCCCAGCTGACCACGCAAGTGCGTAACCTGCAACTCCTCCAACAGCGATTCAAGCACTTTCTGCCGACCACGCCTGGTCAAATCGCGGCGCATCTCCAACACGGTCAGGATATTGTCTTCGACCGACAAGCGCCGGAACACGCTGGGTTCCTGCGGCAGATAGCCGATACCCATTCGCGCGCGGTCAGCCATCGATAACGGCGTTACGTTTTTCCCGTCGATTTCGATGCGCCCACGATCGGCAGCGATCAATCCGACGATCATGTAAAAGCAGGTCGTCTTGCCAGCACCGTTGGGCCCCAGCAAGCCGACCACCTCGCCGACGCTCAGATGGCAATTAACGCCGCGAACCACCTCGCGGCCGCGATAACTCTTGGCGATGCCTTCGACGAGCAGCATTACTCGGACTTCGGCTTCGGCGCACGCGGTGGAATCACCAGCTCAACGCCGCCAGCATTGTCGCCTGCGACGACGCGCCCGTCCTTCACCGAGTAGGTCACGCGCTCGGACTTCAGCGTGCCTTGCGGGCGCTCGACGATCACGCCGCCACTCAGTTCAACGGTTTCGCTCGCCAACGCATAGTCGATACGGCGCGCTTGCGCGCGCAATTCGCCGCCGGCATCGACCTGTTGCTTCATCGTCGCCGGGGAACCGGTCAACACCGCGCGCGACACCGCACCCTCTGCCTGCGTAATGTCGGCGCGCTCGGCGTTCACCTCCAGCGTGCCTTGCGTGATCCGTACGTTACCGATCAGCACGGTGGAGTCCTTTCCGAGGTCAGACTCGGACCGATCGGAGCGAATGCGCATCGGCTGATCGCGGTCGCTTTCGAGTGCGAGCGCGGGGGTGGCGGTCAACACGGAAACGATGACAGCCGCGAGCAGCGTCGGCCGATGCAGGGCGCAACGAGCAAAGGCAGAGGGCCTGGCGCGGCCCATGTCATTGGGCAATCTTCTGGTTTCGATATCGATGGAATGCTTGCACGGAGAGCGGCGTACGGGCCCCTGCCCCTCGCCCACCAAGCCGCTAACCTCGTCGCTTTTGCGTGACATACACACCCTCCACATCGTTCTGCAGCACGACCCGGTCGCGGGTCAGGTCGGCGCGCAGGCCAACGCCGGTGACTCGGCTATCGCCTTGGGAAATCGCTACCGGCTCTTCGCTCAGCACCACACGCTCGGTCATCTGAAACTCAATGCGCTGACCCGTGATCGTTGCCGACGGTCGCGATGGTCGTTGTCCGACCAGACGAACATCGTCCTCCAACCACAGCCTATCGGCACCGATGTCGAGTCTGCCGATTCGCGCCTCGCCCTTCCAGCGCGCGCCGCCATCGCTGACGACATCGAACAGCGGCGTTTCGATCAGGTACTCATCGCCGCGCTTGGGGCTGACGATACGCGGGCTGACGAGGACCAGGTTCGGCGCGCCCGTCTTGTCGAACACGCGCATCTCGACGCCACGGATCTCGTTGTCCTGGCGCGCCGCCTCAGGTTTTGGTGGCGGATTATCGTCGGGGGCGAAAAAACGCAGCAGGCCGTAACTGGCGAGCGCGGCCACGCCGAGCACAACGGCCAGCGCGCGCGTGCGTTCGGGCGTCACAACGCACGCTCGATCACGGCGGCCAGCTCACCTCGGGCGAGCAGGAACGCGTCTACAAACTCGCGCACTGCGCCCATGCCGGCAGGACGCGTGGCAACGAACTGGCAGGTACTTGCGATCGCCTCCGACGCCTCGCTAACCGTTACGGCCAGACCGACGCGCCGCAAAATCGGCAGGTCCGGAACGTCATCGCCCATAAAAGCAGCCTCATCGAAGGCAACCCCGGCATTCGCCAATATCGCCTCAAATGCCGGCAGTTTCTTATGCGCGCCTAGCGCAACATCGTCGATCCCCAATTCGCGCATGCGCCGAACGGTCGCATCGCCTGCTCGTGCGCTGACCACGACGCAGCGAATTCCCGCCAGTTGCAGCATCCTCAAACCCATGCCGTCGCGGGCATGGAAGGCTTTGCTCTCGTGCTGCTCGCCATAGATCAGTCGGCCATCGGTCAACACGCCGTCGACGTCGAACCCGATCAGCCGGATACGCGCCGCGCGCTCTTTGAAATCTGCGGCGATCATCAAATCACACGCGCACGCAGCAGATCATGGAAGTTCAGTGCGCCAACCAGATGGCGCTCAGCATCGACAACGGGGAGCGCGTTGATCTTGTGCTTTTCCATCATTTGCGCAGCTTCCACGGCCAGCTTATCGGCATCGATCATGCGCGGCTGCCGGGTCATCAGCGCGGTCACCGGCGTGGCGCGCAAATCGACGCTGGCATCGTCCAAGGTGCGCCGCAAATCGCCGTCAGTGAACACGCCGACGAGCTTGCCGCCGCTATCGGTAATCGCCGTGATGCCAAGATTCTTGCGCGTCATCTCCATCAACGCATCGGTCACCGATGCGGCCTCGTCGACGCGCGGAATCTCCGCGCCGGTATGCATCACATCGCGAATATGCACCAGTAACCGCCGCCCCAGCTGACCCGCCGGATGCGAGGCCGCAAAATCGTCGCTGGTGAAACCGCGCGCTTCCAGCAGCGCAACAGCTAACGCATCGCCCATCACCAACGCAGCAGTGGTGCTCGCGGTGGGTGCAAGTCCCAGTGGACATGCCTCGACGCTTACCGACACATCAAGATGCACATCGCTCAAGCGCGCGAGCGAGGAGCGTTCATTGCCGCTCATTGCAATCAACGGCACGCCTTTACGCTTGATCACCGGCACGATGGTCAGTAACTCATCGGTCTCGCCAGAGTTCGATAACGCCAGCACCACATCCTGCGCGGTGATCATCCCCAGATCGCCATGACTGGCTTCTGCCGGGTGAACGAAAAACGCTGGCGTGCCGGTGCTGGCCAGGGTTGCTGCGATCTTGTGTCCGATATGTCCGCTCTTGCCCATGCCGCTGACGACCAGGCGGCCCTCGCAGGCCAGAATCAATCGACACGCGCGCACAAATGCCGCGTCGATCCTGGCGCCGAGCGCGCCGATCGCACGCGCCTCGATATCGATGACACGACGTGCAGAGGCCAGCAGTTCGTTGGCGTGGTTAAGTTCGGCTGGTTGCAAAACAGCATTCATCGATTGGATTTCACTTTCGGTTCGGCTAGCGGTACGATCCGCGCCCTTTTTGCTGTTCAGGCACGCGAATCGATCCGCATGCCGTTGCCTTTGGGTACGCGGGCCTGTCCGCATACTTTTTCGCCCAATAACGCGGACCCTGGGGTCCGCACACCGTTGCTCTCAACTCAAACGATAACCGAGGAGCGCTGAACGTGGATGCAGCCACTGTGAAATCGCTGATCGAAAACGGCATGCCCGGCGCCAAGGTCACCGTCGAAGGTGCCGATGGCGTGCATTTTGAGGCGACCGTGATTGCCTCTGAATTTGCCGGTATGCGCCCGCTCGCTCGCCACAGACGAGTGTATGACACACTTGGCGATCTGCTAGGCGGCGCGATCCATGCGTTGGCACTAAAAACATTGACGCCAGAAGAAGCCGGCTAGTGTGGTGACCTAAATGCAACGCGGGATGGGTAACGGCCGCATGTGGTTGGTCGCCCAACGTTCTGGCAACGCCGAAAAGCGACACAGCAGTACAGACAAGGAAAAGTCATGGCAAAGATCATTGTGGAAGGCGGTGTGCCGCTGAACGGCGAGGTTTGGATTTCGGGCGCGAAAAACGCGGTGTTGCCGATTCTGTCGGCCACGCTACTGGCGAACAGCCCATGCTCGATCGGCAACGTGCCGCATCTGCATGACGTCACCACCACCATGGAACTGCTGGGACAAATGGGCGTGGAGCTGGTCGTCGATGAGCGTATGCGCATCCACGCCGATCCGACCAAAGTGCATTCGTGTTTTGCGCCCTACGATCTCGTCAAGACCATGCGCGCCTCGATCCTGGTGCTGGGTCCGTTGGTTGCGCGCTACGGCCGCGCCGATGTCTCGCTACCAGGCGGTTGCGCCATCGGCTCGCGCCCTGTGGACCTTCACATCAAGGGTCTGCAAGCGCTCGGCGCCGACATTGTCGTCGAGAACGGCTACATCAAAGCCACCGCCAAACGCCTGAAAGGCGCACGCATCGTGCTCGACCTGGTGACTGTCACCGGCACCGAAAACATCATGATGGCCGCCGCACTCGCCAGCGGCACCACGGTCATCGAGAACGCTGCGCAAGAACCGGAGGTCGTGGACCTCGCCAACTTTCTGATCGCGATGGGCGCCGATATCGAAGGCGCGGGCAGCAACACCATCGTCGTGCATGGCGTCCCGGAACTGGCCGGCTGCCAATACGATGTGCTGCCGGACCGCATCGAAACCGGGACGTTTCTGGTGGCAGGAGCGATCAGCGGCGGACGCGTGTTGTTAAAGCGCGCGCGTCCGAAAACGCTCGATGCCGTACTGCAAAAACTGGAAGACGCCGGTGCACATCTGAACGCAACCGACGATGCGATCGAACTCGATATGCGCGGCAATCGCCCCAAGTCGGTGACCGTCACTACTGCGCCCTATCCGGCGTTCCCGACCGATATGCAAGCACAGTTCACGGCACTCAACTCGGTGGCGCAAGGCGTCGGCATGGTCACTGAGACGGTTTTCGAGAACCGCTTCATGCATGTCCACGAGCTGCGACGCCTAGGCGCCGACATCAAACTGCATGGCAACACCGCAGTCATCAGCGGCGTCGCTTCAATGACCGGCGCGCCGTTGATGGCCACGGATTTACGCGCCTCGGCCAGCCTCGTGCTTGCAGGCCTTGCGGCCAACGGCGAAACCACCATCGACCGCGTCTACCACATAGACCGCGGCTATGAGTGCATCGAGGAGAAACTCGGTGCGCTGGGTGCGCGGATTCGGCGACTGCCAAACTGACGCAGCAGACGAAAACCGCGTTCGCGCGAAGGCAGTCCCAGGCGCGAGGAAGGAAGCGGAGCGATTTCGAGCGATCACGTTTGCATCGCCCGGCATGGCGTTGAATCGCTCTGCGGCGCTGTAAGCGGCTCACGCTATAGCGCGAGCCGCATTGGCAAAGGCTATATTCTGAGCCCACCGTTGCACCACCGAAGGCGCCCATGTCGATCGACGCCAGCCGTTTGAAGCACTTGTATCCGCTCGATTCGTTGCGGCCCGATCATTTGGAGGTGATCGCGCGCGAATCGGATTCGGCGGAACTGGGTGTCGGGCAGGTATTGTTTCGCGCAGGCGACACCGATGAGAACACGCATTACCTGCTCTCCGGCACGGTCGCTGGCGAATATCCGGACGGCAAGCGCAAGGACATCTCGGGCGAATCGCTGCAGGGCCGTTATCCGTTAGGCGATCTTATGCCGCGCCGGTTCACGGCGACGGTGCAATCGCTGACGGCGACGATCGTCACGGTGGATCGGCGTTTTCTGGAAAAGCTGATCACATTCGATCAGTTGACGCGCAGCGATGGCTTCAAGCACATCGACAAAGATCCGGACAATCGCTGGATTTTTCGTCTGCTGCAGAACAACGCGTTGCGGCGCGTGCCGGCGGGCAATCTGGAGCGGCTGTTCACGCGCTTCGAGGAGATCACGGTCAAGAACAATCAAACCGTGGTCCGCGAAGGCGACGATGGCGATTACTTTTACGTCATCAAGGACGGCGCTGCGAGCGTCATCCAGGCGGGCGATGGCGATCCTGCGGTCGTGGCGTATCTGGTGCGCGGCGATAGCTTCGGCGAGGACGCTCTGCTCAGCAACAGCGTGCGCAACGCCAGCGTGACGATGATCAAAGACGGCAAGCTGATGCGCCTCAAAAAAAGCGATTTCAGCGAGCTGCTCAAGCAACCAGCTGTTGAATGGCTGAGTGCCGCGAAAGCGTCGATTCTGGTTCGCCAAGGCGCCGGTGTGATCGATGTGCGCCTGCCCGAGGAGTTCGAGGAGCGAGCGATCAAGGGCTCCATGAACATGCCGCTGTACCGCCTACGCGAGTATGTCGGCAACCTCGATAAAGAAAAATCCTACATCTGCTATTGCAATACGGGCGAGCGCAGTGCGGCGGCAGCCTTCATCCTCACTAAACTTGGCTTCGATGCCTATGCGCTGACGGGTGGTTTGTCGGGCATGGTCAAGCAGATGAAGTAAGTGAGCTCGTATTGAAGCGGGCAAAAGGAACGGCTCGCGAGCGCGGACCGCGATTCGCAAAGCGCTGCCGAGCTGTGCTGCGCGGCCGAAGCTGGGCAACGCCCGAGCGTGATGGCAATCCGCCCGCAAGTTACTGGATGACTCAGGCTGGATGGATCGTCGCACAACATCGGATTAGTGCGACTGCGCGTGCGCGTTCTCAGTCCCTGAGAATCGGCTCGGTAGTCTTCGCAGCAATCCACTGACGACTTTGAGTCTGCATGACCCTCCTGCAAGTCGCCCTCCCCGTTCCGCTCGACCGCTGCTTCGACTATCGCCACGCGGGCGAGACGCCAGCGATCGGTTGTCGCGTACGCGTGCCGTTCGGCCAGCGCGAACTGATCGGCATTGTCGCGGGCATCGCCGCCGATCGCGACGGCGAGTTCAAATCGATCATCGAAGTGCTCGACAAGGAGCCGCTGTTCGATCCGGTGTTGTGGCAAACCTTCGAACGTGCAGCGCGCTATTACCACGCGCCGCTGGGCGAGCTGATCGCTACCGCCATGCCTGCGGGCCTGAGGCGTGCGCAGGCGATCGACGTGCAGCGCGAGGTCCTGGTCAATCTGATCGATCGCACTGCGCCGGGTCCGGCGCGTGGCGAGCGCGCCAAAGCCATCTGGGAGCGCTTGCTGGCGGGCCCGGCGAGCGGCGCCGAGCTCGCCGCGATCCACGCGTCTTGGCGCGCGGTGGTGCGCCGCTGGATCGAAAAGCGCTGGGTAAGCTTGAGCGAAATGTCGCCTTACAGGCCACCGCCAATATTGGCACCGCCGCCGCCGCTGAGCGAAGCGCAACTGGAGGCACTGCGAGCGCTGCGTTCCGCACAAGGATTCACCGTACACCTGCTCGATGGCGTCACTGGCAGCGGCAAGACCGAGGTGTACCTGCAGCGTTTGGCGGACATCGTCGCCGCAGGCCGCCAGGGCCTGTTGCTGGTGCCGGAAATTGGCCTGACGCCGCAGTTGCTCGCGCGCGTTCGCGAGCGCTTGCCGGCGCGCGTTGCGGCGTTGCATTCGAGCCTGGGCGATGGCGAACGTGCCGCCGCGTACGCGGCGGCGGCGCGCGGCGAGGTCGATGTGGTGGTCGGCACGCGCTCGGCGGTGTGGACGCCACTGCCGAATCTGGGACTCATCGTCGTCGATGAAGAACATGACGCATCGTTCAAGCAACAGGACGGCATCCGTTACCACGCCCGCGATGTCGCATTGCTTCGCGCGCAAGGAGCGAACGCCCCGGTATTGCTCGGCAGCGCTACGCCGTCGTTCGAGTCACTGCACAACGCGGCCTTTGGCAAGTTCACACATCTGGAATTGCCGCAGCGCGTGGGCACGGCAAAGCCGCCCACGTGGACTACCGTCGACTTGCGACTGAAGACGCTGCGCGACGGCTTTGCGCCGGAAACGCTGCTGCATATCCGTCGCCACCTGGATATGGGCGGTCAGGTATTGGTGTTCAAAAACCGGCGCGGCTATTCCCCGGCGATGCTATGTCACGACTGCGGCTGGCACGGCCGCTGCGAGGCCTGCGAACACGCCCTGACCTGGCACCGCGGCGAGGGCTTGCTGCGCTGTCACAGTTGCGGCTTTCAGCAACGCGCGCCGCGCTCCTGTCCGGAATGCCACGGCTTAGCGCTGATGCCTCAGGGCAGCGGCACGGAGCGCCTGGAAGCTGCGCTGGCCGAACACTTTCCGGCCACCCCGATGGTGCGGCTGGACCGCGACACAACCGCGCACAAGAACGCTTTCGAAAACGCGATTGCCACAGTGCTCAAGGGCGAACCGATGCTGATCGTCGGCACGCAAATGCTGGCGAAGGGGCACCATTTACCGGACGTGTCGCTGGTGGTTGTGGCGGGCGTGGATGAGCACCTGATGAACCCAGACTTTCGCGCCGCCGAGCATCTCGCACAGTTGCTGGTGCAAGTTGCCGGGCGCGCGGGGCGCGCGGCGCGGCCCGGCGAAGTGTTGCTGCAAACTCACGTGCCGCAACACCCAACCCTGACAACGCTGATCGAGCACGGTTATGGTGCCTATGCGCAAGCGGCGCTCGCCGAACGCAAGCAGGCGGAGTTGCCGCCGTGCGTGTTCGCTGCCGTACTGCGCTCTGAACATCGAGACGCAAAGAAAGCTGAGCAATTTCTGTCGACACTCGTCGAACCCAAACACGACGGCGTCAGCATCGCCGGGCCCCTGCCCGCACCGCAGCCCAAGCGCCAGGATCGCTTCCGATTTCAACTCATACTGATGGCCGCGCAGCGTGGCGCGCTGCACGCCGCGCTGAAAGCACGGACGGTTCGTATGCGCGCATCGAAGATCAAGGTGCGCTACTCGATCGATGTGGATCCGCTCGACTTCTCATAGTGCAATGAACGCAGCTTGCGTGCGAAAACAACGAATCTGACCTGCTTCGTCACTTGCCGACCATTCTTGACGCAGTCCTCAGCAAGTGAAGCTAAGTAGCTGCCAGCAAAGGCCATAACCTCCTTATCCACACAGCCTGTGGATAACCCTGTGGAACAAGGCTCTTGACGAGCGCAAAAGCCGCGCCGCGACGGGCTTTTTCACCCCTTGAGCAATTTCGATGCGTCACCGGTAAACATCGCATAATCAATTACTTACGGACAGCTCTCGACACAAGTTTGACAGTACTGAAACAAATAGTGCGTAACCCGGCGGCGCTGTGCACAACCCAGTTCTGGCGCGGCTTTTCAGCTTGTCAATAGTGTTTCTGCTCGAAAGCGCACACTGGCCGCCCAGGATGACAAATCTGTGAAGCACTACGGCGTTCCATCCGAGCCCTTGCGCGCCTGAAAGCTGCTAGTTTCGGGCGTAGTACTGCCAGCTCACTTTCATCATGCCCTTCATTGCCCACAAGTTTGGCGGCAGTAGCGTCGCCAATGCCGAGCGTTATCGTCATGTTGCACAGCTCATGCTCGCGCGCGCGGACACAGAGCAAGCCATTGTCGTTTCGGCCATGCAAGGCGTCACCGATCGACTGATCGAATTGACCAGGCTTGCCAGCGCACGCGCCGCGGACTGGACCCAGAAGCTCGCCGAGTTGCGCGACAAACACGAATCGGCTGCGCGCGAGTTGTTGCAGAAACCCGATGCGATGCTCGCCTCCTATCAAGCCGGTTTCGACGATCTGGCGCACTTGCTGCGTACGATGGAACTGATCGCCGCCGCGCCCGATGAGATGGTCGAGATCGTCCAAGGTCTGGGCGAGGTGTGGTCGGCGATGCTGCTCGCCGCCCACTTTCGCGAGTTGGGGCAACCGAGCGTGTTCCTGGACGCGCGCGAGGTGTTGCGCGTGACGCCCAACGAGTTGCACGTGGGCGTCGATTGGCTTCCCAGCGAAAAGCTGCTGGCGCGATTCCGCCACCTGCATCCATCGACCCGCTACGTCATCACCGGTTTTGTTGCCCGGCGCAACAGCAACGAGCGCATCACCACGCTCGGCCGCAACGGCAGCGACTATTCGGCCAGCATCTTCGGCGCGTTGTTCGATGCCAGCGAGATCCATATCTGGACCGATGTCGACGGCGTGCTATCGGCTGATCCGCGGCGCGTGCCGGAGGCCGTGGTACTGGATCATGTTTCGTACAACGAAGCTTTTGAGCTGGCCTATTTCGGCGCCAAGGTGATCCACCCACAAACGATGGCGCCGGCCACCGCCAAGTCGATACCGGTGTACATTCGCAATACCTTCAATCCCGGCCATCCTGGAACGCGTATCGATGCGCAGGGAGGCCGAGAGCCGCCGATCAAAGGTATTACGACCATCGGCGGCCTGGCGCTGATCACCATCGAAGGCGCAGGCATGATCGGTGTGCCGGGCACGGCCGAGCGGGTGTTCGCCGCGCTGCGCGGTGCGAAGGTCTCGGTGACGATGATCTCGCAGGGCTCGAGCGAGCATTCCATATGTTGCGTGATCCATAGCGCAGATGCCGACCGCGCGCGCGAGGTGCTTGCCGATGCCTTCGGTCGTGAGATCGCGCTCGGTTTGATTCAGCGCGTCGTGAGCGAACGCGGCATCAGCGTGCTGGCGGTGGTCGGCGATGGCATGGCCGGCACACCGGGCATTTGCGCACAGGTGTTCAATGCGCTGGGCCGCGCCAAGGTCAATGTGCGCGCCATTGCGCAAGGTTCCTCCGAGCGCAACATCTCGGTGGCAATTGCAGAAGGCGAAGCGACCCGCGCATTGCGCGCGGTGCACGCCGGCTTCTACCTGTCGGCGCAAACCTTGTCGATCGGCATCGTTGGACCCGGACAGGTGGGGCAGGCACTGCTGGCGCAGATCCGCATGGCGCAGCCGCGCCTGTTGCAGGACAACAACGTCGACCTCCGCGTCCGGGCAATTTCCGCGAGCAAGCGCATGCTGCTCGAAGAATTGGCGATCGATCTGCAGGGCTGGAAGGAATCGCTGCAACAAAGCGCCTTGCCCTGCGATCTCGATGCCCTGGCGCGCCACGTGCGCGCGGAGCATTTGCCGCACGCGATGATCATCGATTGTTCGGCGAGTTCGGAAGTTGCCGAGCACTATCCAAAATGGTTGGCCGCCGGCATCCACGTGCTGACGCCGAACAAACAGGCTGGCGCCGGCCCGCTGGTGCGCTATCGCGCGATTCAGGCGGCCGCGAAGAGCGGCGCGCGCTGGCGCTACGAGGCCACCGTCGGCGCTGGCCTGCCGGTGATCGGCACGCTGCGCGACCTCATCGATACCGGCGATCGCATCGCGCGCATCGAGGGCATTTTCTCCGGCACGCTGGCGTATCTGTTCAACCGTTTCGACGGCAGCCAGCCATTCTCGACGCTGGTTCTAGACGCCAAGCAGGCAGGTTACACCGAACCTGATCCGCGCGACGATCTCTCAGGCCTGGACGTTGCGCGCAAACTCGTGATCCTGGCGCGCGAGATGGGCGTGCCGCTGGAACTTCAACAAGTACAGGTCGAGAGCCTGGTTCCCGATTCGCTGCTCGATGGCAGCAGCGAGGATTTTCTGCACGGCTTGCCGGCCTACGATGCAGCGATGACCACACGCTTTGTCGAAGCCAAAGCGCGCGGCCAGGTGCTGCGCTACTGTGCAGTACTCGAAGCCGACGGCACGGCGCTGGTGCAATTGCGCGCGCTGCCTGCCGAACATCCGTTCGCGCACATCGCACTGACCGATAACATCGTCAGCTTTACGACCGAACGTTACCATCGCAATCCGCTGATCGTGCGTGGCCCTGGCGCCGGTCCTGACGTAACCGCTGCTGGCGTTTTTGCCGATCTGCTGCGCGTGGCGGCCAGTCTGGGTGCGCGGTTATGAGCTCGGCCCGCGCATTCGCGCCGGCCAGCGTCGGCAACGTCGGCGTCGGCTTCGATCTTTTGGGCCATGCGCTTGAGGGACTTGGCGATACCGTTACCGTAGCGCGCTGCAGCGAACGCGTGGCGCGCGTGACGCGCATCGACGGCGTGATCACCGATTTGCCGGTCGACAACGAAAAGAACACCGCAGCGCGTGCCCTGCAATCGATGATCGATGCCGAGCATCTGCCCTTCGGTTTCGAGATTGCGATCCACAAGGGTATCCCGCTGGGCTCAGGTTTGGGCGGGTCCGCATCCTCGGCCAGCGCGGCAGTGGTGGCTGCGAATGCGCTGCTCGATCAGCCGCTACCGCTGGCGTCGCTGTATCGCCACGCACTTCAAGGCGAGGCAGTGGCCAGCGGCAGCGTGCATGGCGACAACATCGGCCCGCAGTTGTATGGCGGGCTGGTCCTCGCCACCCACGAGCGTGTGGTGACCATCCCCACGCCACCGGGCCTGACGGCCGTGGTCGTGCATCCGCACTTTGTGCTGGAAACCAGACGCGCCCGCGAAGCGCTGCGCGGCGTGTACGGTTTGAGCGAATTCGTTGGCCAATCCGAAGGCTTGGCGCTGGTGCTGGCCGGCTGTTTCAAGAACGATTTTGCACTGATCCAGAGCGGCCTCAAAGACATCCTGATCGAACCGCGCCGCGCCTCGCTGATTCCCGGATTTGCGGCGGTCAAAAAAGCGGCCGTGGATGCCGGCGCACTCGGCGCATCGATCTCCGGCGCCGGTCCCAGCGTGTTCGCCTGGTTCACCGAACGCGCCGCGGCGGTGGTAGCCGGAAAAGCCATGCAAAACGCCTTCGCCGCCGCCGGGCTCGATAGCGATACGATTGTGAGCGCGGTCAATGCGGGCGGCGCGCACCTGGTGGTCTGAGCGCGTGGTCAATCCAACTCATCCAACGCCAACCGTCGCGCGTCCTTGCTGAGCGAGTCGTAGCAGCGATTCAAGCCGTGCGCGACAAAGCGGCGGGCGGCAGCGATGGGGCGTGGGTCTTGCTCGGCGATGCTCGCCCAACTGGCGTGGCGCACCAGCAGCGCAAAAGCGTAACAACGACCGAGCGTCATGGCCACGCCGCGCGCGCGGGCGTCGCGCTCGCCGGCGTTGGCGCGCGAAGTGAGCGATTGCCGGGCGGCATCAAATGCGGCGCGCAGCGCAGGGAGTTCCTGATCGAACTGCCCCGACGCTTGTGCGGTCAGCGTGAAAAGAGCGGCTTGCAGAGCCGCCCAGCTGCCCTCGGCCTGCAAGACTTTGAGTGCGTCCAACGCCAGCACATCCGTGGCGCCTTCCCAGATGCTGAAGACTTGCGCGTCGCGCAGCAGGCTGGGGATGCCAGTGTCCTCCACATACCCTGCCCCGCCGAAGCCTTCGACGATTTCGCTCAGACCCGCCAGCGCTTGTTTGGCGGTCAGTAGTTTCGCGATCGGAATCAACAAACGCAGCAAAATGCGATGGCGATCGTCGAGCAGTCCGTGTTCTTGTTTGCCCATCAATTCCGCGAGATGCAACGCCAGATGCAGCCCGGCTTCGAACTCCGCCTGTAGTCCTGCCACCGTGTCCTGGTGCAGCGGCAGGTCGGCCAACCTTTTGCCCGCGATGGAGCGACGTCGACCGTAATCGCGCAACAGCATCAGCCCCTTGCGGAAGTACGACAGCGCGGCGAAGGTGTTCCACACGCGCGTCTGATTGAGCACCGGTGCGATCAGGCGCACGCCGTGCCGTTCGCTGCCGACCAGATGCGCTGGCGCACCTTCGAGCGTCAACTCGGCCGTCGGCAACTTGCGCGTGCCGAGCTTGTCCTTCAGGCGATCGACGCGGATGTGTTGCAAGCGCCCAGCCGCATCGCGCGGTTCGATGTAGAACAGCGCTAATCCTTCGGAGCCTTCAGGATTGCCGTCGGGGCGCGCCAACAACAAGGCAACTTCAGACGTTGCGGCAGAGGTGAACCACTTGCGCCCATAGATGCGCCAGAGTTCGCCATCGCGCACGGCGCGCGTCTCCGTGCGCGAGATATCGGAGCCGCCGGTGGTTTCGGTCATCCATTGGCCACTGGTCCACATCTGATCGGCCCGTCGCGCCGTCAAATGAGCGACCGCACGACGAATCAACGCCTCGTTGCCAGACTCGATAAGAGCCCGCGCGGCGCCATCGGTCATCGCCAAGGGACAGGCGTAGAAATCGCTGGCGGCCGATACCAGGTAAACGAGCGCGAATTGCATCAGGCGCGAATGCGGCCCCAGCGCTTGATCGTAGCCGCGCCAAACCAACCCGAAGCGCGTCGCGATGTCGGGGAAGCGCTGCCACAGCGGCGTCAGCGAGATGTGGTCGATGCGCTGGCCCCAGGCGTCGAAGGGCGTATGCACCGGTTCGATACGCCGTTCCGCCAACTGCTGCGGATAAAGTTCATCGGCGATGAGCTGCCCGAGCTCCATTCCCACTTCGCGCAAGGCATCGAACTCCGTGTGCGAGAGCACGCGGCGCAGGCTGGATTGCAGGACGCGATCGGAGTGAAACGGATTGACCAGCTGCGGCGGCGCTTGCAGGAAACTCATGGCGGGCCTCGCGCGGAGCGAAAGTCCGATTTTATGTCAGCGCGTCGGCGATCGGTAAACAGTGGGCGATACGCATTGCCGCGAAGGGAACAGGCCCGTAGTGATGAGGGAAGGCCTCGCTCTTGCCGGCCTCCCAGCGAAGATCGTGCAGAAGCGCGGCATCGATCTGCACGACCAGCAAATCGCGCTCGCCGGCAAAGTAGCGCTGCAGCACGCCCGGCACCTGAGTGCCCTTCGAAAGGTGGATGAAACCATCGCGGCGGTCGTGTGCGGAACCCTCAAATTGCCCTGCTGCGATCGCCGCCTCCCATTCGGCGCGTCGCGCAATTTTGTAAATGCCTTCCGGATCGAGTGTCACTTCTGCAACCTCGCCAACACTTCGCCAACGGCGGCGAATGCGAACGCTCCGGTGACGTGCATTGCGGCACCGAGCCCGCCGCCACAATCCAGACGTCCTTGCTCCAACGACGCAGGCTTGTTCGCGCATACGCCGCCGTCGCTGGTGGGATAGCGCACGTTTTCCAGCGAATACACCGCCGGCACGCCGAAGTAACGCTTCGGGCCGCGCGGAAACTTGAACTCCTCGCGCAGCTTTTTGCGCACCAAACTGAGTAGCGCATCGTGTTCGGTTCGAGACAAGTCGCGGATGCGAACCAGCGTCGGATCGATGCGCCCGCCCGCAGAGCCCACGGTGACCAGCGGGATCTTGTTGCGCCGACAGTACGCAATCATTTCGACCTTGACTCGAAATGCGTCGCAGCAATCCAACACAACGCTGTAACCCTCGCGAAGCAACTCCAGCGTCGTCGGCGTGAGAAACTGGTTGCGCGCCTCGATTCGCGCGCCTGGATTGATCGCCCGCAAGCGCTCCGCCAGCACATCGACTTTTGCCCGACCAAAGTTGCCGGCGAGCGCATGCGACTGGCGATTGCTGTTCGACAGGCAGACCTCATCGGCATCGAAAATCGTCACCGCGCCGACGCCACTGCGGACCAGCGCTTCGGCGGCCCAGGAACCCACGCCGCCGACCCCGATGACCGAGACATGCGAAGCTGCAAAGCGCTGCAGCGCAGCGACGCCGTAGAGCCGCGCGATTCCCGCGAAGCGATCGAAATCGATGGCCGGTGCTTCGATCATGTTCTCAGGCCGCCATCGCGAGCGGCGTCGAGAGCCAGGAAGCGGTGAGATCGTACTGCTCCGCAGCACTTTCGGCGAGCACGACTTGGCGGCGAAACAACTCGCCGTCGACGCGCGTCTTCGCGTACCAACCCAAGTGCTTGCGCGCAACCCGAAGTCCCGTGTGTTCGCCATAAAACGCGTACAGCGCCTGCAGGTGATCGAGCATGGTGGCGGCGATTTCCTGCGGACTTGGCGGCGCCATCGGTTTGCCGGTACGCAAGTAATGCTCGATCTCGCGAAAAATCCACGGATAGCCTTGCGCCGCGCGACCGATCAGCAAGCCATCGCAGCCGGTCTGGCGCAGCACGCGCAGCGCTTTCTCCGGCGTCTCGATATCGCCATTGGCGAACACCGGAATGGCCAGTCGCAACTTGATCGTTGCGATGGTGTCGTACTCGGCATGGCCCTGATACTGATCTTCGCGCGTGCGGCCGTGCACTGCGAGTGCGGCGATGCCGGCGTCTTGCGCGATCTGCGCAATCTCCGGGCCGTTCCGCACGGCGCGGCACCAGCCAGTGCGAATCTTCAGCGTCACCGGCGTTGGCGCCGCCGCAGCGACGACCGCGCGGCAGATGCGCGCTACCAGTTCCGGCTCTTTCATCAACGCAGATCCGGCATCGACCTTGCACACTTTTTTCGCCGGACACCCCATGTTGATGTCGATGATCTGTGCGCCGTGCTCGATGTTGTGGCGTGCCGCCTCCGCCATGGCGATGGGATCGTAACCGGCGATTTGCACGCTGATCGGTTCCGGTTCGCCGACGTGATCCATGCGCCAACGGCTCTTTTTGCTATCCCAAAGGCGCGCGTCGCTGGTGGTCATTTCCGACACCGCCAGGCCCGCTCCCAAGCGCTTGCACAATAAGCGAAAGGGCTTGTCGGTCACGCCGGCCATCGGCGCCAGAACAAGCGCAGGATCCAATCGGTGCGGGCCGATATGCGCGACAGGAACGTTCATGTGTCGATTCGCTCGCATTGGCCGCGCGCATATAACTCGCCAGTTTCGGCGGTCCACTTGAGCCACGAGCGATGCTCATCCCAGTCCGGCAACACAATTCGCCTAGCGTTGCCGTGCCGATGAACCATCGGCCTATGCGTGTGGCCGTGAATCAGCAGCGAAACTTCGTGGCGCGTGAGCGTTTCGTTCACGGCGGCGCTGTTCGCATCCATGATGTCCGCCGCGCTTCCTGCCGTGTGCATTCGGCTTTCCGCACGCGCTTTGACGGCGAACGCGCGACGCGCGGCCAGCGGCTGATTGAGGAATTCAGATTGCCACTGCGGCGATCGCAGTTGGCTGCGCACGTGCTGATAGGCGATGTCGTCGGTGCAAAGCGTATCGCCGTGCAGCAGCAACGCCCGGAACGGGCCCAGCCTGACGACGGTTTCCTCGCCGAGCAGTGTCGCCCCCGCACGCGCCGCAAACAACGGGCCGATCAAGAAATCGCGATTGCCATGCACCAGGAACACCGCACAATTCAGGGTCGACAATTCTGCGGCAACACGCGCCACCAAAGGATCGTCGTCGTCGTCGCCGATATAGGCTTCGAAGATGTCGCCGAGCAGATACAGCGCCTCGCCATCGGCGCGCACCTCATCGAGAAACGCAAAAAAGCGCTCGACATTGGAATCGTCGAGCGCTTTGAGGTGCAAGTCCGAAGCGAAATAAACGGACATCAGCCAGCGGGCTTGGCCTCGACTTCCACCATCGTCGCCGACTCGACCACGACATAGGGCTTCGGCAAGTTCTGGAACTCTGCCGAAAACATGCTGGTCGGCATCGCTTTGATCTTGTCGACCGTTTCCATACCGGCCACAACCTTACCGAACACCGCATAGCCCCAGGTGCGGCCGTCGGCCTTGCTGGTGTGGTCGAGCGCCGGGTTGTCGACCACATTGATGAAGAACTGCGAAGTGGCCGAATGCGGATCGTTGGTGCGCGCCATCGCCACCGTGCCGCGCAAATTCTTGAGCCCGTTGTCGGCCTCATTGAGAACCGGGGCGCGCAGGCCACCCTTGCTCGTCAGCTCGGTCGTGTAGCCACCGCCCTGCACCATGAAGCCATCGATGACGCGATGGAAGATGGTGCCGTTGTAGTGGCCGGATTTCACGTACTCGACGAAGTTCGCGACCGACTTGGGCGCACGCGCGGAATCGCGCTCCAGGGTTATATCGCCCTGGTTGGTCTTCAGTAACACGCGCGGGTTGGTCGGCGCTTGCGCGAAAGCGGTGCTGCACAGCAAAAAAAGAGCAGCGGCAACGTATTTCATGATGGATCTCCTTCGGGTGCAAAGAACGCAAGTTTAGCAGGCGATGGATTTGCTAGCCTTACTGGATGCTGCATCGGCTTTCGGCACGCGGACTCGGTGGAGAAGCGGGGCACGGGGCAAGGGACACGGGAAATGCACCTGCGTCGACCGGCGAATGCGCGAATTCCATCGACTCGCTGCTGAGCGCATGGCGTCGCAAACTCGAACTCGTCCCCCTTGCCCCGTGCCCCGCTTCTCCACCAAGTCCGCGTACCCTGAACGCCGCAACCGCTCATCGAAGAAAGGAACGTCCATGCCCCACGCCCTGCACCTGATCGCCCGCCCTGTCGGCGAGCCCAAAGACAGCGACTTCGAGCGCCGCGAGGTTGCGCACGCAGAATTGAACGACGGCGAGGCGCGGATTGCCGTGCGCTTCGTGTCGGTCGATCCGGCCATGCGTATCTGGATGACCGAGCAGAAATCGTACTGGCCGCCCGTGGGTTTGGGCGAGGTGATGCGCGCCGGCGGCATCGGCGAAGTGGTCGAGTCGAAAAATCCCAAACTGCCGGTCGGCACGTGGATCGGCGGCATGACCGGCGTTACCGAAGAGTTCGTCACCAACGGCAAAGGCTATCGCCCCTTCGATGCGCGCGCCCTGCCCGACCCGACCTGGGCCCTGCACGTGTTCGGCGCCACCGGTTTCACCGCCTTCTTCGGCTTGCACGACATCGGGCAACCCAAGGCGGGCGAGACGCTGGTCGTGTCTGCAGCTGCTGGCGCGGTCGGCTCCACGGTGGTGCAATTGGGCAAAGCCGCCGGATGTCGCGTTATCGGCATCGCCGGCGGTGCCGAGAAGTGCGCTTACGTCAAGGAACTTGGCGCCGATGCGGTCATCGACTACAAAAACGAGAAGGTCGGCAAAGCGCTTAGCGAGACCTGTCCCGACGGCATCGATGTGTATTTCGACAACGTCGGCGGCGAGATTCTCGACGCGGTGTTGAAGCGCCTGCGCCTGCGCGCTCGCATCGTGCTGTGCGGCGGCATCTCGCAATACAACGCCACCGGATTGCCGCAAGGGCCGGCGAACTACTTGTCGCTGATCAGCGCCCGTGCGCGCATGGAAGGCTTCGTCGTCATCGACTACCTGCACCGCGGCGATGAAGCCATCGCAGCGATGGCACCGCTGGTCGCGCAAGGCAAGCTCAAGGGCAAGGTCGACGTCATCGACGGCTTGACGCAGTTCCCAGAAGCGCTGCGCCGTTTGTTGGCGGGGAAGAATTTTGGCAAGCAGGTAGTGCGGTTGTAGAAGTCCTCTAAGCCTGCAGAGGCTCCTGTGTACACGCCTGCACACGTAGACTTTTACCAACTTGAATCGAAGCCTGACCAGTTCCCTCCCCCGCTGGCGGGGGAGGGTTAGGGAGAGGGTGGCGCTCGCAGATGGCGGAACGTCATTGCCAGTGAATTGGCCTGCATTCCGTTCAGAGCCAGGCGACGCCCAACATCCACCCTCTCCCTAACCCTCCCCCGCCAGCGGGGGAGGGAATTGGACTGGTTCCATAGCGACGGATCGAAATCGTCGAACATCAACGAGCTGAGAATTCGGAACATGCAGATGATCGAAGGCGATTTTTCGCCACCCACCGGCCGCATCGCGCTGCTCGCGTCGCGCTTCAATGAACTCGTGGTCGAGCGCCTGATCGCCGGCGCGCGGGATGCGCTGCTGCGACATGGCGTGAGCGAGGACCATCTGACGTTGGTCCGGGTACCGGGCGCATTCGAGTTGCCGCTGGTCGCGCACGAGCTGGCGGCGAACCAGAACTTTGCCGGCATGGTCGCGCTGGGTGCGGTGATTCGCGGCGACACGGCGCATTTCGATTACGTGGCTGGTGGCGCGGCCAATGGCTTGATGCAGGCCAGCACTGCGCATCGTGTGCCGATCGGATTCGGCGTGCTCACAGTGGATACGTTGGAACAAGCGCTCGACCGGGCGGGCGGCAAAGCCGGCAACAAAGGCAGCGAAGCGGCGCTCACCGTGATCGAACAAATCAACCTGCTGCGACGCCTGAGGGCCGGCTCATGAAACAAGCGCACAAGCCTTTCCCTGAGCGCGGTCGCGCACGACGCCGCGCGCTGCAAGCGCTCTATCAATGGCAGATCGGCGGCGGGCCGATGCGCCGCATCATCGAGCAGTTCAATGAAGAACAGGACATGGCAATCGCCGACGGCGACTACTTTGCCGACCTGCTGCTTGGCGTTGAACAACACTTCGATGCGATCAACGATGCCTTGGCGCCGTTGATCGACCGCCCCCTCGAATTGGTCGACGCCATCGAGCGCGCGTGCCTTCGGCTCGGCGCTTATGAGCTGATGCATCGGCTCGATATCCCTTTCAAAGTGGTGATCAACGAAGCGGTGGAGCTTGCCAAAGACTTCGGCGCGGAAGGCGGCCATACCTACGTCAACGGCATCCTCGACAAGCTGGCACGAACGGCGCGGCAGACCGAACGTTGATCGCGGAGTTCAAGCTCATCGAACGCATTGCGGCGCTGCAAGGCGCTGATGATGGCGTGCGCATCGGCATCGGCGATGACGCCGCAGTGTTGGCCATCACGCCCGGGCACGAGCTGGCGGTGACGACCGACACGCTGGTCGCAGGTGTGCACTTCCCGCTGGATGCGGCGCCCGCCGATATCGGCTACAAGGCGGTTGCCGTTAACGTCAGCGATCTTGCGGCGATGGGGGCGACTCCGCGCTTTGCCACGCTGGCGCTGACGCTGCCGAGCATCGACATGGGCTTTGTCGAGCCGTTGCTGCGCGGCATCACGGAGGCGCTAAAGCGCGATTTCATGACGCTGGTGGGCGGCGATACCACGCGCGGGCCATTTTCTATCACCATCACCGCCATGGGCGAAGTGCCGCAGGGTACGTCGCTCACGCGCAGCGGTGCCAGCGCTGGCGACCACGTGTACGTTTCCGGCACGCTCGGCGACGCGGCCGCCGCACTCGCGATGCGCGGGCGATGGCCGGCGCTACAGGAGGCGGGCAAGCTCGCCAAGTCGCGCCTGGAGCAACGCCTCGCCAAGCCCCACCCGCGCGTGGCGTTGGGCAGCGCATTGCGCGGAATCGCCAGCGCCTGCATCGACGTCTCGGACGGACTTGCACAGGACTTGGGCCACATTGCGCGCCTGAGCGGCGTGGCGATCGTCATCGACGTCAGCTTGTTGCCACTGTCGCGCGCACTGCAAACGGTGGTCCCCGATGCCGAACAACAGTGGCCGTATGCTTTTGGCGGCGACGATTACGAGCTCGCGTTCTGCGCACCGCCACAGTCCGCCAGTGCCATCGAACGCTTGGCAACGGAGTTGAAGTTGCCGTTGACTTGCATCGGTACCGTCGGGCCCGGCCAGGGCGTGCACCTGCTCGATCATGATGGTCGCGTGCGCGATGTCCCGCGCGGTTATGAACATTTCCGGACATGAAACGCGATATCCGCGCCGACGCTCGAATACTGCTTCGCCACCCGTACGGCTGGATCGGCAGCGGCTTTGGTACTGGGCTGTCGCCCGTTGCGCCCGGCACCAGCGGCAGTGCGGCTGCCGTGCTGCTGTTCTGGCTGACCGGCGCAGCACACTGGCCGTGGTGGGCCAACGCTATCGTGGTGTCGGCGATGTTTGGCATTGGAGTGATCGCCAGCGGCTGGGTGTGCAAAGCGCTCAATCAGGACGACGCCTCATCGATCGTCATCGACGAATGGGTGGGCCAGTGGATGACGTTGGCCACCGCCGCACTTTGTTGGCCGTCGTTGCATGGTTGGTCGTTTGTCTGGATGCTGCTCAGCGCATTCGCGCTGTTCCGCTGGGCCGACATCCTCAAACCGTGGCCCGCACGCAACATCGATCGCGAACTCGGCGGCGGCCTGGGCGCGATGCTCGATGATGCGATTGCGGGGGTCTATTCGAGCCTTGCCGTTGCAACTGTTGCCTGGATTGCCACTCGCGCCGCTTGAAGCACCGGCGACCACACCCCATCTAAACACAAGAATGGCTGGCGAACGCGCCATCCAAGAACCAAGAACCGAGAACCACCATCCATGTCCAGCAAACACTGTCGCGTCCTGATCCTCGGTTCCGGCCCTGCCGGTTACGCCGCTGCCGTCTACGCTGCCCGAGCGAACCTCAAGCCGGTGGTGATCACCGGTATCGACGCCGGCGGGCAGCTGATGACCACCACCGAAGTCGATAACTGGCCGGGCGATGTGCACGGACTGACCGGGCCGGTGTTGATGGAACGCATGAAAGCGCACGCCGAGCGCTTCGAGACCGAGATCGTGTTCGATCACATCCACACGGTGGATTTGAAGCAGCGGCCATTCACGCTCACCGGCGACTCGGGCACGTACACCGCCGATGCCCTGATCATCGCCACCGGCGCCTCCGCCAAATACCTTGGAATCGATAGCGAAACCGCATACCGCGGTCGCGGCGTGTCGGCCTGCGCGACGTGCGATGGCTTCTTCTATCGTGGCCAGGACGTGGCGGTTATCGGCGGCGGCAATACCGCGGTTGAAGAAGCGCTGTATTTGTCGAACATCGCGCGCAAAGTGACGGTAGTGCATCGCCGCGACAAGTTCCGCGCCGAGAAGATTCTGCAAGACAAGCTGTTCGCCAAAGAGAATATCGAGGTGATCTGGGATCACGCCGTTTCCGAGGTACTCGGCGACGACAGCGGCGTCACTGGCGTGCGCATCGCGCCGCGCGAGGGCGGAACGACGCGCGATATCGCCGTCCACGGCCTGTTCATTGCGATCGGCCACACGCCGAACACCAGCATCTTCGAGGGCCAGCTGGAAATGCAGGGCGGTTACTTGAAAGTCCGCAGTGGCACGCAAGGCTTTGCCACGCAAACCAGCGTGCCGGGCGTGTTCGCCGCTGGCGATGTGGCCGATTCGATTTATCGCCAGGCGATCACATCGGCCGGATCGGGCTGTATGGCGGCGCTCGATGCCGATCGGTTCCTGGAGCAGGCCCATTGACGGCGCGGGTTGGAGCGCGGCCGCCTCGCGACGCGCCTATCTGGGAATCCGCTCCAACGCACGCAGTGCCTCCTGAAAAGCGCCGGCTTCGTCGGCGCTCCAGCTCCCGCCAAGCGTGCGCATCTCGCCTTCAATGGCGCGGGTGCCCCCCATCGCAGTTTGCGTGGCCTCCGCCTCCAGCCCTTTGGCGAGCAAATTCAATAACGCCTCGTTGAGCGGGCGCTCCTTCTCTCGCGCATACTCCTTGATGCGGATCGCGAGTCGCTCATCAATGTTGCGCAGCAGAAAATCGGGCATGCGACGATCAAAACGCCTGTTGACAACAATTTATCCCGCAATCTTGCAGTGCCGTGCTAGGAGCTGTCCAGAGATGCCGATCACGGACTTAACGAACGATTGCATCCGCACCCGGTTTGCAGGGTCCGTGTGAGTATTTACGCCGGCACACTTGCCGCACTTCGGCCTTACACACAGCGCGAACCTATTGCAGCGTTGTTTCTCGGCATTTCATCCGGGTTTCCTTACGCGATGATCGGCGCCACGCTGACCACGCGGCTGGCGCAAGAAGGCATCGACAAAAAAGCGATCACTGCATTCTCGCTCGCGTTCTTGATGTACAACCTCAAGTGGCTGTGGGCGTGGTTGGTTGACAGTGTGCGGTTGCCGGGCACAGCGCGCTACGGGCAACGCGTGATGTGGATGCTGCTCGCCGGCGTGCTGGTCATCGCTGCCGTGATCAATCTGGCGCTGGTCGATCCATCTGCCAGCGTCCAGCGGACCATTGTTGCCGCCTTACTTGTCGGCATCGCTGGCGCCACCTTCGACATCGTCATTGATGCGTACCGCATCGAGACACTAAAGCCTGAGCAACTGGGCGTGGGCTCAGGGATGTCGCAATACGGCTGGCGCATCGGTTCGGCCGTGGCCGGCGCATTGGCGCTGCTGCTCGCCTCGCGGGTGGGCTGGGATAACGCCTATCTGGCCTGCGCCGCGTTCGCGTTGCCGGCAATGATCACGGCCTTTGTGTTGGGCGAGCCCACGCGCCGCATTGTACAAGCCGCGCCCACGAACCCTGAAGAATGGCTGCGCTCGGTCATCGCGCCGTTGCAAGAGTTCGCAGCGCGGCATGGCGCCGCACTGATCCTGACTTTCGTGCTGCTGCACAAGATCGGCGACACCTTGTCGCAACTGACGCTGCGTCTGCTCCTCAATGATCTGGGTTACAGCAACGACGAGGTTGCGATCTACGATGTCGGGATTGGTTTCTGGGCGTATCTGATCGGCATTTTCATTGGCGGCGCGATGTACACGCGCATGGGTTTGAAACACGCCGTGTTGATCAGCTTGTTGCTGATGGGGCTCAGCAACTTCAGCTTCGCTGGGCTGGCCGCATACGGCCACAGCAATTGGGGTCTTGCTGGCGCGATTCTGTTCGAGAACATCGCCAGCGGTATCGGCGGCGTCACCGTGGTGGCGTACTTTTCGTGGCTTTGCGATCTGCGCTTCACCGCCGCACAATTTGCGCTGATCTCTGCAGCCTCCAGCGTGGTCGGCCGCGTCGTCACCGGCACCACCGCTGGCGCGCTAATCGAAACCCTCGGCTACGTGCCGTTTTATCTCCTCACCGGCATCGCCGCCCTACCAGGGATATTGTTGTTCTTGTGGATGATGCGCAGGAACATGGTGCCGGATACGCGGGCTTAGACCGTTGCTCTGACGGCCGAAAACATCCAGCAATAGAACCGCACCAAGTCGCGCAGCGAAAATCACGTTTTGCTCCGCGGGCTTGGCCTGCTTTGCCCTCCTGGAAGTCTTGCAAGAAACTCAGGCCCAAGCATCAAGCCCGCTTCCAACGCGCGCCTTGCGGCGTGTCTTCGATGACGATGCCACGGGCCAGAAGCTCATTGCGGATCTGGTCGGACCGCGCGAAATCCTTGCGGGCGCGGGCGGCCTGGCGTTCGGCCAGCAGAGCATCAAGTTCCGCATCCTCATTCGCCTCGCCCTGGAACCACGCTGCGGGCGCCTGGCCCAGCAGGCCGAGCCACGCGCCGCCGGCGAGCAAGCGCGCCTTGGCGATAGCCTTCGCCTGCGGTCCTTCAGCGCGTTGCACATCGCGCGCGAGATCGCTCAATGCGGCAAGCGCTTGCGGCGTGTTGATGTCCTCGCACAGCGCCTGTTGCACCTCATCGGCGCGCACATCGCCAGCGGCCTGCACGTCGGCAACTTCGCGCAACACGCCGTAGTAACGGTCGAGCGTGGTGCGCGCTTGTTTGAGTGCGCCTTCGGACCAATCCAGCGGCTGCGTGTAGTGCGCGTTGAGCAACAAGTAGCGCAGCGCTTCGGGGGGCGCGTGACGCCGGAGCTGATCGACGAGCAGCGTATTGCCGAGCGACTTGCTCATCTTGCGGCCATCGACGGTGACGAAACCGTTGTGCAACCAGAGGCGAGCGAACTCGGCCCCGCCATGCGCGCATACGCTCTGCGCCACTTCGTTCTCGTGATGCGGAAACTTCAAATCAGCGCCGCCGGCGTGGATGTCGATGGTGTCGCCCAAATGCGCTTCCGCCATCGCCGAGCATTCGATATGCCAACCAGGGCGGCCCCTGCCCCACGGACTGTCCCAACCCGGCAGCTCGTCGGTAGACGGCTTCCACAGGACGAAGTCCGCCGGATGACGCTTGTACGGGGCGACTTCGACCCGCGCACCGGCGATCATTTCTTTCAAGGTGCGCCGCGACAGCCGCCCGTAGCCATCGTAGCTCTCCACCGAAAACAGCACATGGCCCTCGGCGGCGTACGCATGCCCGGTAGCGATCAGACGTTCGCACATGGCGACGATCTGGCCGATGTGTTCGGTCGCCCGCGGCGCGAGATTCGGCGCGAAGTCGCCGATGACGCCGACGGCACTCATATCGTCCAAGTACGCGGCCAAGTAGCGATCGGTGATCACGTTAATCGGCACACCGAGCTCGGCTGCCGCCGCATTAATCTTGTCGTCTACGTCGGTGACGTTGCGCGCGAAATCGACGCGCGGGTACGAGGCGCGCAACAGTTTGGCGAGCACCCCGAACACGACCGGCGGCCGCGCGTTACCGATGTGCGCGTAGGAGTAGACCGTGGGTCCGCACACATACATTGTCACGCGATTCGGATCGGCAGGAGCGAAGTCTTCGACTTGGCGCGATAGTGTGTTGTAAAGGCGGATGGTCATGGAGTTATTCGTGGAAAGGCTCAATTGAAAGAAATGCACCAGACAGGTGCCGTAGTTATGCCGGCATCCAGGCTACATCGAGCTTCTTGGCGAGCGCACTCAGACGCTTGTCGAGCGTCCACAAACGCACGCCGGGCGTGAGCGTGGTGGCTGCCAGAAGGCTCAGGTCGACCAATCCGCAACCGCGTCCATAAAGCTTTCGGTGCTCGATGAAGCTCAATAACTCCGCGTGCGTCGCGCGCTGCGACGATCGTAACCGAGCCAGGTCGGCGAGGGTTTGTTCGCGCGGCGCGGGCGGCGAACCGCAGGCGATTTCCTCGATCACGAATGGATGCGTAATGACGGCATCGCGATTCAAAAGCGCAACCAAGCCCGCGTTGCCATAGCGAAAGTGGTCGACCCAGACACTGGTGTCGACCAGCACATCGCTCATTTCTGGGCGCCGCGCTGACGCGGCGCAACCGTCATTTTCGGCGCTTTGCCGCCCAATGCCGCAAGGCGCCGGGCGGACTGAACGCGCACATAGGTGCGTATCGCTTCGCGCACCAGTTCAGCCGTGTCGACATTCGGCTCGGCTACTGCCTGGGCCTGCTGGAACAGGCTATCGTCGATCGTAATGGTGGTACGCACGGCCCTGCCTCGCATCAATAATGAAGCAAGCGTGCATCAAAGCGCGCATCCAATCAAGTCCTGGTGCAGGTCATGACTTGGCGAAAAAGGCCTCAAACCACGCTGCAGGCCTCATCGAATGACAGCCGCGGACTGCGCGGGAACACGCCGGCCGGATCGCCGTAACCCAAGTTGATCAGGAAGTTCGCCTTGACTGCAGTGCCGGCGAAGAACGTCTCATTCACCAGTTGCTGATTGAAGCCGCTCATCGGACCGCAATCCAGGCCGAGTGCGCGCGCGGCCAAAATCAAATACGCGCCTTGCAGCGAGCTGTTACGAAACGCAGCAGCTTCGATGGCAGCAGGCTTGCCTTCGAACCAGGAGCGCGCGGCCGGTTGATGCGGGAACAACTGCGGCAGCTTTTCGTAAAACGCATAGTCGGCACCGACAATTACCGTGACCGGCGCTTTGAAGGTCTTCTCGCGATTGCCAGCGTCCATCGCCGCGTCGAGTTTGGCTTTGGCTTCCGGCGACTTGACGAAGACGAAACGCGCCGGCGAGCAGTTGGCGCTGGTTGGGGCCCATTTCACCTGCTCGTAGAGCGCATGCAGCAGCTCATCGCTGATCGGTCGGTCCTGCCAGACATTGTGTGTACGCGCCGCGCCGAACAATTGGGCTAACGCATGGGTATCCAGAGCGCTCATGGTGGTTCCTAGGGCAACAAGAAGCCCGGCATTATGCGGGCACAGCAGTCGACAATCCGTTCAATGAGCAAGTCGGTGTGGGCCATCAGCGATGGAGCGGCAGGCAACGAACGCCAAGCGTGTGCGCTGGCATCGCGCCTGGGCGATATCACCGCCACGTTGCGCGTGCGGCCACGCTGGCCATGGGCGAGTCTGGTGCCGCAATTCAGCCCGGTGTTGGCCGCGTCTGCGTGGCGCGACCCGTGGCCATCGCCGTGGCCGGAGATCGCCGTCGGTGCCGGTCGTCTCGGAGCGGGCGCGCTGCTGACGATCCGGCGCGCCGCACCCACACGGACGGTGCAAATCCTCGATCCGCGGATCGATACGGCGCGATTCGATGTCGTCGTGGCGCCAACGCATGATGGGCTTCGCGGCGACAACGTGGTCCAAAGCCTTGGCAGCCTGCATGACATCAACGATGCGTGGCTCAAGCGCGAGCGCATTGCGCACGCGCCGCTGTCGCGCCTGGCCTCGCCGCGCACGGTGATATTGCTCGGCGGACCGCGACGAGGCGTCACCATCAACGCCGCATCGTTCACGCGGCTGACGAACATCGTCGAAGGTTGGCGACGCCACGGCACTCTGCTCTTGATTGCCTCGCGGCGCACACCGGCAGACTGGTTGCGCGCGCTCGACGCAATCCACTGCGACCTGCGCTGGAGCAGCGAGGCCGATGGTCCCAATCCATACCGCGGCGCGTTGGCCTGGGGCGATCGGTTCATCGTGACCGCCGATTCGGTGAATATGCAATCGGAAGCATTGTCGACCGGCAAGCCGGTGTATTCGCTGTGCGAAAAGGTACCGCTCGGTAAGCTCGGCGATTTCCACCGCGAGCTCGTCGAGACCGGCCGACTGCGTCCGCTTCGGGCCGAGCCTGCGCAATGGCGTTACCAGCCGCTGCGCGAACTGGATCGTGTCGCAACTGAGGTGACAGCGCTACTGGCACGCTGACCGCGAGCCAATCAGGGTAAACTTTCACATCTTCTTCATCCGAGGGTCGCGAGATGCGGATCGTCAAATGGTTGGCCATTACGCTGGTTGCCCTCGTTGCGCTGTTGGGCATTGGCGGGTTGTTCCTACCGCGCGTGGTGGGCACCGAGCGCAGCGTGGTCATCAATCGCCCGGCGGAGCCGGTATTCTCGATGCTCAATTCTTATGCAAGGTTCAACGAATGGTCGCCCTGGTACGGGCTCGACCCCAATGCGCAATACACCTTCAGCGGGCCAAGCGAAGGCGTCGGGGCTACGATGTCGTGGATCGGCAACGCCGAGGTGGGCAACGGCAAACAAGCGATCACTGGCAGCGACTACCCGTCAAAGGTCACTACATCCCTGGATTTCGGCCCGGATGGCGTTGCCACCGCCCAGTTCTTGTTGGCGCCCGAGGGAAGCGGCACGCGCGTCACCTGGAGCTTCTCGACTGACCTTGGCGCCAATCCCTTTGTGCGCTACTTCGGGTTCTTCATCGGCGACATGGTGGGCGCCGACTATGAGCGCGGGTTAGCGAAACTGAAGACTGTGCTTGAGGCCGAATCCAGCGAGTCGGGCGCGAGCGGTTAAAGCGAGCAACCGTAACAGCCTTATGGGCTAGTCCGGACTCGCAAAGCAAACCACATGTTCTACATCGAGGCGAACGCCAATGGCCTCGCCGATCGCATGTCGGTGGTGCGAAGGCACAAGACTCAGCACCTGCTCGCCGCTCTCCAGCGCGAGCGTGTACAAAAACTCCGCGCCACGAAACGCACGGCGAACGACACGCGCAGTGGTTGGGCTGGCATCGTCATGGACCACGTCGTCGGGGCGCAACAGCACCATCACCGGACCATCCGCAACCCATCGAGTCGACCGCAGCGTGCCGAGCACGCTGCGCACTTCGCCGCCGCTGGCCACGCCCTTCAGCCACACGCTCTCGCCGATGAAACTGGCAACGTCGGCGTCGGCCGGCTCGTGATACACGGCATAGGGCGTGTCCCATTGTTTGAGCCGCCCGGCTTGCATCACGCCCAGCACATCGCCGAGGGCGAAGGCTTCGTTTTGCGTGTGCGTGACGATCAGCGCGGTGATCTGTGCGCGTTCCAGCAACTCGCGGAGCTCACCCGATAACTGTTCGCGCAGGTTCGGATCGAGATTGGCGAACGGCTCGTCCATCAGCAGCAGAGCGGGAACTGGCGCAAGCGCCCGCGCCAGGGCAACCCGCTGCTGCATGCCGCCGCTGAGTTCATGCGGAAAACGCTTACGAGCCGCATCCAACTGCACAAAGGCGAGCATCTCATTCACCCGCGCCGCGCGGGCGGCGGGCGCCAGACGATGCAAGCCAAACGCGACATTCTCGGCCACCGACAGGTGCGGCAGCAGCGCAAAATCCTGGAACACCATGCCAATCTGGCGATGTTCCGGCGCCGTGATCCATCCCTGGCGCGACAATACTGCGCCATCGAGCCGAATCTCGCCGCCGACCAGCGGTTCGAATCCAGCAATCGCGCGCAACACACTGGTCTTGCCAGAACCCGAGGGCCCGAGCAAACAGCCCACCTGCCCTTTCGCCAGTCGCAGCGATACATCGTGTACCACGCGCTGGGTTCCGTAGGCGATATCGATGCGATCAATCTCGAGCATGGCTGCGCTCCAGCAACACAATCGGCAACACACCGACCAAACCAATCAACAGCGACGGCAGCGCGGCATCGAGCCAGCGGCCTTCCTGCGTCAATTCGAACACGCGCGTTGCCAGCGTGTCCCACCCGAAGGGTCGCATCATCAGTGTGATCGGCATCTCTTTCATGACATCGATTGCCACGAGCAGCATGCCCACCAACAGGCCGCCGCGAAGCAGCGGCAGATGCACGCGGCGCAACATCGCAAGGGGTCCCACGCCGAGGCCGCGCGCACTTTCGATGAGCGAGACGCGAATCCGCTCAAGGCCACTGTCGATCGGCGCCAAGGCGACCGCGCAAAAGCGCACCATCAGCGCCAGCAGCAGGAGCGCAACGCTGCCGTGGATCGCCAGCGCGACGCCGCTTTGCTCGCTGAGCCGCTGACCCGCCGTCGCCAATGGCACATACAATCCAACCGCTAACAGCGCGCCCGGCATGCCGTAACCGATGAGCGCCAGTCGCTTGCCGCTGCGGGTCAGGGGCGAAGGCGCATATCGTGCCGCAAGCGCGAAGACCAGTGCTGCGCAAGTCGCACACAACGCCGCCGACGCGCCCAAGGCCAGTGAGTTCTGGGCGAATCTGATCGGCCAGTCACTGGCGCTCTGCGCCGCCATCCAACCGAGACGCGCCACTGGGATCAAAAGTGCTGCAAGGAGCACCGCGCAGCATACGGCCGTCGCCCAGTGGCCGACGGCGATTCGGCGCGCCGGCGCCGAACCCATGGCGCTAAAGCGTTTGCGGCCACGCAGTCTGGTCTCGATCGCGCTGAGCCCGATCACCAGGAGGAGTAATGCCCCCGCCAACGCCAATGCCGAATCGAGCGAGAACAGCGCGTACCACGCCTTGTAAATGGCCACAGTTAGGGTATCGATATTGAATGCCGCCACCGTGCCGAAATCGGCCAGTACTTCCATCGCCACGAGCAGCAATGCACCCGCCAACGCGGGTCTTGCGAGCGGCAGCGCCGCTCGCAACAGAGCCGACATCGGCGCGTGCCCGAGCGCGCGCGCCGCCTCCATCGCGCGCGCGCCTTGCGATGCGAAAGCCTCGCGCGCGATCAAGTACACATAGGGATACAGCGACAAACTGAGGACCAGAATCACACCTGGCAGCGAGCGAAACTCGGGCCATCCGACGCCGACATCGCGCAAAGCGCTGGCGATCGGTCCGGTGTAGTCCATCAATCCAATCCACGCCACCGCCAGCACGTACCCAGGAAGCGCCAACGGCAATACCAAGGCCCAACTCAGCCAGCGGCGACCCGGAAATTCGCATAGACCAATGAGCGCACCAAGACCCGTTCCGATCGCTCCTGCGAGGGCGACAACGCCACCGGCAATCAGCATCGAGTTCGTGAGCGCGCCTGGCAATACGTGCTGCTGCAAGTGTGCCAGGACGTCCGCATCCGCCCGCCACCAGCCTGACGCCACGGCCAGCAGCGGAATCAGGCTGGGGATCGCGAGCAGCGCGACGAGGGCGTTGAGCGAGAGACGGTGCAAATAGGGCCCTTTCAAAGCAGTGAGGCGTAAGTCGTGTGTTGTGCGTTGTGGGTCGCCAGCGGTCGGTGAGCAGGTCGCTCGGCAAAAGTTCTAGCAAGTCGCCTCGGAATGTTCGACAACGCAAATCTGGCTTGCAGAGCGAGCCGCTGAGTATTCGCGGCTTCCCCTCACACCGCCTCGAACCGATTCGCCTCGCGATTCTTACGGACCTTTGTGGGATCCCAAACGCGCCCGCTCATCGCGATGTAGACGCCTGTCGGCAAGCTCTGCACGGCGCCAATCGCGCAGCCGATATTGAATACCGCATCGGAAGCCTGAAAGCGTGCGGGATTCAGCGCACCGGTGAGCACGATGGTTTTGTCTTCGATGTCGGCCAGCACTTTGGCCGTCTCGATCATCGTATCCGTACCGTGCGTGACCAGCACATGCCGATGCGGTTGCGCGGCAATGGTGCGACGGATCAGCTCGCGATCGTCCTTGGTGATATGCAAGCTGTCCTTGCGCATCAGCGCGATCACATCGAATTTGAAGTTGACGCCAAGCTGTCCCAGGATCTTGCCAATCTCCGGCTCGCCGATTTGAAACTCCGACAGATCGTCGAAGTAAATCTTGTCGATCGTGCCGCCGGTGGTGACGATGCAGAGGTGGTTCATAGCTTGGGGTCGATGGCCGTCTTATCGCTTTCCATTCTGACGCATTTGCGTTGACCAGAGGCATGAGTTTCTCGCCAGCAGCGTTCGACGAAGCTCCTTGGCGGCAAGATTAGCGCCCTCCCCCGCTGGTGGGGTGGGAACAGGTCATGCTCCGTATCGAGATTCTTGAGCCGCGCAGACCAAACGTCGCGTGGCCGAAAAACCAAGTGCGCGCGCCCTAGTTTCACGTGCATAGAATCGGCTGATCCGGCGCGAAGCGAATGAACCTAAATCCCATGCGATACCTCAGCACCCGCGGCCAGGCGCCGATCACGACTCTAGACGCTGCGTTGGCGGCCGGTCTCGCACCCGACGGCGGTTTGTACGTTCCAGAAACCTTGCCGCACTTTACCACCGGGGACTTCGACGGTCTTGATACGTTGCCAGAGATTGCCGCGCGTCTGCTCGCACCGTTCTTCGCCGGTAGCCGATTGCAATCGCAACTGCCCGATATCTGCAGCGAAGCCCTCGACTTGCCAATCCCTATCGTCCCGCTCGGCGATAGCGACGATCTGGTACTGGAGTTGTTCCACGGCCCCACCGCCGCATTCAAAGACTTCGCTGCACGATTCCTGGCCGCATGCCTGGCGCGTCTGCGCGCACCCGATGAGCCTTTGCGTACGGTTCTGGTTGCCACCAGCGGCGATACCGGCGGCGCGGTCGCCGCAGCGTTCCATCGCCGTCCCGGCTTTCGTGTCGTGATTCTATATCCCGATGGCCGCGTCTCCGCGCGCCAGGCGCATCAGCTCGCCGCGTTCGGCGACAACATCATCACCTACAAAGTCGATGGCAGTTTCGACGACTGCCAGCGTCTGGTGAAAAGCGTACTTGGCGACGTTGAGCTGGCGCGCTCGCTGAATCTCACCAGCGCCAACAGCATTTCCTTAGGTCGCCTGTTGCCACAGATGGCGTACTACGCCTACACCGCCATTCAAATCCAGCGCAGAGGCCAAGCGGCGCCGACCGTGATCATCCCCAGCGGCAATCTCGGCAATGCCCTGGCCGCCATCGTCGTGCGCGACATGGGCCTGCACTTGGGCGACATCGTCCTCGCCACCAACGCCAACCAAACTTTAAGCGACTACTTTGCCGGCGCCGACTACCAGGGCCGCCCCAGCATTGCCACACTGGCTAACGCCATGGACGTCGGCGATCCCAGCAACTTCGAGCGCCTGCGCTGGTGGTTCAAGGATTGCGATCTGCGCCACAGCAACATTGAAGCGCACTGGGTGGACGACGCGACCATCGAGCAACAAATCAAAGTCTGGCACTCGCGCACTGGCACCGCATTTTGCCCGCACACCGCGTGCGCACTCGCCGTTCGCGAGCGTTTACCGACGAACAACGCACTCATCGTCGCCACCGCACATCCGGCGAAGTTCAACGAGATCGTAGAGCCGATGATTGGACGCGAAATTGCGGTGCCGCCAGCGCTCGCTCAGCTGTTGGCACAACCGGCCCACGCGCAAACGTTGACCAATGATCGCGGCGCACTCATCGCCGCGCTGCGCTGACAGCCTGAGGCGTCAAATCAGTTTAATTTCCCGCAAGCGCTCCATCAGGTAATCGTGCGCGGTGATCGCTTTGGGATAGCGATTGGGATTGTCCGCACTCACGCAACTCGGCAGCACGTCGATCAGGAAATCCGGATTGGGGTGCAGGAAAAACGGCACCGAGTAGCGCGGCTGACGCGATTTTTCGCCCGGCGGATTGACGACGCGATGCGTGGTCGACGGATACACGTGATTGGTCAGACGCTGCAGCATGTCGCCGATGTTGACCACGATCGCATCGCCTTGCGTGGTGATCGGCAACCACTCGCCTTGACGCGTCAACACCTGCAAGCCTTCAGCGCTGGCGCCAACGAGCAAGGTGATGAAGTTGATGTCTTCGTGAGCGCCGGCGCGTACGTTGGGCACGTCGGGCGTGGTGATCGGCGGATAGTGAATCGGGCGCAAGATCGAATTGCCGAAGTTGGTCTTGTCGTCGAAGAAGTTTTCGGGCAAGTGGATATGCAGCGCCAACGCCCGCAGCACGCGGGTGCCAAGGCCATCCAAAGCCTGGTACAAGGCATAGGCTTTCTCATGGAATCCCGGCACTTCCGTTGGCCACAAATTCGGTGGCATCACGTCACGATACTTGGAGCCCTCCGGCAATTCGCGGCCCACGTGCCAGAACTCCTTGAGATCCGCATAACGCGAGTCTTTTGCAGTTTCAACCATAAACGGCGTGTAGCCGCGCGCGCCGCCGCCACCCTTGACGTGGTATCGCCGCTTTACGTCATCGGGCAGCGCGAAGAAGTCGTAGAAACATTGATACGACTCGTCGATGAGCGACTGCGGGATGCCGTGTCCGGAAATGCCGCAGAAGCCGAACTCACGATAGGCCGCACCCAGCTCGGCAACGAACGCGTCGCGGTCGGTGTCGAATCGGCGCATATCTAGGGTAGGAACGGACATGACGGGGCCTCGTTTTGTGCTGGGGCAATTCTATGCGTTTGCGGCGGCGCGTACGGCATCAGCAAGCGGTTCGAGCGCGACCGCAATCAACGCGTCGCTGTGTGCTTCCACCGTCACCCGGATCAGCGGCTCTGTGCCAGACGCGCGCAGAATCAAGCGGCCTCGCGAACCCAGCGCGGCCTCTGCTGCGCGGCGGGCGTCCACAACCGTTGGGTGCCGAAGAAGATCCGGCGAGCGCGTGGCTAGGCGCACGTTGATGGTGCGCTGCGGATAGCGCGCCAAACCCTCAAGCCAGGCATCGAGATCGCGGCCGGATTCAGCGATCGCGTTGAGCACCAGAACGGCCGTCAAAAGACCATCGCCGGTGGGCGCGTGATTCAGGCACAAAACGTGGCCCGAGGCCTCGCCGCCCAGCACACCGCCTTGTTCTTTGAGCATCTGATGCACGTACCGATCGCCCACGGCGGCGCGTGCGAACGGTATCGCAGCGACTTCGAATGCACGTTCGATGCCCAGATTGGTCATCACCGTTCCAACTACAGGGCCGCGCAGACCGCCTGTCGCTTGCCAATGACGCGCCAGCACATAGATGAGATCGTCCCCATCGACCAGCCGCCCCTTGACGGTCATCGCCTGCAGGCGATCGCCATCGCCATCGAGCGCGAAGGCCAAAGCGGGCGCGCGGGCGTGTTCGACTTTCAGTGCCGACAAGTCGGTCGCGCCCACGCCGGCATTGATATTCAGACCGTTGGGCTGCACGCCGATGGCGCGCACCTTGAATCCGAGGCGTTCGAACAAATGCGGCGCAGCGCGATAGCCAGCGCCGTGGGCGGCGTCGATCAGAATTTCCTGTCCACGCATCGCCGCAAGACCTTCACCGGCATGCGACTGCAGGAAAGCGAGGTAATCCTCAAGCGCCTTTTCGTGGCGCTTGGCGCGCCCCAGATCCGCAGCCCCGACCATCGGCGGCAATGCGTCCAGGCGCGCCTCGATCTCCAGCTCCAGCGCATCGTCGAGCTTTTCGCCGAGTGCCGAGAACAGCTTGATGCCGTTATCTTCGAATGGATTGTGCGAGGCCGAAATAACAATGCCCGCGGCCGCGCCGAGTTGCCGGGTCAACAAGGCAATGGCCGGCGTCGGCATCGGTCCAACCAGAATGCTGTCGACACCGCTGGCGGACAATCCCGCCTCTAGTGCGCTCTCCAGCAGATAGCCGCTGCTGCGTGTGTCCTTGCCGATCACGACGCTCGCTCGCGCGCCCAAACTCGCGCCCAGCGCGCGGCCAAGCATCAAGGCAAACTCCGGCGTAATCGGATGCTCGCCCACGCGGCCGCGAATGCCGTCGGTGCCGAAGTACTTGCGGTTGCCCATCCCGTTCAAAGCACTGTCGCAAAAGGGGCGCAGACACTAACAGCGAGCTGTGGGCCGCGCCAGAGCGCGGCTTAGCTGCGCGCGAACAATCGCTTCGACGCGACCAGAACGAAGCCCACTCTTGAGGTGCTCCATGACACCGCATGTACATCGCCGACAGTCAATACCACTGGAGCTGTTCGTCGCTCTTGCCCGACGAGTGTTGCCCGCCAGTCGCCTCTCAAACGCCCTTCGCAGTCAGGTTCGGTCAGCGTGTTTGCAACCCTGGCATGCAACTATCTAAGGATGCGCATCAAGTTCATCCTCCCTGCCCTCACGGAAGCCACGAGCCCCTTTTTTCGGCCGGTAAAGTATTCGCTGTTTCCGCCGCTCGGACTGGCAACGCTGGCGGCGTTTTGCGCGCCGGATGACGAGTTGACTCTGGTCGACGAACATGTGGAAAAACTGCGTGTGGACGACGATCCGGAACTGGTCGTGATCCAGGTGTACATCACCAATGCCTATCGTGCCTACGAGATCGCCGATTGCTATCGCGCACGCGGCTGCGCCGTAGCGATGGGCGGATTGCACGTTACGTCGCTGCCCGACGAAGCAGCCCAACACGCAGATGCGGTCTGCCTGGGACCAGGCGAAGAGGTGTTTCCGCGTCTGCTCGCCGATGCCCGCGCCGGGCGCCTCCAACCGCGCTACGTCGCGCAAACGCGTACCTTGCTTGGCGTACCGCCCATTCGCCGCGATCTGATCCGCCGGGCGCTGTATCTGGTGCCGAACTCGATCGTTGTCACGCGCGGCTGCCCGCACCATTGCGACTTCTGCTACAAAGACGCCTTTTTCGCGAGTGGCAAGGCCTTTTACACCCAAACGGTCGATGCGGCGCTCGCTGAGATTGAGCGACTGCCTGGACGGCATTTGTACTTCCTTGACGACCATCTTCTTGGCCATCAGCGCTTCGCCAGAGAACTCTTTGTCGGCATGCGCGGAATGCGACGATTGTTCCAAGGCGCTTCCACTGTTGATGCGATCTTGCGCGGCGATACCATTGAGTTGGCCGCCAAGGCCGGATTGCGCAGCATTTTTATCGGCTTCGAAAGCCTGTCCACAGCCAATCTGGAAGGCGCCAATAAAACCCAAAACTTGCGTCACAGTTATGAGCGGGCGATCGCGCGGCTGCATGAACTTGGCATTGCGATTAACGGCAGTTTCGTTTTCGGCCTGGACGACGATCGCGACGATGTCTTCGACCGCACCGTGGACTGGGCAGTAACTCAAGGCCTGACGACCGCGACCTTCCACATCGCCACGCCGTATCCGGGCACCGCCTACTTCCAGCGAATCGAGGCGCAGGGACGTCTCCTGCATCGCGATTGGCGTCGCTACGACACCCGCCAGGCGGTATTCGCACCCAAACATCTGAGCCCTGCTACCCTTGAACGCGGCTACTGGCGTGCCTATCGGGATTTCTATCGCTGGTCCAACATCCTTCAGTCCTCCAGGCAAGGCGGAAGTCTGTCGCACCGGCTGCGGCGCTTTGCATACGCCACAGGATGGAAACGGTTCGAACCGCTCTGGGACTTCTTAATTCGCACTCGCCGGTTGGCGAGCATGCTGCCGCTACTGGAAACGATCCTCAATCGGCCGGAAACCGCTGCAAGTTCGGCGCCAATGGTTGGGGCGCAAGAAGATCTCTGAGTATCCCGATGATGAGAACTCTCAGGCCAGGTTGGCGCAACCCTGTGACAAAATCGCAGGACCAAAACTCAGGCGCTGGCTCATGTGGCTCTGGCTCGGCATTGGCAGCATTGCAGCCTATGTGTTGATGCGCTCCAAAGAAAAGCGTTGGACGCGCAGCGGCAAGCCCCAGAGCGGCCATTTTCGCGGCGTTGAGGTGCGCTACGACCTGGACCAGATCACCAGATTCGCAGTTACCCACGACACCCTTGCCGTTCGGCTAACTCTTCCCCTTGCCGGGCGAGTAGAGGACTTTCACCTCAAAGCAGGTGCGCCCTGCCGGGCGCACCCAAAAAAAATGCCGCCCGAGGGCGGCATTCATTCTGGCGGAGAGAGAGGGATTCGAACCCTCGATGGGTTTTTTAGACCCATACTCCCTTAGCAGGGGAGCCCCTTCGGCCTCTCGGGCATCTCTCCAATTTGTTTTTCAGCTTGTCGTCCCGCTGTCTTCCGGTGGCGCTTGGCCATCGTCGTCGCTGCGGATTCTCTGATAAATCTCTTCTCGGTGCACGGTCACATCGCGCGGGGCGTTGATTCCTACGCGCACCTGATTCCCCTTCACGCCGAGCACGGTCACGGTGACTTGATCGCCTATCACCAGTGCCTCACCCACGCGACGCGTCAAGATCAGCATCCATTCCTCCTGATCGCTGTCGAACTTGCGTTCGACACCGCGTCATTCGGTTCCGTGAATGACGCGCCAAACATTCCATGTTCGTCCAGTCGGTCGACCGGAAACGCGAATGCTAACTCATGGTCAGGGTCGCGACAACGAGGCGCCGTGGTTTCGTTCAGCGCAGCACGTAACTCGCCAGCACCGCCTGCACTTCGAAGACACTCAGCTTCTTGTTGAACGTCTTGCTGATCGGCGTTGGATCGCCGGCAACCCAGATCTTGAGCTCTGCATCGAGATCGAGCGAGCCCGCCGTTTCCACCGAAAATCGTGTCACGCTGCGATAGGGAATGGACACAAATTCGGTCTTCTTGCCGCTGATGCCCTGCTTGTCGACCAGCACCAGTCGTTTGTTGGTGAACACGAAGAAATCGCGAATCAGCAGATACGCGTGCTCCACTATCTCGCCGGCAGACAGCACACGGTCCATTTCCTCGCGGATCGTCGCCGGATCGATCTTCGATGCATTGCCGAGCAAGCCATCCAAAAGTCCCATCGTCGCTTCCTCTGTTCGATGTCTCGTGATGATGAAGCGGTCGCCTGCCCGGCGAGCGTGACGAAAGTCAGCTGCCGACGCCAGGATTCTTGCTTGACAAACCAATGCGACGGTGGGGCGGCGCCCGGCCGCGGCTGACGCCATCGCAGCGACGAACCGATCGATGCGGGCAAACGGTGTCTACCAGCGATAACCGATGCTGAGCAGGTTTTCGCCATCGTTGTTCCCGCCGGTATTTGCGTTCGAGATATGTCGAATGGCGATCACAAAGTGCCCGCGAACGTAGCCGACGCCGGAGACGAACTGATGGCGGGAGGTCAAGATCGAGTTTTCCTCGTGGACAAAGACCACCGCGCTGCTGATGAAGAACCCCTTGTAGTTCTGGCGAATGCCGCCGCCAGCGAAGTAAATCGTGTCGACTTGTCCAGGCCGGATGCGCCGCCTCTCGTCGATTCCGCCGCCGACGACTTCCCATTCGACATCGAAGGGGCCGATTTTGCGCCACGGTTTGGTCCAGCTGGCGATAAACGCGCGACTGGTCTCGCCGTCGATTTCATCGACATGTGCATAAGAGATTTCGGTTTCGGCGAGCCCAGTGTTCGCCAAAAAAAGACTCGCCAACAGAACGACGACTCGCATCTCTAAACCTGCTCCGGAAAAAATGTGAAGACTACCGCAGTCGCGTCTCTGCTCGGCTATCACGCTGCCATTGCGAGACAACCTGACTAGCGTGTGGACTTTGCATCTACCAGCAAGGCCGGATCGAGTTTTACATCGAACCAATTCAGACCCCAATGCAGATGCGGCCCACTGGCTCGGCCGGTGGCACCGATCGCACCGATCGCACCACCCTGCTCCACCCGATCGCCCAGACCCACGTCTATGCGACTAAGATGGATGAACACCGAGCCGACACCATGCCCATGATCGAGGATCACAGTCTTGCCGGTGAGCAGCATGTCCTCATGGACCAGCGTAACGATTCCGGGCGCGGGCGCGACCACGGCGGTACCGGTAGGAGCGGCGATATCGAGGCCCATGTGCGGCGAACGAGGCGCGCCATTCAAAATGCGCTGACTGCCGTACACGCCGCTGATACGACCCTTGGCCGGCATGGCAAAGGGCACCGCAAAATCGCTGCGCGCATCGTTGCGCTCGCGCGCTTTGGCGATCTGCGCCGCCTCGCGCGCGATGCGCGCTTGCTCTTGCGGATCGGGATCGACCGTTGCGGACGGCAGGCCATCCACGCGTTCGATCCGATAACGCCGTCCGGGCACATCCAGGCCGCCGCACCGGGCGCGCGGCTCCGTTGCGCCACGCACGCAAACGACCAGCCGGGCGTCGTCGCGTCCAATCCCGAAGACAAATCGCCCTTGAGAATCGACCCGCACATCGCGCTGGTTGACCGACACCCGCGTGTCCGGCGCGACGGTCCCGATGAGCAGTCGGCCGCGCTCGATCTCGGCATTCAACTGCACGCCGTCCGGCAACGAGGCACCCACGCCCATTGGCCACAGCAGGAAAAACAGCATCCCGCGCATCCGCTGATGGGCGCGCATCAAGGCCGCGCCTGCGAAAGCACCGAGCGCGACCAGACATTCAGCCCGCGGAGAACGATGTCGTCGAGCAAGCGATATGGGACATCGATATGACCGACGAGCGCCGGCATGGCGCCGCCTGTGAGAATCAATTCGACGTGCTCGCCAATGCCGAGCGTAGCCTGCCGATGGGTGCGTTCGATGAGCGCGATGCAGGCCAGGCAACCGCCGCTCCATACCGCATCGTCGGTGTTTCGCGCCAATTCGTGCAAGCGCACGACGGCGCCTGCGCGCACGCCCGCCGTGCCGCGATGTAGTGCCTCGCGCATGAGCACGGGGCCCGGCACGATCAGGCCCCCGAGATGCTGGCCATCGGCATCGACCACATCGACCGTCAGTGCCGTTCCGGCATCCGCCAGCATTAAGGGACCGTCGTAAATGCTGCGGGCACCGATCATGCCCAGGAAACGATCGCGGCCCAGCGTCTCGGGTTGATCGTAAGCACTGCGCAGGCCCAGCGCCTGCTTGGGCGATGAGAAAACACTAGGCGTGGGCAACCCCGCGCGCACCAGCGCATCGACCAAGGCACCGGTCAAGGAATGCGCGGTCGACGTCAGCCAGACGGACTGCACGGCGCCAGCTGCGGCGAGCAATTGAGCAAGATCGGCGAGGCCCGAATCCGTATGCGCGAGCGGCTCGCCTAACCGCAGCGCATCGTCGTCATCGGCCAGCGCCCACTTCAACCGCGAATTCCCCAAATCGATAAGCAGCCGCATCAGGCGTCCTCTTGTACAGGAAAAAGCCCCACGCAATCGACGATAACATCCGGCACCGACTGGCGAAAAACTTCGCCCACCAACTCCTGACGGCGCCACGTTGGCGAGGTCATCGCATACGCGACTCCGTCAATCAACTCGTAGCGCTTGTCGTCCGTCCACTTGGCGTAGTCGGCATAGCTGCAGTGCTCGTCGCTCTTCAGCGCCGCATTGCCCATGGCAATCTTCTCGGGTGCAGGCCGCGTCATTCTAATGGGTGAAAGCTAGTTGCGCCGTCTGCGGTCCAATTCGGCGCAGTCGAAACTGATGAGGCTTATGGATCGCCGATCGGCGCTCTTGATTCAGGCTCTTGCTCTCGCGCCATTGTCAGCTGCTCGCCGAGCGCAGCTCAGCGATCCCCGCGCTTGACCACCATCCAACAACCACCAACCAAGACTCGACAATGACCGCAGACTTCCGCTACACCACCTGGCGCCCGCGCTTCGATGCTCTGCATGCCAGCTTATCGCCGCTGTTGCTGCGGCTCGTGATGGCCTACGAATACTTCGAATCGGGTCTGGAAAAGCTTCGCGGCGAAAACTGGTTCGCTAGTGTGCAAAGCGACTTTCCATTCCCGTTCAATCATGTGCCCACGGGCCTGTCGTGGACGATGGCAACCTGGACGGAGCTGATTGCCGCCGCCTTGCTGGTAGTTGGGCTCGGCACACGGCTTGCCGCGTTCTCATTGTTGGTGCTTACCTTCGTTGCCACCGCCGCGGTGCACTGGCCGGACATGGTCTCGATGCTTTCGGACCTGCTCAAAGGTTATGCAATCAGCGACAAAGGTTACGGCAACTTTAAGCTGCCGCTGTTGTTTTCATTGATACTGATTCCGCTGGTGTTCGGCGGCGGCGGACGCCTGAGTCTGGATGCGCTGATCGCGCCGCGCGAGAAACACGTCTGCGATGCGGCGACGATAGCGGTCGGCTGCGCCGCAATCGGCATTCCGTTCCTGTTTCTGGTACCGATGCTCGGCGTTGCGCTCAGCGCGGCCGCTGCTGGATTGCTGGTGGTTGCTTTCAGGCGGGGTCAGTTGACACGATAGAACCCGTGATCGCCGATGATGTGCATCGGTTCGCCAGCCGCCCAGTGCGCGTCGACTCGCTGATAGGCAAGAAAGTGATCGGCGCCTGGTACGACCAGACGCCGTTGCGACTCGGGCAGCGACCAGTTGATCATCGCCTTGGTCGTCACCCATGCCGAACTCAGCAGAGCGCCCCATTCGTCGATTCGGGTATTCGGCGAGCGCAGAGTCATCGCAAATTGCTTGGGCGCCGTCAACACGGCGCACAGGTTATCGCCGTAGCGACCGCTGTCGAGCCGGCGCAGCGCCACCTCGGCGACCGCCAGTTGCCCTTCGAGAGATTGATCGCGTGCTTCCAGATAGATGGTCGTGGCGAGACAGATCGGATCGGCAACTGGCGCAGGCGCCAGAGAGCTGATCCACAACACAAAAGCAAGCTTCATCGATTCGTTCCTGGTCAGTTGGCCCAAGCCCGCTCTGTTGCGATGTTGTGCCCACTTGAGCGGAGCTGCAGGTCTTTCGACCTCATCTCTCACACGGCAAACAACAACAGAAGCAGAGGCACAGATCAGTTAGATGCGTATTTGTCAAGGACAAAAGCTGACGTCCTTGAGGCAAAAGCCTAACGAAGCACCGCTAGAGCCCACGCTCCAGCAAGCTGCCCGAAGTTTGCCCGAATTCATGAAAACGTAGACTGACTGACGCCGGGGCCATTCAGAAAGCCTGGACAATCAGGCCAGATCAAAGCGCAGCGGTGCCACGTCTGCGAGGTCACGACTTCCGATCAACCACTGATGAAGACGATCGATGCCAAGCGCCACGCCCGAGCAGGGCGGCATGTTCGGCAGCGCCGCAAGCAGCCGCTCATCGCAGGCTGGCGCACTCAATCCGCGTTCGGATCGCAACTGCAAATCCCGCGCAAAACGCTGCCGCTGCTCATCGCTGTCGCGCAGTTCATCGTAGCCGTTGGCGATCTCCAGGCTGCCCAGGTACAATTCAAAGCGCAGCGCGACATTGCAGTTGTCGGCGCGCTCGATGCGCGCCAGCGCGGCTTGCCCAGGCGGAAAGTGATAAACAAAGCGCGCACCGGCAGGGTCGAATTCCGGCTCGATACGATGGCTGCGGATCACATCGAGCGCATCGTCGCGACTCAACCCGGCCGCAGCGATGCCGCAGCGCGCCGCAGCCGCCAGCAACGCCTCATCGCTGTCGCGCCAAGGATCGATGCCGACGGTTGCGAAGAGCTTGCGATAACTGGTCCGCTCGATCGAAGCCATCGGCTTGTTGAAAGCACCGGCGATTCGTCGGACCAACGCCTCGACATCGTCCATCAATGCGCCGAGATCTGCGCCCACCCGATACCACTCCAGCATCGTGAATTCGGGGTTGTGGCGCCGACCGAATTCGCCATTGCGAAACACCGGCCCCAACTCGTAACAATCGCCCAACCCCTGAGCGAGTAAACGCTTGAGCGCGAATTCCGGCGAGGTCCGAAGCCAACGCGTCGCGTTGCCTGCTTCCCGGCCAACATATTGGGTGCTAAAACTCTCGATGTTCGGATCGGTGTTGCCTGCCGCCGACAGGATCGGCGTGGCGACTTCCAATGCGCCCGTTGCCGCAAAATAGGCTCGCACTTCGGCAAAGAGCCGAGCGCGTTCGGCGTACGCCGCCATGCGCACGCTAAACGCGTCCGTGTTCGGCCAGCAGAGCCAGGAATCCAGCCTCGTCGATTACCGGAATACCCAACTCTTGCGCCTTGGCGAGTTTCGACCCAGCCTCGGCACCAGCCACCACCAGATGCGTTTTCTTGGACACGCTGCCAGACACTTTGGCGCCCAAGGCTTCCAGATGCGCACCGGCAACATCTCGCGCCATCGACGACAGCGTGCCGGTCAGAACCACCGTTTGCCCAGATAACGGACCATCGGCCTGCGCCGCTGGGGCCTGGGACTGCGGTGTCACCGCCTGCAGCAGGGCATCGACAATCGCGACGCTGCGCGGATCGCTGAAGAACGAAAACAGGCTTTGGGCGACGACCGGCCCGACGTCGGGGATCTGAATCAGCGGTTCTGCCGCAAAGGCGGATTTCAGCGCCTTATCTTTGAGCGCATCCGAGGTCGCGAAATATGGCGCCATGCGCAGCGCCGCCGCGCGCACCGCGTCGAACGATCCGAAATGCCGTGCCAGCGCCTTAGCGGTCGATTCACCGACATCGCGAATGCCCAGTCCAAACAGAAAGCGCTCCAGCGACGGCGTTCGGCTCTTGTCGATCTCGCTCAATATGCTGCTCGCGGAGCGTTCGCCCATGCGATCCAGCCCGGTCAATTGCGGCATCGTCAGCGCGTAAATGTCGGCGATGTTGTTGACCAGACCTGCTTCGACGAGTTGCTCGCACAGCTTGTCGCCCAGACCTTCGATATTCAGCGCTTTGCGCGAGGCATAGTGCCGCAGCGCTTCACGCCGCTGCGCCGGACAAACGAGCCCGCCGGTGCAGCGGATCACAGCCTCGTCTTCGATGCGCTCCACAGCCGACCCGCACACTGGACATGCGCTCGGCAATGCCGGCAGTGCCGCGCCCTCGGGCCTTCGTTCGAGCAACGGCCGCACGACTTCGGGAATCACATCGCCCGCGCGGCGGACGATCACGGTATCGCCTGGCCGCAAGTCTTTGCGCGCGATCTCATCGAAATTGTGCAGCGTGGCATTGGTGACCGTTACTCCGCCGACAAATACCGGCGTCATGCGCGCCACCGGCGTGAGCGCACCCGTTCTGCCCACCTGGATGTCGATGGCTTCGAGCGTCGTCAGCGCCTCTTCGGCGGGAAACTTGTGCGCTATCGCCCAACGCGGCGAGCGCGAGATGAAGCCAAGCTCGCGCTGCCAGTCGAGCCGGTCGACCTTGTAGACGACGCCGTCGATATCGTACGGCATCGATGGTCGCTTGCCCCCGACCATACTGAAGTAGGCCAGACAACCCGACGCGCCGGTCGCAACCCCCACCTCTGGCGCCACTGGAAAGCCCATATCTCGAAGCCAGCGCAATAGCGCGCTATGTCGCGATATCGCGATGCCGTCAGGGGCGGCGCCGATGCCATAGGCAAAGAACGCCAGAGGCCGGGACGCGGCCGCGCTCGGATCCTGCTGGCGAATACTGCCTGCGGCCGCATTCCGTGGATTGACGAACTCGCGCTCGCCAGCGGCACGAGCGCGCTGATTGAATGCTTCGAACCCGGCGCGCGGCATATAGGCTTCGCCGCGCACCTCAAGCTCAGCCGGCGCGCCAGTCAGTTTCAGCGGCACTGAGCGAATCGTTCGCACACTATGGGTGACGTCCTCGCCGACTTCGCCATCGCCGCGCGTAGCCGCGCGCACGAATCGGCCGTCCACGTAGTAGAGACTCATCGCCAGCCCATCGATCTTGGGCTCGACCGAAAACTCAATGTCGGTTTGTCCTAAGGCCGTCTGCGCCCGCTGCACAAAATCGATGACATCCTGCTCGGAAAAAGCATTCGCCAGCGACAGCATCGGCACTGCGTGGACGACCTTGGCAAAGTCGCCGCTGATCGGTGCGCCGACGCGCTGCGTAGGCGAATCGGGGCTGGCGTACATTGGAAACGCAGCTTCGAGAGCGCGCAGCTCGTGAAAGAGCTTGTCGTACTCGGCATCCGGAATCGACGGCGCATCGAGCACGTGGTAACGATGATCGTGCTCCGCGACTTCGGCGCGCAGCGCATCGATTCGGGCCTTCGCGGCATCCATGTCCATGGTCACCAATCCGGCTTGATTTGCAGCGACTCTCGTTTGCGATCGTAGGCCCGCAACTCGTCGCGCAACGAGGCGATACGCTGGCGACCGAGTGGCGTGCGCTGATCGTCGAGCACCTGCGCCTGTAGCAGACCGGCGAGCCGGTTAGCCGCTGCCTGCATCATGTCCCAGGCCTCCAATGCGGCGACCGGACCGGGCAGCGTCATGAAAATCACCACGCCCGGAGTGCTGACTTGGTCCATCTTGGCAAGATCAAACGACCCTGGCCGAACCATGTTTGCCATGCTGAAGACCGGCCCCAGCTCCGGCTTGGTATCAACCAGCCGGTGGAAGATATTGAGATGGCCATGCACCATGCCAGCCTTCTCGGCTGCGACCATCAGGTCGTGGCCGTGAATTTCGAAACCATCGGCAGCCACCACGTAGAGCGTCACGATGCGCTCGTGGTCGTTTTCGTCGCGTTGCCCCGGTTGCTGGGTCTCGGGCAGCGTATCCATGGCCGGCGGGTGCCAAGGCGTTTCGTCGAGGGCGGTAAACGAAGGCTCATCGGCGTCTGGCGTCAGCATGGGCTCGCGCCGCTCGCTGCTCTCTCGTGGCTCGGTTCGTTCCGGCTTCTTGCGGCCGAACCAGTAAATTGCCGCCAGCACCAGCGCGCCGAGAATGATCAAAACGATGCGAAGTTCGGTTGCGGTCATCGATTGCGTTCCCATTGACAATGCCGAGCATACGCATCCGCGCGAAAGAGTTTTGGTTTCGGCGTCCGAATGTGGCCGCGGCGATACGCAAGCGCGCTTGGTATCGTTATTATCGGAGCCTCGGCTAAGCCAACCGGCGAAGGTTGATGGCGTCAACAAGGGGTTGTAGAGCGTGTCTTTCCTCGATCGACTGAAGCGCGAAGCGGACCAGCAGAAGGTGCAGGCGGACGTCGTCTCGCAAGAGCGCGATGCGCGCAGCCTGATCTACAAAAACGAGATCGAACCACGCATGAAAAACATGGTCACTTACCTGGAAGGGTTGGTGGCCACTTTGATTCAAGTCAAACCACCGATCGTCGTCAAGATGCCGATTCAGGGCTATGGCGATCTGGGCGCTCAGCCGTTCTGGGACTACCGTGTTGAGCACGAACGCCGGCATCGCAGTTTCGTCATCACCCTGAACTGGACGTTGCGCGTAGACCCTGACCGCACGCCCGTGGTACGCGCCGAAGGCGCAACCAAGGTACGCACATTGACCTCCATCTTCCGCAATTGCCAATTGGGTGGCATCAAGGAAGAAAAGCGCACTGCGACGGGCGAAATCTCTATCGCTACGTTTCACGCGCGCGGCATGATCAAGGCGGAAATGCAGGCCACGATTTCTGCAGAGGACCCGATATTGCGTCTGGTGTTCAACAACGCCAGTTGGCTCGGCTCGTCCCGCCGACAGGTGCCCTGGCAACAAATCGACGATGCGCTGTTCGATCGTGTTGCGCGCTTCATAGCTCGCGAGGACGATTCGCTGTTTACCGAAGAGCTACCGGCTGCGCTTCGTGCCAGTTTGCGCGGCGAAACCGACGCCGTCGATCCGCCCAAGGTTAGCTCCTGGATGGATCGCAATGTTCCCGAACCGCAAAAGCCCGCGGATTCGACACCCCCTGCCCCGGTGCTGGCACCGCCGCCTGCGCCCGCGAGGCCCAAAGACCCAGACCTTGCACCGATCGCAGCCGACATTGCGTATACACCGAGCATGATTGCCGCGCCGCCACCGCCCGACGCTGGCGAGATGATTCCAATCGATCAGACCAAACTCGACGCGGCCTCCTTCATGATGCGCATGAATGTGACGCTGTCGAAGCTGCGCGACGACGAACCAGACGGCAACAAGTCGTCCTGATCGTGTTCCAGGTCTACTACTCCGAGGCCATGCTGGCGCCGGAGCAGGCCATCAGTCCAAGCGCCCACAAACCCCGGCACGTGGTCGCGTCGTGGCTTGCTTTGCAGCCATCGCTGCAAATCCTTGCACCTTCGCCCGTCACCCGCATCGAGATCGAACGCGCCCATTCGCGCGCCTTTGTCTCCGGCGTGATGTCCGGCGACATCGCCAACGGTTTTGGAAACTTCGACCCGGCAGTCGCCGAATCGCTGCCCTTCACCTCGGGCGCCATGCTTGGCGCAGCACGCGCCGCCATCGCCAATGGCCGCGTGGCGATCGCTCCCTGCTCCGGATTCCATCACGCCAAGTACGACCGCGGCGGCGGCTTTTGCACCTTCAACGGTCTGATGATCGCCGCTTTGGCCTTGCTCGCGGAGGGTGCGGGACGCATCGGCATTCTCGATGCTGATATGCATTATGGCGATGGCACAGACGACATTCTCGCCGAGCTTGGCGAGATGCGAATCGAACACGTCACCTTGGGCGCCGATTTTCGCCGTCCGAAGCACGCTCCGGCTTTCTTCGCGGCCTTACCGCGAATCATGCAGCGGTTTGCGGGGTGCGATGTACTGCTCTACCAGGCTGGCGCCGATCCACACATAGACGACCCATTGGGCGGCTGGTTGACCACGGATGAGTTGTTTCGTCGCGATCTCGAGGTGTTCACTGCGTGCCGCGAGATGCAGCTGCCGGTGGCCTGGAATCTCGCGGGCGGTTATCAATCGCCGCTGCGCAAAGTGCTCGATATCCACGACAACACTCTGCGCGCTACGGAACGCGCGTTTGCTGTGTGAGTCCGATTTCGCCTGGCGTCGTGGCCGTGTTCGATTTGGACCTTACGATAACGTCGTGGGACACTGCAACGCGCTTCTTTATTTGGCTGATTCGACGCAGCTCTTGGAAACTGACCGTCGCGCTGTTGACGCTTCCATTGCTTGGGCCGTTGTTTGCGTTCGATCGCACGCGAAAGCTGCCGAGCCGATTTGGCGCGTGGCTTGCCACTTTCGGCGTCACGCATGATCGGCTGGCATCGCTTGCCGAGTTGCATGTGGAGCACGTCGGCGTACGTGGCGAAAAATTCGTGCGCCAGGACGCGATGACACAACTTCAGTACCATCTGGCGCTAGGCCACGAAGTGGTCGTCGCCACGGGCTGCCTTGAAGTGTTGGCCCGAGTCATCCTCGTCGCAGAAGGCCTCAGCGAGATCGTGGTCATCGGCACGACGGTCCAGAGGCACTGCGGCGGCATGGTGGCCAGAGAGCATTGCGTTGGCGACCGTAAAGTCGCGATGCTCGCCGACCGCGGATACGACGCGTGGGATTACGCCTATTCCGACCATCCGTCGGATTTGCCGATGCTGCGCAAAGGAAAACGCCGATTCATCGTCAATCCCAGCTCCCGCAACGCGCCGATCATGTTGGCGAAGCTGGGCGCGAGCGCAACAGTTTTGTCGTGGACTTGAGCTTAACGGTTTTGCCGCTGCCACAACACCTCGCTGCCGCCTTCAACGCGCGATAACACTCGGGCGATGACGAACAGCAAGTCGGACAATCGATTCAAATATCGGATCACTTGCGGGCGCACATACTCGGCGCGCGAAAGCGCAATCGTTTCACGTTCTGCGCGCCGCACAACGGTTCGCGCAACGTGGCAATGCGCCGCTGCGAGCGAGCCGCCGGGAAGAATGAAATCCTTCAGCGGCGGCAGCGGATCGTTGAAGTTGTCGAGATTTCCTTCCAGCGCATCGACATCGGCGTCGAAGACCAGCTCCATGCCCGGAATGCACAACTCGCCACCCAGATCGAAGAGCTGATGCTGCACGCGAGTCAAACACGCGCGCACGTCGTCGGGCACCGCGCTTTGCGCCAGAACCACGCCAATACAACTATTGGCTTCATCGACGGTGCCATAAGCGGCCACCCGCAGACTGTCTTTGCCAACGCGATGACCATCACCCAGGCCCGTGGTGCCGTCGTCGCCGGTGCGGGTATAGATCTTCGATAAGCGATTGCCCATCAGGCAGCCACTCGACGACGAAGCAGCGCCATACCGCCGAACAGGATCGTCGAGTACACCGCCATGCCAAGCAAGGTCCACTTGAAGAATGGCAACGCGGCGACATAGCAGGCCATCAAACCACTGAGATCGCGGCTGTACCCGAGGCCGCCGCCGCTCGCCCAAACGAAGAAGTTGCTGACGATGAAAAACACGACCGCCGCAACCAATCCATAGCCAGCGACGCGGGAGGCCGCCGGATTCGGCCCCAATTTCAGGCCCAGCGCGACGTTGAAAGCAATCAATCCGTAAATCACCCACATTCCGCCGTGCAGTCCCAGCGCCAAATCAGACAAGGCCATCGCCAGAAGGGGTATCAGCAGCGCGAGTCGGCGGTCTGCCAGATACGCGCCTGCGAAAAGGCCGATCGCCTCGATTGGCGTGAAATTTGGCGGATGGGGCAACAGGCGCGACAGCGCGGCGAGCAAAATCAAGCTGATAACCAGCGTCGTGCGCGGATTGAAGCGCGCGGCGAGGTGGGTCATGCGGGTGTCTCCAAGGGTCGTGATAGGGCGCACGGCGCTCCAGGTCATAAAGCCCGGAAGCGATCTGCATTCACATAGCATACGTCAATGCGATCTTCGCTCAGCTGCAAAAGCGTGACGCTCGCATAGTCGATGCGGAAACGGAACGCCAGTTTCAACGGCACATCGAGCGCATGGCAAAGCAAGGCGCGAATCACTCCAGCATGACAAACGACGATGTGTTGCGCGACAGCGGGCAGATCGGCCAACGCCGCCACTGCCCTAGCCTGCACGTCGACAAAGGACTCGCCACCCGGCGCGCGCTCGGAATCGAACCGATCCGTAAACCTTTGCCAACGCTCGCCGTCATTGCTGGCAATCTCGTCGAAGCGCAGCCCATCCCACTGCCCAAAATGCATCTCGCGAAGACGCGCGTCGGTCAAGAAATCGATGCCGAACGCCTGCGCGGTGCAACGTGCTCGGATCAAGTCCGACGATACGATGCGAGCCTTGCCCGTCCAAGTAGCCGCCAATCCCCGCGCCATCTCCACACCGCTCGCCGATAGCGGCAGGTCGGTATGGCCCACACCGCGGCCGGCGGCGCCTTCGGGTTCAGCATGGCGGATCAGAAAAACGTTCATCAGCAGCTTCCGAGTGTTGCGCCCTCCGTGATTCAGTCGGCCGTGCCTTCCAGCATCTGCAACTGCGGCTCAAGCCACGGCCAAACCGTGTCCAGAATGCGCGGCTGCGCCTCTGCGGTGGGATGAATCAGATCCCCCTGGAAGTTGCTCAACTCATCGGCGATGTCCACCAGAAGGAATGGCAATAGCGGCACCTTCTCGGCGTCGGCCACGTCCTTGAAAACAGCACGAAAGCGGCTGCGATAGGCTTCACCGTAATTCGGCGGAATCTCAATGCCGACCAGCGCGGCGGCGGCGCCGCTGGCCTTCGCTTCCTGCACCATTTGCGTCAAGTTGCTGCGCATGGCGCCCAATTGCAGGCCCCGGAGTCCATCGTTGGCACCCAATGCGATGATTACCAGCTGTGGCCGATGCAACTCGAGGGCAGCCGGCAACCTCGTCAAGCCGCCGGACGTGGTCTCGCCGCTGATGCTGGCGTTCACAACCTGCCAGCGCTGGGGTTGCGATGCTTGCAACTTGTCATTGAGCAAAGCGACCCAACCTTCCTCCGGCCGGAGATTGTACGCCGCGCTTAAGCTGTCCCCCAGAACCAAAATCTTGGCCGGTTCGGCCCAAGCCGCCCCGGACAAGCACAAACAAACCCAAAATAAGAATGTACGCATGAGCGACTCTCTGATCGATGCCACACAACTTAGCAAAACCGTGATGACGGCGGCGGGTGAATTGATGGTGCTGGAAAACATCACGTTAAGCGTGGCGCAAGGGGAATCGCTGGCGATCGTCGGCGAATCGGGATCCGGCAAGACGACGTTGCTGTCGCTCCTCGCCGGCCTGGATCAGCCCACGCGTGGTCACTTGACCTTGTTTGGCAGCGATGTGGGCGCGCTCGACGAAGACGGCCGTGCGGCGTTGCGGTTGGGCCGCGTCGGCTTCGTATTTCAGGCTTTTCACTTGCTGCCCAGTTTTACGGCGATCGAAAACGTCGCCGCGCCCCTGGAACTGGCTGGAATGGATGACGCCATGGAGCGGGCGCGGGCGGCGCTGGAGAAGGTTGGTCTTGCGCACCGCCTGAATCATTTGCCGCGTCAGCTCTCAGGCGGCGAGCAGCAACGCGTGGCAATTGCGCGCGCTTTCGCGGCCAAACCAACACTGCTTTTCGCCGACGAGCCGACCGGCAATCTAGATCAGGGCACCGGCGCTCGCGTGACAGACTTGTTGTTCGATCTCAGTCAGGGCGGCACGTCGCTGGTGCTCGTCACGCACGATCTCAAACTCGCTGCGCGATGCCAGCGCCAGATTCGCCTCGATGGTGGGCGGCGCGTCGCATGAACTTCCTGCTCACGTTGATCAAGCACGCGCGTCGCGAATGGCGCGGCGCGGAACTAAAGCCGGTGCTCGCAGCCTTGCTCGTCGCAGTCGCTGCCGCGACGGGGGTGATGGCGTTCACCGATCGCGTCGAGCGTGCTTTGAACTCGCGCGGCAGCGAGTTGGTGGGTGGCGATGGTCTACTTGCTTCGCGTTTTCCGATCTCGCAAGCGCTTGAAGACAGCGCACGCGAGGCTGGGCTGGATACCACGCGCGTTGTTGCGTTTCCGACAGTGCTTTTCGTCGGCGACTTGAGTGTGCTGGTTGAAATCAAGGCGGTCGAATCGAACTATCCATTGCGCGGCAAACTGACCGCCGCACCAAGCGTCGAGGAAGCAGCGCAAAACGCATCGCCGCCCGCGCCCGGCGAAATGCTGCTCGATCCGCGTGCTATCGCGGCGCTGGAAGTTGTTGTGGGCGATATGGTCGAGGTGGGAAACGCACGGCTGCGCGTCGCCGGCGTGCTGCGCGACGATCCGGAAGGCGCGGGCAGCTTCCTGTCCTTCGCGCCGCGCGCGTTGTTGCACCGCGACGATGTCGAGGCCCTCGGTTTGGTGGGTCCGGCCAGTCGCGCCTTTCACCGGCTCCTGATCGCTGGCGATCAAGCGCAGGTCAAGGCATTCGCCGACGCCATCCGGCCTTCGCTTAAGGGCGTGCGACTGACGCTGTCGCAGGATGCCGAACAGCAGCTGGCGGAAGTAGCGAGGCAGGCGCGCGCGTTTTTTGGTTTGGCGGCACTCAGCGTGCTGTGGTTGGCTGCGCTCGCGATCGCGCTGACGGCGCGTCGGTATACGCAAGCGCGTCGCGATATCGTCGCGCAGCTGCGCTGCTTCGGCTTATCGCGACGGCGCATCCTGTTGCAACTGGGCGGCACGCTCGGCGTGTATGCGCTGCCGGCCGTTGCGCTCGGCGTGGCGCTCGGCTACGGCTTGCAGTACATCATTGCTGCCGGCGTGGAGGCGATTTTCGCGGAACCATTGCCGCCGCCGTCGGCGCGCGCCGGGGCGCTTGGGGCTCTGGTTGGCGTGCTGGCCTATTTCGCATTCACCATGCCGGCGCTGCAGCAACTCACGGCCACCTCCCCTGCCCGCTTGTTGCGTAACACCGACGATCAACTCGGCTGGCGCGAACTGGCGGCCTATCCAATCGCACTTCTGGTCCTCACCGGCGCGATTTATGTGCTGACCGGCGAAGGTCAGGTCGGGATCATTGCGTTCATCGGCATCACCGTTTTGGCGCTACTGATCGCGCTCGTTCTCGGAACGCTGCTGCGCATCGTACGCTGGAAACCGCCGGGCCGTCGTTTCGCGACGCGCCAGGCGTGGCGCCAACTGGCCTCGCGGCCCGGCACCACGTTGTTGTCGGCCACGTCGCTGGCGCTGGCGCTGACCGCCGTGCTGCTACTTGGCGTGGTCTCCAGCGATCTTGTTCGTCAATGGCGCACGGGGTTGAGTGCCGAAACGCCAAACCGTTTTTTGCTCAATATTCAGCCCGACCAGCGCAACGCGCTTGCTGAGCGCTTGACCGCCATCGGCATCGAGAATGTGACCTTGTATCCGTTCGCAGTCGGTCGACTCGTCGCCATCAATGGCGCCAAACCCAAACCCGAAGACTTCGACGATCCGCGCGCCGCGCGCTTTATCGACGGCACCTTGAACCTGAGTTGGAACGAAACCCTGCCGGCCGCCAACACGCTTACCAGCGGCACTTGGTGGACCCAAGGCGATGAGGTCTCGATCGCCGAGAACTGGGCGCAGTCGTTGGGTTTAAAAGTCGGCGATTCGATCACGGTGGCCATCGGCGATCGCGAAGTCAGCGCACGCATCGCCAGCATACGCAGCGTCGATTGGGACAGCTTTCGCGTCAATTTTTTCTTGCTGTTCAAGCCATCGACCATGGCCGGCATCGAGGGCACCTACATCACCAGCGTGCGCACCGATGCCGAGCAAGGCAAAGCGCTCGGCCGACTGTTGCGCGAGTATCCCAACCTCACGCTGATCGATGTCGACGCGCTGTTGTCGCGCATTCTGGGCGTGGTCGACGCAATCGTCCGCAGTCTCTCGGCGATCTTCTGGTGCGCACTCGCTGCGGCCGCATGCGTGCTGCTCGCTGCCTTCGCAGTCACCGTCGGCGCACGCCGCTTCGAGCACGCGCTGTGGCGCAGTTTAGGCGCGGCGCAGTCCACATTGCGCGCCACGCAACGACTGGAATTGGCCGCCATCGGCGCCATCGGCGGCGGCTTTGGCGGCATCGCGGCACTCGCGACCGGCTGGGCGCTGGCCAAGTACGCCTTCCAGATCGACTACGCTGCGCCGTGGTGGATCGCCCCGCTTGGTGCAACGATTGGGATCGCGCTGTGCTTGAGTGCGGGATGGATCGTGTTGCGCAGCGTCAGCCGCACGCCACCGGGGCAAATGCTGCGCGCTTGACGCGAACATTTTGTGAAGGATTCGGATCCGTCGCTCGGAAACGGACTCGTTTGCGCCGTCCCAATTCTCGCAAATTCTGACCGCATTTCTGCCCGCCGCCGGGAAACCCCAATACCTAAGCGGTTTCGCTGTTGCCGCCCGCTGGCGAATGCAATATTTCGCGATTGCGAAGGACACCAATTGCAGGACAGACTAGAACCCGACATTACAGTTAGCTGCAGAACGCCGACGAGGTTGCTTTCCTATCCGCAAATTAGTGTGGCGCATGGCGCAAAGAAGGGGGTCAGATGCGATCGACAGTAGTTCAGGGCGCACCCACGTTGTTCACCGCCGTATACGATGGCAACGAAGTGGCGCTGGCCTGGACGCCTTCGTTAGCCGCCAGCACTGGCTATACGTTGGCGCTTGCGCAATCGAATATGCCCACGCCGCCGATCACACAAGCGACGACCGCCGACCCGACGAGCGGTATTGGTGCCTTGCCATTTCCGAAAGCCAGCGCTGACGCCAATCCCGGCAACTGGCTCGCATCGGTGGGCGTGGGCAGCAACGTTACCAGCAACAAGTTGACGCTGCCGCAATGGGTAGCCGGACAAGCGAACAGCCAGTTGCCAGCGCTGACCTCGGCCATTCGCCACCCGGATGGCTCCATCAGTGTCGCCTGGATCCCCGCCTCGGCAATCGATCCGCAACCGCAGTTCCAGATCAATCGCTATCGGGTGGCACTCTGGGGCGCAAATGGGGCCATCGCCAGTGTCGATGTGACGGGCTCAACAGCGGGTTCTGCCCTCCTGGCGCCTGGTACGGCACTTTACGCCGTGGCCGACTTGCATTTGCGAATCATGGGCTTGAACCCCACCAACGGCGGCGTTGCGACGCCGGCGATCGCTGTGGTTTATGAGCCAGCGACCATCTTGGCGGCGAGCGTGGCTGACGGCATTGCAACCATCGTTTGGCAGCAGAGTCGCGACGCGCGAGTGAGCAACTACGTTCCTGCCGTGTATGCGCTTGAGGACGGCTTCGCCTCGGCAACAGTCGGCGCCAGCACCGGTGGCAGCAGCGGCAGCGTGACACTGCCGGCGCTCGACCCAACCAAACATTACGTCGCCACCGTCATCGCCAACGGCAGCGATCTCAGCAAAACTGCCGGATTCCGCAGCGACGATGTGGCATTGCTGACCCAGGCGCCATCGCTGAGCTTGCTGACACTTGATGCTGATCAAGTATCGATAGGCTGGTCGTTTGCGTCGAACACCGAAGACGCCACGCGAACTGCTACGCGCGTTGAGCTGCTGAACGCTACAGGCCAGGTGGTCTTCGCAAACGATAGTGCCAGTAACGGCGGCGTGTTTGCGATTCCGCACATCGACGGCGCATTCGATATTCGCTTGACGCCGATCGGTGTTTGCGGCGTTGGGCCAGCGCTGCGCTTTGCGGCGCCAATCGACACGGTCCAGGGATTGTCCATCCAGACCGCCGCGGCCAGCGCGACCAGCGCCCTGCAGTGGTCGACCGCCATATCTTCGGCGAGTTTCAGCTTACGATGGCGTCCCGACCAACCGGCAGTTTCGCTTCCCGCCGGCAGTACATCGACGCCACTCAGCAACGATCAGCAGAGCGATCCCGCCCTCGCCCCGAGCATTCGCCTGGTGACCACGATCGGCACCACGTCAGCGTTTGGTCCTGCGGTCCAGGTGGGCGCATTGCCGCCAGCGCCGGCAGCACTCGACAGCGCCTTCGATGGCAGCACGCTCAGTGCGGCGTGGGATGCAGTCGATGGCGCCAGCGGCTACCAACTCACGGTATTCGAAGGCAACAGTGTGTCTGCCGGCTGGCCGATCGTGGTGTCGGCGGCGACCCTGGAGTGGAGCGGCGCATTTGCACCGTCCGCAGGCGACTATCAACTCGCGGTACAGGCGCTTCGCAACGGCGCCGTCGGTTTGCCGCAAACAGTCGACCTGTTCGAGTCTGGATTGTTCATAGGTGCAACCTCTGGCACTAACGCCATCGGCTACAGCTATCCGGCCTCGTCGATGGCGGCCACGATGCCTGCGGCACAAGGACCGGCGGGCGAAAGCATTGAGCTTTGGTTGCCCAAGCTCAACACCACAGGCGTACCGCTCAGCGTCAGCGTCGGCGCCTTCGAACTTGTCGCCAATCCCGCTGGCGGTAGCGCATTCCCCAACTGCTTGAAGATCGCCGCTGGCAGCTCACCGTGGCAATTCGACGGCAGCACGATCCGCAGCAGCCTGCAGCTCGACTACCAGAATTTCCTCATCCAGGCGGAACAAGCCGGCGCCTCGCCGTACGGCATTTTTGTTCTGCAGGATGCGATCGCACGGCATATGCCGCAGACCTTCGCCGAGAGCCTGTACTACGCTTTTGGCTTCGCCATTCCCAGCGCCTCGCTGAAAACACCGCAAACGCGCTTCGAGTTGCGGCCTGGAATGCTGCTGTCTGTGTCATCCGCGAACTTCCAGAAACCTGCGGCCAGCGGCGGCGACATGCTGACGAATGGCTACGCACTGACCGCCGCGACGCATTTCGACATCCAGAGCTACGCCGGCTCAGACTTTCTGCCGGGCCTTGATGGATTCATCAGCCAGCTCGCAGCTCTGGGCGTGCTGACGGTCAATGCGCCAACGCAAACCAGCACCACTTCCGCAGGAATCGCCGCAGCCGCCGATAGCTACTTTTCGACTTTCGCGCAAAACTTCTGGTGCGTGCTGGTGCCCAAGACGCTGCAGTCGGCGAGCTCTCCGGAATCGAGCCAGTGGGCTCAGCAATTCGTACTCACCAGTTCTGCAACATACGCCGACCTGACGAAGATCAAGGCACCGCCGGGGAGCACGCCCGCAGTGTATTTCCGGGCGCGCAGCGTGCTCACCCCGTCGCTCCGCGTTCAAGTCAACGGCAGCGAGCGCATCGTCGCGGTCGGGACCACCGTTGGTAACGTGCTCGCCAGCCTGGGCCGACGCCCCGGCGCGGCGGCTCAAGCCACGTCCATACGCCTTTTGCGCGGACTGGGGCTAGCGCGTCCGGCTGAAGCGATTGCGCAATCGGCGCAGCCATTGCGCTTCGACTGGCGAGGAATCGCCAGTTGGGGATTGGCGCAGGACAGCTTCGATGTACCGCTATTGCCGGGCGATGCGCTCGACGTAACCTGATTCGATGCAACGATGATGGCTCGTAGTCAAACAGATACGACTGTGAGCAAGACACCAGCAGAAATCTTTTCGCGGCAATCAGCAGTCGAGGACGGCCCATGGCCAGCAATCCGACGTACACCCGATTAAGCGGCACAACGCTCTACATTGCGGACACCGCGCCACCGCCGGGCAGCCGCTATTGGCAAGGTTATTACGCGACCGATGCGACGGGTCTTCAGGACCAGGCCACGCTGGCGGAACTGTGGGCGCATACACACGGCGGATTCCTGCTGGTCAATTGCGCGCCAGACAACGCGACGCAATTTGCCGCTGCGCTGGACAACGGCTGGCGACGATTGTCGCCGCAGCATGATTTGCGCATCTTGTGGCTGGCAGATCCGAATGTCGACTTTGCCGTGTGGCGGTTTCATCGACTGCGCGCGAGCTTTGCCGGCCAGTGGTCGACCAGCGACGACTCGGAGTTTCGCTTTGGCGACTACGCCTACACTATCGGCGTCGGCACGCTATTGACGTTAACCGACAATGACGTCGTTTTTGCCGGAGCGATCGGTTTCGGCGCCACTGACGGTAGTTATGCGAGCAGCGCCGGCGGCATGTCATTCGTTGGACCGCTGGCCGGCGTGTTGTCCACGCAAATCGCGCCCCAGGGCAGCGACGACATGCGCCGGCTGGGTGTATTGCTGCGCTACGCAACCCCGGATCCGGACGACCCCGAATTCCAGGTCGCGCATGTCAACATGCCGATCCTGGGCGCATCCACCGGTAGCTATACGCTCGGCGTCAACATCGACCCGCTCAATCCACTGCTGCCGTCGCGTACGGCGCTTAGTTTCGTCGGGTCGCCCAGCTTCGACAGCACGATGGCGAGTACCCTGGGCCACGGCACTCAGTTGACGCCGCTGAGCGATGGCGAGCTGCCGAATGGGCAATTGGTGCTCGCCTTCAGCCCGACGGAACCCACGGGATCGCCGGACCCGGATCGCATTCGTTATCACCTTGCGCCTCACGGACAGTTCGGTCTCAACGTAACGTCTGCCCGGAGCGCAGCCGACGCAACACTTGAGCGGATCATGCTCGGCCTGTCGGCCACCGAGTACTTTTCGCTGCCGAACGCGGCAGCGCGAATCGCCTTCGATATCGGCGCCGCCTATGCGCCGAACATCGGCGATGGGCCGCTACTGACCGACGCCGCCAGCACCGCCTATGCCAAGTTCTATCCGCCAGCAAACAGCGCGCCGGGCCTTATGTATTACGCGCAACCGCAATCCTCGCCGCTGTACGCGCCGAGCACTGGCGCGCAGACCCGCAACTCGGCGCCGGCCTTTCTGGCCTATCACGAGATGCCGGCCGCACAAGGACCTGCACTGCCAGGCAGCAGCGCGCTCGGCGCCAGCGATGCCAAGTTCTTGCCCATGGGGGCCTATCTTGGCGTCGATCCGGAACAGAATGCCTTGGCATCGCTGCTCGAAAACGCGGCGCTGGCACCGCTGCGCCGCTCGATGCTTGGCGTCGCCCCAGGCAACTTTGCGATGGCCGACGCGCCAGCGCTGGCGGTCACGCCGCGCGGCCTGATCGCGGGTCTCGCCAGCGATGGTGCGCACTTCGCCAGCGTGCTGTTGAGCAGCCTGCCCGGCACTTTGTATCCCAACACCCAGTTCGCGCCGATCGACCTCACCATGCAGGCGGCGCTGCAGGCCAATCAGTTGTTCTTTGTCGCCTTCGATGTGCCGACCCTGATGCAGTCGACCTCGGTACCGTATCGGCTAGTCGAGACCGACGAAGGCCTCCTGCTGGCGGCTGGCGTCTCCGAAGCCGGTGTGGCCCAAGTGATGGCGGCGGTCAAAAAGCAAGGCTATCCCACCTATCCGACCGAAAGCGCGTTCGTCGCGGCCATCGGAGCGCTATCGCCGGCCGACCTCGCGGGTGTCTTGAGCATTGCCGGCGTGCTGCGCGTCAACATCGATGGCTGGACCTTCCAGCTGTCGCCACGAAGCTGGCGGACCACGGATAAGCCGACGCTGATGGTCTTCAAATATGCGTCGCGGAGCCTGGATTCGTTGGCCGCCGATAGCAGCGCCTGGGGCTGGCCAGCGGTCGCCGGCACGGGCACTGCGGCGCAAAAAACCCTGCTCGACTACATCGCCGGCGCCAAAGCGGCAACGCCCAACTCGCCGAAAGCGAAGCTCTATCAGAACGTCCTCAGCGATCCGAACTGGAATGGCGTTTTGTTCATCAACGCGCCGGTGTCGATTGCAGAACTGGATCCTCAGCTGGCATTCCTGTCCGCTGGCATCCGGCCGGATCAGTTTTACGCCGACCATGTCGGTTTTGCGCTCACGCCTTTCGACATCGACGCGGGCAAGATCACGCCCAAACGCACGGCTGTTTTCGGCCTGATCGACTATCAGGATCCGAGCGATCTGCTGCTCAGCAGCACCGTGCCGTTCGCCTTCAAGACCTTGTCGCTCACGGCGATATTTTCCAACTCCTCGCTCACCGGATTTCATGCCAGCGTCGAGCTGATGACCAATCGGCTGTTCGGTAGCACCTTAACCAAAGTGCAACCAGAGCGCGGCAACAATCTGGTGCTGGACGGCAGCTATCACCTCGTCGATGGCGCGCCAGCGTATGCGTTTTCGCTGATCGGTCAGAACCGTTATGCGGTCCAGAGTTCGATGCTTGGCAGCGTCGAAGTGCTGGCCGTACAGTTGCAGACGTTGCAGGACAAACCGGGCAGCAACGAGTACCTCACGCGCTTCGTCTTGAGCGGGAATCTGCGCTTCTTGGACCTGCCGGATTTCGACCCGTTTTGCTACGGCACTGCACTCGGGGAACTCAGTTCCAATGCCTCCGACAGCAAGCTGCGCTTCAACGGCCTGGCGGTCGATATGCGCTACGACCTGGACAATCCGGGCAGCGCGAGCTTTACATCGAACGAGACTGGTCTGGCTTTCGATCTCGCCAGCAGCGTCCCCAGACCGCAATCGCTCACCGCACGTTTTCCACTCACGCTCACGGGCATCGTGGGTTTCGGCGCGGATGCCGACGCCGCGAACACGCCGGAATCCCTGAGTTTCGTTTCGATCGCCGCACCTCTGCAACAGCAGCGCATGGCGCCGCCATGGTACGGCCTGGTTTACACGCTGCAACTCGGTACGCTGGGCGCACTTGCCGGCAGCGTTGGTTTATCGATCAAGCTCATCGCCGCCTTCGCGCCTGGACAGAGCGGCAGTCGCCCCGCGTACATTGGCCTTGAGTTGCCCAACGCCAAATCCATGGGACTGAATCTGCCCTTGCAGGGCGTGCTCCAGCTCGGCTTCCGCAGCTTCGAGATGCAAAGCTACCCGCACAAAGGCGACGCCACGCAGCGCGGTTATTTGCTGCGCCTGCATCGCTTCGCGCTATCGGTGCTCGGCTTCTCGTTTCCACCCGGCAACACCGATGTGCTGCTCTTCGGCGACACCGACGACAGCGGCAAAGTGGTGCTCGGCTGGTACGCCGCGTACGCCCAGGACGCCAAACCTGCAAACAAATCCAGCACGTTGCGACACCGCCACCCAACGCACTCACTGACCAGCCACCGCGAATCCCAATCGCGCCGCGATCTGACCACCGGAGAGCACTGACATGCCAACGCCGTGCATTAAGTTTCACGTACTCAATGTGGGCCAGGGCAGCGGCAACTTCATCGAATACTTCGCCGACGACACCAATGTGGCTGCCGCGACGGCCACGTTGCTGTTCGATATGGGCGCCGAGGGCGCTAGCTCCTCGCACGATGGGCCGTCGGTCGAGTATGTGGTCACGCGACTGCAGGCGATGGCGGCTGCCGATCCAAAGAAAGAAGCCTCGATTGACCTGCTGGTGTTATCGCACAGCGATATGGACCACATCAGCATGATCGAGCAGTTGCTGGATCAGTTCTCCAAGCCGGGCACCAAGAACCCGCCGAAGGGCAAGCCGATCTTGAACGTCAAGAATGCGTTCTACGGTGGCAATGCATCCGATTACATCAAAAAGAAACCGGTCCTCAATGTCATCAAAAAAGTTCAGGACTATCACCCGAAGAAGACGATGCCAACCGGCTTCAGCAACGACATCACCAATATGACCAAGGTGAAGACCAACGACTTCTATGCGGCCAACGGGATTGCCGTGCGCGCCATCATCGTCAATGTCGTTTCGTCGAAATCGAAGAACTCCAAGTACAAGCCCAATAAGCTGCCGGTCAAGGGAGCTATCCAACTGAACTCCGTCAGCCTCGTCGCTCTGTTGGTGTTCGATGGGCGCCAATATGTCGTCACTGGCGACGCTACCGGCATTACGATGGTAGCTGCGAATCATGTCATGTCCACCATCAACCCAGCTAAGCCGTATTTCAACAACATGGTCATGATGACCGTGCCGCACCACGGCAGCTTTACCACCGCAGCAACCACCAGCTTCGACAACGTCACTGAATTCGCGCAGCGCATCGGTGCCAAGAGCCTGACGGTTAGCGCCGCTGGTTCGTTCCGACATCCGTCTGGGTATCTGCTCAGCAAGTTTTGGCCGACGACTTCCGGATCTCAGCTCTACCAAGATCCAAACAACCTCGGCTTCCATTTTTACGTTGCCTGGTACGAGGACGATGACGGCTTTCATCTAACCAAACACGATGCAACGGTCATCAGCTGGCCAGAAGCGGGTTACGATCTGTACTACACCTGCAAAACGCCAGTTAACCTTTACGCCACACAGTACTACACGCCGGGCTATGTGGACGCGCTGGGCACGCCGACGCCACCACCACCGCCCAAAAAGAAAGCGAAGACAGTCGGCCCGCCGGTGGTCGTTCCAGTCGATCCTGACCTGAATCGTATGGCGGTATTCCCGGTCAACACGAACAGCCCTATCGACAATGGGACATTGGCGGATCCACCCACTGGGGCCGCAGTCCCTCAGGCCGAGCGCGGCTGGACGTATACAACCACCCAAGGTAACGCGACAACCACGCTGGTCCCATTGAACATCACAGGACCGCTGTTTGCGCTGCGTCAACAGATTATCGCCGATACCGAGAAGTTGTATGGGCGCACCTACAGTCGTCGACCCACGGAGAGGCTGATTCGGCGCCGTGACGCCCTCGCTGAGCTGCCTTTGTCACTGCACTTGCAACACCCGTCGCCCCGCCGCTGATCTGTCACTCGGAGCACTGCCATGTCCCTCAGCGCCGTCTTCGACGCTCTTAACTCCCATCTGCAGAATGGCGTCATCGATCTCGCGCAGGCGGCGCTGCCGCCGCCCCCGGCGCCCGATCCACTGGCGCCGCTTCGAGACGCGCTTTCGGCGCTGCAAATCGGTGCGCATTTCGGATTGACAGGCGCGACCTTGACGCAAACGGCCAGCGACGTGCGCCTCGTCGGAGATGGCGGCTATGGTCTGCACGGCGGCAGCAATCTGGTCGTGCAGGTTGATCTCCGCGTCGGTGGCGACGGCGACGAATTCAACCTTGGTATCCGATTCACCGCCAGCGGCTGGACGCTCGGTCAGCTTTTTCCGGACCTGCCGGACTACGATGCGCTCGATGCGGACAAAGGCACGTTGGTCTCCACGCCGTCGTTTTTGTCCGGTCTCAGCTTCACCAATCCCACGCTTAGCGCGTCCACCACTGGCGGCGACGTCGCACTCAGCTTCAGCGGCACCCTGAGTCCGCAGGGTATCGTTGCCAACTATTCGTATTTGTTGAACGGTTGGCCACTTACCTTCGAGGGTCCTGTTGGTTTACCGACGGCAGCGGGTACTTACCCATCACTTTCGCTGGTGGCTATCGATAGCAGCAAGATCATTCCGTTCGGCAGCACGCGTCTGACCAATGTTGGCTTCCGATTGAGCGTGTATCGCGATCTCGATCCGATCATCAACCTCGCGACCGGCGTGTCGGCGCTGGAGTTGATCGGCAGTCTCGAGTTCCCGAAAGCCGCCGGGCCGATTGTAATGTCGCTGGCTCTGACATCCGCGGATCGGCTATGGCGGCTGCTCATCACTCTGCCGTACGGATTTGCCACGATCGGCAATGCGCTCAGCGAACTGGCTGGCCTGCTTGGTCTGGACCCGCAACAGTTGGTGCTGCCGCCCGGCTTCGCGGTGCTCGATAAGTTCTATTTGAGCGAAATCGAGGTCGGTCTCAACGCCATCGATGGCCCATTGCCGGAGCTGGCATCGATTGGGGCACCGCAAGCACTGCCGTCGGTGCAGTCGCTGGCTGTCACCATCGGCTCGGACATCAATTGGGTGGCGCCGATTCCGCAAGTCACCATCGACAATGTGGGCATGCGCTGGGTGTACGGCAACTTTGGCGGGACCAGCTTCGTCAGCGGTTCGATGCACGGCGGGATAGTCATCGGCGATGCGAATGATCTGCCGACCAACGAATATCTGTTGCAGTTCGACAACGATCCGCTGCCGACGCCGGTGAAAGCCTTCGCCCTGGATGTCACGGCTTACGTTCCGGACTTTGTGATCACCGCACAGTTGCGCGATGAAGTGTCCCTGCCGATCGACGTTGCATTCAAGCATTTTTTCGGAACCAGCAACCCAGGTGTCGATCCGTCGCTCAGTTTGGTCGCGATGTTTGCAGAGGCCGACTTCAAGTCGCGCACCTTCAGCGCCATGGCAGAAGTGCAGGGCAACTGGCCGAGCATCAGCATCAACGCGTTGACGCTGAGCATGACCGACTTACGCCTCTCGGTCGACGTAACCCAGTCGAGTTTCGACGCCACCATCGACGGCGTGATTGAACTGGACGGCGCCTCACAGCCAAACCGCAACCCGCCTGAGCTGACCCTGGGCGCATCGTTCACCCACAGCCAAGGGGGCAACGACTGGCAGTTCCGCGGCGGCTTGTCGCCGCTCAGCGCGATTAGCGTCAATGATCTGGTCAGTAACTTGCTCGGCATCGCGCCACCCGCGGGCATACCGCCATTGGTGATCGACGCGATGGGCTTTCGCTACAGCACGCTATCGGGTGCGTACAACGCCTACGGCACGGTGTCGGTCACCTGGACGCCGGAGGTGCTCGGCAACATCAAGATTGCCGCGAGCGCCAGTGCGACGGTCAATCGGGATAGCAGGACGGCGCCGATTACGGGCAGCGTCAGCGGCGATTTTTCGGTCAACCAGTTGAACTTGAGCGTGTCGGCCGACATCGGCGTTGCGAATCCTACCTACACCTTCAAGATCCAGTTCGGCGATCCGTACATCGAGTTGATTTCGGGCTGGACGCAAACCACGCCGAAGCAGCGACTACTGACCGCGCATCTCGGCGGCATGACCGTGGGCGGGGTGCTCGAATATCTGGTCAATCTCGCGGCGCCAACGATCGGCTACAAGCTCGATCCGCCGTGGGACGTGCTGAATCGCATCGATTTGTCCAACTTCGAATTGGCAGCCAATCTCGATACCAGCACGTTGACGTTGAGCTACAAGACCAGCATCGATCTGGGTGTCATCAAGATCAGCAATCTGGGCGTTTCCTACACGCGCGGCCAGGGCATGTCGGGCGTCAATCTGGTGCTCGAAGGCAATTTCTTCGGCCAGGATTACACCGGCCCGAAAGCGCTCGCCTGGGACGTCATCAAAGACCCGCCGCCGGCGGTGCCGGGCGGCGGCAATGGCACGCTCGACATCTACTACCTGGGCCTGGGCCAGCGCGTTCGCCTGACCGATCTCAAACCCAATAGCGTGCGCCAGTTATTGGATGCGATGGAAAAAGCGATGCAGCCGGTGTCGCAGGACCCGAACGCAAAGCCCGCGCCGCCGCCGATCAATAATGGCATCGAGTTCAACGCCAACAGCCAGTGGTTGATTGGCCTCGACATCACCGTCGGTGGCGTGGCGCGGCTGGGTTTGATCTTCAACGATCCAGTGATCTACGGCTTGTCGGTATCGCTCGGTGGACCCAAATCCGGATCGATGTCCGGGCTCAACTTCGAGCTGCTGTACAAGAAGATTTCCGACAAAGTCGGCATGTTCCGCATCGATTTGACCCTGCCCGTTGCGCTGCGAACAATCAACCTTGGGCAGGTGTCGATTACGCTCGGCGTGATCGTCGTCGAGATCTTTACCAACGGCAATTTCTCGGTCGACTTAGGCTTCCCCTGGAAGCGCGATTTCTCGCGCTCGTTCACGCTGCAGTACCTGCCATTTATTGGCCGCGGCGGCATCTACTTCGCGCTGCTTGACGGCACCACGTCAACACGCGTGCCGAAGATCACCAACGGCGACTTCACGCCGGTGATCGAACTTGGCATCGGGCTTGCGGTGGGTGTGGGCACCGATCAAGTGATCGGTCCGCTGTCGATTGGCGCGTACATCCAGGTCGAGGCGGTGTTCCTCGGCGTGCTCGGGTGGTTTAACCCCAGGAACCACGATCAGTCCAAGGCAGTTTACTTCTGGTGCCAGGCCACCGCAGCGATCGTCGGCAAGGTGTACGGCACAGTCGATTTCAAAATCATCTCGGTGTCGATCACGTTGATGGTGGAGGCCGAGGCACAGGTCACCTACGAGGTGTATCGGCCAGCGGTGTTCTTGCTTGCCGTGCGCGTGCGCGCTGAAGCCAAGGTCAAGATTCTTTTCATCAAGATCAGCTTCTCGTTCTCGATTGGCCTCAGTTTTTCGTTCACTGTGGGCAGTGTGCAGCAAACGCCGTGGACGATCGCCAGCGATAGTGGATCGGTGAGCGCGCGCCTTGCGGGCCGGAGCTTGCCCGCGCTGGCGCGGCGACCGGCGATGCGTGCCTTCCACCAACAGCGGGCGCACTTGCGCGCGCTGCATGCGCGGCGCCGACTGGCGATGCTCACATCGGTCGCACAGGCGCCGTATGTGCTGGAGTTCGATCCCGATCGCGTGGTGCTACCGGGCGGCAAATCGACGCTGTCGCTGCATGCCCTGCCCGCTTTCAGCATCGATGCGATGCCCTTTTCGTGGTCTGGCAGCGCGCCGACCAATGGCAATCCGCAATATCGCTGTGCGCTGGTGCTGACCGCCGACGACGGCGTGCCCGTGGACGCAACGTCGCCCGCGCAGCGCCGCCAGCGCAGCGCGGCGCTCTCGTTGCAAGCGCAGAACGACAACGACCTGCCCGCCGACCGCTTGTGCCAGGCGCTGTTGCGCTGGGCGATCTCTGCTGTCGTATCGCCAGCCTCGCCGGATCCAACGCTGATCACCAACGGGCAACTGCAGTTGCTGGCCACGCAATTGCAATGGCCGGAAGCCGCCGATCAGAGCTTCTCGCTGGACAATCTCAAGCGCTTTTTTGCCCACAACCTGAACTTCGAAATCGCCGGAGATCCGGGCAGCACGCAGGTCAAGGGCGGTATGTTGATCCCGATGCCGCCACTGCTGACGCTTGGGTTCGGCCCCACCGGCCAGACGCCTTCGTCCAACAATTTCGCACAAGTCAACAAGGTGGGCGCGCTTTACGAATGGGGCGTAAAGCAGTACGTGGCGACCTTCGTGACGCGAGCACCAGCCGCAGGCGAAAAACCCGACGACGATCCGACGAAATACGAGTCGTTGGCCAGTTTCGTTTTCCGCGATTACATGCTGATGTTGACGCGCACGCTGGTGGAAGCCGCGCAATCGCAGCTCGACAAGGCCAGCGTCACGCTGACAGCGCCGGCCAGCTTGAGCCAGGTCGCCGCGATGTTTCCGACCACGACGCTCGACTACATCGTGCAACCGGGCGACACCGTTGCCAACGCCGCCGCTACGCTCGGCCTGGGCGTGGTTGAGTTGGAGGCGCTGAATCCTGGATTCGCCGCGGCCCTGGCTGCAGCAACGCCGGGCGATTCGATTGCCGTCGAACTCGGTGTCGCACCTGCGCTGGTTGCCGTGGATAACCCAAGCGCCACGTTGACGCCTAATGTGTACCCACTGGGTTCGGTGCCAGCTTCGATACGCGCTGGCGATACCTTGAGCGCTATCGCAACGCGCTTTGGCGTTGCTGCTGGCGCGTTGGGATTGCTCGACGCCGACAGCGGCACGGCCGCGATTCTGCAATCCGGCGCCACCCTCGCGACACCGGTGTTCAAGTACATTCCGGCGACCACGATGACCACCCTGGAAGTCGCCGCGCGTTTCTTTGCGCGTCTGGCGCTGCCAGCGATACCGGAGCAACCCTGGTTCTCGGAGACCATCTCCAACTGGAATGCTGCCACGCTGCAAGGCGTGAACAGCAATGGCGAGTTGCCCGTCGGCACGTCGCTGATCGTGCCGATCGCATTCAACGACAGCAACAGCTCGCACAGCGTCGCGTACACCAGCGTTCCTGGCGACACCTTGATGCGCATCGGCAATCAATTGGCCCTGGCGCTGTGTTACGCAACCGGCACATCGTTGCCGGATTGGGCAACGTTCCGCGATGCCGTGATCAGCAGCGGCGGCAGCTTCGCGTTGCCGGCAAGCCAGCTCAAACTGCAAGACGGCGAGACGCTCGCAGAACTGGCACGCCGCGTGTTGCTCACCGACGCCAGCGGCGCCCCGAACTGGCCTGAACTCGCGCCCTGGATTGCCAACGCGCAGATCCTGCAGCCGCTGGCGATTTTGAACGTCGCCGCGGCGCGGGTCGACACCCGCACTTACACGACGTTCTCGGCCATGGCCGACGCCTTCGACTTGCCGCTGCTCGCCATCGGCACGGCGCTGGCCTCCGCTGCGGATTTAATCGCTGCAAGCACCAGCACGCCGCAGATCCTGAGCATCGCGCATCTGCCGGTACAGGTGATCGATACCCTGGTCGACAGCAGTATTGCCGAGCACTTACCCGATATCGTCGGGCGCGCCTCGCGACAGTTGCTGGCCGGTATGCGCATTCCGAGTCCGCTGTACGATGGCAACGGGACGGCTTCGGCCACCGGCCCGCTCGGCAGCCTGTTGACGCTGACCGGACAGCAGTTCCCGTCGGTGGCGCCTTCGAGTCAACCCGATGCACCCGGGCTGGCGATGAAGCTTACGGTGAACGCGGATGCGCAGTTCATCACGCTGGTGTCTTCCGGCACCACCGCACCTGGCCACACGGCGAATGCCACGCGCAACCCAGGACTGCTGTCGGAGCGCGCATTGGGGCTGGTGTACTTCGGCGATCCGGTGCCGGAGTTGGATTTCCTGTACAGCGCCAGCGATCTTGCATCCCGTTACCCGGCCGCCAGTTTTGCGCTGGCGCCGATCGCGGCGCCGGAAGCGTTGCCGCTCGCGAGCTTCTCCCCGGTACGCTATGGCCTGGATCACGAGATCCCGCTTCAGACGCCGATTCAACTGGCCATTCCCGGCAGTGCCAACGCGCCCAACAGCGCGCCGAGCGCATGGCGCTTTCCGGAGGCCTTGCGCGCGCTGGCGCTGGCGCGCAACACCGACCTTTTCGAGATCGAGTTATCGCCGCCACGCGGTTCGGCCAATAACGAAGCGACGATGATCACAGCATCGACTTTCGGCGCGCTGGTCAATTTCAAAATTCGCCGGACCGATGCACCCACCACTTATGAATTGATCGGCGCCAATGGCGATGATCGCCAAGTGCTCCTGGACATTTTCCAGTCGCTCGGCGTCGATGGCCCGGCCAACGCTTACCTGCTGCTTGCGCCCGGCGTGCAAGCAGGCGACCGCGGCGGTTTAGGCGTTCTCAATCCCGCTACGGCCTTCCTGCTGCGAACGAATTTGTCGGTGGCATCGGTGCCGGAAACGGTCGATGGTGCTGGTCTTCGCGCAGAAGCCGCTGATCCTATCGTCGATGGTGCCACGCTGGCGCAAGCGGTGCGCTTTGCGCTGCTGCTATGGGAAGGCAGCACCGTCGGCGGCACGGGTTACTTCCTGCAATTCGCCGGTGCCGACGGCCAGGGACTGCCTGGCAGCGCCTTCGATCAAGACGGCACAACGCAGTTGTCGCTGCTGGTCATCGCCGCATCGCAACAACAGCCGGCGCCGGGCGGGCGCGGCTTGCTGCCGTTCAACAACTGTGCGCTGATTGCCAGTGCCATCGATGCCTCGGCCAGCCAACTGAGCGTGGTCGACAGCAACGATGCGCTCGGCCGCCACATCGCCAACGTGGCGCCCGGCCACATCGGCTATCGATTCACGTTGCCCAACGCTAGCGCGAGCGCAAATGACGACGCCGGGGATCCACCCAACGTCCTCGAACTTTTCAACCTGAGCGCATGGCGCCTCAACGGCACCACGTTCGCCACCAGCGAAGCTGCGCCGGCGTTGCAGCCCCTGGAAAAACCCGTCAGCACATGGCGCACCGCGCGGCAACATTCGCGGCTACGCGCTCTAGGACAAAACCCGTTGCTAGAAGAGGCTCCTGCCGGCCCGTGGTACTACGAACAGGTGCTGCCGATTTTCCGCTTCGCGCCCGCCTCGAAGGCCGCCGGCGGCCCCGGCCTGCCGCCGCCGGAGAATGATCCTTACCGCGGCATCGGCGGCGCCACTGCGTTGCCCAGCGCGTCCTTCGCGATGAGCTTTGCCGACGTGCAAGGCAACGCCACGCAAGAAAACACGCCTCCGGGTCTGGCCCAGGTAGCCGTCGGCTATACCGATGAGCTGCGCCCGCCGCTCAGTTGGCCGGCAACGCGCATCGGCTACTCGGTGGTTGGCACCACCAGCGCACCGGCAATCGACATCGACGTTCGCGCGCAAGCAGCCGCCGTACAAGCCAGCCTGGCGCAACCCGAGTCACAAACACTGGCAACCGCCAACACGCAGGTCGGCGACCTCGATGCGGTGCATTACCAGCTGGCGCAACCGGCGCTCAAGGTTTATGCCCTCACCTCGCTCGCGCCCTCCGCGCCCGACGGCATTGAGCTCGATGGCGCGGGGCTACAGTTCTGGCAGTACATCGCCGGGCTGCGCATGTACTCGGCCGCCGCCGCGGCGCTGCGCGCAGTGCGACCCGCCGCGCTCGCACCGATCACGCTCGTCGAGATCGCGAACCAGTACGGCGTCAGCCTCGGTGCCATGGCAACCGTCAATGGCGGACTCAACGCTTTCGCGCTGCTCGGCTCGGCACCGGTGCCGATGCCAGCGTACGTGGGTTGGGCGCAGGGTGACAGCATCGTCACCTTGCTCTTGCGCGCACCCAAAGGCGTGAATCTGCTGAGCGCCGTCGACGCGCTCAGCGATCCGCGCAATGCCGCCACGCTGCCGCTGGCGCCCGGCGTGCTCCTCGCCATCGCCCCACGCAGTGCAACTGTGCCGGTCATCGTGCCGACGGCAACGCTGTCGGATATCGCGAGCATCAGTCGTACTACCGTCCAGCAACTGCTCATCGACAATGGCGATAACGCGACGTTGTTCGCCGACGGCGCGCAGATCGAGCTGACCGACGCCATGATTACCATCGGCGAAGTCGTCCAGATTCGCGGCGTCGACGTCAAGGTACAAACGCCGAACCAGGTCGTCGCCGCGTTCGCCACTCTCGGCGAGCATTTGACCGTGGCCGAGCTGGCGCAAGCGATCGCCGATCAGCACGATTTGCTGGTGGCCGGCGCCACCTACAGCAACGCGCACTACGAGGTGCCGTCGCCAAGCGCCGACGATCCCTTCGAGACCCTCGCCAACAACGGCTCCGGCGAGACGCTGGCGCGTCTGGCCGCATTGAACACCGGCACAGCGTTGTTCGATGCCGGCGCCATGGTCTATGTGGGTGCTTATTCGACCTCGCCGATCCTGAGTCCAGACAACGAAGCCACGCTCGATCAGTTCGCCGCCCAGTACGCCATCAGTTCGGCCCTGTTGCTGGCCGAATTGGCGCGCGCGGCGCGACCGCTGCCGGCGCAATCGATATTCGAAGTCCCCGGCTTGATGCGCATCGTCGATGCCAGCGCACTGCGTGTGCCGGCGCATGTCGATTCCTCGCAAACGCTGAGCGACAACCTGCGGCGCTTCGCCGCCAGCAGTGCCGCGCAATTCGTCGCCGATAACCTGACGATGCCCGGCCTTTTGATCGCCGGCCAGACGGTCAAGGTCGAATTCCAAGGCACGCCGTACCAAACGCAAACGCAAGCCGACGACCGCCTGCTCGATGTACTGCAGCGCCTGCAGCAACAGCAGTCGAAGATCGGCAGCGCCGACCTCGGCAACGCCATTGCCGATCAGTCCGGCCTGCTGCAGCCGGCGCTGGCGCAGTGGCTGCCCGCCCTGACCGCCGAGCAAAGCAACTCGCTGGCCGGCAGCGCCGCGCGTTATGGCTTGAGCGCCATCGAGTTTGCCAGCGCCAATCTCGGTGTCGATGCATTGATCGCCGCCGGGGTGCCGATCACGCTGCCGGGCTCCAGCACCACCACCGTCGCCGCCGACAGCTTGAACGCCATCCTCGGTCGCTTGAATGTGCAGGACGCCGATCTCAGCCTCGAAACGCTCGTCGAGACCATCGCCGATCTGCCGCTGCTGCGTCCCCAGGCGATCGCCCTGTTGCCGCCACAGAGCTTGACCTTGACCGTGCCCTTGCCGGCCGCGTTCCAGGCGCCAGCACCCTATTTTGCGCTCAACGTGGCGCTGCGCATGCAGCGTCCTGCAGCGCTGATCGATCCCAGTTTCGAAGCCACCGGCCCGGTCGCTCAGGTCAGCAGTGCGCTCAACCCGATCAACACCGGCCAGCAGATTTTCGCCGGCGATCAGGGTGTGCTCGCGCTCTCGGCCGATATCCGTGCGCGTTTCCCGAACCTGCGCCTCGCCACCGGCACGGTGTCCGGCGAGAGTGGCCAGTTGTGGCTGGTCGATTTCGATCGCAGCGGCATCCAATCGGTGTCCATCGCACCCGACGCACCGGGTCTGCGCGACGAAAAATGGCCGCGCTTCTTCGCGCTACGGCCGCTCTACGGCAGCTTGATCAGTCGCCCCGGCGTTATGCTGCAAACGGTGCAGCCCGATGGCAGGCTGCTGCCGGCGGCCCAGCCCAGCGATTTTGTCGGCGTCGATGTGGAACTGTGGGCCCAGCAGTATCTGGCCGATCTCGATCGCGTGCTGAGCCCGCCGTTCTCCACCGCACTCTATGGCAATGCCAACGCGCAGCCCGCCGTCACCCGATTGCTGGCCGCCAAACGCAAGCTCGCCCAGGGCCTGTTCGACGACAAAGGCAACGTCATCGCCGGCAGCGGCATCGCTGGCGCTTTGTGGCCGGTGCTCGCGCTGCAGCAGGCGGTAGGCTCCGATGCGCTGGCAACCGCACGCCAGAGCATCAGCGATGCCCTCGGTATCTCATTGGTCAGCGGCTATAGCACTGGCGCATTGCTGCAATACGCCAGCAACGTGCGCTCGGTGTGGCAAGCGTCGTCGCCACCGGCCCCGGCGCGCCTGTACGGCTCCGCCACCACACCAAAAGACACTGGCAAGCCGCCGTACAGCCTGACCGCCGCCAAGACCGATCTCGCCACCGCGCACGGCCAGGTGAACTTCCTGCTCACCGTGTCCGATCCGCGCCAGCAGCGCAACATCGATCTCGACCTCGGTTACGACATCACTCACCTCGAGTGCAACATCCGGCCGATCGAAGTCGACCCCAACACCAGCTACGATGCGTCCAATTGGCTGAACTTCGCCCCGCCGCTAAGCGGCGCGGTGCTGCCATCGGCCATCACCTTGGCGCTCGGCCAAACGCTCGCGCCGTTGCCGTTGCGCACCTATCCGGCACTGCCCTCGGTGCGCTCGCAAACCGCGCAGCAAAGCGTGCAAGACGACGGCTCGCCGCCAGCGCTCGGCGATTTGGCGCTGTGGGACTACCAAATGTCCTACAGCCACGAACACGCAGCACAAGACGAAGTCATCATCGGCATTCGCTTCAATCAACCAATCACTCGCGGATTTGGCCGCTTTGCCTCTGCGCCGGATCTGGCGACGGCGCTCGCCGTTTACATGAATGCTGCGCCGGCGTTGTTTTCGCTGATGTTGCCGCTGGGCGACCCCAAAGCCACGCCGGCGACACTGGCCATCGCCGGCACCGCCGCAGGCAGCCTGGCGACGCTGTCGACATCGGTCGCCGATGCCTGGTCGCAGCACTTTATGGGTAGCGGCGCCATGACCAACGCGGCGGACACGGTCGACTCCATCTGGCTCAGCGCGAGCCTCAGTTACCAGGATGGCGACATCACCGCAGTCACGTTAACCCGTATTGCCGATCCCGACGCCCCAGACGGAGCTCCCGGCCTGGCCGGCCCGAATGGCGCGTGGCCGGATCTTGTGCTCACCGATCCGAATGGCAATGCCATCCCGCTCGGCAATGGGACGGGCGATGGGCTCACGCGAACCTATGCACTTCCCGACCCGCTGCGCGCGCAGCCGTGGATCGAACTCAGCGTGACCTACACCAAGCTCAATATCGCCGCGTACCAGAACGCCCGCGCGCAGTTGAGCGTCGTACGCAATCGCGAGCTGATTCCCGGCGCGCTGACGATGACGAGTTTCGTTTTCGCCTCCGCGCCAGTGCAAGCACCCGCGGCCGCCACACCGCTCAACCAATGGTCGAGCACGGTCGATATCAGTGACGCTGGCGCCAGCCCCACCGCTGCCCTCGGGGCCGCACTGCAAACGATCTTCGTCGGCACGCAATTGCCGGTGACCATCACCGTCTCGTACGGGTACGAACTCACCCCCGCCAGCGGCGGCGCCTCGCGCGGGCTGACCACTTACCTGCCCGTGTTCCTCATCCCCAACCAGGTCTGGAGCGAAACACTCGCCGCCGAACTCGGCAAACAATTGGACCAATGGCACAAAGACAACCAACCCAATCCCAAGGGCGGCGAATGGAGCTTCGGCATCACCGCCCACTCCACCCTCGACCCCACCGGAACGCTCGCGGTGTTGGATGTTGAGCGTATGCGGTATGGGTTGAATTGAATGCCGTGCGAAGCAACGGCTTGAAGGACTAAGATGGCGATCCAATGAAAGACAAAGAAACGAGAACGAGGTCTTGAAATCGACAGCCAGGACTTTCGAACGGACGGTTAGCAAACGACCAGGTTTCGGGGCGACTCGAATCCACCACACCCAATGGGAGCGCGACATGCCACACGTGACCTTCGTTCACGGCCTCTCCAACAAGCCGCCTCAACACGAGTTGTTGCAGATTTGGAAGCGCGCTCTGGCAGCCGGTGTCGGCGGACTCAATCTCGACGCCGAGGGCGTCAGCTCATCGATGGTGTATTGGGCTGATGTGCTGTACGAACGCCCCGACAGCGCCGAGGAAACGGTGGCCTACGAATCGACGCTGGCCGAGGACCTGGCTCGTGCCGATGGCAGCGCGAACGTCGAACTCCCGGCCATTCAAGCGAGATCGGAAGCCGAGGCGCGATTTCTTGAGGGATTGCGGCGCCACCTTACCAGTGCCAGCCTCGAGGATATCGATACCGGTGAGGTTCTGCCGCCAGACGATCCGGGCGCAATCGCTTTGGAACGCGTGCCGCTGCCTTGGTTCATCAAGAAGCGGATCATGAAAGCCTTCCTGCGCGATGCGCACCACTATTACTTCAACACCAGCCATACGCCGCGCCCGGGCGAAACCTACCGCGTGCAAAACGAGATTCGCGCGCGATTCGTCGCCGCTTTGAATGCGCGCGCAGCTGCTGGCGACTCGACCGGGCCGCACATTGTGGTCTCGCACAGCATGGGCACGATGATCGCCTATGACTGCCTCAAACGTGTTGCTGGCTGCCCCGCCGTCGATGGGCTGATCACGATCGGCAGTCCGCTCGGTATCGATGAAGTGCAGGACTGCAACAAGCCCGAGTGGTCGCGCGACGATGGCTTTCCTTCCGGCAAGATCAACGGCCGCTGGGTCAACATATACGATCGTTTGGATGTGGTATGCGCTGCCGATCCGCGACTCGCGGGAGACTTCAAGCAAGGTGGCGTTGAGCGCCTCGAAGACATTGGCGTCAGCAATGATGGCGCCTGGCGCCATGCCATCGTGCAGTACCTCGCGCGGCCACGCCTGCGCGATACATTGGCCGCCATGTTGCAGCTCTGAACTCGCGACGCATTCCAGGAGTCGACGATGCAGATCGACCGCATCGATCAGCTAGCCAAGGCGCTTTCGGAGAACAAGATGCGCTGGGAAGATTCCGACGTTCAAGAGGCCGTGCGCAAGTTGCGCGGCGATCGAAACTTTTTGGCACTCGCCGACGTGACGGAAAAGTGCGCGCGCTATTCGCCCGACAACGGAGAACTGCGCCGACTGCAGGCGCAGGCGCTCATCGACTCCGGCCAGCCTGCGACTGCGATCAGTGTCATTGAACGCGTCCGCTCACGCCTTAAGGGGGACGACCCTGAGGTGCCTGAACTGCAGGGCCTGCTCGGCCGCGCCTATAAACAAATGCTCGTTGAAAGTGGCGATGGCCCGGCGGACTCGAAACAGCGCCTGTTGCGCCAAGCCATGGCCGCCTACAGCAGCGCCTATCGCGGTCATGCAGAGCGTTATTGGCACGGTGTCAATTTGCTCGCGCTGGCGTGCATGGCGCACCGCACGGAATTGGCAACGATTGAACCCGAGCACCTGCAAACACTAGCGCAGAGGGTCATCAAAGCCGCACGCAAAGACGCTGAAGGCAAAAGCGACCCCTGGGCTTACGCCACCATCGCAGAAGCCTCCATCGCCTTGAACGACACCGCTGCCACCGAGTCCGCGCTACGCGAATTTCTTAACGCTCCAGGGCTTAAGGCATTTCACGTTGGTAGCTTCCTGCGACAACTCGTTCAAGTGTGGCAGCTGGACGGCGACGAATGGGCCGGCACGCTGGCGGCACTAAGCGCACGCCATGCCGAGATGCCCGGTGCCGACACGACCCTGCTCAAAGCCATCGACGTGATGCGGATGTCCACCAGTGGCGAGGCTATGCAGCTGAAGTTCGAAAGAATTCTTGGTCCGGCCTCAGGCTTGGTCACTTTCGAATGGTGGCAGCTCGCCAATCGACGCGCTCTCGGCGTCGCCGCAGTCCGCAACGACCTGAACCGCACGATCGGAACAGCGTTCTTGGTCGATGGCAGCTCTCTGCATCAAGACTGGGCTGGCCGCACCTTAGCGCTCACCAATTTTCACGTCGTGAATCGCGAGGGCATCGCCAAAGGACTGCGTCCGGACACCACGTCATTGGTGTTCGAAGCGGTGGACGCGCACCGACGCCATGCCATCCGCCAGATATTGTGGGAATCGCCGCCACATGCGTTCGACTGCGCCATACTGGAACTCGACCCGGCGCCATCCCCCACGGGCGCCGTGCCGATTGCAGCGCGCCTGCCTCTCAGAAACGCACAGCCGCCCTCGCGCGTGATCATCATCGGCCACCCTGCCGGGCGTGGGCTGGAGTTCTCGATCAACGATAACGAGCTGCTGGATCACGACGAAGGCCAGACGGCGGTGACGCGTTTGCACTACCGCGCACCGACCGAGGGCGGCAGCTCCGGCAGCCCAGTGTTCAAGGAAGGCACCTTGGAAGGAATCGCCATCCACCATGCCTACACCGAAGCGCGGCTCAACGGAAAGCCGGGCAGCTATCAAGCCAATGAAGGTATCGGTCTGAAATCGCTGCGGGCCGCGCTGGTGGCGACGGCCACAGGATTGGCAAACCCCAAGACTCCCTAAACGAACCACTGGAGCCGGCCATGCCGCTCAAAGATATTTGCTTCGTCGTCATGCCCTTCGGCACCAAGGACACGGGCCTCGATGGCCCCAACCAGCCCAACAAGGTCAACTTCGACGAGCTGTGGAACAAGGCCATCAAACCCGCCATCGAATCCCTCGGCTACCGCGCGGTGCGCGCCGATGAGGATCGCGGCGCGTTGATCATCGTCGAGATGATCGAGCGTTTGATGTACTCAGATCTGGTGGTTGCCGATATCAGTCTGGCGAACGCCAATGTTTACTACGAAGTGGGCCTGCGCCACGCTGCACGCAGCCACGGCTGCGTGCTCATCGGCGCCGACTGGGCCAAGCCGGTGTTCGATCTCAACCAGATTCGCCGCATTCCGTATGCCAATCCTACCGAGCGTGTCGACGATGCCAGTGCCGAGCAAATCGTCGCGACGCTGATGGCCGGCATTCCCGCCGCCGCGCGCAGCCCAACGCCACACTTTGAGATCGGCTCGCGTTATGTCGACGCCGCCCAGCAACAGCGTCGCGCGCATGAGTTGGCGCAGGAACTGGATGCCTTCGAGGCCACCTATCAGCGCATGCAGTCGATACTCGAGCGCCCACCTTCCGAACGCCCTGACGCGGCCCGCGCTTTGATGGCCGAGTACCCAGCGGAAGAAATCCGCTCGGCGTATTTCGCGGCGACGATTCTGCCTTTCGTGCGCGACGCCACGGCGAATTGGCAGACGTGCATCGATTACATCGACCGCTTGCCGGCCGAACTTCGCGAGCAGCCTTTCGTTCGCGAGCAACGCGCGTTGGCCGCCAGCAAGAATGGCGATCACCATGCCGCCATCGAGGCGCTGAAGACGCTGATCGCATTGTCCGGCGCCACGCCCGAACGCTGCGGGCTGCTCGGCGGTCGCTACAAAAAACTCTACCGAGAATCCGTGAAAAAAGGCTCGCCGTGGACACCCTATCTCGATGCGGCCATCGAGCACTACGAGCAAGGCATGATGCTGGAGCTCAACGATTACTACTGCAGTTGCAATCTGCCGGCGCTGTATCGCGAGCGAGGCGGCGCAGATGACGAGTCGCGAGCCGTGGCAGCTGCAACCGCAGCGCGTTTCGCCTGTGAGCGCGCACGAGCGCGCGGCAGCGCCGACGTGTGGCTGCGTCCCACCTTGCTCGGCCTGGCCTTCAGCGAAGGCAATTCCAGCGCCGCCGAGCAGCTGAGCCAGGAGGTCGCGCGCAGCAACGGCGTTGGCTGGCAACTCGAGACCACGCTGGATGACCTTAAGGCGCATGTCGCACACCACAGCAAACGCAGCCCCGAGGTTGGCGCGGCCCTGCAACCATCGTTCGAGCGTGTCCTGGAGGCATGGAATCGGCTGAAAGCGGCTGAAGAGAAACGCACATGAAGCTATTCGTGGGTTACGGCTACAACGCGCGCGACGAGTGGATCGAGGAGCTGGTGTTTCCGCTCATTCAGTCCTTCGATTTCGAAGTCGAATCCGGCAAGGGTTTAGAGGGCCAGTCGCTCAGCGAACAAGTCAAAAAGCGCATCGAGAAATCGCGTGCGGCGATTGGCTTTTGCACGCGCCGCGATCCATTGGCGACGGGCGGCCTACTGCTTGATTGCTCACATTATAGGCGACCGTCTATGCCACGCCTCTTTCTCAGTCACTTCGGGAATGACAGGTCAGCCGCGCGTTGGATGAAACAACGGTTGTTGGCGAGCCGGGAAGCACAGCAAGTCGCCTTGGAGCTTTAGATGGACGTATGCGACCTGGACGCCTTGGTTGGCGCAAATCGAAAACGCGATGGCATCGGCAGATGGCTTCGCGGTCTACGGTTCTAAGGTCGAAACATCAATGGCGAAAACGGGGGTGTATTGAGTGGGCTACGAACTGAATCAGAAACGATTGGCCTTGCTGCAGCGACTGGAAGCGGAACTGGCCGCTTGCAGCAAGGCAATGCGACGGACCAATCTGACGACGGCCAGTTGTGCCGCCGTTTTGACCGCTGCCATTGTCTTCGCCGCCGCCGACGCTCCAGAGCCCGTTATGAAGGTGCCATCACCTCACATCGTGATCGCGCCGATCCTAATGACCCACCCTGTGCCTCAGGCGAGCACGTTCGTGATCGAATGCTATCGGGCACAGTCGCCTTTTAGCATTGGATCTGACAAATTCTGTGACGAAATCGAAGACCGCAAAAAGTGCGATTGGCAGCTGGCCGACTTTGTTCGAGTAGAGGCCAATTCGCAAAGCGAGCCGTCGACAGCCGACAAACACGTGCAGGCGGCGCTTGGACTCTACGTCTTGGCAGGCCACGACAGCACGCCCGTTGTGAGAGGCGGCGACTTTGATAGCAACATCGAACTTGCCTCCCTGCGCGCGAATGCAATCGTTGCTCAACTGCGGCCCAAGCTCAAGAGCCCTTTGGTACCACTTCCGCTTGCCCATTTACCGGAACAGTGTCGACCGAATGATCAGAGTTCAGAAAGCGACGATTCCGTCCGCCGCACTCCAGCACTGCTACTGCTTCGCGCCGATCATGCACAACCCAAGCCAGAATCCGACGAGGTACTCAATGCAAAGCGCTGAAACAGGGAAAACTGAAGCTGAGGCATCTGGCCGGGTCTACTTTGTAGAAGACCCCTCAGAACGTGTGTACTGCGAGAATGGCCCCCGCCTTCTGCTTGAAGCCCTTCGCGCAAGTACGCAGGACCTTGAGCCTTGCTTCATTGATACTCGCGAATTTGCCGGCGGCGATCTGGCCTTTGAGATTCTTGCTCAGCTTGAAACTCATCTAACAGCGGAGGAAGGCAACTTCATCGGCGAATTCCTCAACTTGGAAGACCCGTGGACTGTACGCAGCCTCGGAGTCTTTGCCCGCCGGATGGCAACTCTTGGGAAAGATGAAAAGCACAAGGCTTCAAATTGGGCCCGCAACCGAATTGTTGTACTTGGCAGCGTAGAGACCTTGACAGAGCAAGCGCAGCTGCAGCTGTTCGCAACATCTCGCAAGCTGTGCGCGGCAATTGGACTGGCCGCGATCATACTGGTCACGCGTGCCAAGGCACCGTCTGGAGTGCCGAAAAAGCGCCAGCCAACTCTCACCACTAGCGAACTCGCTGACTTTGTTGTCCAGCGACTCGGCAAGGCGTTGAGCATCGAACCGGCAGTCGATGGGCAGCTGGCCGCCACAGTTGAAGGATCTAGCTTTCCCACCGAGAAGGACGAAGCGACCATATGGCAACAGTTGCTGACGAGCCTGAAGAAGCTGTTCTCTGAGTCGAACCGTAATGATGAGGTCGCACCAAGTCATGCCTTGCCAGGCGATCAACTTTATAGTCTGGCGACCGCCAGGAGGCTCGCCAAGATCATTGCACAGGCCTGCTATCCCTCGCTGGCCCAAGCGGAGCGGGTAGTTTTGGGGATCGAGCGCCACCTGAGGGACTCCAACAGCAATACTGTGAACACTGTCACGTCGGTTGAGGCGTTGCGGGCGCAGCTGGTGTTGTTCAAGACAATAGAAGTTGTCTTTGGACAACTGATCGATGCCGCTCGCTCGCAACCCGACGGCTATGACACGTTGCGCCTGCTGTTTCGGCACCACGCGCATGCCGACCTGACGGTAGAGGAAAAGTTGGCGATTGCGGAGCCGCCCTGGCGCGACTATCAGACCAACGCCAGGCTGGCTGCGTGTCTGCATTCTGCGTTCTGGCTGGCTCCCTCGGAGCAAGAACCTCTAGTCCGTTTACCTGATTCGACCACCGGCCTGCGCCAGCACTTTGAGGGCCTCTTGGACGTCCATGCTGAAGACAAGAGTCGTGAAAATTGGATCAAGTTTTTGAAGAGTGTAGATGATCAGATCGAAAATGTGCTCGGCTCTGTCAGCCAAAGTTCAAGGGCGCACAGCGAGGAAGGGATCAAACGCATAAATGCGCTGCAACGGGCGATCAGCGAGGTTTGGAGGTGCCCTCCCATAGCACCAGCGCAAGGGAATGAGCGAGGCGCCGTTGTACTCGCTGAATTGAGCGGTGCAGCGTTTGCTTATGTGCACCGAGAGGCAAGTCGAGATGCCAACAAAGGTGCGTTGCTAAATGCCTGCAGAGCCCTGCAAAAGTTCTGTGACACCTCACTTGAAGATCAATCCGACAATGCGGGAGAGCCACGCAAACGACTTGACTCAGCAAAGCGTCGTCTCAGGGTGATCGAGCTTTTGTCTTGGCTTGACGAAGCGCAAGATGCGAAAAGAGTACAAGTGGGCGGTGTTTTCAAGAAGCGGCTTGACGCCGAGCTACCTGTGCTCGAGGAGGTTGTTCGGGACTCGGTCGGTGCCTTGCGCTTCGAGGCGTTGACTTGGTTAGCGACCGCACAGCTGATGAAGATTGGCGTAAGCAGAAGGTTTCAGATACCCGCATCGGACTCCGAGTCGGTTTCTGCGGATCGCGCCATGAGTCAGGCGCAGGCGATGAGCTCCGTATCGAAGGAGCGCGTAGTCCTGATTGAACTCTTGCGTGGACTGCGCAAAGAGCAGCGAGGCGAGTGGCAGAGCGCCGTTGAGGATTACCAGAAAACGCTTCAGAACGCGGAGAATGCTGGCCTTAGAGAGTATGCCGGTCGCGCTTCTTTCGCAATGGAGCGAGCGCGGGCACTCAGCAGTGCCAATACGTCATACGGCTTCCTACACATTGCCCAAGGGTTGGTGCGGGTGGAGGACACATTGCAGCCGTTCTTTCAGTCCGAGCGCAAGCCACTCTTCATCAGCTACAGTCGGCGCTGTTTCGAGTTTGTCAGCGCGATCTACGCGGAGCTAGTCAGAGACTCGGGAGGCAACAAGGAGGTCTGGCTCGATGTTGAGCGCATCATCAATCCGATCAGTGAGCTCCGGGCTGAGATGCAACTCGGGCTTGACCGCGCTGGAGCAGTACTACTGGTGTTCTCTAGAACCTATTTCGAAAGCCGATGGTGCTCATATGAACTCGCTACGGCCCTTGCGCGCAGCACGATGAATGGTCAACGGCTGACTTGGATTTTGGTTGATGAAGATGGGTCTAGCGCTTCGGTGTCGGGCCATTCGGCCTTGGTTGACGAGGTCAAGCGTTTGGCGAGCGCGCACGCCGGTAACGACTCTGATCGTTGGTTTTTTCAGGCGCAGCTCGACGCCCTGTTGAAGCAGGAGCCTTTGCACGCTGCCGCGATCGAAAACAGCAAGTTCGCGGACCCCGAGAGTGAGCCCGCAACGCAGATCAAGAAAAAGCTGGCGAATATGCTTAAGCCTTTGTTTCAGCCAACAACCTCGATCAGACGGATCGGCGCTGCTACGAAACAAAACGAAACGTGATCGCCGCTGGCGATGGCTTTGCGCGGGTGCCTTGAGCAACTTAGGGAATGTTGCGGCAATGTGAGTCACTCTGGACGACAACCATGAACAACATCTTCGGAAACACAAGGTCGCTCGCAACCGCGATGTGTTTGATGTGGCTGTCCTCCCCCTGCCTCGCCCAACCCGCCCCCACCAGCGACGAACCGCACGCCGCCATCGTCAACGCCATCGGCCTCGGCCTCGAACCGCAAACCAGCACCGACGAGGTCTTCGTGCTGCGGTTCGCTGATTTCGATGCACAAACGGGGTTGGCGGTAAACGAGCCGCTGTTCGAAGGCGACATGATTCAGGGCGATCGGGAGGGTTTGTTGATTGAGCTGCGCTGTAACGGTGGCAGTCTGATCAAACTCAGCGGGCGGTTTCGGGTGGCATTGAGTGCGCGGCGGGCGGGGCAGGATTGCGCGCTCGATCTGCTCGCCGGGGCGGTCGATGTCGTTACCGATCTGCCAACCGAGGTCAATGTGGGCGGGCGGATTATCGGTAGCGAGGGCACGCGTTATGCGGTCGATGCCTGGGCCGAAACCGGTGCGACTTCGGTCAACCTGACGGTGTTCGAGGGCGCGGTGTCGCTGCGCGGGGCGGGCGAGGTGCAACGGATCGAGCGCATGACTACGATCGCGTTGCAGAGCAACGCGAGCGCCGAACCGACGGCCATCCCCGAGGCTAAACTGCAGCAGCATGCGCGCCTGCTCGGCGAGTTCGACAGCATCAAGGCGATCCAGACGATGCAGAACGATGGTGACGAGGTCGACGCCGAAGCAACGGTGCAGTACTACACGCAATTGAACCAAGCGGTCTTGAGCGCGCCGGACGATCCAACTGCCCGGCTGCGACTGGCACTCGCGCAGACCGCCATCGATCGTCCGGAGGCGGCGCAGTACAACTTCAAGCGCCTGGGTGTCGATGAGGAGCAACTGCTGGACGAGGCAGTCATGCAACGCTTTCGCCAAGAAACGATTCGACTCGTCCCGCCGAGCGATCAGCGCATCGAATTGCTGCTCCGCCGGGAGCCACAATTGCGCCAGCAACTGGATAGCTTTCGCACGCAGCAAAATCTCAACCGAGGCCCCGGCGGATAAGCCGCAGTGAACCTCTTCGCGCAAGCGCTCCTGGTCGCCGTGCTCGCAGTGGCGGCTGCGGTCGTCACGCCGTGGCTCACGGCGTTAGGAGACCCGGCTGTCGCGGTGGCGGTGATTGCGATACCCATGGTAGTGCTGCTGTTCTTATTGTGGCGGCGCATCGATCGCGGCGAAGGTTTGCTGCTTGGAAAGCGCTTCGCGGTGTTTCTGCTTGCGTATTGCACGCTGCTGGCGATTCTTCCGGGCATCCAGGCGCTGCAGTGGAAAAATCGCCTCGTCGGATACGACCAGGTATTGCCAACGAACTGGCTCGGACTGGATCGATTTGGTGACTGGCGCTATTGGTTGATGCCACGCCCGCGCGACGCTGACGACATGCTGATCGTGCAGGTTCCCGCTCGAAATCCGGCAGGCCAGCTTTGGCCGCGCGCTGAGCTAAGGCTGCGCTTTGCGGCCCTCATCAGACAAGCCGCAAGCGTCGGCGCCAAGGGCGTTGTTCTCGACTATTACTTCGCCAAGGAAACGCCGAGCGATGGCATTCTGTGCGCGTCGGTCCAAGCCGCGCAAGAACGCAACTTCCCGGTGATCGTCGGCTTTGGCCATACCGAGCAAGACAGGCTGCTGGTGCGTAGCGCTCTGCCCCAATCATTGTCGAGTTGCTTGCCGGATGCCCGTCAGGGTTACCTCGCCGGTTACGTGGAGACCGACAAGCGCATGCGTCGCGTTCCGCTTTACTTTCTGCGCGACCACAACCGGCCATCGCTCAGCCTGCTCGCCGCCAGGGTTCTGACCGACCAGGAACTGAGGCTGCCGAACAGCGAATTACTGCAGTACCTGGAGCCGCAACAGAGAATCGTATCGGTCACCGATTTTTTTCGCGGCCACGACATCAATCGTTATCGCGATCGACTGATCTTCGTCGGCCCTGCGTCGGAAAACGACAGCATCGAAACACCGTTTGGAACGCGCCAGGGCGTGGAGATCCATGCGGCGGCCGCACACGCATTGCGCACTGGCACCTTCGTGCAGCACGCAGGCATCTGGTTGACGCTGCCAACGATTTACGCGCTTTGTTATCTGCTGGTCTGGCTGCAAGTCCGTACCGGCGGCATCCGTGGTCTGATCCAGAACGCCTCTTGGATCTCTCTTGGAGTCGTGGGGCTAGCCGTTCTCTCCGCCAAGATGGCGGTCTGGGTCGAGGTGGCCTACCCGCTGGGCGCCATCTGGTTGCTCGTTGCGTTGTTTCTGCTGCATGGCCGCTTCTTCAAGTTCAAAGCGCTCGCCCGCGCCAAAGTCCACGCGGCACAACCCGACTCGACACGCGATTTCGACGTCTTCTTGTGCCACAACAGCATCGACAAAGACAGCGTGCGCGAGCTGTACAACGCACTGCTGCAACGCGGCCTGAGACCCTGGTTCGATGAGACCGAGTTGCCGCCAGGGCACGAGTGGCAGGAGGGGCTGGAGCGCGGGTTGAGCCAGTCCCGATCCGTCGCCGTCATCGTAGGTCCAAGCGGCATCGGGCCGTGGGCGCAACAAGAAATGCGCGCCGCGCTGATGTTGAGCGCGCAAAGCAAGGCACCCGTCATCCCGGTTCTGTTGCCAGGGGTCACGCAAAAACCCGAGCTGCCGTTGTTCCTGTTGCTGCGAACCTGGGTCGATTGCAGGAAAGGTCTGACCGAACAAGCGTTGGCGCGGCTGGAATGGGGGATTACCGGAGTCCCCATTGCCAAGAAAGTGTCGAGCTCGGTGAAATAGTTCGAGCAGCTGAATCGCCTTGCATTTCGGCGCCAAAATCTCGCAAATTCTGGCAAGCCGCCACTTTTTCGAGTTTTGTCCATTCGCAAGTGAGACATTTGGCACCTTGCAACCTCTTTGTCCGATGGGGCCAGTGAAGGATTCGCAGGCCATCATTGGAAGCGCTCGATAGGCCACACCGCCAGCGGAGATGGAGATAGAGCATGCCGACACTGCGCTCTGAAGCCCCGCATTCCACGGCGCCCCTCGTCAATTGCATGGCAGGTGCCGTATGAGCCGCGCGCGCCGAGCGCCCGGCAGCACATCTGCACATGACTTGCCGAAGATCGAAGTGATGATCTCGAGCCGCGCGATGACGCGGGTTTTCGGCGGCGAGTCATTGAGCGAGGTGCGCAAACGCTTATGTGCCGATTTGCATGCGCTGCGCTGGTATACGCCTGAGTCGCCGATGCCAGCGGGGCGGGATCAAGCGTTTTTCAACGTGTGGATACACGAGCATCAGTCTGGCGATCGCGGGGATCGCGACACACTTGAAAACTCGATTTCACAGATTCGAAAAGCCGACGTCATCCTCGTGCTGTACACCGGTGAGGCCGGGTCGGCAGATAGCGATGGGGAGATCGGCATCTGCCATGCCGAACTTAAGGAGGCGCTGGATCGTCGCTCGGAGATTGTCGCGTTGGTGGCGATCCCGCCGCTCGAACAACCGCTTTTGCCTCGCGACCGGCAGTTCCAGAACTATGTGAAACGCCAGGGATTGTTTACGCCGCAAGACATCCCGGATTACTCCAGCCTCAGGATCAAGGTGATCGAGCTGCTCCAAAAGCGCGTGGTTGACCTGGCATCGCGCGGCGCACGCGCTGGCGGTTACAAACTCGACCACGGCGAAGCGCTCGACTGGAATCGGCTCGACCTCGACGCGCGCCGCCGGAGAATGCGCACATCCCTGGCGCGGGCATTGGAAGTTCACTCCGCCGAGTCGCACGACGACGATCGGCTTTGCCTTGCGATCATCAATGACGACAGGATTGCGCTGCGGCTCGACGCCATCGCGGCGCCACTCAGCAATGCGGCAGCGCGAGAACGCGTGGGTCAACCGTTCCTCAAGGACCATGCCGCCGTGCCCCAGCTCGAAAGCCTGGACGCGCCGGGCGTGGTCCACGTCATCGCTTGCCATCGTGGCGTCAGCGAGGCGCAAGCGCTGCGTGTTCTGGGCAGCCCGGATGCCATGGCCGTCGCCAGCGACTTTGGTGTGTACGCCCTCGATCGCGTGCAAAAGGTCCAAATCCTGTTTCTTGCCAAATGCAGCGATGAATCAGCCACCTTTTTGGCAGTGCGCCGTTTGCGCGATTGGTTGTTGAGCTCCGATCAGCAAAGCAAGTTGATAGACACCGCAGCATCGCGCAGACGCATTCTGGTAGCTGTAGCGGCCGAAGCATCCCGTCAATAACGTTTCCTGGAGCTGACGATGATCAAGTTGAGTTTCATGGTTGAATCGGCAAGCGACGCCGCCGGTCGCAGTGGCAGCGTTGGCGATTGGACCTGCCAGGAGTGGGCGATTGGCGGCACGCGCGGAAGTCCTGGACCCAAGGTCCAACAAGAGATCAAGGACGATGCTGTAATCGAGCTGGAGTTGGACCAGGGCGAGGTCTTGTTTTTATGCCCCGATCAGCTCGGCGACTACGGCTTCCAAGCCTCGCGGTCCGGCGATCCAATTGACATTGGACCGAGCATAAGCTTCCCCGGCATCGGCTCGCGCGACGGGATCAGCACACGTGCGCTAAGGGCGCTGCGTCTGTGGCGCAACCCTGCCGGAGCGGCGATGGAAGTGCTTGCGGGCGCGCTTCAAGACTGGAGTCTCGGTAAAGACACCAAAGGCACGACCGCGCAAGGCTGGTATCGATTTGGCGAGCACGCCACGCGGTTGGCGCCGGGCGTCGCGACATCATCCTCACCTGCTCTGCTGTTGATTCATGGAACGATGTCTTCAACCTCCGGTAGCTTTATCGGCTTGATGCAGGGCAACCCGCTGGAGCGTCTGCGCAAGCGCTACGGCGATGCCATCTACGGCTTTGAGCACCGAACCCTTACCGAGAGTCCGCTGACCAACGCGGTGGCATTGCTTTCGGGTTTGCCCGTTGGGCTCACGGCCGATGTGATCTGTTACTCGCGCGGAGGTCTCGTCGCCGAGCTTTTGGTTCGCGCCCTCGACGGCGGGATCTCGCAACCTGAGATTGATATGTTCTGCGAGCAGCTCGGCCAGGACCAAGCCCGAGCGCAGTTTTCGGAGTTATCGCGCCTCGCCGCTGAAAAACGCCTGACGATTCGGCGCATGGTGCGTGTCGCAGCGCCGATGCGCGGGACGACGCTGCTGTCGGGGCGCCTGGATCGTTGGGCGACCACGGTCTTCGACCTCACGTCCAAGGCGCTCAAGCTCAGCGGCCGTCCGGACTGGGCGCAAGGCGTGGCGCTGGCCAAGGCCTTTCTTCTGGAACTCACGCGCCAGCGCAGCGTTCCTGATGTGCTGCCTGGGCTCGAATCGATGCGCCCCGAGTCGCCATGGGCGCCGCTACTGAATCCGGCGCGCCTGGATGCCGCGCGCCGCGAAATTGACCTGCCGACATTCGTGATTGCCGGCGATTACCAGGGCCAACGTGTACTGTCCTGGATCGCCGACCGCTTCTCCGATCGCTTCTATGGCGGCGGCAACGACTTTGTGGTTAACACGGTTTCGATGACCGGCGGCGCGCACCGCAAGGGCGGTGTGTACCGAAAGCTGTTCCGCGATGGCGACACCCACCACTTGAACTACTTCAAACGCGACGTCGTTCAGGCCCGAATACTCGATGCACTGGAACGCGGACCCGACGCGCAAGACTTTGAGCGCATGGCGCGCGAGGAGACTGCGGTTGCGCGCGGCGGCCGCAAGCCCAAGCTGCGGCCGGAAGGGCCGATCGCGATATTGCTGCCGGGAATCACCGGCAGTCATCTCGAAGTCGGGAGCGATCGGATCTGGATGCAAGTGTACGAGCTGCTTTTCGGCGGCGTCAGAAAACTCCACATCCATGCCAACAACGTAACACCTGATGGCTGGATCGACTCCTACTACGAGGATTTCGCCGAGTACCTGAACCAGACGCACGAGGTCCGCCCATTTGCTTACGACTGGCGACTGTCGATCGCCGACAGCGGCAGACAACTGAAGGCCGAGTTAATCAAAGCCTTCGATGAAGCCGCCAGGCGCAAACAACCGGTACACATCTTCGCGCACTCGATGGGCGGCTTGGTGGCACGTTGGGCCTTGGGTCCGGAAGGCCTGTGGCCGCGCATGGAAGAGCACCAGCACAGCCGGCTGGTCATGCTCGGCACGCCGAATCAGGGCTCGCATTCGATTCCCTATTTGCTGATGGGTCGCGAAAAAACACTGCGCATGCTTGAGCGTCTGGACGTCCGACACGACGCGCGGGATTTGGTGGATTTGTTCCGGCACTTCCCCGGCGTTCTGCAATTGATGCCCTTTGGCGGCGCAACGGGGAGTGATTTTTTCCAGCCCGAGTATTGGCGCCAGGTGAGTTCCGCTCTGGGCGACAAGTCGCCGTGGCCGGTCCCGACCGACGATGCGTTACGCGCCAGCGAGACCGTACTCCGAAACCTGGCCAACCACACGCTCAAAGACCGACCCCTGATCTACGTTGCCGGCCACAACGCCGACGAGGGCACGATCTCAGCTGTTTCCACCGGCAAGCCGCCAAAGGCCGAAATTTCGCTGCGCGGCGATGGTCGCGTGTTGTGGTCCACCGGCATCCCTGAAGGCGTAGCGACGTACTACGTTGCTGTCACGCACGGCGATCTGGCGCGCCACGAGCAGGCCTTCGCAGGCTATCGAGAACTCGCCGAGAGAGGCAACACCTCGTCCATCCATCTCTCGAAATCGCCTCCTGGCACCGGCGAGGTTCGGGGTTTCGTCAGTAGCAGAGCCGGCGCCACCGATCCCGGCGAATCGCTGCTGTTGTTCCCAACCGAAGAAGAAATTCTGGCTGCGGCGACGGGCGGCAGCAGCAGGCCGCTCGAAGCGAGGATGCGAACCGACTCGCCCATCGTCAGATTTGAGGTCATCCACGGTTCTATCGAACCCGCGAAGGGTGCGGTACTAGTTGGACGCTGCGAGGGAGACACGGAACTGACGGGCGCTATTCGCTTTCTCGACCGGCAGGCGGGCGGCATGTTGAAGAAGTCGCTCGATTTGAACGACCTCGGCTCTGCAGACGACACGGTGCGCATCATCGGCTCGGCAGACACAGGCACCACCGCCGTCGTCGTTTACCTCGGGCGAATTGGGGAGCTGACGCCAGGCATTCTGCGTCAGCGCGTCGAGAAGGCGCTGGTCCGGCTGGTACTGGACGCCAGCGCGCGCAGCGCATCCGACACAAGCGTGATTGTCGACGTCAATACTGTTTTGCTCGGCAGTGGGCTCTATGGCCTGTCGATCGGCACCGTTGTCGGTGCGCTCGCCGAGGCCGCGGGCGATGCGCAAGTCAGCCTTGCGCAGTGCCAGCAGGGCTCATTCGAGGCTCGGGCGATCGGGCAGCTGGGCACGGTCAAAATTCTCGAGATCGATGAGGTGCGGGCCAATCAGGCAGCACTGGCGCTCAGTGGACTGGCGCGCGGCAAGCTTCGGGATCGGATCACTTTTCAGGAACGTATCCACGCTGGCGAAGCGGGCTGCCGCAGCTATCTGGCGGACACCGACCTTACCGGAGACGCGCAGCGCATCGTCATCCGTGCGCCCTACGGCATCGAGGCTGGCCTTGAGTTCACGGCGATCACGCGCTCGGCACGTAACGCTTATCTGCGAGAGCCAGCGCAGGGCCGGTTCGCTACGCAAATGCTCGAACTGGCGATGGGTTCCACCCATGATCATCCAGGTCTTTCGCGGGCCTTGTTCGAGCTGCTCACGCCGAATGATTTTAAGCCCCTGGTGGGCAACTTCGATGGCGTTGTTTTGAGCGTGGATGAGCCGGCAGCCAACATCCCCTGGGAGCTTTTTCGCGATCCGCATCGGACTGAACGTCCACTGGCAACCCGCGTCAAAATGGTCCGACAGCTGATTCGCTCGCCGCGCACCAACACCCCACGCAGCCCATTGCGGAAGGCTGTGGTCATTGGCGATTCCAAAGCCGACCGCCTGCTCTACGGTGTCCTCACCGGCGCGCGCGCCGAGATGCGCGCAGTGAATGCTTTGCTAAACGAACATCGCATCAGTTCGGTTCCCTACGAGGAAATAGCGAGCCTGGACTTTTTGCAAACGCTGCTCACCGAAGACGTCGGATTGCTGCACATCGCCGCCCATGGCGACTGGACCGAAGTGGAAGATCGCTTTCCGAGCGGCGGCGGCGATGCAGTCAGGCGCTACGCTGGTGTGGTCCTCGAAAACGGACTACTTCTCACCAGCCTACAGATCGAAAAACTTCCCCGCGTGCCGGAGTTGGTGTTCTTGAACTGTTGCCACCTCGGCGATACCCGTGTCGACGCACAGCGCAACGCGCGGTGGCCGGAACTGGCGGCCAGTTTGGCGGTGGCATTCCTGGATCGCGGTTGCAAGGTAGTGGTCGCCGCCGGCTGGGCGGTACACGATAGCGCCGCGCAGTGTTTCGCCACCGAGTTTTACCGCAGCCTGCTCGCTGGCGAAAAGCTGGGCGAAGCGGTTCGAAGCGCACGCGCGGCCACTTTCGAGCGCTATCCCACTCACAACACGTGGGGCGCGTATCAGGTCTATGGCGACGATGGTTACTTGCTCCGAATCCCTGAGGCGCAAGCATCGCCGCCGGCATCGGACGAACCGATCTTCAGCAAGCTGCGGGCATTGGACCTCCTGGCCGCTGTTGCGGCCGGCAAGCGGCCGTCCAAACCCTCGGGTGCAGTCGCTGCGCTCGCAAACCGGCTATCGGAAGATCTGCGCAAAGACGTCGAGGTGCAATTCGCCTTGGCACGCGCTTACCAGCACGCGCTTGACCGCACAAGCGCCATCGCTCATTGGCGCGAGGCCCTGGCCAACGAGTCCGCCATGGTGCCACTGCGCGATGTTGAACAACTCGCCAATGCCGAAGTTCGCGAGGCCATCGAGCTGGCCAGGAAGTGGGAGAAGCAGAACACCACCACCGATGCGCCCGAGTACCAGGCGAGTCTCGCCATGTTGAATCAAGGCGAATCTCGCTTGATCGCCCTGTGTCAGTTGGCGGGAGAAACCGGAGAGCGCTGGGGTCTGCGGGGTTCGGCTGCCAAACGGGAGGCATGGCTCCAGGCACTGGCCGGTCTCGATCCCTTGGCCGCCATCGATCGCTCTCGCAACGCCTACCAACGACAAATGAAGATCGCAGACGCACTGCCGCCGGAAGTGGACTTCTACCCCGCCAACAATCTGGCGCACCTGCATTGGTTGGTGCACGCGTTAGCCGGCACGCTCGACAAGCAGGTCGCGGCATTTATAGGAGATCTAGGTCGTCGTGCCCAACTCAACGCCGAGCGTCGCCAGCTACGCGGCGACTTCTGGGCCTACGCCGCCATCTTCGACTGCGCGATGACGTTAGCGCTCGCAAAGGAGTGCAGTTCGAGCGCACCCGATCCGGACACCGCGCAGCGTTTGCTCGACGCGACGGCACCCGCCCGGATCGACCTGCAAAACCGCTTCCCGGATTCGTACAAGAACGCATCTCTCGAAGAGCAGCTGGGGTTCTTTGTCGCCCTGTTCCGCTGGGGCGCCCACAAGAAGAAACCCGCCGCGAGCCGCTGGCAAACGGTGTTCGAAACCGTACTGGCATCGATTGCGTCCAGCAACTCTGGGCCGCACGCAGGCACCCAGTCCAATGGCGCGAACAACGCCTCCGCCAGTGCAGCGAAGCCGCGCCCAAGTGCCGCCAAATCGAGCCCTGGCGTTACCAAACCGCCGAAACAAACGCCGCGCAAGGGAGGCAAGCCAAAGAAGGGATAGGCTGCAAACCGAAATACGCTTCGAACTTATCGTTGAGCTGGCCCGGACATTTCGCGAATGATCGCGCAGGGCTTTGGGCCGGAATCGACGCGGGAGGTCGCAAGCCAGCGAGCTTGCGCAGCGGCAGCTGTGCGTCGTCTGGAGCGGGCGGCGGCTACGACGCCACACCGTCGTTTCGATCTATTTGACGATTTCCGCACCGTTACAATGAAATCAGGCCAGTTTTTCGCGACGTCAGAAAATGTCCGGACCAGGAGACGCAATGCGATGACCAAGCCAACGTTCAAAGCGTTTCTAAGCCACCGGTACAAATCTCCGGATGCCAACTTACGCTTTTTCGAGGCATTGAGTGCGTTTGCCAACGTCCAGTTCGAAGTGGACGTCGGCGTCAAGCCGACCAACGTCACACGCCTGGAAGTTCTGATTCGAGATTCGGACGCCTTCGTCGGCATCTATCCGTTCCCGTCCGACGCCGACGACCGCCCGAACCTGGAGACCGCCCTCAAGAAGTCTCGGTACTTTCGGCTGGAGCTAGATTTGGCAGTGCGATCGCGTCGGCCGACCATCGTATTCGTCGACGCTCGATACGGAAACGCCATCGCTGTTCCATCGACTACGCGCGTCTATCGCTATGACCATCGTGAGGTTTTCGGCACCACATCGGACCGACGCTCCGCAGAGCTTTCGGGGCTCGTGCAAGCGTTTTGCGACGATGTCGGTGCGGCCATGGGTACCGCAACCACCAGTGGACGGAGCGCCGGTCGCGACCGTGTCGGCATCGTCCTGCCCACGGGCAACGACCCCAGCGTTGGCTACACGCGGCAACAAGTCGCCAGGATCGAAGCGCATTTGGCGCAACTGTCGCTGGAAGCCGTCCACCTGAGCCCTGACGCCGCCGTCGACTTGCGTCTCATCCGCGAGTTGGAGAGCTTGGAGTGGGCCATTGTCGATATCGGAGCAAGTACCTGGGCGAGCGGATTGCCGGCGTTCTTCCACGGCTACTTCCTCCCGCAGATGCGCCTCGTCCGCGCCAGCCCGACCGAGACCCGCTCGCCGCTCGAAAACACCTTGTTGTCGACCTTCGATGTCGGGTATCCGAAAGACATTATTCGCTGGAGCGATCCCGAGGAACTGGACAGCGAGTTCATGCAGCGACTGACCACGCTGTATGAGCCGCGGAAGTACATCCGCACGTTGAGCGAAGCAAGTACTTACTTCGCTGGTGCAGCGAAGCGAAAGGAAACTGTGTTCCTCAGCTATTCCGGTGCCGATCGCGACAAGGCCGCGAATCTCGCACAAGCATTGCGCAACCGATTCCAACAGGTGTTCGACTACCGTGACCAAGGCGAATCCATTGTCCCAGGACGCCGCTGGATCGACGAGGTGTTCGACAGACTGTCTACCAGCGCAATTGGAATTTCACTCCTGTCGCCATCGTACCTTGCAAGCGGCAACTGCCTGCACGAAGCGCGGCAGATGACCGCGCTGGCCGATGCCGGCAAGCTCCAGTTGCTGCCCGTGAAAATCACAAACGAAGCGCTGGATCTGCCCACCTGGGCGCAAGACATCCAATACCTACGCGGGTGGGAATACGCCTCGGCAGAGGAGCTGGTCGGCAAGATCGTATCGGCGATCAGCGGCACCGAAACGCAGCTTAAGCGCTCTGATTACGACGACGACAGGTGAGACTTTTCGCGCCCTGTCGACTCCTTGAAACAGCGGATACACCAAATCAACGGAGATGACCCATGTTGAAACTGCATTCCGAAGGCACCAAAGTCGCCACGCTCGCCAAGAATCTGCGCGCGCTGGGTTACTACACCGGCCCTGCCACCAAAGTCTTCGATGTCGAAGTGCAAAAGGCAGTTCGCGCGTTCCAGATGCAAAACGCCGATGTCGAGGGGCGACCGCTGGCAGTCGATGGCATCGTCGGCCCGGTCACGGCCGCATCGATAGCGCGCCGACTCGGGCAGTTGGTGGTTCCAGACATCGCAACCGCCGGCCTCGTCACGATCCCCGAAACGGGCGGCTCCGCGCGCGCCCGCGCTGCGCTCGCTATCGCCATCCAGGAACTCAACGCGGGCAATGGGGAAGAAGGCGGCAACAACCGCGGCCCGCACGTCCGCAAGTATCTGAACGGCATCGTCGACGAAGGCAACGACTGGTGCGCCGGCTTCGTCAGTTGGTGCTTCAGCCAATCCGGCCCCATGCCCTTCAACTACACCGTCGGCGCCCGCGACGTCCTGAAGCAACTGCGCGCCAAGGGCCTCTGCGTCGAGCCATCTGAAACCGATCCTCCCCGCCCCGGCGACGTCATCGTCTGGTGGCGCAAAGCCCCCACCGCCTGGCAAGGCCACGTCGGCCTCGTCCTGAGTTACCGCGGCGGCGTGCTCAGCACCATCGAGGGCAACAAGACACCGAAAGTGGGTCGGTTTAGCTACACGTTCGGGAAGATCGAGAGATTGCTGGGGTTTGCTCGGGTGGTGTAGCTCGTCAGTCAAGCCCCGAACCGTCGCCGCAATAGCCTCTCACGGCCAAGCTTTCTTTCATTGAGTCGCGCGATTGCACCGCGAATTTCTCGCTCGAATGGGACAGACTTCATCTTCGCCGGGTCGAACGGCGGCAGTAGTGGCTCTGGCACACCGAGGTCACGTAGCAACGCACTAGCCCGCTTTAGGTGGAACCAATGGATGTAGGGTGGCCCCTCACCCCAAGCCCAGCGATACGCGTTGAGGGCACAAACTCGTGCCTGATCCAACTCGCCCATCGAGCGGAGCGCTTCGGCGGCGAAGAGGCGCTGTTCCCCTGCGTGCAGTTCTGCGCGCGCATCGTCGACTCGCCCCAAGACCGTAAGTGCCCAAGCACGAAGGTCGTGATATTCGGGGCGCGGCGTACCCAGCTTGTTGGTGATCTGCAAGGCCTGATCGATCGCATCTAGCGCGGTGAGGGCTCGGCCTTCACCCAGATCGAATTCCGCACGTAGTGCGAGGAACAAGTACTGGGTGCGAACATTGCGGTGCCGCACAGCGAGATCGTAGCTCGCCTGCCAGCCGATCTCGTCGAACTGGCCTTGATAGAATCGGCTCACGCAACGCAAGAACTCCACCCCGCCAGGCCGGTAGAAGACCAACTGCGGTTGGAAGCGCTTACGAAACTCCGCATCGTGAGCATCAGCGTCGGCGAAAAGCCCACGATTGATCGCACCACACATCTGATCAAGCATTGCTCTTGAAACGCCGTCATAGTCATCTGCAGCTTCCGCTAGATTGCGCGCTAGCGTCAGCGCGACGGCACCATGTGCCCGTCGATTCAATTGGCAATAGGTGAACTGGAGGTTCCGTAGCCCTGTGCTGAGGTCTGACCAATTCTGCTCTTGAAGGTTTAGCTGCAGTGATCGTTGATGCGCGCTGAGCGCCTCTTCTGTTCGCCCGGTTTCGCAATACGCGATCGCCAACACGGTCAGGACTAAGCTCTGTTCAAATGCCCCTTGAAGGGACGGCAAGCCGTGTGGATCGTTGCGAAAGAGAGGGAGCAACAACTCGACAATGATCGCGTGCGCGCCAAGGTGAAAGAGGAGCGTACTACCCAGATCCCCATTGTAGAACTCGATTGCCTTGTCGAACTTATCTGCTCCAATGAGGCACCGATAGATCTCCAAGCTCTGGGTCACATGCGCCAGTTCAGTTGCGGTGCTGAGATCGTCCGGCGGCAAGGCGGCGAAGTGATCGCGAACCACATCGAACGTCGCTACCCGGTCATTCGCTTCCAGCGATTCTGCGGCATATGATCGAACGACTGGATGCATATCGTAGCGATTGGTGTCTCGGTCCCACTGCAACAAACCTCGATCCTCTAGTTCCCTAAGCGCGGCATCAAATTTCAACATCGGGCGGCGATTTGCGACAATCGCGTCATACTCGCGGACTGCGGTCTGATACTCGCGATATTCGGCTTGCAACTGCACATAGTGCTTGCGTGCCTCTTTCTGTCGCTCCTTCGGCATCCGCTGCCAACGATAAGTCTCCGCCGGATCACCCGGCTCATCCACTCGCTTCGGGTATGGCGGCATAAATGGGTTGAGCACCATTAGCGTGTCATACGTCGCGTTCTCAGCAACAACTGCAATACGACTCAACAGCTTCCGAATGTGCTCATCCAAACCAGCTAGCGCGAACGCCAGGATATGGGTGTAGCGCTGCTTCAAGTCTATGTGAGTCAGTTTCAGACTGCCGCCATACAGCGGGTCGGCGCGCCACGCGTCAAAGTCGAGCGGCTTCTTGCGGTAGTCGGCGATCAGCCCACAGACAATGCGCAAAAGCAAGCTATGCCGACCAAACTGGTCGGCGAAGGCAAGCATTCCGGCCTCGTTCCCGGTCACACCCGCCTGTCGCATCAATGCCAGCGCATCGGGTGGTGACAGACCGTCGAGCTTTTGATGCGCAACCCCGTTAATTGGTTTGTGTGAGGCCCGGTCTTCCAAGCAAGTCGGGAAAAGCCGGGAGCTTATGAGGATCTTGCTGGGCCCACAGCGGAGGAGTTGGGTGAGCAGCTCGCCATCGGCTGGATTGATGCATTCGCGGAGGTCAAGCTTTTCAACTTGATCATCGGCAATCTGCGCCTTATCCAAGCGATGGTAGGCGGTGAGCACGCGTTCGAAACCGTCGAGGACCAGCAGGAAGGGCCGCTGTCGCAGTTCGGCAAGCAGGTGTTGGCCACGCTGGTAGTGCGACGAATCCTTGATCAGCGACTCCGGGTCAACGCCCAGCACATACGCGAGCGCGTGCCGGACGAAGGTGACCATTGAAGTCCCCTTCTCGTAGAAGCTCCACCAGACACCGCCGACGTAGTCGGGAATCGATGTTGCGGCACGCTGCTTCGTCCATTCCCAAGTGAGAGCGCTCTTGCCGAGCCCGCCAATGCCCTCGATCACCATGATGGCGTCGCTCGACGTCGCCCAAGTATCGAGCTTGGTCAGTTCGCTGGAGCGACCCACGAAGCCGTTGGTCAGGATGTAGTTGGGGACTGCGTAAAGATTCGGAGGAGTCGGCGGGAGCGCCTTCCTTTCGGGCTGCAGAGCGTTCGAACGGCCGCGCAAGTTGGGGCACTTATCGCGCAACAAAGCAATCAGCTCAACGAAGTCGGGACCGTAGTCGCTGTTGCGCAGGGGAACGCCTTGCTTTGAATAGAGCACTTCGAGATTGTGCATAGCCAACCAGGCTTTCGTCGGCATAGCGGCGCCGTCGAGAAGTACCGGGATGACTAATCTTCCAGCGTCGATGGCTAGCGTGATTTCTTTGCGAACCCAATCGTCTGGGTCGCTGAGTCTCAGTACCCCCTTTCGGTCCTGATCGTCAAAAGTGACAGTCTGCCAAGTCTTGCCGATCACGACCAGCATTGCCGTACACGACTGAGCGTTGCGCTCCAGCTCCTCCGTCCAGGTATCGCCACCTGCTAACTGCGTCTGGTCGCGGAAAACCGATCCGGGACCGAACTCCGCAACAAGGTCGTCTTCTAGCCGACCCGCCATGGCAATCGAGTCGGATATCCGATAGCTGATGAAGATCATCGCCTAGCGTGTCTTCTTGTTTGCGAAAGCGCGGGGCCAGTTGCGATCATCACACGCAATTGCCGATCGTTGGTCTGGGCGAAAAGCTTTCGAGGTGCGCACACCAGATTGTCGACTGAGATATTGGGCATGTTGATCTCATAGCGCCGAATGCGTTCAATCATGCCGCAGACCGCTTAGCGATTCACACATCGACGAAGGACGAGTGCTTGGCATTGACTATGGAAGGGACAACTGGCAAGCCGAAGGACAGCCCACTCAGGCAACTCCGAACGGCAATCCAAGCCGCCTTGTTCGGCTACGATTTCTTCATCTCGTATCGCCATGCGGACGCTGCGCGCAGCGCTCGGTCGTTGCACGATCACCTGCAAGGCGAGTTCGACTGCTTTCTCGATACCCTGCACTACGAAGCAGGACACAACCTGCCTCGCATGCAGTCGTACGCGCTAAAGCGCGCCCGAAAGCTGCTGGTGGTGGTGTCGCCGCGCGCGCATGTTTCGCCAGCGAACGGCACCGATTGGCTGCTTGCCGAAGTGAAGGAGTTCAAGTATTTGGCTTCGACGCGAGGTGAGGTACCTCAGATTGTTCCCATAGGCTCACTGAACACACTGAGCGCGGACAAATTCCCGGACTCCAATCTCCTTCTTGAGATCCCGACGCTCGCTAACCATGACATCTGCATCCTCGACGAGGCGATCGAACGCGATGCTGAGGTTTCTATCGCGTCCGTCCAGAAGCTTACCAACGACTTTAAGCAGGTTCGTCGACGAAAGGTCCGGCAAAGGGCGAGTTGGATCGCCGTGGCGCTCGTTGTCGCAGCGATGGCTACCACGGTGTCAGCCGCGCTAAGAACGCTGCAAGCTCGAAGGGCAACACAGCTAGAACAGGCGTTTGGCCTCATCGCGCGCGCGGCCAGCACAGCGACTGGCAACGAACAAGCCGATGAGCGTTCCGCCTCGTATCGCGAGTCGCATCGTCGATTTAGAAACCTCGGTCTCGATCCGGTCATGGCGATGCATGGGCTGTTCAACGAGCAACTGCGTACGCTGCGGATAGAGCATCTGTCCGATCTCGACGGACTGGCGGGCGAGATCGAAGTCTCGGCCGACGGGAACTGGATCTTGGTTGTTTACAACGATCTACCTCCTAGCGAATCGGACCTGAACACCATTCGCGACCATACGGCGTTCGGGGTCTTCCATGTTCCGTCACGCGGCTGGACGCTGAAGAAGCGACTCGATACGCCGGTCGGCGAGGCCATGTACGACGCAGATATCCAAGATTTCCTGCCGCCTCACCACGTCACAGTCCGATTGAGCGGAGAAGGCAACGAACGACAGATCCAAAAGCTATCGCTACTCGACGGCAAGGTCGAGGATTCCTGGCTGGGGGATATCGATATCAAGCCGAAACCCGCGCAATCCCGCTATGCAACGGTGAGATCTGAGCTGCTCGATCCCCGCAGTCTTTTCGAGGTCGATCCCAACGACAGGATAGACATGGGGTATGGCCCTCGTATGGTGAGCAGCATCGAAATCATCTCCCCGGACGAGCGAACCACGCTGGCAGGAACCTACGAGGGAAAAATCCTGCTGGTGGACAACGCCTCCGGACTAAGCCGTGGTGAAGTGCAGACCAGCCCCGTTTTTGCAGCCGCGTTTTTGCCGGACAGCAAGCGTGCCTTTGTCGCAACCTCAAGCACGCTCGTCGAAGTAGATACCAAGCTCCCACCGAACCTGCGGGAGCTACTCGCTCCTTCAATGCGTGGACAAGGCTTCGGCCGTGAGAAGGTGCTCGCAGCCGCGCTCTCGGATGACGGGGCGACGATTGCGCTGGCGACAACCGAGCGCCTTCTGGCACGGTCGGTCCTCGGGGCGAAGGAATGGAACGAATGGCCGCTGCCGAAGGCCACGGAGCGCATCGCTGCATTGCACGTGGATCAGAAACGCGGGCGCATCGACCTGGTATCTGCCGACGACGGAATAATCCTGTCGGCGGCCTATCGCGAGCCAACCATCGCAGCCTCGGTGCTGCAACGACCGGATGGCCCTGCGCCAACCGTCGCGTGGTTAGATGGCGACTCGGCGTCGGTCTGGCTTGCAGCGACGATGTGGACCGGGGAGAATATCCGTGTGCACTCGATTCCGTTGCCCGGTAGATCCGAGCAACCCAAAATGATCGACATATCGGCGCCCGACGCTGAGCAACATGGCCCCGGCGACGTCGAGTGGCTGCGCGTTCATGCGTTGGCGAAGTTTCGCAACCGCGTCGTGCTCTTCCTAGGCGACGAGGAATCGTTCACCGACGATGGCCGGAGCCTACTCGACGAACAGCAGCTCACGATGGACCTGCACGACACCAAGACGCGCAGCCAGGTGCTATTCGAAAGTACGGTACAAACGACGGGACCAGAACCGGTATCGATGGTCACACACGTTCAATCGGTGCTTCCGGGCTCCACTCAAGATCGGATTGTCATCCAAACGGAATCTGACGGAGTGTATTCCATCTTTGCAAACTCGCGCGCGACGAAAAGCAATACCAATCCGCTTCTCCGTCAATTCCTTCGCTGGCATCTAGACCAGGGACATGTCTACGAATTCTTGATCACCAAGCAGGAAGACCAACCCTGGTTCACAGTCCGCCATGAAGGCACGGGCACAGCGTTGAGTTATCGGATTCCCTGGCGGTTCGTCGCTGAACCTGAGTTTGCGTATGTTGCACCCGGCGGGCGCCAAGTGATGCTCGCGAGCGCGTCGGGTGAGGTGTTGTTGATCGATGTGTCGATGCGCCAATAGCACAGGCAACGCGATAGGAATTCCTGACTGATGCGGATTGAACTTCGAACCATCGGATCGGACATCGAATGATTGGCCTGCTGACCTGCGTGTCCAAAGAATTCGAACCGTTCGACCAACCGGTCTAGGAACCGCCCGCGCCGCTCCCTGGCCTTGGGATGAAGTCGCCGGGGCGGTCGCCAATAGCTCGGCGCTAAAGGACAGGCTAAGGACCCGTGATGGCGCTTAGACTATCGACAACAGAGCCCCTAGTTCCGCGTCGGCAGAATGAGCACCTTCGACGTTTTCATAAGCTACAGTCGCAGCGACGATCTGGGAGCAGACGGCCCAGGGAGTGGCCCGGTTTCTGCGCTCTGCAAGTTCATCGAGAACCATGTTTTGCTTCCGGGCAACGCGCAGATCCGGGTCTTCGTGGACTTCGAGGGAATCCGGGATTACGATGATTGGCGTCATCGAATCCTCAGCGCTCTAAGGCATAGCAAAATTCTGCTCGTGTGCCTGTCGCCCAATTACTTCGCAAGCGACTATTGCAAATGGGAATGGCAGCATTTTCTCGGGCGCCAGGGTCACCGGAACCTACGTGGCGAAGGCGAATCGATACAGTCGATCAAGCTTGCGGCACTTCCTCCGCAGCTAGAAGAAAAGTACCCAGAGTGGTGGAGTTCGGTTCGCCGGAGCAACACGCTTGATTTCGACTGGCCCAGCAACAAAGCATCGATGACGTGCGGCGCGCCGTTGGAACAGGCGGCACGGATCGCAGATTCGATCGCACAGCGAGTTCGCCTGGCTCGAAGTGAGCTGGCGCATCGGTACGGAAACCTTCGCGCAGCAACTGAGCACTTTGTCGGCCGGGCCAGTTTGCTGCGTGCGCTCCATGAGACCGTTGCTCTAGGCGAAAATGGCGCAATTACGGTGCTACATGGTCTGGGAGGGATGGGCAAGTCGGAACTGGCACTGCAGTATGCCAACGAATACGCGCGTAGCTTTCCCGCAGGCATTTGGTGGATCGACGCCGAGCCTTTTTCCGATCTGCGAAGCGCGATCGCCAGCTTGGCTTACGCGCCAGACTTCTTGGACAAACACGAAGAGCCCGAAACGGACGCCGCCAAGCGGTTTGAACAAGTGCTGGCCGTTCTGAAGCAGATGGCCGAAGTCCGGGATGTTGACTCGGACGAAATGGGAAAGATCTTGCTAATACTCGACAACGTTGAGGATCTGGCGCTACTCGGCGCGAATCAGCGGAGTTTGATTGGCAATCTGCATTGGCTATCGGCACTCGCGACCACGCGGCAAAGCATGCAGTCTTGGACTAAAGCGGACCTGCTTGTTTCTCTTCCGGTCGACGCGCTCGAGGAACCGGACGCGGTCGCTCTACTTCGAGAGTGGCAACCCGACCATGCTTTTCGGGACGACGACGAAAACGCGGCAACGCAACTTGCGATCGCGTTAGGCTGCTATACGCTTGCCATTGAGCAGTCCGCAATCTATCTGGGTACGCATCCAAATCTGCGTTTTGCTGATTTCCTCGCGCGGCTCACAGAACATGGTCTGCCTGTGCTCGACTTCGTGGCAGACGACAATGATGTGCGGAGTACCGTGCATCACCGGGAAAAGCGGCTCAAATTGGTTCTCGATCAAACGCTGCCACCATTGGGAACTCCTGAGAGAGTAGTCCTGGACAGCTGCGCATGCTGGGGACCTCAGTTTGTCCCGCTCCCCTGGGTTCGCCAGATGGTGGAAACGGATCGACCTCAATTGTTCGCCAACCACAGTGGCTTTCCGCCCGCAGATCGATGGTCGGACGCGGTGCGTTGGTTGGAACAACGACGGCTTCTCACATCTCAATCGAAATCATCGCTTGGACGAATTCACAAGTTGGTGCACGCGCATCTCCAACTAGTCCTCAACTCAGCTGTAAAGCGCTCCGCGGACACGATTGCCGTTTGGAATTCGCGCAAAATTGAGTCGGAGGCCTACCGAGACCTGTCTTTGCCTCCATGGGAAATTGAGGCGCTGATCGCATGGTCTATGCAAACTGATGCGCTTTCATATGAAAAATCCGTGGCACTCGCGGTTACGGCACAATGGATGGCTCACTTCCGTGGTGCTGGAAAAGCGGAACCGGTCATTCGCAAGGCTCTTGATTTCTTCGACACGCGAGTAGCGGCGGGGAACGCGACCTACGAGGAACAAAGAGCGTTGGCATTGACGTCGAACACCAATGCCGACATCTTGGCTATGAAAGGTGAATATGCCGCAGCACTGGCTCAAGCTGAGCACGCAATCGGAATCTTCAAAGCTCTCAGATCAGTTTTCCCCAAGAACGCTTCTCTCATGCACGACCTCGGCGTGACGATTGGGCGACTGGCGAGCTTCAAAGCCAAACAAGGAGATGCACAAGGCGCGGAGAAGGACATATCGACCAGTCTGACTTTGTTTGAGTTGTCCGCAGCGTCGGACCCTTCCATGGTCCGGACTGCATTGCGCGACGCCTCGATCTCGCTCAGCGCTAGAGGAGACCTTCGACTGGATCAGAACCTGCTTGACGAAGCTCTGGCGGATTTCCAACGCAGCCTAGATATCCGCGAGCAATTGGCTCTTGGGAACTCGTCGGATTGGAACTCACAGCGTGACTTAGGAGGAGCGCACGAGCGACTCGGAAAGTTACGTATCCAATCCGGGGACATACACGGCGCAATCGCTAGCTACACGAAGAGTTTGGCGATCTCTGAGCGTCTGCATGAGGTACGCCCTGACAGTGTTCGCTTCAAGTCCGACGTAGCTACCCTGCTGCTTCGGTTAGGTGAGGCATACATCGCTCTCGGCGAGTATTCGATCGCGCAGGACCGACTTTTGCAGTGCTTGGTTGTGCGGACGGAGCTGGCTAACTCGGACATTCTCAACGAGAGGATGCAAGGGGACGTTGCCGTCGTGCTCGACTGCATGTGTGAAGTTGCAACCAAACAAGGCCAGTTCAAGGAAGCCTACGCTCTGGCCCAAAGAAGCCTTGATGCGAAATCCAAGCTGCCAAAAACCGTCGAGTCCCTCCGCGGTTTGGCCGCCACTCAAGAGCGGCTCTTCCGATCAGCCACCGACATAAAAACCCAGCTAAAACATCTGCGCGAAATCGATCGAATCTGCAGCGAACTGAGCTCGTTCAACGTACAGCTCTCATCGCAAGAGACTGTTGGTTGCGCATGGGTGCGCCAAGCACTGGCGGCTATCCTAAATGTCACTATCGATTCATCCGATAGGTGACGACCGATTAGGGTCTTTTTGTCTTGCGTCCCTTGCAACGTCCTGGCGGCGCAGCTGGACTCCGGTGCTTTTCGGCGAATCAACCCAAGTCCACAGATGGACCGAAAGGATTCCTGATTCATTGTGAGTGCTCGCGCCTGTCGATCAGGGTCGGTTGGCAGCGACAAGCTTATAAACCGACACCACTGAACCGCATTGCAGGCATCACTCATTCATCTGCCGAAGCTGATCACGCAGCGCAAACTGCTTCGCGAGCGATTCTGCTTCCTGTCGCAGCGCCACCGCTTCGTCCTGCCTCCTCAGTAACTTCGCAATGATCGCTGCCTTGCGCAATGCACGAACTCGAAATCCTGGTCGCTCAATGACTGCGAGATCTTCGCGAATCAGATGCAAGGCTTTGGAAGGCTGGCCAGTAACTGCGAGCGAAAAGGCCCATTCGACGCGGGCTTCGGCGATCAGGTCAGCACTGAATGCATGAGCTTCTCGATAGTCCAACACCTTCCGATAGAGCATGCGCGCGCCAATGACATTGCCCATCTGAAGATAGATAGAGGCGCGTACAGCCAGTACACCGTGACGATCGCCCGGCAAGGCGTGTTCGCGGTAGGTGTGTTGCATTGCCTTCATCAGCATCCGCAGTCGTTCGGTGCCTCGCAGCAGCTTGGCGGATGAGTAGTAGGCACTGGATAGCCCTCCTGAGTGCTCGGCCGTTGGATGCGAAGACGAAGTGAGCAGTGCCAGTTGCGACAGAGCCTCGATTTGACCGAGCCAGAGGTAACCGTGCAGGCCCATCCAAGCACTGGCGCTCGCCCATTGCGCCAGAGCATCGGCCAACAACTTTCGAACCAACGGGTCTGTGGGAGCGCCGCGACGCGTGACCTCCCACACGCCCAACTCGCGTCGGGCGATCCACAATCGGCTCAGGCGTTGATCGATTGAGCGTTCGTCTCTCGCTAGATCGAGCACTGTGGACACCAGATCCAGTCGTGGCGTCCGCGCCGCCAGCGACGGTTGGTCGCCAAGAAACAGCGTGGCCCTTTCATGGCTAAGTTCGTGCTGCCGTCGTGCGCGAATTCCTGACTTGACAAACGACGCGAGTTCGAAGGCACTCAGGTTCTGGTTTGGCGCCTGGATGATCTGTTCTACAAGGCCAGCGATTTCGTCGTTCCGCTCGAATCGATGCACGCAACCTGGGTGAATACTGCCACCAAAAATGGGGATAAGCTCGCGGCACTCGTTGTCTACCGAGAAATCTGCGCGGACAAGTAGCGAAATCGGAATGCGCGCCAGCATTGCGCAAACAGTCTCGATCTCGATGTACGAAACGGCGGTCTTGGCGTCGCCAATGCGAACCGGCGATCCCAAAGCCTGTCGCCTCGGGATGAGCACGAGTATCAACCGATCGCATCGCTTCAACGCGTCCGTTAGCGTGTCGACGATGGACAAAGGCTCGGGTCCGGCGCCGCTCGCTATCTCTGGATTCTCGACTTCTGCCACGTAGACCGGATGACCCAACTCGACCGCGCGCCTGTGGACGTGCCTGCGCCATGAGTACGCAACGCCGTCGTCATCGCGAAAGAGCGACGCCACGAAGGCCGCAAACCGTGGCAACGGCAAAACATCGCGGGTAGATTCAGTCATACGGCGAGTTCCGACGTCACCAATCTCTTTACATCGTACGGCACTCAAAGAGTAACGCTCGAACCATCGGATCGAACATCGAATGATCGGCCTGCTGTCCCGCGTATCCAAAGAATTCGAATGCTTCGACCAAGCGGTAAAGGAAGCGCTCGCGCCGCTCCCTGGTTTTGGGATGAAGACGCCGGAGGAAGTTGAAGGCTACGCGGGCGGACGCGGCACGTTGGCGAAGCTCTGGACCTTCGTGCAGAGCGCGCGGGTGGTGGTGCATCTGGTGGGCGTGAAGTTGGGCGAGAAACCGCCTCCCGATCGTGTCAAAGCGTTTCTGCACGCGGAACCGGTGATGGCGGGGTGGTTCGTCCAGCAGGCACTCGATGCCTACGCTTGGACGTACACACAATGGGAAGCCTGGTTGTGTGTCTACCAACAAGGCCAGCAACCGGGAGTGATCGATCTCATTGTCTGTAGAGCCGAAACGTCCGAAGCGGCAGCGGTGGACGATGCGACGGACGCGACGGACTGCGCCGCCATCGCAAAGCATTTGGCGGCGCTGGCCCGCTTCGGTGGACACGACGAAATCCACTTCTCCGACGCGCAGTCCCTGCTGTTCAAACTGTTTACATCCGACTTTGGGGCACTGGTCCACAGCGGCTCCCTTCAGCGGCTTTACGAGCGCGCTTTCCCGCAGTCGCCGTTGCTGGAATACAAGCGCGAGACGATTGTCGATCGCATGCCGCGCCCGGCGGAACTGCTGCATGCGAAGTATGGTTTTGTCGAATTCCTGGATGTCGACGACACCCTGACCAAGCTCGTCGACTGGACGCTGGGCAAAGGCACCAACGCGCGCCGGGAGGCGGATGGTGGCCGATTGATTTACGGTCCCGCCGGTCGCGGCAAAACCCGGCTTGCGATCGAACTGGCTTTCGAACTGCGCAGGCTCGGTTGGACCGCAGGTTTCTTGTCGCAGCCGCCGACGACTATCGCCGACACCAGCCGCGCAACGATACGCGAGGCGGCATTGCATCAGCTGGTGCGCGATGGCACCGACAGTGGCTTGTGCTTGATCATCGATTACGCCGAAGGCCGGCAAGAGGAAGTTCGCCAACTGGCGCGCTGGATGGCGACCACGCCATCGCGCGCCGAACGACCGCGCGTATTGATCTTGCTGACGCGCGAGTTGGGCGATTGGTGGGAAGCGCTGCGGACCAGTGCCGAGGGCACCGAAGTGGCGCGGTTGTTCGCCAACGAGTGGGGCCTGGTCGTCGATTTGCAGCTAAGCGATACACTCGATGCGCCGCAAAGATTGACTTTGCTTGAACGCAGCATCGAAGGCTTCTCGAGGGCGCGTCGAGAATCAGGGCCGGCGATTCCTCCCCAACTCCGAACGCGAGTCGCTGAATCGCCTGACGGCAGTCGGCCGCTGGCGATCCAAATGGTGGCGCTGCTGCACGTGGCGCGTGCCCACATTGGCGATGACCCGGTGAGACTGGCCCAACTGCTGGATTGGGTCGTCGATTTGGAACTCGAGCATTGGCGAAAGGTGCTGGACGCACCGCAAGACATCAACGATCGACTCGACGCCGTGCGCCGCGCGGCGTGTCAGATCACGCTGGTGGGCGGCTGCTCATCCGCCGATCTGGAAGCGCTGCTGCTGGCGGATGCGCGCTATCGACCGCACCGTCCTTCGGCGCCGTCGGTCGAACGTCTGATCGGCAAGCTCCAGCGCCTGTTGGGGCATGGGCAGGCGTTTGGACCGGTAGAACCCGACTTGCTCGGCGAGCATCTTGTATTGCGCGAAGATGCCAATCGCGCTGGCACATTGGCAGAACTAATCGATACCTGCCGCGCCGCGTCGAGCGCTCACCTGCCCGCTCTGCTTCGCGTACTGAACCGCGCCACGAAGTCCGATCATGGCAAACGTTCCGAGGTCGGCATCGGCGTGCTTCGAAAACTGCTCCTTGAAGCTGGCGAAGCCCTGGCTCCGCACCTTTACGCCGTTGGATTATCGGAGCCCGCCGGAAGGCTTATCGACACCCTCGTGTCGGTGGCACCCGAACTCTCCGATGAGGCCAGCGCATCTGTCTGGCGGGCGATTCCCGAGCCGACGTTTGCCTTTGAACCGGTCAATCTGGCGCTTGCAGAATGCCGATGCACCAAACTTCGGGCCAACGTAAGCTCCCTCTTGTCGGCACAGAATCTCGACGATGCGGACGCCGATCGCTTGGCGGCTTTCGCGGGAGAGGCAGGAGAACTCGCGATCCGGCTGTCCAATGTCGGTCGCCGCGAGGAAGCGCTCGCCGCCGCGCAGGAGGCGCTCGAACTCCGGCGCCAGCTCGCCACCGCGCGCCCGGACGCGTTCTTGCCCGATCTGGCGGG
>ERZ1066126.12-NODE-12-length-183642-cov-22.052569_pt1 | contig 183642 bp, 147 predicted proteins | sample MGYA00382773_ERZ1066126 | MGnify/ENA primary metagenome ERZ1066126 (study PRJEB33369, sample SAMEA5778356) | biofilm metagenome | biome: Industrial cooling water; feature: Water cooling tower basin; material: Biofilm | place: United Arab Emirates | collected... | reverse complement strand
GATGCCTACCAGGTAAACCCACGCCTATCAATGAGATACATGTGGGACAGGATTGTCTACAACTCAACCAACGACAAAGGAGTTAAAACTAAAGCATATTTATTTCCTGCTCCCAATGTTGATGTCATTAATTTGCCGAATAGCAATCGTTTTGGTCAGAAAGTAGCTGATTTAGCTGATCCACTTGGTATTGAGCGCTATACAGGTGGCCTGATTGGCCAGGGCCCGGCAAAACCAAAGCTCAAGGTAGACTCTGAAAAATGTCAACATACAATCTTTTTATTCAATGATGGAAGTGCGAAAAAGATACTCAGCGCATACGGCGAATTGCTGGTTAAGATTTTTCCCCCAGAGGACTTGGCCCACAGCGAATTTAAGGCAACTGCTGTTGGTCACGTTCACAGACCGCTTGACGACGAATCGAAAACCAAGTACCCGCATCACGTCAGAGACTATTGGGAGGGTTACAATCCAGAAATTACTCGGCCAAGCAAATTCGTTCATTTCGTTTTGGCAGGGCAAGAAAAGGCCATAGCGGATAATCTGACTCATTATGCAGTGGAAAAGATAGCAGAAGGATTTCTTAAATCTACGAAGATGTGGAAAAGCAACAAGAATATTTCGCTCAGCCAGCGACAACATCGAAATGTCCTGAATCTACTGTCTGGAACTGAGTATTGTAAGCAGCGAGAGGTTTACGAAGAGTTTGTCTTTAGATTTGCAGTAAAAAATGAGACTCTCACTAAGGAGATTTGGGAAACAGATTGCCGTGAAAAAGTGAAGGAAATTGCAGGAGCCATTGCCGGTGGAACCTTACTCAACCAAGACCTTGAGGCTTTCCTGGCTTGGCCGACCGAATCAGATGAGATAGGTTTCCTTTCTCCAAATTTGCGGAGATGCAACGTCTATTCTTATCCGGAGAATGAACCTAAAGTGCATATTCAGGTCGGCTCTATTCATTCAGTAAAGGGACAAACCCACACAGCAACTTTAGTGTTAGAAACATTTTGGTATAAAAGTCATCTTGAAACACTGTTGCCGTGGCTATCTGGCGCAAAGTTAGATTGCCGGGAAGAACCTAACCAACAAGAAAAGTCCCGTCTCAAACTCCATTACGTGGCAATGACTCGCCCAACTCATCTGCTTTGTCTGGCAATGAAGCAAAGCAGCGTTTCTGGCGAGTACCGTGAAAAACTTGAAAAGCGCGGATGGGACTTTGTTGAGGTAAATTAGCGAAGCAACAACAGCTTCAGTAATCGCCCCGCTCCTCATTCCAAATCTGCTTCATCAGCTCTTTGGCTGCTTCGCCTTTGATTTTAAGCCGCGGCAATTTCCGTTTGAGCATTTCCTTCACTTCTTTTTCCGTCAATGGTTGCTCTGGCAATCTCGCTTTGCCCTCCGCCGCCAGTGCTAACAATTCTTCGTCAAAATTCGCCGGTTCGGGTGGAACGAGGCGCGCAATCACGCGATTGCGTTCTTTGATGACAATTTCATTGCCCTGTTGCGCCTGCTTCAAGTAGTGCGCGAGTTGGCTTTTCAGTTCTGTGGCATTGATGGTTTGCATATTTTGCTCCTTTCCAGTCCGGCTATGACGTGTCATTCGGCGAGCGCTTCATTGACCAACTCTTCAAACATTGGGATCAGATCGCCAGCGTATTGTTTGAGGTAGTTACGCACGCTGGTCAAATCGGCCCCGGCTTTGACCAGTTCGATAACATCCAGCAGGTCTTTGCGTCGTTTGGCAACGAGCTTCATGTAAATCAGCACTTCAACCGGAACAATCGCCAAGCCTTCACTTTTTGGCGGCTGGTTGAGAACGTCTTCCAACTGTGGGCCGAGCGAAGCAGGCGATAAATAATCTATGCGGATGCCATCCACTTCAATGGGGACGCCAGCCTTGAACGCGACCAGCAAGCCTTGATGGTCAAAGGCTTCTTCGCCGACCAGAAAGTCCACGTCGGTGGTGGCGCGGACGTAACCGTGTGCGCCGACAGCCAAACCGCCAGCCAGCGCGTGCCGGATGCCAAGATGTGTCAACTGAGCAGAGGTTTTCAGCGCCGCGTCCCGCACCTTGGGCGCAATAAAGCGAAAAGTATCTTTGATGTCCATCAGATTTACCCGCCGTCTGGGGATTTGCGCATAAGACAGTTGCATTTTGATCGCCTATTACAAGGATTCGCTTTGTTCGTGGCGGAGCATAGCATCATCACTGCAACCTCAAAAGTGCAAGATGCCACTGTTTTGGCTGAGGAAACCATTCGGATTCTGATCGAACTTTCCTGACAAAAAAGACACTCAATCCTTGCCGCCAAGTCGGAAGGTCACTCCGGCGGTCACCGTCACCGGATAGCCGGGCGTGGCGTGGATGCGCGAAACGACGGGCGCTCCGGGAGCAAGGCGCGATTCAAAAAAGTTCTGCGTCTCGAAATATCGTTTGTCCGTCAGGTTATCCACCGACAGATTCAATTCGACGCGGCGGTTCAATCGTTTGGTCACGCTCAAGTCAATCACGTCGAAACCGGCAGCGCGAACGCGCGGGTCTTCGCCGTCCAATCGGTAATTGCCGATGTGGCGATAGCGCAGCGAACCGCTGAAACCGCGCCAACCGTTCAATGTCAACGCCGCGTTGCTGATGAAATGCGGTGCGCTGTCTACATAAATTCTCGGCTGTTCGCCGCGGTAAAAAGCGTTCATCACGCGCGTCAGGCCGCCGTTGAATGCCAGCACACGAGTCAGCTTAACCGAAGCCTTCGCCTCGAAACCGTACGCGCGCGTTGGCCCCAAAAACTCAAAACTGCCGTCGTCCGGGATGTAAACCTGCTCGTTCGAACGATCAATCAGAAACAAATCCGTGTTCAAGCTCAGCCGTTTGAAATTGTGCGACGTACCAATCTGATAAAAATCCGTCGTCGAAATCCGTTGTCCGTCCGGTTGCTGCGCCACGCCGCGCGCGTCCTGACTGGAAATGCCTCGCCCGTAATTGAAATACACCGTCAGCGGCAGGCGTTCGTCAGGCGTAACGGCCAAATTGAATTTTGGTTGAAAGCGCGAAGCTGTCTGTACACCGGAAAATTCTGGCGAAACCCGGTCGTCAACCTTGAAGCGGAAATGATCGAAGCGAACTCCGGCTTCGATATGGAAATGCGTTCTGCCGGAATCCAGATCAATGCCTTGTTGCACGTAGCCGGACGAATTGGTCACGCGCGCGTTGGCTTTGGTGACGACGCTGATCGGCGAACGGCTGACGGAATTGTCCAGACCGACGTTGATCTGGTTGTCGTGAAAATTGGCTCCGGCAACCAGCAGCGCCTGTTTGCCGAAGAGCTTGTGTGGTTGCAACCACTGCGCGTTGACACCCTGTTGCAAGCGGGAATCGTGCTGGATGATTTCGTCGCCGTTCGTTTCATCATTCAAAAAGAACGTGAAGTTGGAATACAGATCGAACAACGAACGCGCGAAAAAGCCGTCAACTTTGAACACGCCGCCTTTTTCGGTTTCACGGCGGAAATACGTGCTGACGACTCCTGTGCGAACGCGGCCTCCGTTGTCGGGATCAACAAAGCCGAAGCGATCCAATCGGCCTGCGTTCACTTCGTCGAGCGGAATTTGCCCGGAGGAAACAAAATCGTTGCGGCCAAGATTGAGTTTGAAGCCGAGCTTCGTTTTTTCGTTCAGGTTGCGAATGAAATTGCCTGTGACGTTGTCGCGTTTGTAACGCAGCGGATTGTTGAACGGCCCATCCGAGCGCGAAGCTTCGTAAGCGATCAAGGCGTCGCCGCGTTTCAATTCCGGGCTGAAGGCCAGAAAGGAACGAAACGTGTCGAACTGCCCGCCTTGCAGTCGTGCGGTCAATTGATCGGGCAAGGATTCTTTCAACCGAATATGAACCACGCCGAGGCCGGAAAAATCGCCGTATTGCGCGCTGAACGGGCCGTTCAGAATTTCCACGTCCTGCACCAGTTCCGGCGTCAGCGATTTCAATTGCCCAAGATAACCTTGACCGTGACCTTGAGTGCCCTGGTTCTGTTGGAAGTTGTCCACCAAAACTTTCAAGCCGCCGTTCACTCCGCCGTGATCCATGTTGTATCCGAAGCGGCGAATTTCCAGCGACTTGCCACCGCCTTCGTGCTGGCCTGCGTTAATGCCTGCGTCCAGAGTGTGAAAGACCTGATCGTCGCGCGAAAACAGCGTGTCGCGGTAAATGACATCGTTGCGACGATCAATCGTCGGATCAAGTTGCGACGCCGAAATCACCAATCCGTCGTGAATCTTCGGAATGATGTAAGCAATCTCAACACGCAAGTTTTCTGCCGCGTCGGTTGCGCCAAGCGTCAATTCTTTGGCGGAAATGTTTTTGCCGGTCACGCGCAAGTTCAAAGCTTCGCGCGGAACTTCCAGCCTGAATTGGCCTTCGTCGTCGCTGGTTGCGGATTTATCGCCCGCCGAAGTGCGAACGGTGATTGTCACACCACGAACAGTTTCGCCGGTTGCGGTTACAACGGTGCCGGAAATTGTGCGGAGGTTTTGAGCCAAAGCGAATACTTGCAACTGAATCAGCAAGGCTGCCAAAAACAGCCAACCGATTACGCATTTTTGTTTTGAATTGAACAAATGAAAGCCAGACATGATTTTGTCCCTTTTATAAAATGGTTCTCTCGACCAGCCAATACCCGCCAGCCAATGCAATCAAAATGGAAAACGCCGTCACATAGCGCGTGACGAATTTAGGTTGTTCTCGCAGTTTCCAGATCAACGGCAAGATAAGCGCCGCCAAAGCGATTTGTCCAAGTTCGACTCCAAGGTTGAAGGAAAACAGCGGAATGATGGCTCCGCTTCCCTGCGCGGCAATACCGAGTTCGCGCAATACCGATGCGAATCCGAAACCGTGAATCAATCCAAAGCCAAATGTCAGCATCCATCGGTTGGCCGTGTCGCGGCGAAAGATGTTTTCCAGCCCGACGTACACAATCGAAACGGCGATCATCGGTTCGACAATCCACGAAGGCAGATTGACGACATCAAACGTCGCCAACGCCAATGTGATCGAATGCGCGACGGTGAACGAGGTGATGATCTTGACGGCTTCGCGCAGTTTGCTGCCTGCCAATAACAACGCGAACAAAAACGCCAGGTGATCAAATCCGAAGGCGATGTGTTCCAGGCCGAGTTTGAAAAATTCCCAAAAGGATTGACTGGCTTGAGCCGCTTCGGTCAACGCAGCAGCGGTTGGTTGGTAACTGATTGCTCCGGCCATGAGCATCTTCGAGCCGATCAGCTTTTCGCCGCCGACCAATTCCACGTACTGGCGATGGCCGCGCGGCAATCTTTCGATCAAATTTGATTGCAACACGAACGGTTCGCCTTCGGGTTTGGCAAACGAAAAACGGAAATGCACGCCGTTGCTGTCGTCGAGTTCCACGCCGGAAACAGCGACGGAAACCGATTGGCCATTGACGATGACAGTGATGGCTTCGGCGGCCAACGATTCCAACTGCGATTTGACTCGAGCAAATTCAGTTGCCGAAACAAGGCCATCGCGGTCGGCATCCATCGGCACAATCAATTCAATGTCGGCGCGCGCATAAGTCAGGTGCGCTTCGACACGGTCGCCATTCAGTTTCAAGACGGCGGCGCTCAATCCGGGATCGTGCGCCAGGGCAGCAGCTGCACAAACCAGCGTCAGGAAAAACACTGCAACCAGCCTGGGGATTCTATGATTGGTCGTCATAAGGTTCCTTGCGAAATGGTTTTCACCGCCGAGACGCAGAGGCGCGCAAAGGCGCAGAGGTTCTCCTCATATCCCCTGCGTTGGTGCTGCGTTCACTGCGCCTCGGCGGTGAAAAGGGGAGGTTGTTACCGCGCGAAGCCGACGATCTTGCGACCGTTTTGCGGCGTGCTTTCGTACGGGAAGACTTTGTTGTAACCCAACTCGTTCGTGGTCACGCCGTCAACATTCGTAAATCCGAGCGGATTCACTTTCAGGTTGTTCGGATCGCGCAAATCGCTGGTCAACGCGATCACTGCAATGTCCACCACATCGTCGCCAAAGCGGCGTCCGTTGGGCCATCCGCCCGGCACGAAGGATTTGCCAGCCGGCAAGCCCAGCAACTGGCTGGGCAAACGGAACGGATGTCCGGCAGCGCGGCTTTCCTGTACGTCGCCGCCGAAAATGCTCAACCGCGAAAAGCCTGCATCGTCAGGGTTCGAAGCATCGTTTGCGCCATTGCCCGCCAGACGAACCGGATCGGTCGAAAGATCAACCTTGATCAGGTCTGGAATGAAGATCGCGGCAATGTCCGCGCGATTACGATCAATCGCCACTGTCTGGCCGCCAGCAACCAGCAGGTTGATGAGCGTCGCCAGTTCGGGATTTTCGGCATATTTGCGGAACAGTTGACTGTCGGTGGTCGGCAAGGTGCGGCTGTACGTGTCTTTGTCTTCCAACGCCACAAGACCTTCGTTGAAGAGCGGATTGCCTTGTCGCGCGACCTGCACCCAGGTCGGACGGCGAATCAAATCCAGAATGCCTCGTCCAGTCGGGACATTGACGGGCATCATCAAACGACTGGTTGTGGCGAATACGCCAACGGTTTGCTGGTCACCACCGAGTTCGCTCAGCGGAACACGCAGCGCCATCAAATGCACGTTGAATCCGCCTTGAGCGTCCTGCCCAGGATTGCGAAGCTTGAGCAAATCGAAGATGGATTGAACATCGGCGTAAAATCCATCGTCGCGTTGGCCGGCAAATGCCGTGTAGCCATTAGGAAACGTGAAAATCGCTTGCCGCGTGTATTTGTCCAATTCGGCGGCAGAGGCTACGCCTTTGCGAGCCGGGTTTTCGCCGTTGTCACCTTCGTTATAAAACGGCGTGGCGTTTCCCTGGTTGTTCGGCGGAACGATGCCGGTGCCGATTTGCGTGGTCGTGCCAAATCGGTTGTCAATTTTGGTGATGGTGTACGTCTGCGTCAGATTCTGAGCGGCGTCGTCAATGTTTTGAATCACACCCAGATACGATTGCAGCAACGTTTTCTGGCTTTTGAATCTGGTTTGAAATTCAAAGCGATATGTGATGGTCGGACGTCCCTGCGCAATGTCGCTGCCAAGTGAAACGTGCAATTCATACCGGACGTTATCATCAAAATTGTATTTGTTCGGCCCGATGCCGGGATTTTGATGCGGGTACACGCCCAACGCCAGATTCAACGCTTTATTGCCGTTGGCGTCGTTTCGCACAAAAGCGTACACGTCGGTGGTGTTGGCCGATGGATCGCGCGTGATCAGCGGCGCGTCCATGTGACTGGAGGCATAAGCAGGCAAAGACAAGCTTGGCAGCAACGCCATCGCAGCCACCAATGCCAGCATCGCGCTCTTTTTGACTTGCTTGAACAGTTTTTTCATATCGGTTTACTCCTCATGAAAGAGATCGGGTTGTCGGTTTGGCTCAGACGCCTGAGCCGTTGTTGGTTAGCGCCAGACACACGAAGTCCGTTGCGCCAATGGACAGGCGGCGGGATGCGTGTGATTTTTCGGGAAAAGGATTTAGAGTTTCAGTTGTCGCAATTGTTCGAGTTCACTCGGCAACAACGTAGATTGAATGGTTGACGTTCGTTGTGCGAAGCGGCGAGCCAGTGTTGGTTGTCCGATTCGCGTTGCTATGACGGCAGCGTGCATGAAGATTCGCGCGTCGTTCGTTCCTGTGGTCAGCGCTTGTTGCATCGTCTGCCAGGCCAGGTCGTGATTGCCCGTCGCCGTTTGCGCCCACGCCAAAGCGTCCAGCGTGAAAACATCGCGGCGATGTTTCAATTCTTCTTCGGCGAGTTTCAGCGCCGTTGCGGATTGTTCGCCGCGCGTCGCCAGAAACAACGCAAAGGTTCGCGGATCGTCTTTCTGGCCGTTGGCCATCAACCCGGATTCGACTTTTTGCGCTTCGTCGTTGCGCCCGGCAGCGCGCAACGCATCGGCCAACGTCCAGCGATATTCAGGCAGCGGATTTTTTTCAGCGGCGCGTTGCAATGGCAACACGGCTTCGTTGAACTTTCGTTCCGCCAACAAAACGCGTCCTTTGGCCAGCAGCGCAGGCGCATATCCCGGTTGCAGTTCCAGCGCCAGTTCACAACTGGCCACGGCCTGTTTCAACAGCCCGGCCTGCAATTCGTAAAGAGCCAGTTTGCTCCACGCCCACGCCGAAGCTTCAGCGTCGCCATTGCCAGATGCCTGGGCCGACATTCGCATCAACACGCGAGCGCCTTGCAAATCGCCTTTCAGCCAGCGAACGTGCGCCGCGCGTGAGTACGCCTGTGGACTCGGTTTCAATTCCATCATGCGTTGATACGCCGCGATGGCTTCGTCCAATTTGCCTTGCTCCATCAACACGTCGCCGAGCAAACCAAAGTCGAACGCCAATCCGCGCGAAGTCGTCAGTTCACGCGCAATCTCTTCGGCCTCGGCAAAGCGATGTAGCGCGTGCAGCGAATGCCCGCGCAACAACATCGCCGATGCTTTGGCCGATTGCGGCGAAAGTGGCGCAAATGCTGGTTGCTGCGATTTCGCATTCGCCAACTGCGCGCTTTTCAATTCCAGACAGGCCGCGCACTGTTCCGCCAGCTTGTAAAATCCCGAATCGAAACTGAGGCGCGCTTTTTCGACATAACTCCATCCGAGTTGTTCAATCGTCGGCAAAACCTGCTGGTTGTTTTGCTGCGAACGGATTTTCTTCTGCGCGGCGCGGATGTCTTCATCCACTTTCGCTGTGCCCGCATGCTCAGCCAGAGCGATTTCACAAGGCTGCAACTTGCTTGAGGCCGCGTCGGTCGTTCGGCAGGCATTTGTCGCCAAGACAGAAAGCGCCAACAATCCCATTCCAATCCATCGTCGCATGGTTTGTTTCTCCTTCACTCAAGTTCAGAGTTCATGCTTCGGCGTAAGCCCCCAGTTCGCACGCCAAAGCGTGAACTCTGAACATTGAGACCGTTGATTGGTTTGTGTTACCGCTCGACGATGCGGCGGTTGGCGAATTGTTGGAAGCGAGCGTCGTCGTTTGCGCCTTTCGCTTCGTGATTCAAACGGGCAGCGCGTCCCAATTCAGCCAGCGGCGATTCGGTTTCGGCTGCCAGACCGGTCAATCGCGCCAGTTCCAGGGTGTAACTGCCCGTGCGATTGGGCGCGAACGGCGTGGCGACAATCACATACAACCCGGTTTCGGGCAGCGTGAAGGCGATCTGCGCATCCTGTCCGCCTCCGCTGTTGTCATCGGCTGCGATGGTCGCTCCGTTGTTTTTGTTCAGAATCAAAAACGAATCGAACGCGGTTGAAGCCATCTTGATCTGCACGCGGTCGCCTCCCGCGCCGGCAAACCAATATGCGTCCAGATAATCGCCTGCAGCGGTCTGCAAATCGCCCGCGGCAATCTGGCCATTGACCGTTGCGCCGTAAGCGATGTTCTGCATGGAATTGCCGATCAGCCGCAATGTGTAACCGCCTCTGCCGCCTGGGTTGTCATCGGAACTGGTGACGAACAGCACGTATTCACGAGTTTCGGTAATGGCCGTCAACAACAATGCGTTGGTGTTGACGATGTCTCCGTCGCCAAGACCGCCCAGGTCGTCATCCGCCGCAATAGCCGTCAGCGTGCCGTTGGTTTCGCGTTTGTAAAGAATCAACGCCGGGTCGAAGGTGGTCGCTCGTAGATCGAATGCCAGTCCTGTTCCCGCCACTCCTGTGAAGCTGTAAGCGTCGAAATAGTAGGAGCGGGAATTGGAACCAACCATGACTTGATCGTCTGTGGACAACGCGCCGCCAATCGTTTGCCCAACGGCAACGGCTTGAGTGGCGATGGCGGGAGGCGCGCCGCCAACGCGGAAGGTCACGACGTTGGAGGTCTGCCCATTGGCCGTCAATCGCAAATTGACCCGGCCTGCTCCTGCAAGTTGAGGCGGGATGACGATATTGACTTGATCGAGGCCTTCAAAATCCGGGTGGCGTCCGGCAAAAGTCACCGTCGCGTTCAATCCCTGAATTGTGGCGGTGACCGATTCGGCAACGCCGTTCGCGTCATTGGGATTTGCGGCAGGCGTGTTGCGCAATCCGGTGGTGAATAACACCAGATAAGTGGGGCTTTGAGCATTGCCCGGATCAATGGCGCGTTCAGTTCCATCCGGGTTGAGCAAGGAAACGAAGTTGACGCCGTCGCCGGTCGCCAATCCCACCGCCGTGCCGCTTCCGCTGGAATCCGCAGTGAAGATTCCGGGCGCGCTGCGATTGACCGAAATCATGCCGCTGCGCGTGGTTCCATTGGCGTTGGTGACGGTGACAAGAGCTTGCCCGTCCGTGACATTGCTCGGCACGCGGAAATTGATCTGTGCGTTGCTGACGAAAAACAAACCGGCATCGGTTCCGTTGACGGAAACCCTGACTCCGCCCAGTGTTGTTGGCAATGGTTGCGAAGCGGCGACAGCAGTTTGCCCGTTTTGCGTCTGGAAAGTTCCGAACATGGCCGTAATCACATCCGGAGCCAGCGTATCGCCGACATAGCTGGCGGCGTTGACGGCGGCCAAACCGGCTTGCTGCGCCGATGGAACAAAGGTCGTCGCCACGGCTACATCGCGGACGATTTCATTGACGCCGATTGCGCCGACTGCGGTCGCTGCGCCGCTCAGCAGATTGATCGTGTAAAACTGCGATTGCGTCGCTCCGGCTGTGGTCATCGAAGCGTAGCCCACGCCGCTGCAATCCGAGATGTCGAAACCAGCGTCGTTCGTAGTGTTGACGCCCAATGCGCCAACGGTGAACAAGGTTCCGGCGTTTGGAGAAACAGGCGTTCCTCCGGCCGATCCCTGTCGCACCAGAATGTCCAGGTTGGAATCAATGCCGAACAACGTCGTCGAAGGCGTCCCCGCAACGTTGTTGGTGTAGGCAACGGCGACGACATTCGGATTGGCGCTGGCATTGGAATCGCCGGAGGCAAATGCCAGATTGGTATCGGTTCCGGCCAAAGCGCCGTTGTTGGGATTCAATCTCAAATTCTGGTCGGTGTCGCTGACCAGACGAATGCGGTCTGGAATCGGATTGAAATCCACACCGAATGCCGTTCCGCTCAAGACAGGCGTGAACGTCGGCCCCGCTGGCGTGGCCGCTCCGGTGACGGTGTTGATGGTGTAAATGCGGCTGGCGCTGCTGACGGCGAAAAGTTGACCGCTGGCCGGACGGAAATCCATGCCGACGATGTTTTCGCCTGTACCAAGGCCTGTGATGGGGGCGGCGCTGAGGATAGTTCCGGGTGTCAGGCTGTTGAAACTGACCAGAGAATTGCTGGCCGTCACGGCAAAAACGATTTCGACGCGCGTGGCAATGGCAATGGCACGAATCGGCGCGCCGCCGCCGATTTCACCCAACAATGTCGCGGCTCCTGAAGTCGTGTTAATCGCATACAACCCAGAAGTCGCCGCTCCCTGTGCGGTCAGCGAAGCGAAGGCGGCATTGGTTTGCGGCGCAATATCGAATCCGACTTGATCGGTGGTGTTGACACCGAGCGCGCCGACAGTGGTCATGACACCGCCGTTTGGAGAATTGGGCGCTCCGCCGATTGAACCTTGCAGCGCCAGTGTGTCCGTGCCGGAATCAATCACGTACAGGGTTGACGTAGTAGCGCCCGCGACACTGTTAGTGTAAGCCGCGCCGACAATGTTCGGGTTGGCATCGGCGTTGGGATCGCCTGCGGCATACCTCAGATTCGTGTCAACGCCGGCAACAGCGCCATTGTTGGGATTTAGGCGCAAATTCTGTTCGCTGTCGCTGACCAGACGAATGCGGTCAGGAATCGGATTGAAATCAAAACCGAAGGCATTTCCGTTCAGCGTTGGGGAGAAAGCGCCGCTGACCGGAGTCGCCTGAGCGGTGGTGGTGTTGATCGTGTAAAGGCGACTGGCATTGGTCAGCGCGAACAGTTGCCCGGTCGCCGGACGAAAATCAATGCCAACCACTGATTCGCCGCCTTGCAAACCGGCGATCAGACGCGTCGTCACGATACCCGGCGTTCCGCTGCTGAAACTCAACAACTGATTGTTTGCGTTGACGGCAAAAATGGTTTCGGTGCGCGTCACCACGGCAATGTCTCTCACCACTTCGGTTCCGCCGATTGCGCCGATCAACGTCGCCGCTCCAGTCGTCAGATTGATCGAATACAACCCGGAACTCGTCGCTCCCTGTGTCGTCAAAGACGCCAGCGCCACATCGCCCGGCGCTGAAATGTCGAACCCGGCCTGTTCAGTTGTGTTGACGCCCAATGCGCCGATGGTGACCAGTTGGCCGGTGTTCGGCGACGTAGGCGCGCCTCCCGCCGAACCTTGTCTAACCAGCACATCCAGATTGGAATCAATAGCAAATAACGTTGTGCTGGTCGCCGCGTTAAAGTTGCTGGTATAGGCGGCGGACACGATGTTCGGATTGGCGTTCGCATTGGGATCGCCTGTTTGGTAAGTCAGATTAGTGTCTGTGCCGGCAACAGCCCCTGTGTCAGGATGCAGTCGCAGATTCTGTTCGGCGTCGCTGACCAGGCGTATGCGGTCAACGGTGGGATTGAAATCAATGTCAAACGTCGTTCCAGACAACGCCGGATTGAATGCTCCGCTGCCAATCGCGGTCGCTGCGCCCGTTGAAATGTTGATCGTGTAAAGGCGGCTGGCGCTGCCGAGTCCATATAACTGCCCGGTGCGAGGGCGGAAATCAATGCTGACGATTGTTTCTCCCTGTGGCAAACCGCTGATGGGAAGTGTGCGAATAATCGCACTCGGTGTGATGACGTTAAAGTTGATCAGGTTATTGCCGGCAGTCACGGCATACACCGTCCCTTCGTATGGTTCCGCCATTTGAAAACTGTTTGCATTGACAGGCGGTGTGACAGGCGCAAAAGATCCGATGGTAAACAGGATCATCAAATTCAACAGGCTCGCCATACCAAGCGTCGCAACCATTCCGAGCGATATTTTTTTGCTTGTTCTCTTCTTCATAAGACAGATCTCCCCAGTCAGGAGCCAGAGCGGCTCCAGATGTTGAAGTGAGTTTTGTGGATATACGTGAGTTGAGGAAATAGCGCAGTCAGGTTGGCGTCTGGGGTTGCCAAGTCAATTGTTACTTCCTCTTTCTCCTGTTTGGTTGTGTCGTTGCAATCACCGTCATGGCTCTATTCGTAACCAAAGCATCAATCGGTTTTCCTTGTCGCAATTTTTTTTGATGGCTGTCTGGATCGGATTTTATTTGAGCGTATGAAGAGTCAGTAAAGGCAGGAGAAATCAGCTTGTGGATTCAAGAAATGGCAGGCAAAAACACTTGAGGGCAAGCCCTTTTCAGGACTTGCCCTCGTAAGTGGGATAGACGTTTGGGTCTAAACCAAGCAGCTGTTAGCAGCTCGGCGGGAAGACCGGAACGACATAGGCTTCCGCAGTGTTCAGCGTCAGGTGATGCAGGTTGTGACCACCGTTGAACGCGCCCGCGCTGGAAGCGGCGTTGGCGTTGAAGTTGATCGCGGAACCCAGGATACCGATTGCGCCGTTCTGGTTGTAGATCTTGATCCAGCCAGTGCGACCGGCAGGAACGAAGGTTTCAAAACGCGGCGTGGTGCGCGGGAAGTTGTTGGTGACACTGCTCATCAACTGGCATCCGCCGGTGACGGAGAAGCTCAGCACGTTTTCAGCATCGTCATACAACAGACCAAACAGCGATCCCAAGCTGGAAGCACCGATGCCCAAGTTGCCGCCGACGCGGTTCAAAATGATCATCGTATCGTTGCCATCAGCACGGCTGCCGATGTTGTCCAGAGCCACCACGGCAGGAGCCGCATTGTAACCATTACCAACGACACCGTTGAAGCGGACAACGGCCGTGAATGAATCAGCAGTACAGTTCGGCACAATGCCATTGTAGAGAGCCGCAAACGCGACAGCGCCCAGATTGGCAGCGTGGCCGGTCTGGAATTTGACGTATTCGTCACCGATCAACCAGTTGAAAGCAACCGGGCAACCGAGAACGCCGTCAACCGCAACCGCAACGATGTATCCTTTGACACCCGGATCAACGTCCGAAGCCAGGAAGGAAGCCGTTTGGGTCGCCGTCAAACAGATGAAGCTGTCGGCGATGGCACAACCAGCAGACACGAAATACAAGTGGACGAAAGACGCCGACGTGACGCTCGTGTTGGTGATGTTGATGCGCGTGTTTTCGGCGTTACCCGAAGTCGCACCAGAAGTGTAAATGTTGTAAAACAAAATTGAGCCGGCTTTTTGGTCACTGGCTTCCGAAGTGGGCGGATAAAGCGCCCCTGGATCAGCGGCCAGCGCAAAAGACGACATAACGACGAGCGCAAAAAGCGCCAACAAAGCGTGTGTAAGCTTGCGTGAGGTACGCATCTGTTTTGTCTCCTTTAGAATCATAGTAGTGGGTTGGAAAGCTGCATAGCAGGCGGTGAGTTCCTACCCAATAACGCAGCGTGACTAAATTTACGATTACGTGTCAGCGTCAATCCTAGAGACTCCATATTTCGCTTGAAATATTTGTTCGCTACTTATGCTGACACTGCCAATGCGAGATCAGTGAACTTTCAAATTTTGAGGGCTAAACAAGTGAGGAAAGCTCACCAACGCGGCGGAGATTACACTCAACAATCAAGACTGTCAACCTTTCACTGGAAAAAATCCTAATCTCCCAATCAATGGCAAAATGTCTCAACCGATGGCAGTGAGCTGGCGCTCAGCTTCGGCCATAAACCGGGATTGCCGCGCCATTGACGGCTTGCGCGCCGTCCGAAGCCAGAAACAGAATGACCTCGGCGATGGCCTCAGGAGCGACCCATTTGCTGAAATCGGCGTCAGGCATGGCGCCCCGATTCTGCGGAGTGTCAATCATTCCCGGCATGACACAATTGACATTGATCCCCGCATCCTTCAATTCGCCAGCCATGCTTTCCGTCAATCGTACGACAGCGGTTTTCGATACGCTATATGCTCCGTGATAAGCGTCTCCGCTCAACGCCGCCCGCGAAGCAGTATTGATTATCTTTCCATGGCCTTGCCGGATCATGTGCGGAATAACAGTCTGGCACATGATGAAAACCGAACGCGCGTTCAAGTTCAACATAAAGTCCCAATCGCCAATCGGCGTTTCGTGCAGAGGCGTTCCGGCCCTGTAACCTCCGGCGGTGTTGACCAGCACATCTATACGCCCCAGTTTGTTGATGATTTGCTGTATGGATGCCGCGACTGAATTCGGATCGGTGACATCAGTCGGAGGAGCAATCAAATGTTCGCCAACCTGCGAAAACACATCCTCCAATCTGCCAGGCGAACGATCCACCAACGCCAGTCTGGCTCCGGCGCTGGAAAACCTTTTGGCAACAGCCATCCCCAGGTTTCCGGCGCCTCCAGTGATTGCGACGACTCGATTCGTAAAATCCATTTTCTCAACCTCCTCGTAATTTCCAATTTTCAGCTTCCATTTCGCAAAGTTCGCAACAAGGTCTTCAGCTTGACGGACAGGGCTGGCAACTGGCGAAAGGAAACTACTTTATGCCGCTTGGCGGGCAATTTATTTCTGTTATAAGATCGCTGTGGCTTTTTCGCCGCTTCAAAATTTCAGACTACTCAAACCCGCAGCTTGCAAATCGAAGTCACACTGGCAATCTGAACGCTGGAATTGAACGTTAAGTTAATGAACAGGAGATGGAGTTGCAAACCGCCTCAGGAAATACCGTCAACAACATGGAGTCCCGGAACCGCGACCAGGAATTGATCTCTGTTGTGCAAAAAATTGCCCAGGGTGATCAAACCGCTCTTGCCGCTCTGTATGATTCAACCCACCGACTGGCCTACGGATTGATCCTGCGCGTGCTGGGCGACGCCAGTTCGGCAGAAGAAGTTTTATTGGATGTCTACACGCAAATCTGGCGGCAAGCGGCAAATTACGATACCAGTCGCGGCGGCCCGCTGGCCTGGTTGATGACGATTGCCCGCTCACGAGCCATTGACCGATTGCGCTCCGGCTGGCAGGAACGTCAAAGAAAAGAGCCTCTTGATCTGCTCAGCGACCGCGAAACCGAAGCGGCCACTCCTGAAGAAAACACTGTAGTTGCTGAACGGCGAAAATTCGTGCGCGCTGCGCTCAATTCCCTGTCGCCCGAACAACGCGAAGTGATCGAACTGGCCTATTACGGCGGCCTGAGTCACAGCGAAATCGCCGTCAAACTGAATCAACCGCTCGGCACGGTCAAAACCCGTACGCGATTGGGAATGATGAAATTGCGCGAGGCATTGGCCCCTGTACTGTCCGGCTCGTAAGGAGATTTGCAGGCAACCCCTTGCCTGAAACGAACAACCTTTTTTTCCAGGAGGGAACCCACGTTGTCCCCCAGAACCATGACAGAAGAAGCTCACGAACTGGCTGCGCTGTATGCGCTCGGAGCGTTGACCCAACACGAAGCCAGAACCATCGAAACCATGCTGGCCGAACGCAACAATGTGTTGGCTGACGAAATCACCTCGTTTGAATCGGTGGCCGCCGAGTTGGCTTTCGCCGCGGACGAAAGCGTGCCTTCGCCCGCAGTGAGAAAAACACTGTTGGCCAGAATTTCTGACACTGAACCTGTGCGTGGCGAAGAATTTCATTTGCCGTTTGCCGCTCACGATTTTTCTCAGATGTTCAGCTTGCGCGCGAACGAAGGCGATTGGTTGGAACTTGGCCCTGGTCTGACTGCCAAAACGCTGTTTGTTGACCAAGCTCGCGGCACAGTCACTTCGCTGGTGAAAATGGCTCCCGGCGGAGCCTTGCCGCCGCATCGGCACAAAGGCGAGGAGCAGTTTTATGTGCTTGAAGGCGATTGTTACGTTCACGACACACGGCTCGGCCCCGGAGATTTTCATCGCGCAGCGCCCGGAAGCGTTCACAAATCCACATACACCATTGGCGGAACGACCCTCCTGCTAATCGCTCCCGCGGATTACGAAATCCTGCAACCGGCAATGGCCTGATTGAAAATCGCCTGCCCTTTCGACAAAAGAGCGCCACGATGGCGCTCTTTCAATTTCAAGGCGACTTTTGCTTTTTGCCTTTTGAGATTTGCCTTTTTATTTACGCCTTATGCTCATCACCAGCCCTGCCAACGAACGCCTGAAACATGCTCGCCGAGTCCGCGATGGCCGCGAAGACGATTTGATCTTTGTCGAAGGCGAACGATTGATCGAAGAGTGCCTGCAATCCAACTTGCCGCTTGTCGCCTGTTTTCATTCGCCCGAAGTTTCACCCAGAGCGCAAACAATTCTGGCCGAACTTGCCGAACGCGATTGCCCTTTGCTGCCCACCGCTGATGCTGTGCTGGCGACGATCAGCGATACCGTACATTCGCAAGGATTGATAGTGCTGGCCAAACGCCCTGTCGCCACATTGGAACAAGTCATTTCTTCCGGTGAATTGATCGTCTGCCTGGACGCCATTCAGGACCCGGGCAACTTCGGAACGATCTTGCGAACCGCCGAAGCTGCCGGAGCCAGCGGCATCGTGTCATTGAAAGGCTCGGTTGATGCTTTCGCTCCCAAAACTCTGCGAAGCGCCATGGGATCGGCCTTTCGATTGCCGATTGCCACAGATGTCACACCGGAAGACCTGCTGGCAGCTTCCAGTGCAAAAGGACTCACTCTCGTAGCAACGGCGGCTGAAGGCGAAACGGAGTACAGTCAATTCGACTGGCGACGACCGGCGATAGTCGTTCTTGGCAACGAAGCCAATGGCGTCAGACCGGATTTGCTGACTCGCTGCGACAAGCGAATCCGCATCCCGCTGCATCCCACAGTCGAATCACTGAATGTTGCAGCGGCAGCGGCAGTCGTTCTGTTTGAATCATCACGCCAAAAAAATTGATTTGAGCAGCAGCTTCTTTCCGTTGGCACACAGTGGAACGAAGCCGTCAGGAGCAGACGACTTTGCTGTCTTGACAAAACTATTCGCCGGATTATGATGCCCGCGTTGTTATGCTTTATTCGATTCATCCATTCTGCCGCTGTCTTCTTACCTGTTCTTGTTGTTGCCGGTAATCAATCCGGCGTCTTCACTTTCTTTACAACCCACAAACCTGCAAAGGAGAAGATCATGTCCATCCGAATAGGAGATACCGCGCCCGATTTCACGGCGCAAACCACTGAAGGAACCATCAACTTTCACGAATGGCTCGGCGACAGTTGGGGCGTTCTGTTTTCACATCCCAAAGATTTCACGCCGGTCTGCACCACCGAACTCGGTTACATGGCGGGCCTCAAACCGGAGTTCGAAAAGCGCAACGTGAAGGTCATTGGCTTGAGTGTTGACCCGGTGGAAAATCACAAGCGCTGGTCACAGGACATAGGAGAAGCCACCGGCCACGCGCCCAATTACCCGATGATTGGCGATACGGACCTGGCGGTTTCCAAGCTCTACGGCATGCTGCCCGCCGAAGCCGCCGGGACATCCGAAGGGCGAACGGCGGCAGACAACATGACCGTGCGGAACGTGTTTGTTGTCGGGCCGGACAAAAAGATCAAACTGGTGATCATTTATCCGATGAGCACTGGGCGGAACTTTGACGAAGTGTTGCGAGTGATTGATTCAATTCAACTGACCGCGAAATACAGCGTGGCCACGCCGGTCAATTGGAAAAACGGCGACGATTGCATCATCGTCCCGGCGGTCAGCGACGAAGCGGCGAAGGAAAAATTCCCTGGCGGTTGGAAAACGATCAAGCCTTATTTGCGCGTCGTGCCGCAACCCGGCAAATAAGCTGGACACATTTCCATTTGCCATTTTGGATTTGTCATTTGCCATTGCTTGCGAATCTTCGACGGCAATCACAAATGACAACCGGTAAATGGCAAATGGGAAATCAAAGCGAAGTTACCCAATGACTGCTTTCGTGAAGAATTGTTGTTATGCCTACCCAAAGCGCCACTGCTGTTGTCGGTGTCGGCGCGTCCTCTTTGCCTGAACTCATCGGGAACACCCCTCTTCTCAGGCTGACCAATCTCAATCCAAATCCCAAGGTTGAAATTTACGCTAAAGCAGAGTGGGCCAATCCCGGCGGTTCGGTCAAAGATCGTCCGGCGCTGAACATGATTCGGCAAGCCGAACGCGCAGGCTCGCTGACCAAAGACAAAACCATCATTGACGCGACCAGCGGCAATACGGGCATTGCTTACGCCATGCTCGGCGCGGCGCTCGGTTACAAGGTCGAATTGTGTTTGCCGCAAAACGCCAGCGCTGAACGCAAACGCATTTTGCAGGCCTTTGGCGCGCACGTGGTGTTGACCGATCCGATGGCGGGAACCGATGGCGCGATTCTGGAAGTCCGCCGCCGCGTGGCGGAAAATCCAGACAAATACGTTTATCTGGATCAATACAACAACGCCGCCAACTGGCAAGCCCATTACGAAACCACCGCGCCGGAAATTTACAATCAAACCGGCGGACGCATCACGCATTTCGTCGCCGGTTTGGGAACCAGCGGAACTTTCGTCGGCGTCAGTCGCCGCTTGCGCGAATTGAAACCTTCGGTGCGATTGATCTCCATGCAGCCCGATTCACCGTATCACGGTTTGGAAGGCATGAAGCACATGCCGACGGCCATTGTGCCCGGCATATACGATGCCACGCTGGCCGACGAAGAATTGGAAATCCAAACCGAAGACGCGCACGCGATGGTTCGCCAACTGGCCAAACGAGAAGGCTGGTTCGTAGGCGTTTCGGCGGCGGCCAATATCGTCGCGGCATTGAAAGTCGCCTCACAGATCGAAAGTGGCGTCATCGTCACGATCTTGTGCGACGGCGGAAGCCGATACTTGAGCGATAAATTCTGGACGGAAGAATGATGGAGGCAACATGCTTAGCTTCATCGAATTTCTGGTTGATTTGATTGATCTGATTGAATTGATCTGGAAAGTTTTTAGAAGCGGCGTCAACTTTTTCTACAAACTTTATGAGCGTTCGACTAAGTTCATCTCACATCGAAGTAATTAAACAACACGGCGAGCGCACCTTCCCGGAAGAGTGCGGCGGCTTGCTGCTGGGCGTGATTGAAAACGACACGCGCGTCATCCGCGAAGTCCTGCCGCTGGAAAACATTCGCAAGGATTCGCGGCACAATCGCGTGGAAATCAGTCCGCTGGATTACGCCAAAGCCGAGCGCGAAGCGGCGAAAAAAGACTTGGGCGTTTGGGGGTATTACCATTCGCACCCGAATCATCCGGCTGTGCCTTCGGGATTTGATCTGGATCACGCGCCGTTTATCGAATGGTCGTACCTGATCGTTTCCGTCCGCGATGGCAAAGCCGAAGAAATCCGCGCCTGGACTGTGCGCGAAGACCGTTCGCAGTTCGACGAAGAAGAGATTATTTTGTAAACGCGCTCGGAGTTCCGCCTTCAGTCGGCTGCGCTGCTTCAGCCGCCTGAAGGCGGAACTCCGAACGAACTCAAGAGGAGAATATTTAAATGCCAAAGATCGTAATTCCGACCGCGTTGCGCCAATACGCTGGCAACACGGCGGCTGTGGAAGTACAGGGAGCCACCGCTGGCGAAGTGCTGGCGAGTTTGACTTCGCAATATCCTGACCTGAAAAAGCATTTGTATGACGCCAACGGCAAGCTGCGAAGCTTCGTCAATGTGTTCGTCAACGACGACGACATTCGAAGCCTGCAAAATGAAAACACGCCGGTTAGCGAAACCGACGACGTCAGCATCATCCCTGCAATTGCTGGCGGAGTCGGCGCAGAAGCGCGAGCAGCCAGTTCCCTTCCCGACTTGAACAAAGACGAAATTGCCAGGTATAGCCGCCATTTGATCATGCCCGAAGTCGGCATGGATGGTCAGCGTAAATTGAAAGCCGCCAGCATTCTGTTGATCGGAACCGGCGGGCTGGGTTCGCCGCTGGGATTGTATTTGGCAGCGGCAGGCATTGGCCGTTTGGGATTGGTGGATTTTGACGTGGTGGATTTCAGCAATCTGCAACGCCAGATCATTCACGGAACCAAAGACGTGGGCCGTCCGAAAATTCAATCCGCCAAAGATCGTCTTTCCGACATCAACCCGCACATTCAAATTGATACCTACGAAACGGCGCTGCGAGCGGACAACGCGCTGGACATCATCAAACCTTACGACATAGTCATTGACGGCACGGATAACTTCCAAACTCGTTACCTGGCCAACGACGCCAGCGTGCTGCTGGGCAAGCCGAACGTCTACGGCTCGATCTTTCGTTTTGACGGACAGGCTTCGGTTTTTTATCCGGGAGGCGGCGGGCCTTGCTATCGCTGCTTGTATCCCGAACCGCCTCCGCCGGGATTGGTTCCGTCGTGCGCTGAAGGCGGCGTGCTGGGAATTCTGCCCGGCATCATCGGAGTCATTCAGGCGACCGAAGCCATCAAACTCATCATCGGCGAAGGCGAACCGTTGATTGGACGCTTGCTGCTGTTCGATGCTTTGAAAATGAAGTTCCGCGAATTGAAGCTGCGCCGCAATCCCGAATGCCCGCTGTGCGGAGAAAACCCGACGATCAAAGAGTTGATTGATTACGACGCTTTTTGCGGCATCACTCCGCCGGAACCGGCTCCCAAAGTCGAAGTCGTTTCGGATTGGGAAGTGACTCCGGCGCAACTGAAAGCCGAACTCGATGGCGGTCGCAAACTGACGATCATTGACGTGCGCGAACCTCACGAATGGCAAATCGGCAATCTGGAAAATTACGGATCGAAGCTGATTCCGCTCGGCGAATTCCCTTCGCGCGTAGGCGAGTTGAATCCCGACGACGAAATCGTGGTTCACTGCAAAATGGGCGGGCGCAGCGCGAAGGCTTACGGCGTGTTGAAAGAGGCTGGCTTCACAAAGATTCGCAATTTGAAAGGCGGCATCCTGGCCTGGTCAGATCAGGTTGACCCGAATCTGCCGAAATATTGATAACGCAATTTCCAATCATCAACATTAGCGCACTGACCGGCAAAAATAATGATCGCCGGTCAGACGCTGAATGAATCCGCAAAGCCTGTTGTGATCGCAGATTTTTTACGTCCATCGGGCACGGCGTTGACAGGGCATTCAACAACGCAGGTAATCATATTTACCTATTGCTCTTCATCGCAAAAGTCGTTACGACACAAAATTACCCCAGCAATACACATTGGATAATTATCTGGGTAGAAATCACCACAAGCAGGACTGCCACTTTGTGTAGTAATGCATACACCAGGAGTACATTCAGCACCTACCTTACCCCACTCTACCTCACAAAAAGTAAGGAGCAGAATAAGAAATAGCATAATTTTCACTTTTGCTGTCGTCATAAATAAACCACGTTACCTTAAATGTGTGGCTCTTTTTTGTAACTCATTGATTTCAAAGGGCGACTTTTTCGAACCCAACAGGATTTCTCCAAAATCTTCGTTGAAAACTAAGGGCTTAGAAAGAATCAGGCATGATATCCATGTTATCTTTCTTGTTACAATCTAAAGCCAAGGCCAGTGAACAGCTTTGTTGCACGAGTATGAAGTCACAAACTTTTTCTTGTTTACGCCGAAGAATCTTCGGTGCAGGTAACTGAACACTTCCAGGTAAAAAAAGCTTCTACCTAAAAATGTATATTCGTGCAACAAAGCCTCAGTGAACACCTAATTCATCAAGCAAAGGAATTAATGGATTCAAGAAAGCGATCATTCCTTTACTATTGTCCTTCATCATCACAGAAATCATTTCGGCAGAGAATTACTCCGGCGAGACAATCTGGCCAATTAAGCGGGTAAAAATCACCGCAAGCTGCGCTACCACTTGCTGTTGTAGTGCAGACCCCCGGCGTGCATGCTTGGACTTTATTTTGACCTACATCTAAGAAAGTCAGAGCTACCATAATAAAGAGTAGTAAAATTTTTATTTTTGTCTTCATTGAAAATAACCTCCTCAGTTATTTGCCACAGGTTTAATAATGTAGACGGGCATTATTCTTGCAGATAAACAACAAGAAAATACCGCCCCACAAACACAACAACCAATTCTTTAGTTACTAATAGAGCGCCAAAGTATTGAGAGTATTATTGTCGAATTATTCCGTAGAAAAGTTGTTGGAAGTTGGAAACCCTACTTTTTTCCAATCTTTTATCCCGCCCTTCAAAACAACAGCATTGCTAAAAGTATCGTTTAGGATATCAAGGCCAGTATAGCTCCGTGAGTCGCTATCGCAACGACAATATAAAACAATTACATTCTGTAGCGACAGTTCATCCATCATCCTAGTTTCTAATTCGTCTACCGGAATGTTGATAGCGCCTGGTATGTGCTCTTGACTGTAAAGGTCACGATCGTCCAAGTCTACGATGGTATATTGATTGCCATTATCAATACTTGCCTTTAACGCTCGCACATCAATCTGATGAGTTTTATCATTATATTTAGCAATATAATTGTCAGGTATAACGATATTTTCCTTTTTTAAGTAATATTTCTTACCAAGCACTGTCGCCAGAAAAATAACCATCGCAATCAATGCAACGTTTAGTATCATTTCAAATGTACTTTTGAATGTTATGAAGCTAAAATATTTACCCTTCATTATTATCTCCTTGACTCTTTAGATAGCCTAAAACTGTTGTTATTTAGCATTTAAAAATTGTGGACTCAGTACATAAGCAACGCTTTGCTTAATTTTAAAGTAAAAAGTCAACTTACTCTGTACTCGAACAGGCTTTCCATTAACACTATCCGCTTTAAATTCCCATTTCTTAATAGCGGATAAGACATTTTTTTCTATATATTTGTCTGGGGCTTCAAGTACCTTTGTTTGGGATAATTTTCCAGATTCATCAATCTCAATTTCAATTACAGCAACACCACTCGCACCATTCTTCTTTGACTGCTCAGGATACGTTGGCATAATTATTTTAACAGCTAATTTTCGAAAATTTGCCTCATGCATTTTCACTCTAGCTTGAGCATGTACACTGAAAACTAAATACCGGTTGCTAACTTCACAAATTACTACTAACAACATTATAAAATGTATCACAGCCTTAGATTGAAAAGTGCCCATACGATTAACCTCCATCGAATTATATTACTTTCTTCCTTTGGCTTAACTGTCATATCTTTACCAAGTAAAACAGAGCCACATACTGCCATTGCCGCTGTCGAGCGAATGCTCGGATTATTAATCTGAAGAGCAATACTTATTCCGTCTTCAAAGCTTGCAAGGCCAAGGTTACGGAAAACGTCGTTAACATTACATGGAACTTGGTAATCTATAAATTGATTAAATAGCTTTCCTGTAATTTGACGCTTAACTACTGTATCATATAGGTTGCTGTCTAAATCTTCTATGTTGTTATTATTGATAGCACTCACTGCCTCATGTCCAATTTGCATCATTCGTGGCTTGTCTCTTTGTTTAGCTAGCAAACCTAAAAGCCCCAATAACGATTTTATTCTAACTCCAGTGTTTTCTGCACCAATCACTTCGAAGATAGCTTCATCTAAAACATTGAACACGCTTTTATCTTTGATCTTTCCTGTGCTCTCTGCTGCTATTTCAAAGAATACATAAGCGCGAATATCCGAGGCCACAATTTTTCTTGCTAAGCTAATAGCTCCATACCAGTCCATTTTTTTTAATCTTCTATGTGATTCATGAAAATATAAAAAATCCAGAGTGTCACGTCGTGTCAGTTGATTGTTAAGTTTAGAAGCTAAGCTCTCCAATCTATAGAAATCCTCGGACTCTCCTAATGTAAAAATTGCCCTTGTCAATAATGCGTCCTTTTTGTTTGCATCATCCTCTTGACTGGCTTTGTTGGCAAGTGAGTCAAAGGGACTTTCATTGCTGGGAGTAAGCTTCGGCAACATCCTTTCGGCTTGAATACGATGATCAGGAGCTAGCAGTTGGCTGACAGCGGTTTTGTAATTATTTATTTCTGTAGTATTGGTGGGAAGAAATTTTGCAGCAATTTTCTCTAAATTACTTAGAGCGATATATAGTCTTGCGGCTTCTGGCAGTTGTTCGTTTGGTTTGAAGCTTGTAGTATCATTTGATACTATCTGAATATAAAAAGCAGTATACTGTAGAAGCGCTCTTACGAAATGCTTTTGCAGTTCGGCGTTAATAGCGAATGATGGCGGCAGCTCATAAAACATTCTTACTTTCCCTGGTGCAATTATATTATTCAGTCCGAATGGGTAAGGTGATAGATAAATGATACCATCACTAACCTGGCTATTTGAATTAACTATGAGTGCCTCTTGATAAAGACCGTCCGCTAAAGGTTGGTCAATTTTGGCAAGTTGGAATAAAAATAACGATGTTAGATAAGAAGCAGGGTAATTAAGGCTTTTTTTAAACATTGCTACTGCATAAAGTTTATTGTCAGGTAATGACTCGACAGCCAAATGTAGTAATTTTTCTGATAAATTCTCAACCAAAGCGATTGACTCACCAGGGCTACTTTGCTTATTATTAGCAATCGCGGACTTACTCGATACTTCATTTTCCCCTGTCGTATTTTTTTCTGTGATACTTATAGCTAAAACTTCAGCCCACTTAGCATCATGCTTAGCAATAGCTTTAACTACAATAAATCTTTGGTCAGGAACTTTAAAAGATTGACCACTATGTTTCTTCCTGATTTCCCCTGCACTGTTTTTTTTAAAGTGAGCCTCTGCTGCGTCAAGCGCCTCAACAAGGATAGCTCTTGCTTCTTGTTCCCTATACTGCCATAGCAAATCCGCTGCTTGCAATAAACCTCTAACACGCATATCTATCGTAGGTATGGCTCTGATGGCAGCTAACTGTTGCTGAATTATATCTAGTGATCTTTGATGCAGGAGACCCAACTGCCGACTCTCCTCGCCAGCTTGGCTTTTCACGTTTACTCTATCATGGCTTTGCGCGTATGCAATTTGATAAAGAAAAACTATAATTGATAGTAAATAAGCTATTTTACGCATTTACTCACCTGAAAAATAAAGGTAATTACTCGCGGGTTTAAGGTTATAACTGAAGAACCATTAAATCTCTACGCAACTTGAAACAATCTGCCGTCTGATTCTGTATGATCACAGCGCGATGAAAACTGTTGCGAACGAACAAGTGGAACAACTATCGCGTGAAGAACTGCTTACTATCCTCACCGGGTAACAGGAAATCATCTCTTCATCCACAAAGAGAATGTCGGCGATCTGCTGGTAGCTATGACCGTTGGTCGCCAACAGCAACGCATGGTACCGCTGCCGCTCGTAACCATTGAGTTTCTTATTTTTGCAACGTCGCTTAGTTTCCAGGAAATCCGGTGTGCTCAACATTCAGTGCCGGATCCAGATATTGCTGTACCGGTCATATAGGTGTGTAGGACTGATGTTAGGACTGATGTTAGGACTGATGTTAGGACTGATGTTAGGACTGATGTTAGGACTGATGTTAGGACCTCAGTCAAATTCAGCCGCTTGACATCATTTCCAAACACAATTTACGCTCGCCTAACGCCAACTTGCGATTAAGCTGGCTCAGTAACTAACAGTGTTTGTGACCGCTGACGATTTGAACTACTGTGATAAGGCAAGAGAAAAATACGCCTGCTATTTTTGGGTGTCAAGCATTTTCTCAATTTTCAGCAAAAAATCTTTCAACATCTACAATCTCCTACAAACCAGCGCCTCATGTCTACCAAGTTACTTACAAGATACTCAGCTATAAGCTCCGTCAATTCCCGGCTTTTCTATCTCTGCAAGCATCGGCGTCATTCTTTCTGGATCGAATGACCGGAGGGTTGTACCGCTCCACGCCACACAGAGTCCGCAACACATCGTCAACCAATCGCCTGTCGTTTCCCTTCTTCTTCGACCCCAATTTCAACGCTGAAGTAAAAGCGATTCAGCCAAACCTTCCTACTCAAGACGACCGCGAATATCGCTGGGATCACGCCAGTGTGCATGACTTCAGCGGAACGTATGGCGATTACCTGCTCAGCAAAGTTTCAAAAGTCTTTCCGCAATTGCAACGATGCTTCAGCGACGACTGACTGGCAGCCCCTTGAAACCTCCGTGAACGGTGATCGGCGCCGGCGGCCAGCCGATGACTTTCCCTGTTTCGTCATTTTCGCAAGTGGCGACTTTGATCAGGAAACTGCCGTCAAGCAGATCGGCATCTGCCCGCGTCGTTGTGCGGAGATAACCGGTAGGCAGAGCTTCGGGACGGCAGCGCAATCTACGCTGCGTTTCCCCGATTTCCCGCGTGTAAACAAGATAGGAAGCTGGCAAAACGTTCCCCTCGGCGTCTGTTTCGATTAAAAGAACCCAGCCGTCAGCACTAAGCTCAAGACGATTGGGGCTGACGTTTCCGATCTTGGCACCGGGAGACGTGTGGTCAAACTTCCGCTCGCGGTTTGTTTCCAGCTTCTCTTCCAGTTTGGTTGGAAGAATTCCGTAGAAGGGGCGGGCAATGCGCGGTTTCACAAGATTTACGACAAACGCCGGGCCGCTAGTGTTGGGAAAGCTTGGAACAACAGGCGCATCCGGTCGCAACGCGAACACGATGACACCAACGAGTAACACCAGCGCAATGATGAGCAGTCTTTTTTTCATGTCAGCTTTAGACCCAAAGCGAGCCACGAAAACCCCGCGCGGCATAATAGGACTCCGCGCCATTGTGATAGACGAAAACCGTGTCGTAGCGCCGATCACAAAACAGCGCGCCGCCTAGTTTTCTGATCTTTGCAGGTGTTATCACCCAGCTCGATGTTTTCAAATCGAAGCTTCCGAGTTGCTGCAACTCTCGATACTGTTCTTCCGTCAGCAGTTCTATGCCCATGGCGGCGGCCATCTCAACCGCATTATTTTCCGGTTTATGTTCTTTCCGTGATTCCAGCGCTTCACGGTCGTAGCAAATACTTCTTCGTCCTTTCGGGCTTTCGGCGGAACAGTCATAGAAAACGTATTCGCCCGTCTGTTTATTAACTCCGACAACATCCGGTTCGCCGCCAGTGCGTTCCATTTCACTGAGCGACCACAACTTTTCCGGATTTGCCGCCAATCGTGCTTGCACGTTCTCCCAAGCAAGCCTCGGATGGCGATTCATGTGTTTCTCAAACCGGGCTTTCAATACTCCGAACAGTTCTTCCTGTTGTTTTGCATTGATGATTTTTGCTTTTGGCATTTTTGTCGTTGCCTCTCTGCCTCTGTTTCATTGGTTATTGTTCTTCTTACGGTTTGCTCAAATGAAAGACGATCTTAGGGCAAGCCGAACCTCCTCACCAAAGAGCGGTCTTGAAATTGAAAAAAAGAAGCACGAAAGCTGGAACCTCAATTATTCGAGGCATCGCGTAACCTCCACGGGTGATTTTTCAGTCACAACGATTGAGTTAAGGCTTACCTGCGTTGTTCGCGTTGCTTCATCAATTCCATCCCCCGCTCTTTGATCTTATTTGCTTCCAGATCAACTTTCTTTCGTTCGGCAAGGTTTGGCGTGGTTTTCTGTCTCTCTCGATACATCAAACTTTTGTAAAACATTGCGTCCGGGTAATAGGGATCAGCGGCCAGCGCTTTTTCCAGATACCCCAACCCATCAGCCAGACATTTGTCGAATTGCTGTTTGTCAGCCGGATCGGCGATAGCACGAAAATGAAAAGGATCACTGTCCTTTAATTTCGGTTTGGCATATTTTTCGGTCAGAGTGTAAGCGCACTGCCAGTGGTTGACGGCCAAAGCGAAATAACTTTCCGCCTTGGCAAAATTGATCGCACAATGGCTTTCAGCGCGTTTCAGCAACCACTGCGTTCGTTGTTGCTCATCGTCGAATTCACCAGCCGCTGCTGCCAGATACGCCATCGCGGTGTCTTTGATCAGGCAATCGTCAGCCAATTCCTGAGCTTTCAAAAATGCCGGTTGCGCAATTTTCAGGTCCTTTTGAAACGCGGCTTTTTTTGCTTTCCATTGCTTGTCTTCTTCGGCGATGCGGTTCTGTTCTTCTTGCGTTAGGCGAATTTCTTTGACCTGCGCCGATGATGGAAGCGCAGGAGGAGGCGGTGGCGGCGGAGCAATCGAAATTGCCGGAATTCCAAACTCATCCCGATGCGAATCGCAAATTGCCAACGCATAAAAAAACCAGGCCGAGCCATTGTTCGGCATTGCTTCGGTCAAAGCTTTATGAAATTCAACAGGCGTTGGTCCAGATAAATTGCTTGGCCTTTCTTGCAGCAACTGAAACTCAAGCTTTTTCCCTACCTGCATAATCCTACCCGGCAAAATAAATGGCTCGCCGTTGACCGGTTTCAGCGTCACAGCGCAGAGGTAAAGCTCCGTGTTGCCTTCGGTATAGCGACTCATCTGCTTCACCTGCCAAACCAGGGATTGGTCGGCGGTGACAACTTGCTGATGTACTTTTTTGATGTCGGGCGTGAACACATCCAGACTCATGTGAGAAATCGCCGGAAGAAAATCTTTTCTGAGCGTAAAACTTATTTGTACGCCTTCTGATTTGAACTGCACAAATTCGGGGAATTGTTGAGCTGATGCCACAGGAAAAATCAGGCAAAGGACAACCGCTGTCAGCAACCAACGAAACGAATTTCCAGGCAACATGAAACCTCCTTGAGTTTTTGGCCCACTGAAATCAATCAAATGCTTTTCAACAAGTAAGACGCGACAATCTGAAAAGGCCTGCTCAGAAATAGCTTTCTGAGAAACAACAGGAAATATGACAGAAAAGTTAGTCAGCTTTGGAAAGATTGTTTTTGGAAATGGAGAGTTGTTGTTTTTCCCACACTTTGGCGTAGCGCAGGAACACCCCATAAGCCGTAAAGCCCGCAATAATCAGCCCTTGAACACCATCAAGAAATCCGCGTTTGACCAGATAGCTGCGAATGAATGCGGCAAGCGGCAGGATGAACAGGTCAATGCTGCGCGCTCGTTTTCCTTTGTTGACCAGATGTTCGGCGGAAAGCGTGGCGTAAGTCAGCACGCGGCGATGATAATCGCTGAGGTCATCCGCCGTGTGGTGCAGCAACAATCCGGAAAGTTTTTCGGTTCGCCCATGCACGTGAGCGACTTCGTGCGGAGCAACGCCGTCCCAATAACTCGCAGCTTTGCGATAGAGCCGCATCTGGTAATCGGGAAACCAGCCGGAATGCAAAATCCATCGGCCAAGAAAGTTGGTCTTGCGGGAAATCCAAAACCCGTCGGGCAAGCTGGCCGGATCGCGTTGTTTCAAATCTTCAATCGCCGCGCGCAATTCCGGCGTCACGCGTTCGTCGGCATCCATCCACAAAATCCAATCGCCGGTGGTCATGGAATCAGAGTATTCGTGTTTGTCCTTGTAGCCGCGAAATTCCCGAAAGAAGATTTTGTCTGTGTATTGTTTGGCCAGTTCTACCGTGCGATCAGTCGAATACGAATCGCAAATAACGATTTCATCCAACCACGCCAGGTTTTCGCACAGTGCGGGGATGTTCGCTTCTTCGTTATAGACGTTGATCTTGACGGAAATTTTCAAGGCAAGTTTGAGTTGATTCAGGCTTTGGAGCTTGGCGGAACTCGCATCACAAGCGACGACACTTTGCACGAAAATCCGGGAAGCATTGGCGAAGTCAGTTCGTCTTCGCCAAGCAGCGTTGCGACCTGAACCAGGCGCGCACGACTGCGACGAAACACTTCGACTTTTTCCGCTCTCCAATCCACGATCCAGTATTCGCGCACGCCGCGCAACGAATACAACTTGAGTTTGGTATCGCGGTCGCGCAATTCGTTTTGCCAGCCGGGTGAAATGACCTCCACAGCCAGATCAGGAGCATCATGCAATTTTCCATCATCACCCAGAACCTGTGGCAAACGCTCATTGCTGATCCAGACAACATCCGGCGCAACGGCATCATAAATGCTGAAGATGATTCCGGGCGCGCAATTTGCTACGCCTAGCTTTGTCTGATCGTTCCAGTTTTCCAAAGCCTTGAACAAATTTGAACACGCATATTGATGATGCCAACTTGGTTGATGCGACACGTAAAACTCACCTCCGATCAGCTCATATAGTTTGCCGTCATCCGGCATCCGCTCCAGATCATCAATGGTGAAAAGCAGGTCTGAAATTGTTTTTTTAACAGCACTCACTGTCATTCCGCCTTTGTTTACAATGTCATTAACCGCCTGGATTCTACACTGCATCAAACAATGTTTGACAGGTCATTCTTTCCCATTTCCTTTCAATACACCTTGCAGCGCCCGGCCAGTGTATGATTTTTTGTTTTTCGCCACTTGCTCCGGTGTTCCTTCAGCAACGATCTTGCCGCCGCCGTCGCCGCCTTCCGGCCCCAGGTCAATGATCCAGTCGGCAGATTTAATCACGTCCAGGTTGTGTTCGATGATGATGACCGTATTGCCAAGATCAACAAGCCGTTGCAACACGTCCAGCAGTTTCCGCACGTCTTCAAAGTGCAAGCCCGTCGTCGGTTCGTCCAGAATGTAAACCGTGCGGCCAGTCGCGCGTTTGGACAATTCTTTGGCCAGTTTGATGCGCTGCGCTTCTCCGCCCGAAAGCGTTGTGGACGATTGCCCCAGACTGACGTAACCCAACCCGACTTCGTTCAGCGTCTGCAATTTCTGTTTGATCTGCGGATGATTTTCCAGCAACGACAGCGCGTCTTCGACCGTGGTGTCCAACAATTCGGAAATGCTTTTGCCTTGATACCGCACATCCAGCGTTTCGCGGTTGTAGCGTTTGCCGCGGCAGACTTCGCACGTCACGTAAACGTCCGGCAAAAAGTTCATCTCGATGCGTTTCAATCCATCGCCCTGACAGGTTTCGCAGCGACCGCCTTTGACGTTGAAACTGAACCGACCGGGTTTGTAACCGCGTTCGCGCGATTCGGGCAGCATCGAATACAAATCACGAATCGGCGTGAACAGCCCGGTGTAAGTCGCCGGGTTAGAGCGTGGCGTGCGGCCAATCGGTGATTGGTCAATTTCGATGATCTTGTCTATGTGCTCCAAGCCTTCGATGGCAGCGTGCGCGCCGGGTTCGGCCAGACTGCGATAAATCTTCCGCGATAAAGCGCGATACAAAATATCTTCGACCAGCGTGGATTTGCCGGAGCCGGAAACGCCCGTCACCACCGTCAACACTCCGAGTGGAAAACTGACGTTCACGTTTTTCAGATTATGTTCGGTGGCTCCGCGAACGGTGATTTGTTTGCCATTCGGCTTGCGACGCTGTTTGGGAATGGCGATCTGCAATTCGCCGGAAATGTATTGGCCAGTCACCGAAGTTTTGGTCTTGGCGATGTCCTCTGGTTTGCCGATGGCAACGACTTCGCCGCCGTGAGTTCCTGCGCCGGGGCCAAGATCAACGACGTAATCGGCCCGGCGAATGGTGTCTTCGTCGTGTTCGACGACCAAAACCGTGTTTCCCAAATCGCGCAGCATCGCCAGCGTGTCCAGCAGTTTTTGATTATCGCGCGGATGCAAGCCAATCGAAGGTTCGTCCAGCACGTACAACACTCCGCGCAGTTGAGAACCGATTTGCGTCGCCAATCTAATGCGCTGACTTTCTCCGCCGGACAAACTGGACGACGGACGATCCAGCGCCAGATAACCCAATCCCACTGAGCTTAAAAACTTCAACCGATCGCGGATTTCTTTCAGGATGCGCCCGGCTATGATCTCTTCGCGCGCATTGAGTTTGATGCTGTTGAAAGCCTCAATCGCCGTTTCAATCGGCAAGCGCGAATAATCGGCAATGGATTTTTCATTCAATTTGACCGCCAGCGATTCGGGCTGCAAACGCGCACCGTTGCAGCTTCGGCAAGCGATGGCCGAAATCAAATTGCCGATGGCGGTGTAACGCGTTTCCGACGATTCATCGTCCTGCTGCAAACGCTTCATCGTGTCCAGCAGCATGTCCGTTGCGCCTTTCCAATTGGCTTTGTAACGGTATTCGCCGTAACGAAACTCGATTTTTTCCTTGCTGCCCAAACCGAAGAAAAACGCATCGCGCGCTTTTTTCGGCAGCTTGCCGAATGGGGTGTCTTCTTTCTGATCGAAGTGGCGCGCGACAGCCAGCAGAGCTTCGCGCAAATAATGGTTGGTGGTTTTGTCTTCATCGCCGACGAATTGCAGTTGGTTGATGGGAATCGAATCGTCCAGCACCAGCTTGGCCGGATCAATTTCGTAAGTCGTGCCCAGTCCGTTGCACGCTTTGCACGCGCCGTAAGCCGAGTTGAACGAAAACGAACGCGGCTCCAATTGCGGAATCGAAATGCCACAAAACACGCAAGCCATCTTTTCGGAATACATCCGCTCTTCGCCGTCCACTACGGAAACCAGCACAATGCCTTCGGTCAGTTTCGACGCCGTCCGCACGGATTCTTCCAGCCGCTGGGCGATGCCTTCCTTGATGAGCAACCGATCCACGACGACTTCAATGGTGTGATTGCGACGTTTGTCCAGTTTGATGTCTTCATCCAGTGTCACCATCTCGCCGTCAATTCGCGCGCGCGTGAAACCGCTTTTTTGCAATCGTTCCAGTTCTTTTTTGAACTCGCCTTTGCGACCGCGAACAATCGGAGCCAGGATCATTACTCGCTGACCTTCGGGCAATTCCTTGACGCTCTGAATGATTTGATCGGTGGATTGGCGAGAAACCGGTCGTCCGCATTGGTGGCAGTGCGGCTGGCCTACGGAAGAAAACAGCAATCGCAGGTAATCGTAAACTTCGGTGACCGTGCCGACGGTCGAACGCGGGCTGCGGCTGGTGGTTTTCTGTTCGATGGAAATGGCCGGAGACAGCCCTTCGACGGCGTCCACATCCGGCTTTTCCAACTGCTCCAAAAACTGACGTGCATACGCCGACAACGATTCGACGTATCGCCGCTGGCCTTCGGCATAAATCGTGTCGAAGGCCAACGAAGATTTCCCTGACCCACTCAAACCGGTAATCACCGTCAACTGGTTGCGGGGAATTTCCAAGCTAATGTTTTTCAGATTGTGCTGGCGCGCGCCGCGCACAGTGATGCGATCAATTGCCATAAATCACAGCAGTCCGTCACAGACAAGATTTTGTGTTGCTGTTGAAACGGCGAGTCTAGCCGACTGGTTGCAGGCTGAGCAAACTGTGATTTCAGGCAGTTTGATTGGCGTTCAGATCGTTCTCAAGTTGCACGATGTCTTGCTGCAAACTTTCAAGCTGACTGGCAATGGCTTCGCGTTGAGCGTCAATAAGTTTCGGATGCACATCGGGATGCGCCGCAGGATCGTCATCGAATTGTTCCAGCGCCAGACGGAACTTTTCGGCCTGGGTTTTAGAGACGGCGAGTTGTAGGTCTTTGTTCGAATTCATGTTCTGGAACAATAGCGTTGAGCCAATCAAATCGGCAAACGATTCAAACGGTACTTTCACGGTCGGCAACTTTTCAAACAGCCGATCCACTTTCAGCCGATCCGCTGCCAGCAGTTCTTCAATTGCGGGCAGGCAAGCTCGCTCGTAAATCGCCGCGAGCGGTTGCAGGCGCCCTTCTTGGTCTTGCGGAACGGTGATGGATTGCGGATTGCGGATTGCGGATTGCGGATTTCCAGATTGATGCTGTTGACAAAGAAATGACAGGAATTCAGAAGTGATGAATGGCAGGTCGCAGGCGAGAATCAGCGCCGATTCATTTTCTTCGCAGGCTTTCAGCGCAGTGTGAATGCCGCTGAGCGGGCCTTTGTGATCGTGCAAATCGAAAAGCAATCGTGCATTCCACTTGGCGGCAAGCTGACGGTATCGGTCGGCGTTCGGGTTGGTTTGGTTGATGACGATGGAAAGACTGGCGGCGACGGGTTGAGCCGCCGCCAGCACGTGTTCGATCATCGGGCGACCGTTTATTTCCAGCCAGGCCTTGTCCGTGCCCATCCGTGAGCTTCGCCCACCGGCTTGAATAAAGGCGTGGATATAGGAATTGCCAATCACAAAAGTCGCTCAATTACTGGAATCGCTGTCCCAAAGTTTTTGCTCAACCAAAGGAGCTTCAAGCCAGGCGGCGAATTGCCCAAACGTTTCGTAGGCGATGTAAGCGAAGCCTCTGGAACCGCGCGAAAGTTCCTGGCGGTGAGCGTAACATCGAAAACCCCATCCCTCTCCCCAGGAATTCTGGACTATCCAGGCGCGCTTACGGTCGTCCCAACCAATCAACATGACTTCGTGATTGGCTCTAGCCTTCGGATTGCCACGAAACACCGGATCAAGGTCTTCGAACTCTTTGCTGTGTGGAATTGTCACTGAAACTCCGTCCCGGTTCCTGACCAATTTAGTTTCCGTATTGGCCGGCAAGTATATCGTCCATTCACCTGCCACTTTCTTCAACAGCGCTTCGTTGCTGGAAGGAAAGCGCCAGATGAATTCACTCGTGTCCTTGTCATAGAACAGCCCGACGTCACGATCCTCGCTGGCTTGACGAAGATGACGCCCTTTTTGAATGCAATCCGACGCTGCGCCCAGCAACTCATAGACATTATGAGTTACCTGTCCGAAATCCTGGCTTCTCAATTCCTCCCGGGTCGAATTCAAATTGACGTAAGTGTCCGGGCAGAGGGATTCGACACCCGTTTCATAAACCCGTTCTTTCAATAATGTCCCAAACGCTTTTCTGGGAATGCGGACGAACAAATCCTGTGAAAGAGGGTCTTTTTTGAAGACCATGCCTGTTTTGGAATTACGCCCCATTTCCAGGCAATGACTGTCTATTTTCTGTTCGCCATATTCCGTAAAGCCGTTCTGGTTCATGGCAACGGCAATCGGCCCGTGTTTCAACAATGCCTTTTTCAATTCCTTGCGACGCGGAATGTTCCATTGGTTCTTTTGCTTCACGTAATCCCAACCGATGATTTTCATTTTCCTGGTTCCGTCCTTGCAGTGCTTTTCGGGAAGCTCTCCGTCTCGAACGGTTGCGGAAAACGGGACATCCTTTCCACTGAGCAATACGACCTGTTGGGATTCCCTGAAACTCGAACCAAGCTCCGCGGCCAGCCTTTCTTCGATATGAAGGTCCAAGCCTGGCAGATACGTCACAGGAGCGCCTGTCAGAAGCTTGATCGAGTTCGGAGAAATCCCTTTCAGCGTGTAAAAGTTGAAAGCGGCTTCATATCTTCCACCGGCCAGCGGACTGTCTGGGTCGTCAGGGTTCATACACTCAAATGTGCTGCGAGTATTCAATTCCACTTTATCAATCCGAAAGACATTGGGCGCCACCGATGAACTGTTGATGGCAAAATTCGCTCGCTGGATCATCAGCCCGCTTTCGTATACCTGTGTTGCCGTAATTGCCCAACAAAGCGGACTGCCTTTCTGATCGCGCACTGCGGGAACCACGTTGTAATCGCGCCAATCGAATCTGGGCAAATAAGGATGCAGTTCGCCTCTGGGAAGCTTTTCCAAATCAGCAGGGAGCTTTCTGACTCGTCCATTGGCTGTGAAAGTTCTGATCATCATCAGAATGGATTCTTTCACGGTTCTGAGTCGAGGAAGAGCGGAGGTTTGCCGAATGTCGCGCGCATTCCTTTCATTCAGTTTCTGCCGATATTCCTCGATCTTTTTTTCCATCTCTTCACCGATCACCCCTGCATTCAGAATCGGTTTGGGCGGTTCTCCCAAACCTGCGAGTATGTTTTTTTCGCGTGTGTTTCTTCGGCCTTCGGCGGCGCGTTTCGCTCTTTCAGCCGCCGCGATTTGAATGGAACGAGATTGAGATTTTTTTGACGCCATTGAAACTCCCTGGGAAAGAACAGCCCTGCCTTCAGTCGAAATCCCAGCCAGCAATACACCTTCAATACGTCCGCCTGAAGTCAGGGCAATAATGGGTTTCGAGCGCTCGGTTCATCCTCGAAACGGAATCTCACAGGCGCTCAGAGACCTTTCGCATCTGCCATCAGGACATTCAACCTGCCCGGCCGGGCAACTGTGGCGATCGTGGTTGCGGAAAAACTTGTCTTTCGTGTTGTCGTTTTCATGCCCACGATTCAGTCTTGCCCCGCAATTCATCTGCCGGATCATCGTCCGGGCATTGTCCAATACGCTGTCGCGCAATCGCTCACCCGAAACATAACCTTTCAGAGTGACCACTTTGTCTTTCACAACCACATCAAATAAAAAGTTCTCTTTGAAGAAGTCCTGATTTCTCCTTTGCCTGAATGCAAATTTTTCCTTCAGCTTCTGGATGATCTCGCTGCGAATGGCAGAGTCGGAGCAATCGTTTTGAAAGCTCAATGCAGCCGGCTCCGAGGAGTTGATTCTGCGAGTAGCGTAAGATTCTGCGCCAGTCCAGACCAGCAATATGACCAACGCAAACGCAAGACACGATATTTTCTTCAGCATGGAAATTCTCCTTGATTGGGGTGATTGGCGAAATTCTCGCAAACCAGCGAATGAAACTGCGTTTGTAGAAAAAGGCTTTTCAAACCGCCATCTACATTGATGCAGGCGAGAAACAAGCCAATAACCCGCCATCAGGAATCATTTTTTTTTGCCTACAGTTCCAGGAGCTTCTGCCAAAAGCGAGCGTCCGGGTTATCGAAAATTCGTAATCATCGAAAACACGCCATGCTGAGTTTGTTTGCCGAAGTAAATTGTCTGGCGATCTGTCGCCCAGGCCAAACTGGAGAAATAGACATTCGAATCATTGTTCGCGGTGATTTTTCTGGGCTGACCGCCACCGACAGAAATCAACCAAAGATTGTCTTTTCCTCCCTGATTCGCAGTAAAGGCAATCGTTCGCTTGTCAGTGGCCAGATGGATATTTGAAAAATAGGCTTTTGGCAGAACGGCGATTGTTCGTTGAAGGCCCGATTGAACATCAACCCGCAGCAATTCGACTTCAGCCTGGCCAATTCCGATTCTTGATTTGAAAAGAGCAAGAATCAGTTCCTGTTCTGTGGCAGACCATCCCAGCAAGCGCAAAGAGGTTGCGGCCTGAAATAATGCTTTTGACTCTCTGACGTCCGTTGCGACAAGCCAGACGGTGTTGCTGAAATTTTCTCCGGTTTCGGCGCGGGCGCTTTTTCTGGATAAGTAGGCGAGACGGCGTCCGTCCGAAGCCCAGAACGGATTGTAAACCGACAAATCGGGGTCGTTGTGCCAGGTCGCCTGCACATTGCTCGATCCATCGGCTGCCGTTACCCATAAGTTGCTCTGGCCATTTCTGCTCAAGCCGTAAACCAGGCGATTGCCATCCGGCGACCAATCGTAATCGTTTGATTGCGCTCTGTTGTGGGGAAGAATGCTGGAACTTATGGGATTCAAATTCCCTTCAACCAATTTGCTTGCTTCGCCGAGGCCATTGATCACCCATAGGCTGAGCGCTCCGCCAAGATTTTTCATGACGGCCAGCTTGTCTTCTTTTGGCGACCATTTCACACGCTGCGCTTCTTTTATCAGCAATCGGGGTTTGTCTGTGGAACCAACGCCCTTTAACAGAATTGAACTATTGGAATTGTGTCCCTGGCTGAAGTTTTTCAGCGATTCATAAGCGATTGTCCGTCCGTCGAATGAAATTTCAGGCCAAAACTCGAAATCTACGTCGGAGGCCACGACCTCTTCCTCTGCCTTTACAACATCCGCTTTCCAGATGTTCGACTCTTCAATTGAGGCTCCAGCCAACACTTTGCCGCCGTCCGCAGCGACATCCGTCACAAAACTATCGCGTTCGCCAAAGGTAAGCTGGGCTGGTTGGTGGCCATCAATATCGGCGACAAAAATCTGATAGGTTCCATTTTCACGGGCGCTGAAAAACACACGGTAATTGTCCGGATGCCAAACCGTATTTCTGGCTTCTGTAAATTGACTGGCGATTTTCTGCGGAGCGCCGCCATTCACGGAAATCAACCACAAGTCGGATCGTCCTTCAGCGTCGCTGCGGCAATATGCGATTTGCTGTTCGTCGGGCGAAAGACTGAACCACGCGGCATCGTCTTTTCCCGGCGCAAACGACGTGAGCTGTTTGATGTTCGCGGAATTAACGTCCAATGCGAAAAGGTTGTTTTCTCGTTCGTAATAAATAAGCGAGCCGTTTTTCGACCAGCGACATAATTGATTGACCGCCAGAGTTTTGATCAAAACCGGGTCGCCTCCGAATGGCGGTTTGCGCCAGATGCCAGACCGCCCGTTGCGCAGCGAAACAAAAGCGATTTCTTCTCCATTGGGCGACCAGATGGGATTCAAATTCAAAGATTCATCTTCAGTGCTCGGCTGAGCGTCTCCGGCTTCCATCGCCATTTTTACCCAGATGTTTTTATTCCCTCCCTCAGTTGAAGTAAAAGCGATCAGTTTCCCGTCCGGCGAAAATCTTCCCTGAGCAGCGCCTTCGCCGGGTGCGCTCGGCCATTTGCTGATCTGTACATTTTTCATTGACCCAATTGGCGGGATTTCAACCTGTCCGCCCCGTCGAAAAGCCCGCCATCCAAACACACCGAGCAGCGCCGCGGAGACGACAACCACTGCCAGCAAAACCTGCTTTCGCGTAAAGCGTGACTCGCTGGATTGGCTCGCCATCGAACCGGATTGTTTCCCTGAAGCTGAGGCTCTCAATTGCCCGGAACGATGTAAGCGCGCACTCAATTCTGATTCCTGCTTCAGGTTTTGCAGGTCAATCTGCAAATCGCGCGCGGTTTGATAACGGTCGCGGGCGTCTTTGGCCAGGGCTTTATGAACAATGCGCTCTAGTTCCGGCGGCGTGTCCGGCGCAAAATCCGTCAACGGTTCAGGTTCTTTATTGATGATGGCGGCGATGATGTCGGCGGAAGTCTCCCCTTCAAAAAGCGGCTGTCTGGCGATCAGTTCATAAAGCACCGTGCCCAGGCTGAAAATGTCCGTGCGCCCGTCAACATCGCGGCCTCGCGCCTGTTCGGGCGACATATACCGCAATGTTCCCAAGATCATTCCCGGCTGGGTTTTCAATTCCCGTGGCTGAGTTTGCGCCGCCGTATCTACAAATTCGTCGGGCAACGAACGACGAACATCCAGTTTCGCCAATCCGAAATCCAGCACCTTCACCAAACCGTCGGGACGAACCATGATGTTTTCCGGCTTGATGTCGCGGTGAATGATCCCTGCGTGATGCGCGGCGTCTAGAGCCGCAGCGGCTTGACTGGCTAGGTCGAGCGCCTTTTTCAGACTCAACTCTTCATTCGCCAGCATCTGCCGCAAAGTTTGACCTTCGATAAATTCTGTAGCGATGAAATGAATTTTGCCTTCGCCGGTTTCGGCTTCGCCGATTTCGTGAATGGTGATGATGTTCGGATGATTGAGCGCGCTGGCGGCTTTGGCTTCGCGGATGAATCGTTGCAAACGGTCTTTATCGGAGGTGAATTGGACGGGCAGGAATTTCAGCGCGACGTGGCGGTCGAGATTATTGTCGCGCGCCAACCAGACTTCGCCCATGCCGCCGACTCCGATGCGAGACAGAATCCGGTAATGGCTGAATTCCCGCACTGGCAAAGCGCGAGTCTTTTCCTGAGCCAGCGCCTCTGCTTCCAGTTCCAGCGCGTTTTGTTCGAGAAAATCGCCTGCGCGGTCGTGCGCGGCCAGCATTGATTCGACTTCGCCAAGCAAGGTTTGGTCGCCCGCACAAGCTTGATCGAGAAACGCATTGCGTCGCTCGGAATCGAATTCCAGCGCCTGGTGGCAGATGTTTTCAATTTGTCGCCAACGTTCAGGGGTCAACGTCTTATTCCTTGCTCAGTTCACGCAACAGCCAGGCTTTGGCCATTGTCCATTCACGTTCAACGGTGCGATGCGAAATCTGCAACACTTCGGCGGTTTCTTCGACGGTCAGCCCGCCGAAAAATCTGAGTTCGACAACCTTGCTTTTCCGCGGATCGAATTGAGCGAGTTCGTTCAGCGCATCGTGCAGCGCGATGATGTCTACCGTAGGCTCTTTGGCTTCTTGTCCTGCGCTGGTCAGCGAAACCAAAACGGCCTTCCCGCCACGTTTTTGCCGGCGGCGATGCAGCGCGTGGTCAATCAGAATGTGCCGCATCATTTCCGCCGCTACACCTATGAAATGCGCGCGGTTTTTCCACTCCACGGTTTTCCAGTCAATCAGCTTCAGATACGCTTCGTTGACCAGCGCAGTCGGTTGCAACGTGTGGCCTTCACGTTCGCGCGAAAGGTATAACCTGGCCAGACGATGAAGCTCCGCTTCAACCAACGGAACCAGCCTGGCCAAAGCCTCCTGATCACCGTTGTTCCAGGCAACCAACAATTGCGTAACTTCATGTGTGGAAGAAACGTTCATCGTCACCGCGCCAATTTTGTATTGATGTAAGTAATGAATGCAGCGTGGCGCGAATGTACCACACATCTTTTGGCAAGCGTCACCAATTATTGCGCCGTCCAGCCGCCATCCACGAACAAAGTGCTGCCTGTGACATACCCAGCCGCGTCAGAAGCGAGAAAAACTACAGCGCCGGCAATTTCGTGTAACTCGCCCCAGCGCCCCGCTGGGATTCTGGAAACGAAATCCTGATATTTGGCCGGGTCGTTCAGCAATTGGCGGTTCATTTCCGTGGCGAACGGGCCGGGAGCAATGGCGTTGACCGTCACGCCTCGCGTCGCCCACTCCAACGCCAGAGTTTTTGTCAGCCCAATGATCGCCGCTTTTGACGAAGCATAAGGCGAACGTCCGGGCAAGGAAATCACAGACATGATCGAACCCAGATTGATGACTCTTCCCCAGCCGCGTTCAGCCATTCCCGGCCCAAACGCCCGCGAACACAAAAACGGCCCTTTGACATTGGCGGCCATCACGGCGTCCCAATCGCTTTCGCTCAAATCCTGAATGGCTCCGCGAATGTTGATGCCTGCGTTGTTGACCAGAATGTCCACCGCGCCAAAGCCGGATTCGATTTCGGCTTTCATTCGTTCGATGTCGGCCGCGACGGTCATATCAGCTTGAAAGGCTGCGGTGCGGCGACCTGTGGCGGCAGCGATTTCCGTAGCGGCCTGCTGGCAATCGCTGAGCGTGCGACTGGCGATGGCGACATCAGCTCCGGCTTCGGCCAGAGCTTCGGACATGACACGCCCCAGCCCTTTGGCTCCGCCGGTGACCAGCGCGCGGCGGCCATCGAGTTTGAACAGATCAAAAATAGTTTTGGTAGTGTTGTCGTGAAGTTTCATGATTTTTGAAGATTGGTTTTGAAGAATTATCCGCTTGCTACCGCGCGCGATACTGATAGCGCGTCGGCGGCGCATTGTAGCCGCTCGCTCCAACTCGTCCAAGAAAAGCAGCCGCTTTCCAAAATTTCTGACTCCTGCCAGCCGTCATCGAAAAATTCCCTCTGACTTTCTGCCATACAACTAATTTTTTAATTGACAGTTTTCAATTGCGGGTCTACCTTGCATACGAATTCTTTAGTAGTTCAACCAAGACAACTCAAACGCAAAAACGGAGGTGAGCAAAGTGGCTCGCAGAAAATCACCAACGCTGACGGAAGTCGAGCTGGAGCTGATGGACGTGCTCTGGGACAAAGGGCAGGCGACGGTATCAGAAATCGTCGAAGCTCTGCCCGAAGAGCGATTGGCTTACAGTTCAGTGCTGACGATGATGCGGATACTGGAGCAGAAAGGTTACGTCGCGCACGAGAAGGAGGGACGAGCCTTTATTTACAAACCGCTGGTAGATCGGCAACAGGCGCAGAAAACCGTCATCGGATATTTGCTGAAACGGTTCTTCAACAATTCGCCGGAATTGCTGGTCGTCAACCTGCTGGATCACGAAGACGTAGGCCCGAAAGAAATAAAACGGCTGAAAAAAATGATCGAAGAGACGAAGTGAAACCGCCGTTCAGAATTCAAGCTTCAGCTTGATGAGGCTCGATCAAACTCAAAGACAAGCTGAAGCTTGAACTCTGAACTCTTTTGCGAAAGAGGACGAACATGAGCAAGCTCGATCTGCTGTTGGAAAACCTGGACCCGTTGTCGCAATTGCTGCTTCAGGCATTGTTCAGAACATTATGGCAGGGACTGTTGATCGCCGCGCTGGTGTGGGTGCTGTTGCGCGTGTTCAAACAATTCAGTGCAACCACTCGCCACGCCATCTGGCTGGCCAGTTTGTTGATCATCGCGGCGCTGCCGTTTGTCGCCATTGCCACCAAACAAACCATTACAACACCTGCGCTGCCGCAAACTTCACAACAACGCCCGATGGCCAGTTTGCAATCGCCAGTGATTTCGTCGGTCGCGTTTCCGCAAAACGTAGCCGTTGAACAGCCGACTGTTCCCGCTCCGACCAAAAAAACTTCGTCGCGCGTGGTGGATGAATACGATCGAGCCGCTGTGCTGGAAGAAGTGCGACGAATCGTCAGTTTGCGCGAATCGGCCAGCGTCGCTCCGGCAGCGACGATTCAATCAGCCAAACCCGCGACGCCCATCGCCAAGCCAGGATTCTGGCAACGCGCGTCGGACTGGTTTTTCGCCAGCCGTTTGCCTCTGATTTTGGCGAGCATCTGGCTGCTGATTTCTCTGTTGATGTTTGGCCGTCTGGCGCACAGTTATTACGCGCTGTTGGTGATGCGCCGTTCGTTGTCGCCCGGCGAAGCCGCACAACAAGCGCGCGTCGAACTTTTGACGACTCAATTTGGCATTCGACGTTTCGTGCTGTTGTTCACTTCAGACCAGATCAAAGTGCCTATGACCATTGGCGCGCTGAAACCGATCATAGTCTTGCCGCCGAATCTGGCCGCCCATTTGTCGGCTTCGGAATTTGACAGCGTCGTCGCGCATGAACTGGCGCACATACGTCGCTGGGATTACCTGACCAATCTCCTGCAACGGTTCACGCAAGCTTTGCTTTTTTTCCATCCGGCGGTCTGGTTCATCGGTCAGCAATTGATGATCGAACGCGAACTGGCCTGTGACGATTGGGCTGTGAAAATGTGCGAACCGCGTCGTTACGCAAGCTGTCTGACCCGGCTTGTGGAAATGCTTGGCGACAGCCGCCCGCTGGCTGCCGCCGCCGGAATTCTGTTTGGAAAACACGTCATCTCAAGGAGGGTAGAAATGATTCTCAATCGTGAACGCAACGCAACGACTGCCGTATCGAAACCGGCAGTGGCTTATGCAATCGGGCTGGCGGCGTTGCTGGTGGCTGCTTGCAGCTTGATGTCGCCGGTCGTCGCCGTGCCGCTCGGCCAGCAAAAAGCGAAACAAGCCAAAAAAGAAACCAAAGCGCCTGCGCCCGCCACCGCGCAAACCGCGCCTTTGCCGCCGCTGCCGCCGGAGCCTTTGCCGGAACCATTGTTTGAAGCGGCCATTGCCGAAGCGGGCTACGTCGAAGCTCCGCTGCCGCCCATATCGCCTGACTTCGATGAACCGGAACTGCTGGCGCTGCAAGAGGCCGCCATAACCGCATTTATTCAGGATGTGCGCCCTGCTTCGCAGCCCGCGCCTCCAGCGGCTCCTGCGCCGGTAGGCATCACCAGCATGCCCGGCATTGCGTATGCGCCGCTGCCTGCCGATGGCCTGACCACTGCCATCGCAACCTGGGGGCAACAGGACGACAAAAAACGAACTCCGGCAATTCCTGAAGCCGACTTGTTGAACCTGTTGGTGGACATCGTCAAAAAAGACAGCGACCCGCAAGTTCGCAACGAAGCGTTGCAAGGCATTTACCGGCTGCGCAGCGAAGCCGCCAGCAATGCGCTGGTTTCGCTCTACGATTCGATCACCGACCCGAAAGCCAAAGGCGAAATCATCGCGTACCTGCTGCGCCGTGAAGGCGACAACAGCAAAGCGATTGCCAAGCTGACGCAAATCGCCAAAACCGAAACCAATGAAGATTTGCGGAATCGCGCGATTCGTTACCTGGGCAACGTCAAAGGCGATGAAGGCGCAACCAACCTGATTCAGATTTACGACACGGTGCAGGACGCCAAAACCAAGCAATACCTGATTCGTTCGCTGGCTTATAACAAGAGTCCGAAGGCGATTGAAAAGCTGAAACAGATCGCCAAAAACGACACCGATCCGCAAATCCGCTCAGCGGCGATTCGCAGCCTGTACAGCGTTGACAGCCGTTTGTATCTGGACACGCTGCCGCCCGGACAACGCATTGGCATGCTGGATTTCGACCGCGACTTTTTGGCCACTCCGCGTGCTTTCAGCTTTGATGGCAAACTTTTTGAGTTCGACGCCAAACGTTGGGAAGACATGCAACGCGAATGGGAATTGAAGTGGAAAGAAAACCAGGGCAAATACAAAGAGTTGTTCGAGAAAATGCAGATCGAAGGCTTGGACAAGCTGCGACTGGAAATGCCCAAGATCGAATTGAAGCTGAAAGAATTGAACGAACAACTGAAACTCGAAAAAGACGTCAACCTGATTTCGCCGATTGAAAACCAACTGCGAGGCCAGATCGCTCAACTGAAGTCGCAACTGACCGTCACCAACCGAAACAACGCCGGATCAGCGGCTCAACCAACGATTCAGGAAACAATCAGCTTGCTGAATTCGCTTGACCGCCAATTGGGACGCTCGCGCCCGGTTCGCGTTGTGACGCCGCGCCCGACAGTGACGCCCAGCTTTCGCGTAGCGCCGACGCCGCGTCCGGCCAGAGCCGAAAGACCGGAAGAATCCGGTTCGGCGACTTCGACGCGATAACGTTTACTCGTTCATCCAATCTGAAAACTTGACGCGCTCACGCGGATAGGCAGCCTCGACTTCCCTTCCGCCTCTGAGCGCTTTCTTTTGCCTCAAGATTAGCGGGCGAGACGCCCGCGCTCCCAGAGGAGGAATTATGTCTCGCAAAGTTTTATGGATCGTTGCAGTGCTGGCGTTTTTGCTGAGCTTCGCCGCCACGTACGCGCAGGACAAGCCGAAACGCACGTACACCAAAGCCGAATTCGTCAATGTGGACGGCGGCAATTTAACCGACAAAATCGAACGCGCCTTTCGCCAGTTCAAATCTTCGGGGCAAGGCGATTCGGTCTGGATTGCGTTTCACTTCCCTGCCCGCGAAGGTTCGTACATTGGCCCCTTCGCCGGGACGGTGTATTACGACGATGGCATTCGGCTGGAACGCAAAGACGACGTATCGCAAGCCGCCGTGTTTCTGTTGACCGACGCCAGCGGATCTTCGCCCAATGTCAAGCGCGTCAAAACCATCAGTTTGAAAGAAGATTTCGTCTTTGAAGATCGCATGGTGTATTGGCTGGGGAACGCCGACGCGAATCAAAGCCTGAACTACCTGTCCACGCTGGCCAAACAGAGCAAAGACGACAAGGAAAGTAAAGAGTTGGCTCGCGGCGCGATGCGTGCCATCGGCTGCCACGACAGTTCGCGCGCGGTTTCAATGCTGAAGGAATTTGCCGTGCAGGATTCGAACGTCGAATTGCAGCGGTCGGCGGTGTCCAACCTGGCTCGCTTCCGAACTGCCGAAGGAACCGATGCGTTGATTTCGCTGTATGACAGCGCCAAAGACGACGCGGTCAAAGACGAAATCATCGCCGGGTTGTCGCGTTCCAAAGAACGCCGCGCCGCCGACAAACTGCTGAACATCGCGCAAAACGATCCGAACCCGAAAATGCGCCAACGCGCGATTCGCAGAATTTCCACCGCCACCAGCGCTTCCGGCATCTGGATCAACTGAACCAACGACTCCGGCAATTCGCCCAATCCCCTCGGCGCGAATTGCCAGTGAAAAGGGGCGTTTCACCTGCGCCCCTTTCCTTTTTTCTGTTAGCCGACTTGCTCATCGCGGCTCCCCGAATTCGCCTGTTCGCTCTGCTAGTTTGAGCGAGCAGGCTGTGTTGCTGCCAGACATTCGCGCTTCAATTCGTTCAAGCTGCGATAAAGCCAAATCAAACTCTCAATTCCAGCCGCGTAATAAAGCAGCAGCCTGAGCAGGATCAGGTTTGCGAAAAGGTTCATCCCAGGTTCGTTGAGTAAATGGCTCATCAAATTGTGATGCAGAAACAGTGAAACGGCGATGAGAATCGCCAGCAACGACGCCAACACCCATATTCTGACCGGAAGTACGCCGCGCGGGGCGACGCTTGCACGGTCGCCGCTCAAAAAGCCTAGCGCGTTGCGATAGCGCCCTTCCTGCAATTCGCGCTGCATTGCAATGACGAAATGAAACGGCAATAAGGCAAAGAGACTCTGCAAAAACACGAAGTAGCCGATAGTTTTCAAATAAGCCGCTTGCGCCGTGTAGGCCTGAAAAGTCAGTTTCGTGATCGGCGTGGCAGGCAAAAACAGGCAGACGCCCCCGAACAGCAACGCGATTCCAATTAATTCAATCAGCAACGCAACCCACAACCCGGCTCGCCGCCCGCCGGATGTCCAACGCCAATCAACCCACATCGCGCCAGTCGAAACCGCCAGCACCAATCCAAAAAGTAACGGCGCAATCACCAGAGCGCCTCGCTTGTACCGGTCAAATTCGTAAGCCACCTCGACCAGCAACGCCACCATATAAAGCAAGCCGAACAGCGCGCCGCTCGTTACCGCGTGCCACAGATGACCGCCCAGCGGCAAATCGAGTTTCGCCGAAATCCCAACCGCCGAAGCAAAGTCAGCCTGTGAAACGGTTTGCATCACGTTGCTATCCGAATTGAGAACACTCACCGCCGGTTCCAGATTCCGGACTTCCTGCCAACACACGCGACATTCCAACAGATGCGCCGCGACCAACTTACGCTCGTCTTCGCTGGCACGCCCGAAGCAGTAAGCTGTGATCAGCCGGTTTATCCCCGGCGCGGGACAACCGCGCGCGGTAACAATACCTATCTCGCGTGCCACTATCGCCTCCCTTCTTTTTTCGTGTCTGCGGTCAGCAGCTTGCGCCCGACGACGCCGTCACAATAAATGCGCCGGAACATTTCTTCGGCAGTGTAAAGCCGCCGTCCCACCTGTCCCATCGTCATTTCCATCGCCCGACTCAATTCTTCAATCGTGCAACCTTTATTGTGCTTGAGCAGCAGTACAACCCGATACCGCGCCGGCATCAGCCTCAGCGTCTCATTCACCATCGCCGCTTCCTCTTCAGTGGCCGGTATCGCCAGAGCCGCATCTTGAATAATTCCGCGCGCTTCGGCTTCTTCAACTTCGGCATTCGTGACAATAGGAATCAGCGCACTGTGTTTGGAGCGTTTGCGCCAATACTCTACGATCTTACCGACAACGATCTTCTCCAGCCAAGTCCCCAGATTGCTCTCCCCGCGAAACAGCCCGCGCTGCATCTGGCCGATGGCCACCAGCAAGGCCTCCTGCGCCACGTCGTGCCAATCCTGTGACGGCACTCCGGCACGACGCGCCAGATGGACAAACCGCTCCAGATATTGCCGTCCGAACTCATCCGCCGCATCGCCATCTCCATTCACGATGCGCGCCATAAGCTCAAGGTCTTCAGGATGGGCTGACATTGGATGACTCCAGCAGAACTGGCTGTTAGTGAATACGAAGGCTTTCCTGCAAATACCGCCAGAATCGCCAAAAAAATTGCAACCAAGCGAAAAATTTGATGATGGTCAACGACTATGACTAATGAACGCCCAAAAGCTGACGGCGTGTGGCGATTTGATAAATCTGACTGCCAGTGACCTCAGACGAGAGAAAACTACTGAATCCGCATCAGGGAGTCAAATCTATCTCAGTAACAAGTTCAGATAAGGGTTCACCATGCGACAGACATCCTCAAAAGTTTCCATCACTACTCACAAGTTTTTCCGTTTCCTGTCAGGTTTAGCGTGTTTTCTAATTCTACTTATAGGAATTAACCCAGTGAAACACACTGCAAGTCGTAGAGCCTTATTAACAGAAAATTTGGCTGAAAAAGACTTTAGTTCAGTAGCTCAGGCAAGCCCTTATACTGAAGATAATGAAATTATCAATTCAAGCCGGATGCCAAGAGGAAATGCTCCAACAGTAAAATCTCTGATTACGAAAATAGTGGCACTAAAGGATGAAGGAGCTAGGCAAGGTGAGTTAGAAATGAACGTGGGAGCAAACGAAGAGTCGTTGCGACTCAGCAGTAACCCCCTTAAACCGCTTGGCACTGACCAGCAGCAAAAAGGTCGTGATAATGCTTCAATCATTAGCAGCGGATGTTTGCCTGGGGGGATACCGGGAGCAATAGACCCAAGCCCTGCAGACCGCAATACTTGTTTAATAGAGGACCCCATTACGCCAGGTGCTATCGGGTCAAGAACACCATTGATTCTTATCCACGGCATTTGGGGAGGATCTGATTATTTCACCCGATTTCTGAGTCATTTCGAGTCTATTTCAGGGTATCTTGACTTCAAAACTAGGTATAAAGTCTACAGATATGAATATGATAGTGATAAACACTCTGTGTGGGAAATCGCGCGTTCATTGCGAAATTGGCTTGATTATAAAGCCAAACAAGACCCAAATATATTCAAAAATCTTGTTATCATCGCTCACAGTATGGGAGGTTTAGTAGCACGCTCATACATGAATGAGCATGATACGGATTACGATCCAGCGACTGGAGGTCAAACTCGGAGGCGAGCCGGTGAACGGATTAACTTCTTAATCACGCTTGCAACTCCTCATCATGGCTCTCCACTATCAAACGAGAATGTTCGTGTCCCTAACGGCTACGCTACTTGGAATGCTGTAGTCGGCATCGCTGATGGAGTCTGGGGAATACAAGGATGTATCCCCTGTATAACAAATCCTCAGCGTCCTAATCGCAGTGATTTGCGTTGGGATAATTACGATAATCTTTGGCCTTGGACGGATTACAACAAAAACCAAGAGCGAAATGATTGGCTTCGCAACATACCGCATACATACGATTCAAAAATCATTGCGTATGGAGGATATATCGGGACCAATCCCGATATTGTCAATTTGGGCCAAGCACAATCAGGCCCTCTCCTCGCAGTAATTGGGGATAGAGCAATTTCGCACGAAAATCATTTGAGACTGGCCGCGGTATCCGTTCTTCTTGACCGAATCTTTCATCGCAATTTCGTGTCTCCGGTTAACCAAGTTTATAACGACGGTGCAGTCCCGATATCAAGCTCCCTTTTTTACGGTCATCCAGTTAGACGCGTAACCTGCCCCGGATACGATCACACAGATATGAAGGATGGAAGAGGGCTGCAATGTAACAATGGCCTATATCTGTGGAAGTCTGTTGAGGTGGACCTGTCCTTAACGCCGATCCAGGTGTCTCCCAACGGCAATCTGACCACGAATCCAAGTGCGGCATTGAGCTTTGGCAACATAGCTATTGGGAATTCGTCCACTAGATCGCTTGTGCTATCAAATACCGGAAATGGTGGATTCAACGTCACAAGCCTCAGTATTATTGGGTCTGACAGCAGTCAATTCTCTTTAGATAACCCGCCGTCAACTCCATTCACAATTGCTGCCGGGCAGTCTCGTACATTGACAGTTAGGTACTCGCCAACTTCATCCGGCAACAAGAGCGCATCGCTAACGATCTACAACACTTCGGCTAACATTCCAGTAAAAACCATCAGCCTATCTGGAGGCGGAAGCCAGGCAGGCTGTAGCTATGCTTTGTCTAGCCTATCTCGGTCATTTACTTCATCAGGAGGCAGCGGTAGCTTTGCAGTCCAGACTAGCAGTGGCTGCGGGTGGACTGTGCAGAGTAATGCAGACTGGATCACCATTACTTCGGGCAGTGGAGGCACAGGTACCCAAACAGTGAGTTTCACCGCAGCAATCAACCCGGGCAGCCTTTTGAGGGTAGGCACGATTACGGTTCAAGCAGGCACCACAACGTTGATTTTTACAGTCGCCGAAGACGGTAACAGTGCTGTTTGTAATTATTCGCTTTCATCCAACTATCAGGCGTTTGCTGCAAGCGGGGGAAGCGGAAGTTTCATCGTCGCGGCTCTTGGAAGCTGTGGATGGAGCGCAAGCAGCAACGCACCGTGGATTATTCTTGATCCAGGCAGCATAGGATTAAAGCTCGGCACGCAATCAATAAACTTCTCTGTCGCATCCAATTCTTCGAATAACCTGCGATTCGGAACTATCGCGATTCAAGGGCAAGGCACCTCGTTAGTCTTTACAGTTAGCCAAGACGGTAGCGTCAACAACTGCACGTATTCTCTTTCGACGTCTGCGATAAATATCGGGCAACCTGGTGGGCAAAGCGGTTTCACCATCAACGCTGGTGCTGGCTGTCCCTGGCAAGTGTTGAGCCAGGATAGTTGGATAACAATCCTTTCAAGTAATAACGGCTACGGTTCGCAGGCAATCAGCTTTTCGGTCCTGGCCAATCAATCTACCAATACTCGCTATGGGAGCATTGCTATTCAAGGCTCAAACGCGACACTAACGGTGAGCATAAGCCAAACTGGGCTTCCCATTCAGTACCCTGTTATCAACCTGCCCAACACAAGCTTATCCATGGGAGATGCTCTGGTCAGTTCGACAATCTACCAGGGCGTTGTAATCAACAACACAGGGCAAGGGAACTTGATTCTGGGAAGCGTTTACCGATCCTCCGGCAGCACTGACTTCGATGTGTTGCCTTACGTGCAGAATCAAATAATCGCCCCAGGCGGAACAGCCTCGATAACGATTAAGCTCACACCTACTTCAACCGGCAGCAGAAGCGCCTCGTTTTCGATTAGCAGCAATGACCCGAACCAGCCAAATGTGAACTTCTCAACTTCGGGGACTGGCATGACGCAGCTTACCGGAGGAATTGACTTTGTCTGGACCAACAAGACTACAATTCCTGTATCGGAATTCATTTATTGTGCAAGTGCAGTTATCAATAACAATATCTACGTATTTGGTGGTAGCCCCCGAACATTGGCTTACAAATACGATCCTACTGTCAATACATGGACTCGACTTGCAGATGCTCCTTTTGGGACAACAGAAGGCGGTGCCGCTGTAATTAACGGCAAGATTTATCTGGTCGGCCACCCATCAATCAACAATATTCAGATTTATGATCCAATTACTAACAGTTGGACAGTCGGTGCACCCATTCCTACACCACGTCGCGGGCCAGCGGTGGCAGTAGCCAATGGCAAGCTTTATGTAATTGGTGGAAATGATGGGTCTTCAGGGTCTTCAATACCAATCGCGATTGTAGAAATGTATGATCCTCAGTCTAATACCTGGGTAAGAAAAGCAGACCTGCCCACCGCTCGTGCCTATTTGTCTGGAGTTATGTTTAATAACTTGATATACATAATTGGCGGGCAAGGAGATGGTGGTACCCGGACTGGCAAGGTTGAAGTTTATGATCCGGCTATCAACACATGGACTGCCAGGGAAGACATGCCTACTCGCCGCAGTCAGGCGGTTGCCGTAGTATTAGGAAGCAAAATCTACGTCATAGGCGGTTCAGCCACGGGCCCAGATGGCATGAATACGGTAGAAGAACACGATCCGTCGTTGCAAGACACCAATCCCTTTATCACCGAAACGTGGTTTGCAAGAAATCCTTTGCTCTTTGGCCGAGCCGGTGCGGTGGCTGGAGTGGTTAATAACAAAATTTATGTTATCGGCGGTAGAAATGATCCCGGAGTTGGGGTAACTGTCGTAGAGGAAGGAACGCTCAGCGCCTCACCCAAAGTGAGCCTGCCTTCTAGTAGCGCCGCGTTCGGAGATGTCCCCCTGGGAATCACAGGAGAGAAAACGTTGGAAATACAGAATCTAGGCAATGCCTTGCTCACTCTCTCGTATTCCCAATTATCAGGTGGACAAGAGTTTTCCCTTTTTAGGGCGCCTAATTCTCTAGCTGCAGGCGCTTCGGCGCAAATCAAAGTCAGAGTCGTAACAACATCCACCGGTAATAAGAATGCTTCCTACCGCATTAGCACCAACGACCCCGCGACGCCGTCTTTGACCTTCAGTCTGACCGCTAATGGGGTAGCGTTTCAGCCTATCCCGAACGGTTCCTGGCAAATAACCCAATCAATGTCGTTATCTCCGGGGCCTTTTCCCAGATCTATTGCTATCAAAGATGGAAAAGCTTATGTAAGCCGAAGTAATGCCAGCCTCTCTGTTATTGACCTGGCAAGTAATTCTGTCATCACCAATATCTCCTTTACCCCATACCCCAATAGCGATACAGGTCCTATAACGATAGTAGGAAATAAGGTGTATGTACCATTGTCAAATCTCGGCTCTAATGGACAACTTGCAGTAATTAATCGTGACAACAATACTGTATCAGCTTATGTACCTATCGGCTCAGACCCAAGGGCAACTGCGGCCTATGGTGATCGCCTTTATGTATCTGTTAGAGGGACACCGCCAGAAATTAAAATACTGGATACCAATACTAATGCAGTCGTTGGAAGCATTCCTCTTGGAGGTGATGGAAGCTACTTCGTTGGAGCAATGGCAATAGAATCCTCTTTGGGGAAAGCATATGTGACGACTGTTTGTGCTTTTTGCGGTGAGTCTGGGACTGTGAGCATTATTGATTTAGCAACAAACTCCGTCGTCAATACAATTGCAATCACCTCCTTTAGTCCCTTCGATATTTCAATCGCAGGCAACCGCGCCTACGTTTCTACCAATGCCAGCGTAGAAATTATTGACCTTTCTTCGAATACCGTCGTCTCTACAATAATACTGCCAGATAATACTTATCGTATAACGGCTACTTCTGATTATGTTCTGGCACTCAATTATGGACTAGACAAGATGATTGTTATTAGCACATCGAAGAATGCTATCGTTGGTGAAGTAAACGTCTTCTACCCTTTGGAAATTGGTAGCGACCCATCAACAAATTACGTTTATATCGGCACTGGCAGTGATTCGACGTTTAAAACACTTCGTTTAGTGGCGCCGGGGTTTTCCGTCTCAACTAACGCTCAGTCGCTGGCTGCTGTCGCTGGTGGCAACACAACATTTACAACAACCGTAGCTTCTATTGATGGTTTCAATGGTGCGGTCAATCTTAGTTGCGAAGGCTTACCGAGTGGTGCGACCTGCCAGTTCAGCCAGAATCCTGTAAATGTACCAGTCAACGGCTCCATTTCGACCGATTTAATTGTTAATGTGCCTGCTGGTACAGTATCTGGCCCCTATAGCTTGAGGGTTGTAGGAAGCGGAAGTACATCTTTAAGTGTGGCAAGTAAGCCCGAAGCCTCCGTTGAAAAGGCTACTAATACAATTGCATTAAGTGACTTTCAAAACCTCTCATTGACTGTACCGAGCTGCGATTTCCTGCTTTCTGCCCAAAGCATTTCCGTTGGGGCAGGCGCTAGTACAGGAAGTGTGGTTGTGTCAGGCACAACGGGCTGTTCTTGGACCGCGGTCAGCAACGATTCCTGGATTACTATCACCTCTGGTGCAAGTGGTACCGGTAGCGGAACAGTAGGATATTCAATTTCGGCCAATACTGGTTCTCTACGAACAGGAACTATAACGATAACTGGACAGACACTCACTGTTACCCAATGTTCAGTCATAACAATTATCCCATCAACGTTAACTGCAGGAACTGCCGGGACGCCGTATCCAACCACGCAGTTGATGGCCAGCGGAGGCGTCACGCCGTATACCTTCACCATGCCGGTGGGAGCTTTGCCGAATGGAATGATGATGGATGGCGCGGGGTTGATTAGTGGCACGCCGACCGTGTTTGGCACGTTCAATTTCACCGTTCGGGCTACCGATAGCACTACCTCGTGTTTTGGCGAGCAGGCCTATTCGTTGGTGATTAATTCGCCTTGCGGAGCGATCACGGTCAATCCGTCGAGCATGCCGAATGGGTTTGTCAGTGTGGCCTATCCGACGCAGACCTTGAGCGCGACGGGCGGGACTCCGAATTACACCTTCACGGTCAGTGCTGGCAGTTTGCCCAATGGATTGAATCTGGTTGGCAATTCGATTTCCGGCACGCCTACGCTGGCGGGCATTTACAACTTCACCATCAAAGCCACCGACGCGAATGGCTGTATGGGCACGCGCGCGTACACCGTAGTCATCAGCGGCAGCGGCCCCAACAGTTTGATGTTTTATCCGCTGGCGGCTCCGGTGCGATTGCTGGATACGCGGACGGGCGAACCGGCCTGCTTTACGCCAGGCGCGCCTGTCAATGGAGGCACTTCGTTGACGCAGTTGGCGCGCGGAACCTGCGGCATTCCCGCAGCGGCTCGCGCGGTGACGGGCAACGTGACAGTCGTCACGCCTCCCGCCGGAGGTTACCTGACGATTTATCCCAGCGACGCGACGCAGCCGTTGGTCGCCAACACCAACTACGCGGCGGGCGAAATTCTCAACAACGTTTTCACCGTAGGCCTCGGCAATGCCGATGGTTCGTTGAAGATTTTTGCGCAAACCACTTCGCACGTAGTGATGGACATCACCGGTTATTACGCGCCTCCAGCGACGGGCGGATTGTATTTCCATCCGCTGCCATCGCCGATTCGCTTGTTGGAAACACGTCCGAGCGAACCGGGCTGTTTCACGCCGGGCGCGCCCATCGCGGGCAACACCGAATTCACGCAACAAGGCACGGGCACATGCAACGGCGTGACGATTCCCGCATCGGCGCTGGCGCTGGTCGGCAACGCGACGACGGTCAGTCCGGTGGGCGCAGGCTTCCTGACGTTTTTCCCGGCGAACGCGACGCGACCGCTGATCGCCAGCGGCAATTACGACGCGGGCGAAATTCTCAACTCGCCGTTTACCGTCGGCCTGTCGCCAACAGGGCAATTCAAAATTTACGCATTGACGACGACGCATCTGGTGGTGGACGTGCTGGGTTATTTCAGCCCCGACGCTGTGGATGCGAACGGAACGGGTTTGCTGTTCAATTCGCTGACGCCGACGCGATTGCTGGACACGCGTCCGAGCGAACCGGGATGCTTCACGCCAGGAACCCCGTTGAATGGCGGATCGGAAACTTCGCAAGCGGCGCGCGGCGTTTGTACGATCGCTTCGACGGCGCAAGCCATCGTCGGCAACGTGACGGTAGTGCTGCCCGCTTCAGGAGGCTTCCTGACCTTCTGGCCGAGCAACGTGACTCCTCGTCCCGGAATAGCAACTTCGAATTACGCGGCGGGATCAATCTTCAACCGCTACTACACGGTGGGATTGGGGACGGACGGCGCGTTCAAGATGTTCGCGCAAACGACGACTCACGTCGTTGTAGACGTCTCCGGCTACTTCGCCCCGTAAAGCTTGCCCGTTGAGGGCGGCAAGCTTTTCGGTGAAAAGCCCTGGGATGCAACAGCGCATTTCAGGGCTTTTTTATTGCCAGCCAAACTTGGCAATCGCAGCCTTCACACCTACAATCCACGCCATCGAATCCGCCTGCAATTTTTCCCGGAGATCAAACGATGAACGTTCAAGACGAACTCAATCTGGAATTCAAACGACTGGTGACACGCCGACACTTTTTTCGTGATTGCGGCATCGGCTTAGGTTCAATGGCGCTGGCGACGTTGCTCAACGAAAACTCTTTGGCGCAAACCAGTACGCAATCGAAAAATCCGCTGGCTCCGAAAACGCCGCACTTCGCCCCGCGAGCCAAGCGCGTGATTTTTTTGTTTATGGCGGGCGCTCCGTCGCAGTTGGATTTGTTCGATTACAAACCGCAACTTGTCAAATTCAACGGCCAATCCATGCCGCAGGAATTCATCAAAGGCATCAATTACGCGTTCATCAAAGCGGACGCCGGGTTGTACGCATCGGAATTCAAATTCGCCAAACACGGCCAATCCGGCGCGGAACTGTCCGACGCCTTCAATCATTTGCCGAAAGTCGCCGACGACATTGCCATCATTCGTTCAATGACAACCGAAGCGATCAATCACGCGCCGGGACAAATTTTCATGAACACAGGTTCAGTGCAATTTGGTCGTCCGAGTTTTGGCGCGTGGGTGACTTATGGACTTGGCAGCGAAACTCAGGATTTGCCCGCGTTTGTCGTGCTGACTTCGGGTGGAGGAACCAGTGGCGGAGCGGGCAATTGGGGCTGCGGATTTCTGCCTACGGTGTATCAGGGAGTGCCGTTTCAACGCACCGGGCCGCCGATTCTGTCACTGTCGAATCCGCGCGGCATCACGCGCGAGATGCAGCGGAGCACGCTCGACACGTTGAAAGAATTGAACGAACACCACATGGAATTGACCGGCGATCCTGAAACCGCGACGCGCATCAACGCATTCGAGATGGCGTATCGCATGCAGGAAAGCGCGCCGGAGTTGATGGATTTGTCCAAAGAATCCAAAGAAACGCTGGCGATGTACGGCGTCGAACCGGGCAAGAATTCTTATGCGAACAACTGTCTGCTTGCGCGGCGATTGATCGAACGCGGCGTGCGGTTCGTTCAGGTTTTCCACGAAGCCTGGGATCATCACAGCGAAGTCGCCAAGGGAATCCGCAACCAGATGCGAAATACCGATCAGGCAACCACTGCGTTGATTCTGGATTTGAAACAGCGCGGTTTGCTGGACGACACGATCATCGTCTGGGGCGGAGAATTTGGCCGCACTCCGATGGTCGAATCCGATCCTGACGCCAATCGCAGCAAAGGCCGCGATCACCACAACAAAGCCTTCACCATGTTCGTCGCCGGCGGAGGTTTCAAACGCGGCGTGACCATAGGCAAAACCGACGAATTCGGATTCAACGTCGTCGAAGACCCGGTGCAGGTTCATGACCTGCACGCGACGCTGTTGCATCTGCTGGGTTTTGACCATACCAAGCTGACGTTCCGATATTCTGGCCGCGATTTCCGATTGACCGACGTTCACGGCGTGGTGGTGGATAAGTTGTTGGCATAGGCGTAAAATCTTGCTCGTCCAATCACTCGATGAAGGGGAACCGACTATGGAAATTATCAATCCTCAGATAAAAGAGTTGGAGCAGAAATATCTGGAGTTGCAAAATGCCATGTCTCACATGCGCGGCGAACTGAATGAGGTCAAAAGAATTTCCGGTGACACGACACGTCAAACAATCTGGCAATTCGTCATCTTTACAATCACCATGGCGGCAATTCTGCTCGGCGGCATCAAATATCAAACCGATACGTTACGCAATGAGATGAATGCCCGCTTTGACGCCGTCAATCAACGGTTGGACCAGTCAGAAAAAAATCTCAATGCTCGCTTCGAGGATTTGAAGCAAGAAGTTCGTGCTGGGCGAAAATGACGGATGATCTCATACGCCTGTCGAAACTCATGGCTCATCGAGGCATCTGCTCTCGCCGCGAAGCAGATGCCTTCATCGAACAAGGTTTGGTGATGGTGGACGGCCAGATTGTCAGCCAACTCGGCACAAAAGTTTCTCCCAACGCCAAAATCCAACTCGCTCGCCAGGCCAGCCAACAACAAGACAATCTGGTCACCATCATTCTGAACAAACCGATTGGTTACGTGTCGGCGCAAGCCGAAGACGGGTACGAACCCGCCATTGTTTTGCTGACGCGAGCGAATCAGTTTGGCGAATCGAAGTTGAAGTTGCGCCCGGAACATTTGAAAGGTTTGGCCGTCGCCGGACGGCTGGATATTGATTCGCAAGGGCTGTTGCTGTTTACGCAAGACGGACGGATCGCCAAAAAGATCATCGGCGATCACGGCAAAGTCGAAAAAGAATACATCGTTCGCGTTGGAGGCCTGTTGCCGGATAGCCGATTGCAATTGTTGCGGCATGGCCTGGAACTGGATGGCAAGCCGCTGAAGCCTGCCAAAGTCGAATGGATCAACGACGACCAGCTTCGTTTTGTATTGACCGAAGGCAAGAAACGGCAGATTCGTCGAATGTGCGAACTGGTCGGTTTGCGCGTGCTGGGATTGAAGCGCGTCCGCATCGGCAAACTCAAGCTGGGAAATCTGCCCGAAGGCAAATGGCAATTCCTGGAACCGGGCGAAACGATTGATTGACGCAACTCAAAAAGCTCTTCCTGTCTTGACCTCCTTTTCAAACTCGCCGTCAGCCAGAGACAGTGGATTTCCCCTCACATCTTTTTGGGCCTTGGCTCAATTTCCCCAACCTACTGCTATTCTCAATCCATAATTCGACAGAATTGCCTTGGAATCGGCCATTTATTGCTCTATCTGAATTGGCATATAAGTTGCCAATTCAGATAGCGAAGGCTAAAAATTCAGAAAGAATTTTGATTGCTGGCGATGTTACTGGTAGAGGACGTTGAAGCCTTGCAATGACCGAATCGGAAAACGCGATCAAGATTTACTTAGCGTTGATAGACCTGGGCCAGTCAACCAATCCCATGCAATAACGGACGGCTTTTGCATTCTGATTTTTCCATCCGAAGTGGCAGCAGTGCTCTGCTTCGGAATCAAAGCGATGATTCAATCTCGAACAAAACGATCCGACAGCCGCCACAAAGCCCCGGTTCAACCGAGAGAAGAGTTTCTATTGAAACGATTCAGAATCAGTTCTGTGTTCATCTTGGCCATCGCGTTATTCGTCTTAGGTGTGCATTTTTCTCACTCAATCCGACCGGCAAAAGCGAAAGGATCACCTTGCCCGATCCCAGCACAAACATGTTTGCCGACGTTATCGTCTCCATACCCGCTTGCCACACCATCGTGCATTCCCGCTCCGGTTTTTCTTGGTGAAGTTTCCGTGCCTGCTCAACCTTCGGTAAGGAACAAACAGTTTGGCGTATTCCATTGGTCGGCGGCGGATTTTAATGCTTACAACATGAACAGACAGGTCAACGGCGTACAAACTGATCGGCTGAACTGGATGGCCGAACAGGTAGCCCAAATGGGCACCACCAGCATCAAGGTCTATCTGGGAACAGGAGATTATTACGATTTCAACAACGATGGCCGATCCTTTCCGCAGCTTTTGCCTTATACCTTGAAACAACTGGTCACCACCTTGCAGGATGCGGAAACCGGCGCTCACCCTTACGATAAACTGTTCAAAGATCCACGGTTTGAGACCTACTTTCTTTCAGCTTATTCCTTTGGCGGCGCACAAAATAATTGGGTGGACGGATATGACTGCCAGGAATATCTGACCGAACGAGAGGAAATCCGAGAACTGGGCGAATATCTGCTTGGCAATCCTGCTTATGAAGGAAAAACTTTTATCCTGACCAACTGGGAAGGAGACTGTGCATTTATTGAGACGCCGGTGCTTCGTTCACGCTGGAATGATTTCAGAAATTATATTCAAGCCAAATCTGATGGCGTCAGGCTTGCGCGCGCTTCCGGATTGATCAACGGGGATTTTCAACCCGGCAAAGCTCGCCTGTATTCGGCCATGGAATACAAACTGACGTATGCAATCGTCCCCGGAGCAAGCAGTTACACACCTTACCGTAACGACGGAGCGCGAGTCAGATGCGGAACGCCGGGAAATGACAATTACAGATGTCTGGTAGACACCGTTGCTCCGTTCGTCAATGTTGATTATTACTCGTACTCGGCTTACGAAAGCACCAACATCCTTTACCCCACATTGGATTTCGCCTCTTGCGAGAATCCTGAATCCGATCTCAAGAAAGAGTTACGAGACAATCTCAGTTTTTCTCTTTGCGTCATCAAATCTGTTCGAGGAAATATTGAAGCCAAAAACTTTATCATTGGCGAATACAACTGGGGCGTGGAAGGAATTGGCGGAGACGAACCGTCTTTTCTCAACCAGATGTTCCGCGCCATTGAAGATGCGGATGGCTTTCCGCTTTCCTACACCTTCTTTTACCAGGCGTTGTGCATATCCAATATCGGGCAACTGTTTACCGCATCCAACAACAAAGTCAGAACTCCAACAGGAAGAATTTTTGTTCCCTGGAAATCGCTGGGCGGAATCATCACAACCAGCCCCGCTGTTGCTTCCTGGGAACGCGACAGACTGGACGTGTTTGTCAGAGGAATTGATTCGTATCTCTATCACAACTTTTCTACGGATGGCGGTCGGACATGGGCTGGATGGGGAGGAGATTATGAGTCTCCGATTAGCTCCGATCCGGCGGCAATTTCGCCGGAAAAAGGCCGGATAGATTTATTCGTTCGCGGACCAAATGACGATCTTTTGTACAAACGCTACACAAGCGCGGGTTGGTCTAACTGGATCTCACTTGGCGGAGTAATTTCGTCCGGACCTGCTGTTGCCTCCTGGGAACCCAACCGATTGGATGTCTTTGCTCGGGGAAGTGATTTGTACCTGTACCACAACTTTTCCACAGACAGTGGTCTGAGTTGGGCAGGTTGGGGCGGAGATTATGAATCCGCCGTCACATCCGATCCCGCAGCAGTTTCGTGGGGCGTTGGCCGGATTGATCTGTTTGCTCGCGGGCCGAACAACGACCTGTTGCACAAAAGTTATTCCAGCGCAGGTTGGTCGAATTACGAATCGTTGGGCGGCAAGTTATCGTCGGGGCCAAGCGTAACGTCGCAAGGGCCAGACCGACTGGATGTTTTTATCCGCGGTTTGAACGAAGGGTTATGGCAAAACACGTATGACGGTTCGGCTTGGGGCGGTTGGCAGCTCAGGGCTGGGAGATTCGCTCAAAAACCGGCGGCGATTTCGCGCGCGCCCGGCAAGATTGATGTTTTTGCCAGAGGCATTGATAACACGGCGTGGCATCGTTGGTACGACCAGAACAGTTCAGTCCCAGATTCCTGGCTGCCGTAATCAAGCTGAGTGGTTCGGCAACAAACCGGTTCCACGGCGCATCCAGGTTGATGTGCGCTCTTCCCTGCTCGATCCCATGCGGCTCGCCGTTCCCCTTTTTGTTCCCCCACAAAACTGTCAATCACTTTTTTTGAATGTCTACTTAAACGGTTGATTGCGCGCAGAAAAAAAATTTTCGACAAGCTTCGTTAAAATCGAAATCTTCTGCGTTGAGAATTCTTGTTTCTTGGTTCTGTTTGCCGACTGAGAAGTCAGTCGTTGCGATTCGACGCGAGAAATCTTGAGACACAAATCGCAATGACTGATTTGTCGCTTGTCGCCCGCAAATCATTTTGACCAGCATCCAAAACGCCGATTTCAGCCTGATCCGAGATTTCACGCCAAATCCGAATTTTTGAAGAGTACACGAGTCCATTTTTCCACCATTCGCATTTCAGTCAATGAAATCAGGCTCTTTTGCACGGTCTTTACTTGATTGGAACACCGCTTGCGCTTAAGCCCTCCGCAATTTGGCTCAATTGCTTTGGATGGTTGTCCAAGCCACTCAAGGCGAATTCAATAACGACTGAGATTTTCTCAGTGAGATCAATTTAGGAGGGAATATGAAATTCAGAGCAGTGCTTCTGCTGCTGGCCATGTCGGTGACTGCGTTTGCGCAAACAAGTCGCGGAACCGTCAGCGGAACAGTGACTGACCCCACGGGTGCGGTCATTTCCGGCGCCAGCGTGGTATTGACCAACACGGCAACGACGGTCAGTCGTTCGACTGTGGCAAACAGCGAAGGGTTTTATCGTTTCGATGCGGTAGACCTGGGAACGTACACAATCAAGGTAACGGCTGCGGGTTTCGGAGCCATTACCAAATCCAACATCATCGTCAGCGCCAATCTGACTTCGACCGTGGACGCGCAACTTTCGCCGGGCACGCAGGAAGTTTCAGTAGACGTGACTGCCGAATCCGGCGCGTTGATTCAAACCGAAGCGCCGGTGCGAGGCGGCAACATTGACGCAACGCGCATTACGGAATTGCCGATTGCGTTGCGAAATCCGGTGGCTTTGGCATTGACGCTGCCGGGCGTTTCGACCAATCGGTTCGGCTTCGGTGTGGCGACGTTTTCCGTCAATGGCGGACGTGGACGTTCGAACAACTTTCTGATTGACGGAACTGAGAACAACGACATTTCGATTGCCGGACAAGGGTTTCAAATCAAAAACCCCGACGCGGTGCAGGAAGTGTCGGTGCAAACTTCCAATTACGACGCGGAATTCGGACGCGCGGGCGGCGCAGTGGTCAACACCATCACCAAATCCGGCACGAATCAATTTCACGGCACGGCTTCGTGGCAATACGATTCGACGCGTGACGATGCGTTGACCAACACGCAATCGCTCGATCCGAATCTGCAACAACGCGGGTATCCGCCTTACGGAACGGAACACATTTTTGCCGGAACCATAGGCGGGCCGGTGAAACTGCCCGGTTTGTACGACGGCAAAGATCGCACATTCTTTTTCGGTTCGTATCAAAACCAGCGACAGGCGTCGAACACCGTGACCAGCGTGCTGGTTCCTACGGCAGCCGGACGCGCGACGTTGCGCCAGTTGTTTCCGCAAGGCGTCAATCCGCGCGTGGATTCGCTGCTGGCGGTCACCGAAGGCACAGTCGGCATTGCCAATTTGACGAGCATCGCGTTGGGCAACAATCGCCCGGATGTGCAGTTCGGACAGGCGGTGACGGCGTTTGCGCAGAGTTACGTCGAGCCGCAGTACCAGGTGCGCATTGACCACAAGATCAGCGAGAAATCGCAATTTTCATCGCGTTATTTGTTCGCCGATCAAAATGCGCCGGTCGGCGGCGCGACGCTTGGTTTGCCCGGCTTCACCACCAGCCAGGCCAATCGTTTCCAAAACTTTCTGCTCAGCGAAACGCACGTCTTCTCGCCTGTGCTGACCAACGAATTGCGGCTGTCATACAACCGTATTGCGCTGGCGTTTCCTTTCAATCCGCCGAATCCATTGGCGCAAAACCTGCCGAGCATAACCATCGCGGGCATCACCAACGCGCAGGGCATCGGTTGGAATTACGGCATTCAAACCAACCTGCCGCAAGGGCGCATCGCCAACAACTACGTCATTCAGGACACGATGACCTACGTCAAATCCAATCACACGTTCCGCTTTGGTTTTGATTTGCTGCAACAACGTTCGCGGCAATTCGCGCCGATCAACGAACGCGGTTCGCTGACTTACAACGCAGGCGGCGGATTCACAGGGCTGGCGAATTTCGTGGATGATTTCGGCGGAGCAGGTCCGGGCGGCGGCAGTGCCAACCGCGATTTTGGCAGTCCGCGTTATTACCCCGAACTATTCCGGCAGGCGTATTTCTTCCAGGATCGCTGGCGCGTGAACAATGCGCTGACGCTGACGCTGGGCGTGCGGTATGAAAACTTCGGCAATCCGGTCAACTCCGTTCGCACGGCGGCGTTCACGGGGTTGTTCAATGTTGACCCGGTGACGTTGCAAGGGCCGTATTCGCAACCCAGCCAGGTGGCCGCCGACAACAACAACTGGGCGCCGACCATCGGCATCGCTTATTCGCCGTCGTTCACCAACGGCGTGTTGGGAAAGTTGTTCGGCGACAAGAAGAGCGTCATTCGCAGCGGTTACCAGATTGGCTACGATTCGTTCTTCAACAACATCGCGTCGAATGCGGCGACTTCGGCTCCGAACGTGGTGGCAACGCAGGTGATTTCTTCGGTGACGACAGCCAATCCGCGCGGGTTGGCGAACCTGTCAAACTCATTGCCGACGACGGCGCGTCCGTTGTCGCCTTTCGATGCACAAACGCTGGCCGATCCGAATTTGGTCAATCCGTACTATCAACGCTGGTCGCTGGGAATTCAGCGCGAATTGCCCGGCAAGCTGATGGTGGATGCTTCGTATGTCGGATCGAAAGGCACGAAGCTTTACATGAATGAAGACCGCAATCCGCTGGTTCCGGCGAATATGCGTGTCACGCCAACCGGGTACACGGGCACGATCAGCGGGCGATTGGACAATCTGCAAGGCGGTCGAACGATTCGGTCGAACAGCGGCGGTTCCAATTACCATGCCGGTCAGTTGTCTGTGTCGCGCCGCTTCAACGGCGGTCTGGCTCTGACGGGTGGTTACACGTGGTCGAAGCTGATTGACAACAACAGTGAAATTTTTGCTTCTGCCGGATTGAGCAACGGTTCGCTTTCGATCACGCCACACATTCTGGGCGGCGAACGCAACGAACGCGCCGTATCGTTGTTCGACCGCACGCATCGCGCTGTGTTCACCTACGTGTATGAATTCCCGTTCATGCGCGATCAAAAAGGCGTGCTAGGTCACATCGTCGGCGGGTGGCAATTGTCCGGCATCACTACGTTTGAAACCGGTGTACCTTTCACCGTCACCAACGGGGTTGACGCCAACGGCGTTGGCGGCAACAACGACCGTCCCGATTTGAACCCCTTGGGTCAAAAAGGCGTGCGCGCAGTGCCGAACGCCGCCAGCCCGACCGGTTACGTCAATCCCGATGCGAACAACGCGCCGATTGATCCGGCAACGGCTCGTTACATCGGCGTGGCTGCGGGCAGCAATCGCAACGGCACAGCCGGTCGCAACACCGAACGCACACGCGGATTGAACAACTTTGATTTCACAGTGCAGAAGCAGTTTCGGCTGACCGAAGGCACGAGCCTGCAATTCCGCACAGAGTTCTTCAACGTGTTCAATCATCCGCAATACGGCACGTTCAGCATCAGCCCGTTTTCTCCGGCAACGGCTGGGCCGTCGGCCAGCGTGTTCAACACGGCGTCGGGGCAATTCCTGCAACCGCAATTCGGCGATGGCGGCGGTCGCGTCATTCGTTATTTGATGAAGCTGACGTTCTAGGTTTCACGAACAACAGCTTTGCAAAGAGGTCTGGCTGCACAGGTCAGGCCTCTTTTTTTATTCGTGATCGAACAACGGCTGACGATGTATTTGATGCGAGATAAGAAATCGTGGAAAACGCTCCGGCCAGACGCACTGTTTTCTTGAAGCGCTTCCGGCCTGAACGCACGATAAATGATAATCGCCGGTATGGTTTCTTTGGACATTGTTTAACGGGAAACGATTTCGCTCGGCCAATCTCTTTTTCAAGCTGAATCGTCGCCGCACTTTCTCTGAAAAAACGAAATTCTGTTCGCTTTTTCAAACAGCCATTCAACACGATCAACCGATCAACAGCCGTTAACCTGTGCGATTGCAGCAATCCATACAACACATCAGCAATGGAACGGAGCTTGCGCCAACCAGAGCGTCAGCAAGGGTTTTGATTTTTGGATGTGGATTAACCCGATGCTGGCAAAAACGTTTGTTTGACTCAAACAAATGGAAACATCACCAATTCATCACCCAAGGAGGGAATCGAATGAATTCCAAGCAAAGCCATGCTGGCAAAATTCGCCAGGCGACCGCCTGGTTGCTGATTGCGTTGTTCAGCGCGATTGGCGGCGCGGATGCGCTGGCTCAAACGTTCAATTCGACAGTGACCGGCTCCGTCAAGGATCAGGCCGGAGCCGTGATCGTCGGCGCGAAAGTGACGCTGATTGATCTGGCCACGCAGCGCGAAGTGACTGCGACCACCAATGATCAAGGCGTTTTTGTTTTTCCCGATGTGCGCGCAGGCAATTACAGGGTCATTGCCGAGCGCGACGGATTCAAAAAAGGGGAAATCACCGATGTGACCGTCAACGTCGGAACTCCGGCGACGGTTCACTTTGAACTGCAAACCGGGCAGATCGCCGAAATCATCACCACGTCGGCTTCCGAAGCACAGGCTGTCGTCAACACGGAAAACGGCGCGTTGCAAACCACCGTGTTGCAACGACAGATCAACGATCTGCCACTGAACGGGCGCAATCCGCTTTCGCTGGCCGCGTTGCAAGCCGGCGTCAACACCAGCGGCAGCAATCGCACCGCCACGGTCAATGGCACACGCGGCACGTTCACCAATCTGACGTGGGACGGCATCAACATCAACGACAACTTCATTCGCACGGACAGTTTTTTCGGAACCGCCGCGCCCAGTGTGGTCAGCGTTGCCGAATTCACGCTGACGACGCAGAACGGCGGGCCTTCGGACGGATTGGGCGTCGCGCAGGTCAAACTGGCCACGCCGCGCGGTTCGACCGAATACCACGGCAGTGCGTTCGAATTTCATCGCAACGACGCGCTCGATGCCAATTCGTTTTTCAACAATGCGGCTGGCGTGGGCAAGGAAAAGCTGATTCAAAATCAATTTGGCGCGGGCATCGGCGGCCCGATCAAATTGCCGGGCAAACTGTTCGGCCCGATGGCTTATGGCGGCAACAAATTGTTCTTTTATGGGTATTACGAAGGTACGCGCGTCAAAACCGACACCAGCGTTTTGCGAACCGTCCTGACCCAATCGGCGCGACAAGGTCAATTCACTTATCGCCGCGCCGACAATGGCCAATTGCAAACCATCAACTTGTTGACGGCCAGCGGTCTGCCAGCCGATCCGAAAGTTGCCAGCTTGATTGGGACAACTCCGTTGCCGAACGACTTCACCAACGCGGACATCACGTCGAACACTGCGCTGGCCAACACGGCAGGTTTCCGTTTCAACAGCCCCACGGGATTTGACAGCGATCTGTGGGGATTCCGAATTGATTACGACGCTTCGGCACGACATCGTTTCGAAGCAATATACAGCCGCTTCACCTTCAATTTCCCGAACGCGGGCAACGAACCTTTCCCCGGTCGTCCGGGCGATGGGCAATCGTCGCATCGTCCGCGCGGATCGTTCGCTTGGAACTGGACGCCGACCGCCACGTTGAACAACGAACTGCGGTACGGCTTCAACAACTACAACGTCAGTTTCTTCACCAACGAACGATTCGCCGACGGTTATCAATTGACCTTCCCGCTGATTTCCGATCCGGTGGATAACCTCCTGCCGCAGGGACGCATTGCCGATAACTACGAAGTGATGGACAACGCCACCTGGGTCAAAGGCAAACATCAGGTGCGGTTTGGCGGAAATTACCGTCGAGTGTTCATTGAATCGTATGACGCCGCCGGAACCTTGCCGTTTTACACGATTGGCTTCAACACGGCGGGCAATCCGAATCCGCTGCGCACATCGCAATTTGCCGGCGGTATTTCGTCGAACGATTTCAACCGCGCGCGCGACGTGCTGGCGATTCTGGCTGCGCCGATTGCACAGGTGGATCAAAGTTTCTATTCCACCAGCCGCACATCGGGTTTTGTCAACGGCGCTCCGCAACGTCAGCAGTTCCAATACGACACCATTGGCTTGTACGGCGGCGACACCTGGCGTTTGAAACAAAACCTGTCGTTGAATGTCGGTTTGCGTTGGGAATACATTTCAGTGCCGACCGAAAAACAGGGATTGGCGTTATTGCCAAAAGACGTCAGCTTGAATGCGTTGTTCGATAAAGACGCTGTGCTAGATTTCGCCGGGTCGGGAACCGGGCGAAAATTCTTCAACAACGATTACAACAATTTTGCGCCAAGCATCAGTCTGGCGTGGGATCCGTTCGGCAACGGCAAAACATCCATTCGCGCTGGCTATTCAATGTCCTACGTGGTGGACAACAACATCACGACGATTTTGAACGCGGCGGTGGATGGCAACGCTGGATTGCAAGCCGATGTCAGCTTGTTGAACACGACGGGCACGGTCAGCGGCGGAGGCATTCGTCCGGTGCAGATTCCGGCGTTCAAAGTGCCGCGACCGATTGCGGACAATCTGGCGATTGATCCCGAAACGGCGCTGTTCACGATTGATCCGAATTACAAAACGCCTTACGTCCAGCAATGGACGTTGAGCTTCGAGCGGGAAATCTTTCGCGACACCGTGGCAGAGATTCGTTATGTCGGCAATCGCGGCGTCAAATTGACGCGCGGCATTGATGTAAATCAAATGCGAATTTTCGACAACGGATTTTTGGCGGATTTCCAACGCGCTGAGCGCAACCTGGCGGCCAACGGCGATGCGTCTCGTGGCGAAGCCTTGCAGGTGTTTCCGAAGCTCGGACTTGGCGGATTGCTGACCAATCCGACGATTCTGAATCTGATTACTCAGGGGCAGGTCGGCGAATTGGCGCGCATTTACGTCGTCAATCGTGATTTGTTCCTCGAACCGGGCGTGTTCGGTTCGGAACTTGGCCCGGAATTTTTCCTGCGTGCCAATCCGAATACTTACGTCGCAGATTACATTGGCAATGGATCGTATTCAGATTACAACGCGTTGCAGGCGGAAATTCGTCGCCGATTGCGCGGCGGCCTGTATTTCCAGGCGAATTACACCTACGGCAAAAGCTTTAGCGATTACGAAGGCGGCCAGACGAATTTCTCCGGCTTGCTCGATCTGGGTTCGACCAACGCCGTTGAAAAACAGCGGATCGCCGATGACATCACGCACGTGTTCAAAGCCAACGCCGTTTACGAACTGCCGTTCGGTCGCGGCAAACGCTTCTTCGATCAAGGCGGCGTGCTCGGCAAAATCGTCGGCGGCTGGAGCTTCAATCCTATTCTTCGCTGGCAAAGCGGCGAACCGATTTCGATTGTTTCGGCTCGCGGCACGCTCAATCGCGCTGGCCGTTCGGGCAAAAACACCGTCGTCACATCGCTTTCGACCAGCGAATTGCAATCGAAGACCGGGTTGTTCCGCGACTCGCAAGGCCGTCCGATCATCTTCGATCCCAGCTTGATCGGCGCCGACGGTCGCGCCAACACGCAGCTTTTCCAAAATCCGAAGTCTGGGACGTTGGGAACATTGCAACTGACGCCTGTCAGTGGCCCCGGACGATTCGATTTTGATGCTGGATTCATCAAGCGCACTTCGATTACCGAGCGCGTGAACTTCGAATTCCGCTTCGAAGCGTTCAATCTGCTGAACAAAACCAACTTTAACGTCGGCCAGGTTCAGAACATCAACAACACGACGTTTGGTCGCATTACGGCAACATTCGCTCCGCGCGTGTTGCAGTTTGCGGGCAAGATCAATTTTTGATCTTTGCGGCAAACGTTTCGCCGTGCGCAGTCGCGATTCCATCGTGGCTGCGCACAGTTGCTTTGCTTGACAAGCTGCTGACCCGCCTCCTACCCTTCGCCCGAATCCATCATCAAAGCACCGAGCAATTGCGAAGTTTCAAGCTCAACATCACAACTCGATTTTCTTAGCTGGGAGAACCCGAACGTGCCTTTCTTTTTCGATCTGTCTTCGTTGGTTCCGGTCGTCGAACGCAATCCCTTCGAACCGCCGGTGGTGCCGGACGTTGCTGTTGCAACGCCTCTTGGCGATCTTGAAACGCTGCCGGATGAAAGCGCTGGCGCATTGGTAGTGAATGAGCCGTTGACTGAACCTGAAGAAGCTCCAGAAATTGTCCCTGCCGAACCGGAAGTGGATCGCGGTTTGCCAATTCCAGATCATTACGATTTCGATATGATGCGAATTCTGTGGCAAGACCCGTTTCGGTTGTTTGTGTATTGGCATTTGAAAGACAACCCCTTTGACCGGCTGCGGCAGATTTTCCCGGTTGGCGAAATCGGCAATTTCCATACGGTGCTGAAGCTGGTGGATGAAACGATGAACATTTCGGTGTTTTTCAACGCGGCTTTTACACGCGAATACTGGTTCAGCGTTTTTCCCGATCGTCGGTACCGCGTGGAATTGGGCGTTCGTTCACCGCGCTATGGCTATATCAAATTACTGAGTTCGCAATCGGCGCGGACTCCGCGCGGAGGCCCATCGGATCAGGCTGCAACAGAAGATGATTACTTTATCGCTTCGGATCAATTTATTGATGTGTTGCGCGACAGCCATCTGATTTCGGAACGCGCCTTTACGATTGAAGACTTGTTACCCGGAACGGACCGAGCGCCCGCCGCAGCTCGCAATGGAGTTTGGGACTCTCTGCCTGCGTCGTTTCGCCGGCTGATGATGGCAATCGCTGACATTCAAGCCGGACGCGATTATGAACGCTGGTGGGAGCGATTGAGCCGGGAAGAGCAAGGAAATCTGGTGCGGGAATTTTTGGACATCATTGCCCAAATGGCAGGCAAACCGGGCGATGGCGAACTTGGATATATGCTCCTGCTGCGATACCTGCCGGAACTGCTGCGCCGTTCGATTTTGGCTGAAGCCACAAGCGGTGACGGACACCGATCTCAAACCGAATTGACGATTGATAAACCGATCTCGCTTTATCTGGCTGAACAGTTGGGACAAACAGCATCGGAGTTCAATTCAAAATCATCTTCGGACAACGCTCCGATTTCACCAACTCCCGGCGCACAACCGGAACCCTCAGCGGCTGACCGCTGGTTGCCGAGCCTGAGCGTTTAGAATTTCACCAGGTAAAAAACAGGCCAGCGCTCTGATACTGCGGCAATCGGCGATAACAGAAATTTTGTCGCCGATCCTCCTCTCTTCGACCAATCCACAAAAAATGCCTTGACGCCTCAAGGGGGAAAGTTTATTCTTCGTTCGTTTTTGAAAATGACTTTCAGGATCGTGCAAGGCGAAGCCAAGCGAACATCAATTAAACCAAAGAGGAATCTTGTTTATGCAATCACTTCGGAAAGTGATTTTTTGGGCGCATCTGGTGTGTGGAGCTGTCGCTGGGGTGATTATTTTGGTGATGTCGGCAACGGGCGTGTTGCTGACCTACGAAAAACAAATGATGTTGTGGGCTGATACGCGCAACTATCAAATCGCCGTTCCGGTTGGAACCGAGCGTCTATCCGTCGAAGACCTGCTGGCCAAAGTGCAGGCCGCACAAAACGCAGCGCCGACCGGGATCATGGTTCGCGCGGACCAGCAGATGCCTGTGGCAGTCAGTTTTGATCGTGGCCGAACGGTTTATGTCAATCCACATACCGGAGAGGCGATGGGCGAAGGCGCGCTGGGAACTCGCAATTTCTTTCGCGCAGTGACGGATTGGCATCGTTGGTTGGGCACAGAAGGAGCCGGTCGCGCAACGGGCAGAATGATTACCGGCGTCTGTAATCTGGCGTTTCTGTTCATCGTCGTCAGTGGTTTGTATCTGTGGTTTCCGCGTTCGCTGACGTGGGCGCAGTTCAAGAACATTCTTTGGTTCAGGCGCGGATTGCCCGGCAAGGCGCGCGATTTCAACTGGCACAATGTGATTGGATTCTGGTCGCTGGTGCCATTGTTTTTGATCGTGCTTTCGGGCGTCACTATTTCATTCGCCTGGGCCGGCAATCTGGTTTATCGCGTTGTCGGCGAAAATCCGCCAACTCCCGCCGCCCGTCCTGCCACTCCTGCTCAAGAATCACAAACGGCGAAAAAGACTATTCTGACAACTACGGGATTGAATTCCTTGTGGGCGCGCGCGGAACAGCATTCGCCCGGCTGGAAGAGTTTGAGCGTGCGATTCCCTGCTTCCACCGAAGCGCCGCTCGCTTTCACCATAGACCACGGCACAGGTGGCGAACCGCACAAACGCGCCACACTGACGTTGGATCGCGCGACCGGCGAAACGCTCAAATGGGAGACCTTTTCCGGCTTTACCAAAGGGCGCCAACTTCGATCTTTTCTGCGCTTTGCTCACACAGGGGAAGTTGCGGGAATTGCCGGTCAAACGATTGCAGGAATAGTTTCTCTGGGCGGAGTGGTGTTGGTGTGGACCGGACTGGCTCTGGCCTGGCGACGGTTTCTAGCCTGGAAAGCGCGCCGCGCCAAAGTGGTCGCGGAAACAGAGGCGTTGGCCTGACACGCTTTCAAGCATTTTCAAAAAATGAAGCCTTCGCTGCGGCAACAGCGAAGGCCTTGAATGCACGACCGACCCGGTCTGTTTAGGGACATTCGCGCCGACGTGCGGGACTCATCCTGCAACGGTTCGTCGCAAACATCAAATACGGCGATTGACGTGCAGGAGCAATATGAAAATCCGAACACAATTTTTTCCTTCTCCCCATTTTGAAACGATAGGCAAATTTCTATTTACGTTGATTACCTCCGGACTGGCATTGTTTTTTCTGGCGCTGGTCGTCACGGCGCAATCCGGGCGCGCCGGATTGCAAGGTCGCGTCGCCGACTCGACCGGCGCGGCGTTGCCCGGAGCTTCCGTGACGCTGCAGAACCTCAACACTGGAATGGAAATCGTTTTAATCACAGCCGCTGATGGAAGCTTCACGCTGGCAGGGGCCAGAGACGGACGTTACAAGATCACAGCAAGTCTGGCGGGATTTGGCGCGGCTGAATTGGCAGACAACTTGCCGGGCGTTGAACCGATTGAATTGCGGTTGGAGCCAGTGGCGCTGGCCGACCGCATCACTGTGATTTCAGGTTCGCGGCAGGAAGAGTTGCGTGAATCGCTCAACACCAAAGTGGATGTCATAGGACGCAATCGCATACGCGACACGGGATATGAATCAGTCTCCGAAGTTTTGCAGGAACTGCCCGGCGTGATGACGCGGCGAGGCACGGCTTCGGGCGATTCGGGCAGCGGCGGCGAAAAGATTCAAGGCATTGATTCGCGGCAGGCGCTGGTGTCGTTCGACGGACAGTCTGTGACAGGCGCCCGCGGCATCAAAAGCGGCATCATCAACCTGGATCGCCAAGTGGTCGGCAATCTCGAAAGCATTGAAGTCGTCAAAGGCGCGTCTTCCGCGCTTTACAGTTCGGACGCAATTGGCGGCGTCATCAATCAAATCACGCGCGAACCGCGCGAACCGATGGAATTGAACCTGACCGCATCGGGCGGTTCGCAGGGACGCGCAGATTACCGCGGCGATGTGGGATTCGGCGGCGAACGTTTCAGCGCATTTTTCAGCGGTGAACGTCACAAACAAAACCCGTTCGATCTGACGCCGACGACATTCGATACGACGGGCGCAGGTTTTGGACGCACTGACGCTTACGCCAAAGCGCGCTACAAATTCACGCCTGGCTTTTCGCTCAGCGCGTGGGCGCGCAGTTATTGGAATCAGTCGCGCGGGCGTTCGCGCGGCGAAGAAGGCAATCAGGAATCCGTCACCGACGAAGATTCGCAGAGTTTCAATCTGCAAGGTGACTGGACGATCAATCCGCGTTTGACTGCACAAGGGCGCGGTTACTTTTCGCGGTTTGACGAAATTGGCAACAACATGCTGGTTCCGCCGACGCGCGCGATTCCACCGGGCAATCTGTCCGAGCGATACGGCAAAGTGGATGGTTCGATCAACGCAATTCTGGGCGATCGTCAGTTGCTGCAAGCCGGCGCGGAATGGACTACTGATCGTTATCGCGGATTCAATCGTCTGGCCAACGACGCCGGACACAAGGTGGAAACCGCTTCCGTCTTCGTGCAGGACAAGATCAGCTTCGGCAATCGCGTGACTGTGACTCTGGGCAGCCGATTCGACCACAATTCGATTTTCGGCAATGCCTTTTCGCCGAAAGCAGGCGTCAACGTCCGCGTCCACGATCAATTCCGCGCGCGCTTTTCTTACGGACGCGGCTTTCGCGCGCCAGACCGGGGCCAACTCTACTTTCGCTTCCTCAACCCAACCAATTTGTATCAGGTCATAGGCAATCCGGATTTGCGTCCTGAACACGCGCATTCGATGCAGCTCGGCGGCGAATTCAATTCGCGCGGTCGTCGTGCGCGGCTCGGCGTAAACGTGTTTTACAACGATGTCGAAAACCTGATTGACGCCGTCAGTTTGGGATTTGTCGCTTCGCCGCAGCAATTGGCCGCGTTGTCGCAGCAATACGGCATTGGCTTGTCGCTGTTTCAACCGGCGCTCAATCGCCTGTTGTTTTTCTACCAGAACATTTCCGAAGCGCGCACGGCAGGCGTAGAACTGGATTGCGATGTGAAATTGACGCGCGGTTTTCTGTTTGGCGGCGCGTACACACATCTGAACGCGCGCAATCTCAAAGCAGGTTTGCCGCTGGCCGGACGCCACAAACATCAGGGCAACATTCGACAAAGTATCACCGTCTGGCCTGGATTTCGCGGCGCCGGCGACAGTCACACCGAAGCAGTAGGTTTGCCGCTGAACTGGTCGGACGCGAAAAACATCGCCTGGAAAATTTCGCTCCCCGGTTACGGCCAATCCAGTCCTGTGGTTTGGAAAGGAAAACTGTTTTTGACCGCGGTTGAAGGCGCGATGAAGGAAAGGCTCTTCGCGCTTTGTTACGACCTGCAAACAGGCCGCGAGCTTTGGCGCAAAGAATTCGCTGCGACCTTCACGATGAAAGATTCCGGCACGGTCAGCAAAGCCGCGCCGACTCCGGCGGTGGACGACAAGTGTGTGTACTTCTTTTTTGAAAGTGGCGATTTGATCGCTCTCGATCACAACGGGCGATTGCAATGGCAACGCAAGCTGGCCGAAGAATACGGCGGTTACAAAACCAATCACGGGTTGGGCAGTTCGCTGGCAATGACTGCCGACGCCGTCCTGACGCTGGTCGTTCACAGCGGGCCTTCGTTTTTGCTGGCGGCGGACAAACGCACGGGAAAAAACCTCTGGAAGCAGGAACTCAAACCGGGCGGCGGATGGAGCACTCCGCTGGTGATTGGTCAAGCAGGCAAACAGCAAATCCTGCTCAGCATTGGCGGAGCCGTAACCGCTCGCGATGGGAAAACAGGAGAGCCAATCTGGACGTTCGGCGGATTGAAAGGAAACAACATTCCATCGCCTTCGGTGGATATTGCGAACAGCATCGCCGTCGTCGGTTCCAGCGACAAGGGCATGAACGTGGCCATCAAACTCGGCGGCGCGGGCGATGTCACCGAGTCCAACATTTTGTGGCGCGCGCAGGAAGCAACCGCCAACTTCAGCTCGCCGCTGATTCACGAAGGTTACGTGTATTTCGTCAACAAGGTTGGCGTCGCGTTTTGTCTTGATCTCAAGACAGGAGAGGAGCGCTGGCGCCAGCGACTCGGCGGCGAAGCTTGGGCATCTCCCCTCGCCGCCGGGAATCGCATTTACATTTTCGGAATTGATGGAAAGACCCTTGTGCTGCGCGCGGGCGCGAAGTTCGAACAATTGGCGATGAACGAATTGACGGATGTCGAGCGCGTTTATGGCGTCGCGGCAGTGGATCGAGCCTTGTTGCTTCGATCAGGACGAAAGCTGCTCAAACTCGGCGAAAGATAAAAACATAAAAAACAACCTTCTCAGTGGATACTTCTATGCGAATCAAATTTTCATCAGTTTGTCTTTTCAATGCGTTGTGCGTCGGTTTGCTGCTGGCAACGTTCAGTCAAATCAGCCTGGCACAAAATCGCTTTTCGCTTTCCGGTCGAGTGGCCGATTCCACAGGCGCAGCAATCAACGGCGCGACCGTGACGGCGCGACAACCCAGCAACAGCTTTGAACGCGCCGTGCCAACAGACGGCAGCGGCAATTACCGGCTGGAAGCTCTGCTGCCCGGCGAATACCAAATCACGGCGCGCGGCGACGGGTTTTCGCTGGCGGCGCAAAACATCATGCTCAACGCCGAGCGCAGTCTGGATTTCACGTTGCGTCCCGGCGTGCTGGCCGCTGATGTCAGCGTCATTTCGACGCAGATCGCCGCCACGCTGGAAGAGCAGGCGCGCATCCCCGGCAGCGTGGAAATCATTGACGCGCGGACGCTGGAAATTTCGCGCCCGTTCAATTTCAACGAGGCTTTGCGCAAAGCGCCGGGCGTTTACACCCGCGACGAAGAAGGATTCGGATTGCGGCCTTCGATCAGCATTCGCGGACTCGATCCGAACCGTTCGGCGAAAGTATTGTTGCTGGAAGACGGAGTGCCGCTCGGTCACGCGCCCTATGGCGACACGGACGCTTACTACCATCCGCCGATTGAACGCTACAACGGCATCGAAATTCTGAAAGGTTCCAGTCAGATTGCCCACGGGCCGAACACACTGAGTGGCGCGGTCAATTACCTGACGCCTGCGCCGCCAGACAAGTTCAGCGGTTCGCTGACCTTGATCGGCGGCAATCGAAATTACTTCAACGGCTACGGCAGCATTGGCGCTTCTTTCGGCAAGGGCGCGGGCGAGACGGGCGTGATTTTCGACTTCCTGCGCAAACAAGGCGAAGGTGCGCGCGAAAACATGCGCTTCGGTTTGAACGACGTGCTGGTCAAAACAATCACCAAACTCAACGAACGCGGCACGCAAACATTGGGCTTCAAGTTCAACTATTACGGCGAAGATTCCAATGTCGCCTACTCCGGCTTGACGCTGGCGGAATTCACGTCCAACCCTCGCGCCAATCCGTTTCGCAACGATTTCTTTTACGGCGACCGGTTCGGCGGCTCGGCGATGTACACCAACGCGCTCAACAGCAAGGCTGTGCTGACGACTACGCTTTACGCTTCGAGCTTCAAGCGCGATTGGTGGCGGCAATCGTCCAATTCCGATCAGCGACCGAACCGGCGCGGTTTCAATGGCTGCACGGGACTGGCTGAACTCAACACTCTGTGCGGCAACGAAGGCCGTTTACGCAACTACGACACTTTCGGAATTGATCCGCGCCTGAAAATCAGCAGCCGCGCGGGCGAAACCGATCTGGGTTTCCGTTATCACCGCGAATCGCAGAATCGCATCCAGCAAAACAACGACACGCTCGGCCCGAACGGTCGCGGCGGCGTGACGGTCGAAGACAACGGTCGCAAAAACAGCGCGGTTTCAGGTTACATCCAGCACCGGTTTCTGTTCGGCAAATTGGCGTTCACCCCTGGCGTTCGCATCGAACACGTCAACATCGAACGCACAAACCGATTGGGAACAGCGGTGACTGGAAAGACCGACGTCACCGAAGTCATTCCCGGCATCGGCATCGCCTACAGCCCGTTCAGCCGCCTGACGATCTTTGCCGGAGCGCATCGCGGATTTTCGCCGCCGCGTCCAGCAGACATCATCAACAACACGACGGGCGGAGTGATCGAACTCGATCCTGAACTTTCGTGGAATTACGAAGTGGGCTTCCGGTCAATGCCCGCGCGCGGTTTACGCTTGAGCGCGACGTTGTTCCGTCTGGATTACGAAAACCAGATTGTCCCGGCGAATTTGTCCGGCGGCGTCGGTTCCACCTTGACCAGCGCGGGCGAAACCCTGCATCAGGGATTGGAATTCGATGGTCGCTGGGATAGCGGCGTGACGTTCAATTCGCCGCACAACTTTTATGTGCGTGCGGCTTACACCTTCATCGGCACGGCGGAATATCGCGGCACACGGTTCAGCAATGTCGGCGGATTCAGCGCCACGCGCATCACAGGCAACCGACTGATTTATTCGCCGAAGCATCTGGCGACGACGACTTTCGGCTATTCGCACGCCATCGGCGTTGACGCGCTGGTCGAAGCTGTTCATACAGGGGCACAGTTCGGCGACGATCTGAACACCATCGCTGTTTCGCCAAACGGCCAACGCGGCTTGATTCCGTCTTACACCGTCTGGAACGCGACGGTGAATTATCGCATCGGCAAACTGGAACGTTACGCGCCGACGGTTTTTGTAGCGATCAAGAATCTGGCCGATGACACCTTCGTTGTGGATCGGCGGCGCGGAATTATGGTTGGCATTCCGCGTCTGGTGCAGGGCGGCGTCAAGCTGCGATTTTGACTCAACCGCCGCCTCGTGGCGCCGCGGCGACTTGTAGCGCTTGCAAACATTGTGAAGCGTCGTTATGTAGTGGCGGATTTGTTCGTAACTGCAAAATTTTCGGAGGAAGACTTGAATGATGAAAATTACCGCCAAATTGTTTTTTGCCGCGCTGGCTTTGGGTTTGATGATTTGGACGCTGATTAATCCAGTTGAAAGCCAGTCCGCCGCCAACGATTTGAGGGCCGTGTTTACCACCCAGGCTCCGACGCTTGACGGCAAAAGCGACGCCGTCTGGCAAGGTGCGCCAGTCTTGACCATCAGGACTTCGGGCGGCGCGAATACTGGCAAACATCTGCTTCGCGTCAAGGCGCTGTATGATTCAAACCGCGTTTACTTTCTTTTCCAGTGGAATGATCCGACCGAGTCGCTGGCCTTTTTTCCCTGGGAAAAACAGGCGGACGGTTCCTGGAAAAAACTTTCCAGCGCGGATGACGACGAACAGAAATTTGCCGAAGACAAGATCGCCCTGCTGTGGGCGATCAACGCCCCGACCTTCATTCAGGAAGGCTGTATGTACGCCTGTCACCTGGGCGACGGCGGCAAAGCCTACGGCAATATGATCGCGGGCAAAGGCGAGTTGCTGGATATGTGGCACTGGAAAGCCGCGCGCAGCAATCCTGTCGGCCACGCCGACGATCAATACCTGGACGACACCGCCTGGGCGAAAGAACGTCCCAACGCCGGACGCAAGAGCGACCCGCTGAACGGCGGCGGTTACAAGGACAATGTGAACCAGGACAAAACCGCGCCCGCAGTGATGCCAGCGACTGGCGGCGTCAAACCGCAAAAACCGCAGCGCAACTGGGTGCTGGCCGCCGAATCGGTTCCGTTCACTGACAGCTTCAAAACCGGCGACCGCGTCGGCGGCGTCATCGTCAGTCCCTTTGCCGGCGACCGCGGCGACCTGACGGCCAAAGGCGTCTGGTCGAAAGGGCAATGGACGGTGGAAATTTCGCGCCCGCTGGTGACGGGCAGCAAATTCGATGTGCAGTTCAATGATTTGAAAGCGGGCTACCATTTTGCGCCGGCTGTTTTCGACAATGCGGAAGTGAAGCACTCTTTCACGATGCAAACTTACCGGCTGGTATTCGCTCCGAAAAAACCTGCACAAAAGTGATCATCAGGCGTCAATGGCAACGACATTCAGGTTGAAGCCTCGCTTCAACCTGAATGATCTGTCAGACTTGCGGCGAAACTTTTGGAAAAGGAGTGCTTACCAGCGTGAGCGAAAAAGACGCTTCGTCCACAGATCGGGAATTGTTTGCTGAAGATTTGACAACAACCAGAAACAACGATGCCAACCGGGTTCAGCCCAGGTTGTACCGCGTCATCTGGCGCTGGCATTTTTATGCCGGATTTATTGTCTTGCCTGTGCTGATTGTCGTGGCGTTGACCGGCGCGTTGCTGGTGTTTCGTGAAGAGTTGGAGCGGAAATTCGACGCCGCGATGCTGACGGTCGAACCGCAATCTCAGCGCGTGTCTTACGACGCGCAACTGGCAAATGCCGCGCAAACTGCGCCATCCGACGCGCGCGCCACTGCCATGGTCGTGCGTGGCAATCCGACGTTGGCCACTCAGTTCTCCTTTTTCACCAAGGACGGCCGCAATCTGAACATCTTCGTCAATCCGTATACCGGCATTGTGCAGGGGAATTATGTGTATGGCTCTTCGATGTTCGACCTGATTCTGTTCATTCATCGCCGATTGGCAGGCGGGACGATTGGCCGCATTGTCGTGGAGCTGGCGACCAGTTGGGGAATCATTCTGGCAATCACCGGACTTTATCTGTGGTGGCCGCGCAGGCGCTGGAAATTGACCGGCTCGCTGTTGCCCAGAGTGCGCGGCAAACGTTATCTGATTTGGCGCGATTGGCACGCCGTGTCGGGATTTTATGTTTCTCTGCTCGCCATTTTGATAATGGCCACCGGATTGTTTTATACGATGGTCTTTGGCCGCAACTATCAGAAGTTGATGGATGTGACGAAATCCAATCCTCCCGGTCAGGCCAATCCGCCAAAATCCACAGGACAGGAAAGCGAATCTGCGCTGCCGCTCGATGAAGTGATTGCCATCATCAAACGCGCACAACCTGAACCGGAGTTTTATCTGGATTTGCCGAACAAGAAAGACGACAGCTTTTATGTGTACGCGGGCAGCAGCGATCATCCGTCCACTTTGACGCAGTTTTACGTGGATCGGTATTCCGGCAAGGTCATGGGGGAGGCCAGTTGGCGGCAGTTGTCGGCGCTGCACAAAATTCAGTTGATGGCATATCCGATTCACGTCGGGTCGCTGTACGGCTGGCCGACAAAAATTCTGGCGTTGCTGGTGTGTGTGGTAATTGTCGGCATGGGCGTGACCGGGATGGCCATGTGGTGGATTCGTCGCCCGGCAGGCAAATCAGGTTTTCCGCAAAAACCAAATGACGCTCGACCAGCGAAATGGTTGATCGCAGTGATTTGTTTGCTCGGCGTCCTGATGCCTGCGGCTGGGATTTCCATGCTGGCGATTCTAGTGGGCGATTGGCTTGGGCAATTGCGCAGGCGAGACTTGCAAATCATCTGAAATTTCATTACCAGCAGCTTGTCAGAAAAATCATTGACCGAACAACTTCTGTCCATCAATTGACATTCGACACCTTTGCGGCCTGACAGTTATCATTGCGAACTGTAACGATTATGCTCCCGCCCTTTGAATTTGTCCCCAGCGGGTGGGTCAGCCGGTTAGGTGAAAATCTTGCTCAAGGCTAATCGAAGCTAGTTTTATATCTCAAGAACCGGCAAAATTGGTTTTGGCTGTGCCAATCGTGTCCGCTGACCGTGAACGTTCCGCAGGGTTTCGCCACCAGCTTAAGTCGGACGACACAAAACCCATTTTTGATAAAGTAAGCAATATGAAATGGCTGACGGCTTACCGCGAAGACATCAGGCAATTTACTGCTTTGAGCGGGAAGAGTGCGACTCATCAGATGCTGACTCAGCAAGGGCTGTGGGCGCTGATGCAATACCGCATGGCTTCAGCCGTTTATCGTTCCTCGTTGCCTGAAACGTTGAAACGGTTTTTGCTGATGTTTCTGATCGTCTGGCAAAAGCTGATCGAAGTCGTAACCGGCATTCATCTGCCGTATTCCGCCGAAATTGGCGAAGGGCTGTACATTGGCCATTTCAGCCACGTTATTTTAAGCAGCGATGTCGTGATGGGTTGCAATTGCCAGTTGTCGCAGGGCGTGACCATAGGAGTTTCCGGGCGAGGCGAACAGCGCGGATCGCCGGTCATCGGCGACCGTGTTTATTTTGGCGAAAATGCGACCGTTGCCGGAAAAATACGCATTGGCAATGACGCCGTCATCGGAGCGAATTCGCTGGTCGTCTGTGATGTACCGGAAGCTTGCACCGTGGTTGGAGTGCCCGCGCAGATCATTGTTCAGCAGATAGACGAATCCAGGCTGAGCAAAAACGGCCAATTGCGATGAATGGCCCGGCTCGAAAGTCGAAAGAGCTTTTGATCGCTGATTTGAACTTATGAAGCGCATCCGTGAAACCCAACAACAACCCAATGATGCCGCAGTCATTTCCGCCAAAGGCGCTGCCCGCGCCCGCGAAGGCCATTTGTGGATTTACCGCAGCGACGTGATCGCCCGTCCAAATGTCGAAAGCGGTTCGGTCGTTCGCGTCGTTGACCAGCGCAGCCGGTTCGTCGGTTGGGCGCATTTCGGCGCGGAAACCGAAATCACGTTGCGTTTGCTGTCGAACACGGATGTTGTGATTGACCGCGAATTCTGGCGCAGACGGTTACACGCCGCGATCGAGTGGCGGCGGCGAATCGTGGCGGATGCCGATGCCTACAGGCTGGTTCATTCCGAAGGCGATTTTCTGCCCGGTTTGATCGTTGATCGGTACGGCGATTGTTTTGTGCTGCAAACGCTGACGCGCGGCATGGATGCACTGAAGCCGATGTGGGTGGAAATGTTGGTGGAACAGTTTCAGCCGCGTTTGGTCGTCGAACGCAATGACGCCAAGGTGCGCCAGTTCGAAGGCTTGCCGATGTTGAATTCCCTGCTCTATTCCCGCGATGGTTCCAACGCCGCCGAATTCGTCATCGCCGAAAACGGCATCAAGTTTCATGTGGATTTGCTGGAAGGTCAAAAGACCGGAGCCTTTCTGGATCAGCGCGAAAACCGTGCGGCGGCGATGAATTACGCCAGCGGGCGCGGACTGGATTGTTTCAGCTTTCACGGTTCGTTCGCTCTGCATCTGGCAAGCGATTGCGACACGGTGACGGCGATTGATGTTTCCGAACCCGCCATCGAACGCGCCCGCCGCAATGCCGAACTCAATGGTGTGACGAACATCGAATTCATCGCCGCGAACGTGTTTGACCAACTGCGCGAATATGACGACGCAGGCGAACGGTTCGACACCATCGTTCTCGACCCGCCCGCCTTCGCCAAAAATCGCGGCGCGTTGGAAGGCGCGCTGCGCGGATACAAGGAAATCAATCTGCGCGCGCTGAGAACTCTGAATCCCGGCGGAGCGCTCATCACCTGTTCGTGTTCGTACCACGTCGGCGAAGAACTGTTTCTGGAAATGCTGAAGGAAGCCGCCCGCGACGCCGGTCGCCAAATTCAGGTCGTCGAAAAGCGCACTCAAAGCCGCGACCATCCGATATTACTGACCGTGCCGGAAACGTATTATTTGAAATGCGTGGTGTTGCATGTGATGGAATGATTTTAGTTGCTTGCGCCACCAAGCCCTTCAAGTTTTGACAACCACGACGAGAAATGTGGGCATTTACTCCGAATCATATCTAAACCGATCAACTCGGCTACTTGCGGTCCAACAACCGACTTTGAATACTCATAGTCAGGAAGGTGTTTAATGATACGTTTGCTTGGAGCTGTTTGCTGTCCATCGTTAATCAACTCTGGAGAGTCTTTGCTGCTAGCTATGGTTTGAAGGGCGACAATCTCGCTGGCGTGAAGGTTGTAAAAGTAGCTGAAGCAGGTTGGATCAGCAAAAAGGTAGGCCTCGTATTCGTGCAACTGGATATACGGAATGAATCGTTGATCGCCTATATCCTGAGCAAAACGTTGTTCCAGAAATTCAACACGCTTTTCCGGCAGATGCCGAAGGCTCTCTGCTTCATTCAATCCTGGAAAATCGGAGTGAATGCCGTACAAGTCAATCATCGTCGTGAAAAACACATCAGTGCCTTTTTCCTGGGTGAGGAAACGTAGAATGTCATTTTTCATTGGCAAATATCTGTCTACCCCACCTCGATGGACTCGTCCTCTTTTTTTGGCGTGAGCAGTCAGCACAGGATTATGCATGAAAACTCCATGTCGAGCTAAATGCAGTTTCAACACATTGCCAGCAAATGTTTGTTCTGTTTGGCCTTCGGCCCATAAATAAAGTCGTGCCATTAGTGTGGGCCTCCACCAATAACATTTTTCTCCCAGACTTCGCCGAGGCTGTATTCCTCAAGCCAGGCTTCCAAGTCTGCCGTATTGAGCCGCCCAAAATTCGATTCCTTGCCTTCACGACTAACCACTATCACATCTTCGGGATCGAAGTTATCCAGAAATGAAGCAGACTGTGTGCTGATAAGAACTTGAGTGTAATGCGAAGCTTTGCCAAACAGCGATGCGACAACGTTCAGAGCATAGGGGTGAAGGCCAATTTCCGGTTCATCTACGATTATCAGATCAGGCAACTCATTTTCTGGCTGCAATAGCAATGTGATCAAGCAAATCGCTCGCAACGTGCCATCGGAAAATTGGTGTGGGCCAAACACCTGATCTGCGCCTCTTTCACGCCAGTTCAAAATAACGTCTTTTTTGCCCGGTCCAGTTGGCTCAAGGTCGAAGTCGTTGAAGAACGGAGCGATCAAACGAATGGTTGTGACGATTCGTTGGTAAGCTGAGCCACCGTTTTCGTCACGGAGTCGCATTAAGAATGCAGCTAGATTGCCTGCATCAGGCATTAACCAACGATTGTCGCCAACATAACAGTATTGCCGAACGCGTGCAGTAGGTGACGTATCGTGGAAGTGGTAGACACGACATTGGTTCAATAAACGCCTAAGCACTCTTGCCGTTGGTTCCATCTTGTCCGGTGCTTCGCCAATATGCGCTTCTTGATGACCAGCTCCCAATGGAACTATCCTGGGAACTGTGAGGCCATTCGGTAAAAACCTTAGCGTTTCATCGGCAAAAACAAGTGTATCGCCTGCAGCGTGGAAAAGGCGCATTGCATAAGTGTCCATCCCGTTATCAACCTCGAATTCCAGTTGGGCCTCAATTTGGAGTGTAACTTTCGGGCCAAAATGCAGTAGAGATTGGGCGCGCCCAGATATGCCAATGTATGTTTGTAGACGCCAAGCCATCATTTCGTTAATCATTTTGAAGAACGAAATGAGATTGCTTTTGCCCGAACCGTTTGCCCCAATTAGGACATTCAGCGCGTGCAATTCAAGATCCATTTCCTTTATGGACTTGAAGCCTTTAAGGCTTACTCGTCGCAACATGATTAGTCATTGCCTCCTGAATTTGCAGAAGTGTTAACACTTCTCTGTCAAGCCCATATCTCATCGAATGCTCTAAAATCAAATCTCAGCATCAACTCTCACTGTGATCTTCGCCGTCGAAATGCATGGTGCGCGGTTCTTCTTCGACGACGGTTTCCAGATGAACGGGACGCCCCCAGAGTTTGTAAACGTATTCCAGCACCTTGTGCGCGTACCTGGCGTCCAGTTCCGCTCCTTCGTAGCGGTGATGCAGAAACAGTTCCCGATTGCCGCGATAATCGCCGTCAGTGACTTCGATGTAGGGAAATCCGAAGTTGGTCATGTTCGCCACCAATTGATCGCGGACTTTTTCCCAGCGTTTTTCCGTGATCGTCCATTCTTCTTCTTCGACCAGTTCATAGACGAACAAATCCAATTCTTCGCATAACTCTTCGGTCAGGTAATTGCGAAGGAACGAAACGTCGTTGTCCAATTCGCGGACTTCAAAAATCTTCGCGCGACCTTCGCCGGGTTTGCGACCAAATTTTTCCTGCTCTTCGGCGGTCGGATTGTCCCAACGCTGTTCGATGTCTTCGAAAATCTTGTAGCCGAGATAATACGGGTTAAGTTGGTTGCGATGCGGCGAAACGACGCCGGAATGCAGTTCGGCAAATTCCATGTGTTCATGATCCGGCAAATCCAATTCGCGCATGATCCGTGAATGCCAATAACTGGCCCAGCCCTCGTTCATGATTTTGGTCTGCATCTGCGGCACGAAATACAACATTTCGTCGTGAATCATGCTCATGACATCGCGTTGCCAGGGTTGCAACGTCGGCGAGTTTTGCAGAATGAACCAGACCAAATCCTTTTCCGGCTGAAATTGCTCTGCCTGGTTTTTGGCTGCTTCGGCTTTGGCTGCGGCTTCGCGTTCTGAGGTGGAAGCCAGGTCTTCGTAAGGATCGTTCGATTTGCGGCGAGGTTGTTCTTCCTCCGACGGTTTCGTTTCGCGCTGTTTCCGGATGAAAAAGTTCGGGTCAATGTGCTCTTCGATGGAAAGCACCGCGTCCAGGAATTCTTCGACGACCTTGCGCCCGTATTTGAATTCGTATTCGTTGATGCGTCGCGCGTGCATTGCGGCGTCATCCACCATGCGGCGGTTGGTTTGGGCGAAGTAGGCGTTGTGTTTGAAAAAATCCACGTGCCCCAGCACGTGAGCGATTACCAGTTTATTCTGGAGCAGCGAATTGTTTTCCAGCAGAAAGGCGTAAGACGGATTGGAGTTGATGACGACCTCGTAAATTTTCGACAAACCGAAATCGTACATCGTCTTCATCTTGTGGTAGGCCTTGCCGAAGGTCCAATGTGAATATCGTCCCGGCAGCGCATACGAACCGACTTCGTACATGACGGTTGCCGGAACGATTTCAAACCGCGTCGGGAATGGGTCAAGGCCGAATTTGTTGGTGGCGATGTCCCAGATTTGCTCCAAAGCTTTTTCAAGTTCTTTGACTTCCCTGTCCATAACTTCCTCCAAAAATGAGCAAAACCAATATAGCACGAATCGAAATAGGTCGAAGTCTAGACAATCCACAACCGCTTTGAGATTATCCAATCGCTATCAATTCCAACACAGAAGGAAAGAAAGATGTTCAATTACGCCGACATGGCGACGGCAGAGTTGATTGATTTGCTGTTCAAGGAAGAAGACCGCGTCACGCTGGAACACATTCAGGAAATTGCTCATCGCGGCGACGAAGCCAGGCCCAGATTGCTGGAAATTCTGGAATCCGAAGATTTCTGGTACGAAGGCCAGCGCGGCGAATTCTGGATCGAACTGCATGTTTTGGCGATTCTCAGCTTGATGGGCGACCCGGCGGTGTTGCCCAAAGTGCTGGACGCGGTGATGGAGTCGTATTTCGCCGAACAACATTGGGTGACCGGGCGATGGCCGGATTTGCTGGCGCAGTTCGGCGAACCCGCCGCAGAACCGTTGATGAAATTCATAGAGGAATTGAAAGGCGCGTACAAAGACAGCTTCGATTATTCGCTGGCACGCAGTCAGGCGGCCAAAGCCCTGACGTTGATCGCGCTGGAACACGAAACCGTTCGTCCGCGCGCGGCAGAATTTCTCTGCCAGATATTCACGGACCCTGAAGAACACGACCGAAGTTTTTTGTCGCAAGCCGTGCTGTGTCCCATTGCGCTGGATCGCAAAGCTGGATTGGAAGCCGTGCGAAAGATGTTTCATCGCAAGGTCATTGCCGAATCGGCTTACGGGAAATACAACGACGTGGCGCGATATGTCAGCGACCGCCGCTACGATTTGCGGGATGATTTCGGCGACGATCCCTTCGATTTTTACGATCCCGAAGCCATCGCCATTCGGCAAAAACGCTGGGAATCGGAAGACACGCTGGAATTCGGCGAACACGATTACCATCGCGCCTACGTCGGGCCGGCGCCGTTTCCGCTGCCGTTCGAACGATGGTACCCCAAAAGCGAGGTCGCCGTTCCCGCCGGGTACGTCGAAGGCGAAGCCGGAAACATAGTTCGCAAGGATAAAGTCGGGCGCAATGATCCCTGTATCTGCGGATCGGGCAAGAAGTACAAAAAATGCTGCGGGCAATAAAAACAGGCAATTAAAACAGGCCATAACAACAGGAAAGCCGCGTGATCGTTCATCGTCCTCCGTTCATCATCCATCAATTTGCCACGCTCGGTTCGACCAACGATGAACTCAGGCGCATGACCAATCCGCCGGAATTCACCTGCGTGGTTGCCGAAGAACAAACCGCCGGACGCGGACGGCGAGATCGGCAATGGCATTCTTCGCCTGGAGACGGACTTTATTTGTCCGTCTTGTTGTTGCCGAACACGACGGAAAAACTTTCGCTGCTGAGTTTGATTGCCGCGATTGCGGTGGCTGAAACCCTGATCGAAAGCCGTGTCGGTGGCGCAGACATCAAATGGCCGAATGATGTTTTGGTCAACGGGCGCAAACTGTGCGGCATTTTGATCGAAAGCGTCAGCGCCGGAACGAACACTCCGCGAATCATCGTCGGCATAGGCGTCAATCTGAATCACGAATCGTTTCCGGCGGAACTGAGCGAGACGGCGACTTCGCTGAAGATCGAAACCGGCCAGACGATTCCGGCTGACGAATTTCGTGATCGTTTGTTGCAGCGGTTGTTCGTCTGGTACGAACGCTGGAAGCATGGGGAGCGCCGCATGATTCTTGATCGCTGGCAACAGCTTTCCACTTACGCGCGCGGCCAGCGGGTGAGCGTTGCGCTGGAAACGGAAAGTCTGATTGGCGAAACTGCCGGGCTGACCGAAGAAGGTGCGTTGAATTTACGATTGGATGATGGCACGGTGCGAGCGATTCTGGCTGGCGAAGTGACGCGGTTGCGAAAAAATCAAGACTGAGTCTTCAGGCGAATCATTTTTGACTTTTTTTCTTTCAAGACAAGCTCATCGAGACACAGAAAGTTGGACTCTGTTTTCAGCGCAAGCTAAGATGCAAATGCCGATTCCCCAAAGCGAGCAAAGGTCAAAAAACGAGAAAAAGAACCATCGAGCGCACGCACGCCTGATTTCACCGTTTGTCTCTTAGCGGATGAATTACTTCAATTACTTTACCGAAATCGAAGAAGAATTTGTCAGACGGCGCGGCAGCCACATGCTGGTTTCACCGCTGGATTGGTCTTTGATGGAAAGCTGGAAACAGCGCCAGATTCCGCTGCAAGTCGTGTTGCGCGGCATCAGTAATTCGTTCGATGGGTATGACCAACGCGCTCACCGAGGGCGCAAGGTCAATTCGTTGTTTTATTGCCAGCAGGAAGTCGAAGCGCTGTTTCAGGAATTCACCGAATCGCGCGTCGGCAGCAGTGATGCAACGAATGATGAAAACGAGAACGAGACCAACGGCGATGGAACATCGCAATTCACCAGGAACTCGATCCTTGAATATCTGGCCGAGCATCTGGAAACGCTGACGCGACTCGCGTCGCGGCACGCATCGCTTGATTCGTTGAGAGAAACCTTTGAACGTGTGATTTTGCGGCTGGAACAGATCATAGAGGATTTGCAAACTGCCAGAACCGTTTCGCCCGAAGACCTGGAAACCGATTTGACGATGATCGAAGAAGTCGTTCTGGACGGATTGAAGGGAAGCGTCAGTGAAGATCAATTGAAGGAAATAGAGATGGAGGGCGACCGAAAGCTCCGCACGTACAAAAAAAACATGGGACGCGAAGTGTACGAAAAAACGCTCGGCAATTTCGTCGCTCAACGATTGCGTGAACAGTTTGGAGTCCCCCGATTGAGTTTGTTCTATCTTTGAAGAAGTAGACAGCAGACAGTAGACAGTAGTTTTCTTCGGAGAATTACTTTGGCTGGATGCTGGCCGCATTCAATACTGAATGCGCTTGCAGGCAGTAGTGACTTTATCGGAAGCCACTACTGTCTACTGTCTACTGTCTACTGACTTTTATGACAACCACCGAAGACATAGTCGAATCTCAGGCCAACGGTCATTCCCGGATCGCAGTCGGCGAAACCTATGACGTGGCGATAGAAAAGCTGGTGTATGGCGGCGACGGATTCGCCCACATCGGTTCGCAAGCCGTGTTCGTACCGTTTGCAGCGGTCGGCGATCAACTGCGCGTGCGCATCACCGAAGTCGAACGCAATTATGCGCGAGGCGTCATCGAAGAAATTTTGCATGCATCGGCAGATCGTCGCACTCCGCCATGCGCTCATTTCGGCGTTTGCGGCGGATGCCAGTTGCAACATCTGACTTATGCCGCGCAGCTCAACGCCAAAGTGGCGTTTGTCCGCGAATCGTTGCGACGGATTGGTTGTATTGATTGGGACGGAGAAATTACGACTCGCTCGGCTGATGAATTTGGGTATCGTTCGCGCGCCGAACTGAAGATTGCGCGCAATGAAACCGGCAAAGCGCGCATCGGGTATTACCGTCCGGCGTCGCAGCGAGTATGTGAAGTCGAAAGCTGTTTGATTCTGATGCCAGCCGCCAATCGGGAACTCCAACGATTGCACGCGGAACCTTCGCTGATTCCGAATGACGCGACTCGCGTCCATTTCACCGTCGGCGACACCGAAGTGATCGTCACTCCGGCCACCGGCGAAAACGGCAAATCCGAAGCGGTGGACGCGCTCGGCACAGCATATCAACGCATCGCCGGGTTCAATTACGGATTCGGCGTTCGATCGTTTTTTCAAGGGAACCGGCTGCTGGTCGAAGATTTGGTTCAGACGGCCATTGGTGATGCCAGCGGCAAATTGGCCGTTGACCTTTACGCCGGAGTGGGATTGTTCAGTCTGCAATTGGCGAAAACGTTCGAGCAGGTTGTCGCCGTCGAAGGCAATCGCCCGGCGGCCAATCACGGAATGGAAAACGTCCGTGCAAACAACCTGACGAACATTCGTTACGAACAGCTTTCGGTCGAAGCCTGGCTGAAATACAAATCAGTCGAATTGCCGTGCCCGGATTTCGTGTTGCTCGATCCGCCGCGTTCGGGCGCGGGCGCTCAGGTGATCGAACGTCTGGTGGCCATGGCTGCTCCGCAGATGGCGTATGTCTCTTGCGATCCGGCGACGCTGGCGCGCGATCTGCGATTGCTGGTCAATTACGGATATTCGATTGAATCCATCACGGCGTTGGATATGTTTCCGCAAACGTATCACGTCGAAACCGTCGTTCGATTGCGGATTGCGGATTGAGGATTGCGGATTTCTTTTTTTCGCTACTTCCTCTGAAGCCGAGAACGCCTTGTCGGTAATCGGTAATCGGTAATCCGCAATTCTCAATCCGCAATCAATATGCGTCGTCTCAGCTTCACGCGACTCAGCCCGTCGCATCAGCCATTGATCTTCATCGCGCTGGCTTTTCTGGGCGGATTGCTCTTCGCCGCCAGATTCACTGTTTCCATTCGAGTGTGGTTTGGGATCGCTTTGCTGTGGTGGTTGGCGGCAGGCGTGAGTTTGTGGAAACGGCAAGCGACGGCGTTGGCCATGATGCTGGCCGGTTGTTTTGCCGCTGGCGGATTGTTGTGGGCGATCAACGAACGCGCAGGCGGCGAAACCAGCGTCCGAAGCCTGTTTGCGCGCGGCACGTTAAAAGCAGGAGAGCCGGTGGAATTGATAGGGACGTTCGACACTGCGCCGGAACTTGCGCCAGAGCGAATTCATCTGAGCCTGGAAGCTGAGCAGGTTTCCAGTTTCGGCCAGCAACACGACACGCGCGGCGTTGTGGCATTGGTCATCCCGCTTGAAGACGAAGCCGCCCGGCAGGAATTCAACCAGCTCCGATTGGATTACGGCGCACGAATCAGAACGCTGGCTGTGCTCAGTGACCGGCGCGGGTACCAAAATCCCGGCGCGCCGAATTTTGACGAAATGCTGGAATTCAATGGCTTCGACGCTGCCGGTTCGATCAAAAGCCCTTTGCTGATCGAACGTCTGGGCGAAACGCCGCGCAGCCGGTTGTTGGGTTGGTTGTATCGGTTGCGCGCGCGGGCAATTGCGGTTTGCCTGCAAAATTTTCGCCAACCGGCTTCGGGCATTATGGTTGCGGCGGTGTTTGGCAATCGCAACTTTCTGGATCGCCGAACGGCGGAAATCTTTCGTGCGGGCGGCACGTTTCATTTGCTGGTGATTTCCGGTTTGCACGTGGCGATGCTGGCGTTGGCGGTGATGTGGCTGACGGCGAAATTGATCCGCGTGCGCTGGTTGCAGTTCGCGTTGGTGCTGGCAGTGATGTGGGCTTACGCATTGATGGTTGGCGCGCAGCCTTCCGTTACGCGAGCCGTCGTCATGCTGACCGTTGTTCTGTTAGGTCAGTTGCTGTTTCGCGCTTCGCCCGGAGCCAATACGCTCGCGGCTGCGGCAATCATCTTATTGGCATGGCAACCGCGTGATGTCTTCAGCCCCGGATTCCAGCTATCGTTTTTGACGGTGCTGATGATCGTCGTTGTGGTTGCGCCGCTCTATCGCCGGTTGCAGTTGATCGGCCAATGGCAACCAACGGCAAAAACGCCTTACCCGCCGCGCGCGCCTAAGCTGGTGAAATCGTTGGCTGAAATTCTGTTCTGGAACGAACGCGCATTTCGCCGCGAAATGGAACAAGCACACGTGCGATTCCGGCTGCAAAAATCCACTGTCGCGCGTTGGCTCAACCGTTGGCGATTGCAACAGCCGCTGACCTGGGTCATCGGAACAGTGTTCACGACGACGGTCATTCAAATCGGATTGTTGCCGCTGATGATTTCGCAATTTCATCGCGTGTCCATTGTTTCTCCGGTTGCCAACATCATCGAAAGCGTGCTGGTTTCGGCGCTGATGTTGGCGGGAATTGTCTTTCTGCTGCTGCACGCCGTCGTCGGCTCGTTGGCGTTGAACCTGGCGTGGGCGATCAACGGACTGGGCTGGCTGACAGTCAAAGCCGGAGAGCCGTTGCTGGTTTGGCGAAAAGCGAGCTTCCGCGTTCCCGATTGGAGCAATTCGCCTGCGATGTTTTACGTCGCATTTTTTGTTGCCGTGCTGGCGCTGATCGTTCTGCTCAACGAATGGAATCCGTTTCGCAAAGGCGATGAACCGGGCGCAAAACGGCGAAAGCTGCTTGGAAGATTCGCCTTCGCTGCATCGAGCGGATTGCTGACCGCGTTGACGATTCTGCTGGTCGTTCACCCATTCGAACCAGATTTCGAGCGCGGGCGATTGAGCGTGACCTTTCTGGATGTCGGGCAGGGCGATGCGATGTTGCTGGTGTTTCCGCGCGGCTCGACGATGTTGCTCGACAGTGGCGGACAGTTGCGTTTCGATTCCGAAGTAGCTGCCGAATTTTCCGAAGACCGCGAAGATGTGTTCATCGAAGACAGCATGGGAATTGCCGAAGCCGCCGTCATGCCTGCGCTGTGGCGACGCGGCATCAAACGATTGGATTGGATTGTCGTCAGTCACGGCGACGCCGACCACGTCGAAGGCTTCGGCGAAATCGTGCGCAGTTTCGACATTGGCCAGGTTGTCCGAGCCGTTTCGCCATTGAACAATCTGCCGACGGATTTGTTCGATCAAGCCGCGCGTTCCGCCGGATTGCCTGTCTGGTGCGTTCGCGCCGGCGATGAATTCGAAATTGACGGCGTGCGCATCGAAGTTCTATGGCCAACGGGCGACGCCGATTCGGCAGCCATGTCCAGCAACAATCAATCATTGGCGTTGCGCGTCAGTTTCGGCGCGCGAAGCTTTCTGCTGACCGGCGACATCGAAAAAGAAGCCGAAGCTCGATTAGTCGCCACCGCCAATCTTAAAACCGACGCATTGAAAATCGCGCATCACGGTTCAAGGACTTCGACGACGGCGGAATTTTTGCAAAACGCGAAGCCTCAGCATGTCGTGATTTCTGTCGCCGATCCCAGCCCTTTCGGTCATCCGCACGCTGAAGTCATCGAACGGTTGCACGCAACCGGCGCGAACATCTGGCGCACCAGCCATTGCGGAGCCGTCACGATTTCGACCAACGGCGATGATTTGCGCGTGGAGACATTTCTCAAATGCGAATCAGGTGGGCGAGCCGTCGGTAACGGTTTGCGCTGAAGCCGCGCACGACGACGATGTCCTGCGGACGTTTGAAGGCTCCATGTTTGGTGCGATGCGCGATGATGCGTTCCGCCAATTTCTGCCCAATCCCCGGCAACCGCATCAATTCCGCGACCGAAGCGGTGTTGATATTGATGCGTTCTTCCGATTGAACGAATGAGCGAATGGAGTTGGCGAAGGTTTCCTGGCTGAATCCAGTCGCCAAAGACACCGCGAAGGCCGCGATCAAAATCTGTTTCAACATTTGTGAGTTACCTCGATGATGCGCGCCACAGGCGAATGGTGCGGTCGCCGCTGGCCGAAGCCAGCATTTTGCCGTCCGGCGAAAAGGCTACGGCTCGGACGAGTTGTTGATGCCCAGTCAACGCAGCCGCCTCGCGCCAGTTGGTGGTATCCCACAATTTGATTGTCAGGTCATCACCCGCACTCGCCAACAGCTTGCCGTCTGGCGAAAAGGCGACGGAAAAAATTCGCTCTCGATGAGCTTTCAACGGCACCATCTCACGGCTCGGCGCTGGTTTGGCGTTGATGTCTGTACAGCCGCCAATGAGCCAATCTGGATACCAAACACCCTCTTTGCTGACCACGGGCCACCAGGTTCTGGAACAGCGTTTCGTAATGCCGGGCAAATAATTGACAGGCGTTTTCCAAATTTTGACCAGACCATCGCTGCCGCCGGAAGCCAGCAATTGATTGTCGGCGGAAAACGCCAAGCCAGTGATGCCTCCGGTATGGCCATTGAGCGCAAGGTAGGTCAATTCGGGCGCGAGCTTGAACAATTGAACGTAAGAAGCGTGATCGGAAAATGCCAGCCATTGACCGTTCGGTGAAAACGTCAATTTCAAAACCGCGTCGTCATCGCCTTTCATTTGGGAAAGCAGCTTGCCGCTGTTCACATCCCAAAGCGCAATCACGTTGTCATCGCCGCCAGTGGCCAGAGCGTGCCCGTCGGGCGAAAACTCCACGGACAGAATCCGCTGCGTGTGAAATCGCAGCGTGTTCAGCAATTGCCCGCTGGCCACATCCCAAATTCGCGCGGTGCCGTCTTGATCGCCGGTTGCCAGCCGAGCGCCGTTCGGCGAAAAGGCTACGGCGCGGACTTCGTTCGGATGCGTCAAGCCGTGCCGCAAGCTTTGGCGATACAATCCGCGCAGGTAATGCCACTCGAATCCGCGCAAGTCTTCTTCACCGGGTTGCGCCCCGCTTTGCCAGACGCCGCTTTCGACCAGTTGTTCGGTGCGGGCGACGTTGGCCGCGTCCCAGGCTTGCCCGGCCAGATTCATCTGCGCGGCGTACAGCAGCCGGCGATTCAACCGAGCCTGTTCGGTCGCTCGCCGAGCTTGCCAGCTTGTGCCGACGATTCCCGCCAACAGCGTCAGCAAAATCATTGCCGCCGCCGCGACGGCCAGTTTATTGCGGCGAACGAACTTGGCCGCCAGATACCTGAGCGAAATGGTTTGCGCCTGAATCGGTTGGCCGATGAGATGGCGGCGAATGTCTTCGCGCAATTGCTCCACGCTGCGGTAACGGCGCTGCGCGTCTTTGTGCAACGCCATCAACGCGATTCCGTCCAGATCGCCGCGCAAATCCGAAGGATGAGAGATGAAGGATGAAGGATGAACCGAATCTTTTCTGCCTTGCTTCATCCTTCCGCCTTCATCCTTCATCCCTTGTTTCAGGCGATGGCTGGGCGGTTCCGGTTCCTGTTCGCACACGACGCGAACCAGTTCCGGCAACGAACGATCCTTGAACCGATAAGGTAATTGGCCGGTCAGCAGTTCGTACAAAATCACGCCCAGGCTGTACACGTCGCTGGCGGTGGTGACCTGTTCGCCGCGTATTTGTTCCGGACTGGCGTATTCCGGTGTCATCATCAGCGCGTTGGTGGTTGGCTGCATCGTGACGGCGTGACGCGCCGGATCGAGCAATTTGGCGATGCCGAAATCCAGCAGTTTCACTTCGCCGCTTTCGGTGACGAAGATGTTGCCGGGTTTCAAATCGCGGTGAATGACCAGGTTTTGATGAGCGAACTGAACCGCTTCGCAGACTTGTTGAAACAGCCGCAACCGTTCCTCAATCGGAAGCTTGTGCCGTTGGCAGTATTCGGTGATCGGTTCGCCCGTGATGAATTCCATCACGAAAAACGGCCAGCCTTCTTCCGAAGCGCCGCCATCCAACAAGCGTGCGATGTTTGAATGGTTCAGGTTGGCCAGGATTTGCCGTTCGCGCCGGAATCGGCGAGCAACTTCGGAATTGTTCAGCGCAGGCCACAACAGTTTGACGGCGACTTTTTGGCGGTACTGATCGTCGGCGCGAACGGCTTCATACACGACGCCCATGCCTCCGCGACCGATTTCGCGCGTCAGTTGGTAATGGCCGAACATACGCCCGGCCATTGCGGCAACTTGGCGGTCGCGGATCAAATCGTCGGCGATGGATTCGGGCAGCGCATCGAAAAAGCCGCTCGCCTGATCGTGCGCCGCCAGCAACGATTCCAGTTCGCGGAGCAATTCCTGATCGTCGCCGCATTCCCGATCCAGAACCGCCGCGCGTTCCGCCGCTGGCAGTTCCATCAGCGAATCCAGCAACTCATCAATTTTCCGCCATTGCGGGGAAGTCATCGGGTTGGCCTCCGCTCAGCGCGCGGAACAACCACGCGCGAGCTTTTAACCAGTCGCGTTTGATGGTGATTTCCGAAAGTCCCAAGACCACAGCCGTTTCTTCAAAACTCAATCCGCCGAAATACCGAAGCTCTACGATGCGGCTTTTTCGCTGGTCGAATTCCGCCAGCCGGTTGAGCACTTCGTCCAACGCCAGCAAATCGAGTTTTCTGGTTTCCACTGCAGGGTTGTTGGCGTTGATTTCTTCGTTGAGCGTAATGCGGATGATCTGGCCGCCGCGTTTGGCTCGTTGGCGAGCACGGGCGTGGTCAACCAACAAATGCCGCATGATGTTCGCCGACACCGCGAAAAAGTGCGCGCGGTTTTGCCAATCCACTTCCTGCTGATTGACCAGTTTTAAGTAGGCTTCGTTGACCAAATCCGCCGATTGCAGCGAATGCCCGCTGTCTTCGTGTTTCAGATACCGACGCGCGATTCCCCGCAATTCGTCATACACCAGCGGCATCAATTGATTGAACGCAGCTTCATTGCCGCCGCGCCAATCCAGCAAAAGTTGGGTGACCGTTTGTGAGGACATAAGGTTCGTTTTTTGTTCGCTTACCGACTGAAAGCACAGGGATTATAGCCATCGCCGAATCTTTTGCGAATCACTGGAAAAATTTTCGATTTCGTTGATACGAATTTTCCGCGAACGACGCTTTGGGGATGACGAGATTTGCGAACGAATCGTCGGCCAGAAACTACTCAGTCAGTTTTTTTGCGCGCTCGGTAATATGGCTTGGCCGTTCGCCTCAATCTTCAACGTGAACAAAACAGCGTAGCTTGGACATGCTCCGGCTATGAAAAGAAAACTGCCTTCATTGAAGCTTGAGGGCGACACAGAGGAGACAGTATGAAAATTCGAACACGAATGATTTTAATGACGACCACTTTATTTGCAGCATTTGCGTTGCTGCTTATCAGTAAAACGATTCCTTCATTAAACGCACAACGCCCGCCTAACCAACAACCCAAACCTGGTGGGCCAATTCAAGTTGATACCAAAGAGCTTGAGATGAAAAAGGAAGTGCTGGCAAGCATAAGCAAGTCGGTGAAGTCCATCCAGGGGTTGTCATTTCCTCTGTCAGTAAATCAACAGGGGCAAGTGAAGATTCTGTCATCAGGAACCTGCACTCCTGGCGATATTTCCAGGCAGGATAAAGGCATATATGTTTCAGTAATGATGGCAAAACATAAGAAAACAAGTGAATGTGATGTGGCAGAACAGACGTACTCATCCCCAGATCCTAATTGGGTGCCTTGGAAGTTTTATAAAACCCTATGGTCGGAAGCAGGTAATGCAAGCCACAATGTCGGGGTATTGCCCGCTAATTTCCAGTATTTGAAAGACAGCGAGTTCAGCACAGTCCATGAATCCATGAAAAATTTTGTTGGTGGTTTGGATGTTGCGGATTGGGTAAAAGCGGACCTCAAGGTAAAACTGGAAAGCTTGGTTAAAGGCTATGTAGGTTATAAAAATACGGTTTCGAGCAGCCATACTGCAATCACTTATTTTGCCAAAGCATGTGGGAACGGGCTTCCGAGTGGAAAACGTTCTTGGCATGAAGGCTGGCTGGACATTGATAGACTTTGCAGCCCCCCGGAGATCAAAGAAGCCGCTGCTCTTCAGAAAACGCTGAAAACTTGGGTTGAGGCAAGGGTGGATGAGTACGACCACACAATGGAGAAGTATGATAAGAGTAAGTTTCAAAACAAGTAATGGCATATTGATTGGTGGTTTGGTTTGATCTGGGAGGAGTTGGCGACCGAGTGTTTCTGTCGCTGTTCGGCACGGGCAATCGCAGTTCGCTAGGCAGTGTCCGAGCGATCATTGGCGGTGTCGAAGCTCCGCGGCGATTCGCGGGGGATCAGGGCGGATTTACCGGACTCGATCAAATCAACATCGAACTGCCGCGTTCGCTGGCAGGCAGCGGCTTGGTAGATGTGACCTTGATCGTGGATGGCCAAATCGCCAACGTCGTGCAGATCAACATCCGCTGAGCAACGACTGATCGCTCTAAAACAAAACTGCCCGGCAAACTGTTCAGTCGCCAGGCAGTTGGGTTTGAACTTGGCTTAGCCGTTGTTCTTTTGGAAATCGGACATGAACTCGACCAGTTTTTCCACGCCTGCTTTCGGGAAGGCGTTGTAGATCGAAGCGCGCAAGCCTCCGACGGAGCGATGGCCTTTCAAACCGTCCAAACCGGCTGCGGTGGCTTCCTTGATGAATTTCTTTTCCAGGTCTTCGCTGGGCAACCGGAAGGTGACGTTCATCGAGCTGCGGCAACCTGAACATCACGCTGACCAGCAACCCCAGGCAACTGAGCACCACCGTCAGGAAGTAAAAGACGATCTGACTGTAGCGGGTACTCGTGAGCTTTTGCAGCAACCAGCCGCCACTCTTGATCTGTTCGTAATCTGCTCGATCTCAGACCGCTGCTCGTAATGGTTGACGATCAATTTCGCGTTCAAACTGAGTCGGTCGTCACCAGGACAATGTAATCAAACGCCTTCTTCTCATTGAAGAAGCGGATGACGCAGGCATTGAGCACAACTTTGCACTCTTCCCAGACGTGCTCAACACCTTAAATTGACTTTGAGAAATGGCCTCGCTATACTCCGCGCCGGTTTTGGTTGCTGCGGATACTGGCAAGACGCCGTGGCAAACAATCACAAAAATAAAACGGCAAAAGTTGTATAAGACAAAGAGCTTATAAAAAAGGCCGGAAGAACGCCAAGTGCAATCTTCCGGCCTTTTTTCTTTGTCGTGCAAGCGATTAGCAACACAAGGAGAAAACAAGTATGCGAAGCATTTTTATTCGGTTGCAACGAATCGCCAAAATGTTTGCCATGTATTGGACAACAAACATTGCGACAAAATCCGCTGGGCAGTGCTTGCCACCGATTCGATCCAGCATTGACCCTAGAGACATTTACCTTGCGTAACAGCAAACGACTGTCTCCAGAAAATTGCGAGCATTTTCATTTTTCACTGCTATCAGGGCGTTCAAGCCCTCAGATAGAGTAACAATTGTTGCGCGACGTTGACGAACACGTTTACCTCGACAACCAACTAACTTCCACATGCCAGGCTAAAACAATTTAGAGTTGTTTTGGATGAGCCGGAAGCGAAGCGCAGAGTTTCGCGCCGGCTTTTTTGTTGGATATGAAAGGAAAACGATATGAAGCCACAGATAGTCTCGACCGCTAATCCGTATATCAACAACATTCTCCTCACGTTGGGGCGAACTCAAAAAACAGAAGCAGATTGGTTGATTTTGGCCCATAACGATCCGCAGTTATTAGCACGGCTGAACGGTGCATTCCCTGACAAAAAGTTGGCAATGCTGCCGTTGCCGCAAAACTGCTGGCACAGTAACAACAAGATAATGGCTGAAGTTGTGGCGTGGGCAATCAGAGAACTAAACGTAAAAGGGGTGCTTTTGGTTGGCCATTCTCAGGGTGGCGCCCCCAAAGAAAAAATCTGGCCAGCTATCAGGAATCAAACCAGGCGTTTGTCTGCTTCCAGTTCATTCATCGAACGCATAACGAATGCTCAAGTTCAGGTTGCACACGCTCAGGCTCATTTCATGGAACAGGCAGAAAGTCTGAGCAGGACTGTCGCAATCGAAAACCAACTCACACAAAAACAGACGTCATTCTATGGATTGTTTTATCGGGGGGAGAGCGATGCTTTTTTCGCCTACGACCGGCGGCAGCGCAGCTTCAAACCGCTAACAAGCGAAACAACTGTTGCGTAACCCCGTCGCACTCAATTACCGACAAGCTTCACCTGGAACGCGCTGCGTGGGCGGCGCAGCAGCATTTCCTCGTTGAAAGCAATTCCAACCATTACCACTTTGACCGGAAAGGAAACCAGCGATGAAAAATGTAGCTGTTACGATTGCTCGCGGCGACGGCATCGGACCGGAAATTATGGACGCGACATTGAAAGTGCTGAAAGCGGTTGGTGCGAAAATCACCATCGAAGAAATCGAGATTGGCGAAAAAGCCTATCTGGGAGGGAACACCTCTGGCATCCCCAAGGAAGCTTGGGATTCGCTGCGACGAACACGTGTTTTTCTGAAAGGCCCAATCACGACACCGCAGGGAAGCGGTTACAAAAGCCTGAACGTCACCATTCGCAAAACCCTTGGGTTATTTGCCAATGTGCGCCCTTGCGTTTCGTATCATCCATTTGTCCGCACCAAACATCCGACGATGAATGTGGTGGTGATTCGTGAAAACGAAGAAGATACTTACGCGGGGATCGAACATCAGCAAACAGATGAAGTGGTGCAATGTCTGAAGCTCATTTCGCGTCCAGGTTGCGAACGGATCAGCCGATACGCTTTTGAATATGCAGTGGCCAACAATCGTCGCAAAGTCACCTGTTTGACCAAAGACAACATCATGAAACTGACGGATGGGTTGTTTCACAAAGTCTTTGATGAAGTGGCGGCGGAATATCCTCAAATCAAAACCGAGCATTTGATTGTTGACATAGGCACGGCACGGCTGGCCACATCGCCGGAAGATTTCGATGTCATCGTTACCCCGAATTTGTATGGCGACATCATTTCGGATGTCACCGCCGAAATGACAGGTTCGGTGGGAATGGCAGGATCGGCCAACATCGGTGGAAACTTCGCCATGTTCGAAGCGATTCATGGTTCAGCGCCATCAATCGCTGGCCAGGGGATAGCGAATCCTTCGGGCTTGCTGCACGGAGCCATCATGATGTTGGTGCATATTGGCCAGAACAGATTTGCGGAATTGATCCACAACGCCTGGCTCAGAACGATTGAAGAAGGGATTCACACCGCCGAAATCAGTTCCGCCGACCACACTCGATCCATTGTGGGGACAGACGCGTTTGCGAATGCAATCATTGAGCGACTGGGACAAATTCCTAAAACGTTGCCAGCAGTCTCTTATGAACAATCAACGGAGCCTGTGGCATTTCAAGTTCAAGCCAAAAAACGTCCGCCTGCTGAAAAGAAATTGGTCGGCGTGGATGTGTTCATTCACCAGCACGACATATCACCCGAAGAATTGGCTCGAAAGCTGGAACTGGCCAGTGGAGACGGCTTGCAAATCAAACTGATTACGAATCGCGGCGTGAAAGTCTGGCCGGATGGATTCCCTGAAACTTTTTGCACAGACCATTGGCGTTGCAGATTCAAAAAAACCAGCACGAATGGATACGTCGTCACCCACGATCACATTCTTGGTTTATTGCGGCGAATTCGAGAACAAGACCTCGACTTCATCAAAACCGAAAATTTATGTACGCTTAATGGCGAGCCGGCATTTTCGCTGGGACAAGGTGAATAAGGCTTATTCCACCACAGAGGGCGTTTCAGCCCTTTGTGGCCAATCACAATCCGAGGTAAGAGGCACGCAAAATCATGATCAACCAACGTGAAAAGGAACGCGAAATCAGCAAAGCAATCGTTCGTTTTGAAAAAGAATTCATGGGACGTGGCCCGCTGGACGCAAGAGCCTTTATCATTGAAGATATGGTGCTGGTTCGGCTGAAAAATGTTCTAACACCGGCGGAGTTGAAGCTGGCCGCAGCCGACCCAATCAAACGTGGGCGTCAACTCATTAAGCAACTCCGACAGGAGTTGATAGACCAGGGGCGCCCTTTGCTGAACGCCGCCATCAAAGACATTTTGGGGATACCGGTACTCAGTTTGCACACAGATATCAGTTCCAAAACAGGCGAGCGAGTAATCGTGTTTACGTTGGAAAGCAAACCTGAGCTTGAGCCTTAACCACCCGTCACGATCTCAAGACCTGTTGCCTGCGCTAAAGACGCAGCGTCAGCGCCCCAAAAATCAAACCGCCGAAAGATCACAGTTCGATCCTTCGGCGGTTTGGCGCATTGAACGGTTCAGTTTAGTTCGAAGCTTTTTTCGCGTCGGCGTCGTCAATGACCACTTCGACGCGGCGGTTTTGTTGACGACCGGCGGCAGTGTCGTTGGTGACAATCGGTTTGGTTTTGCCGAATCCACGAGTCGCCTTGATTCTGTCCGGCTTGACGCCCGCTTCGGTCAGGTAGTTGCTGACGGCTTCGGCACGGTTTTGCGAAAGCTTGTTGTTCAATTCGTCAGAACCGACCGAATCGGTGTGGCCTTCGATTTCCAGCGTCAACGCTCCCGGATAACCCAGCAGAATGCCCGCCAGCTTGCTCAGTTTTTCGCGCGCGGCGGGTTTCAGCGTGGCTTTGCCGGTGTCGAACAGCACATCGCCCAGGTTGACGATGTAACCGCGAGTTTCGCGTTTGGTGTCCAGAATTTCAGACAACGAAACATACAGCTTTTGATAAGCGGCATCGCGTTCGCGCTTTGCTTCTTCGGCGGCTTTGTTCGCCTTTTCGGTTTCGGCGCGAGCGGCAGCTTTTTCGGCTTCGGCGCGGCGAGCGGCTTCTTCGGCAGCGGCTTTTTCAGCCGCAGCGCGACGAACCGATTCTTCGGCGGCGCGGCGTTCGTTTTCGGCTCTCAACCGAACCGCTTCGGATTCACGCGTGGCGGCTTCGCGGCGAGTGCGCTCTTCGTTGGCGGCGCGTTCAGCGCGCTCGGCTTCCAACTTGGCGCGTTCGGCTTCGGCGCGCGCTTTTTCCGCCTCCAGACGAATACGGTTCGCTTCGGCCTGAGCGCGTTCGGCTTCAGCTTTGGCTTCGGCCAGACGGCGCAAACGTTCCTGTCGCTCGTTTTCGATCCGAGCCTGCTCTTCGCGTTCGGTCGCCAGATCGCGCGCGACTTGCGCCAGACGCATCACGTCACGCGCCTGGCCACTGAATTTGGTTTCGTCTTTCAGGTTGCGCGGCCAGACCTGTTCCAGCGTGTTCAACTTGGCTTCGGCCTGTTTCCATTCGGTTCCGGCGTATTCCTTGGCGCCGGCTTTGCGCGCGACATCCATCGAACGCCGAGCGCCAAGGATCAAACGCGGCGTGGTGTAATCGGCTTTGAGCGAATCGTTGTCATTGGCTTCGTACAAATCGCCTTTGTCGGCTTTGTATTCGGCCTGGACGGTTTGCACACCGGCAGTCGCGTTTTTCGGCAGCGAAGTTTCCGCGACGACTTTCGGCGAAGGGAACTTGACCGCATGGTGCGGTTCGGCGGTGATAATCAGTCCGAAGGTTTGCGCCGTGCTCAGCGCCTGCAATTCGGCGGCGTATCCGCTGGGCATTTCGGTCAGATTGGCAGCCTGGCCTTCGGGCGTCACAGCCCACACCACATAAGTCGTGTAAAACACTCCGTAAGTTTGCGGGTTGTCCAGATTCTGGACTTTGATACGAATACGCGCTTCGTTCTTTTTGTATTCGACATCGGCTTTACCGACGACGCGCGGAGCCAGCGAAGTTCCGTTCACGTTGACCGTCGTTTTTTTGTTTTCGACATAACGAACAGCCAGCGTCGTGCGTTTGGCAAAGGCGTCGTCAGCCGATTGCGCCAGTGCAGCGCCAGCCATCATCACCAACATCATCAATGAAAAAACAATCTTCTTCATAACCTTTCCTCCTGTTTTGGTTCCAGTTCACAGTTCACAGTTCACAGTCGGGCAAAACCACCTTGCTGCAAACTGTGAACTTACAAAAGAATTTCCTTCGCGCCCAATCCGCGAGCGATTTCTTCGGCGCGCTCCGCCAACGGAGGCGGCATTTTGACCGCCACCAGATAACCTTCGCTCGTCGGTTGCGGCATTTTGGGGAGTTTCGATTGAGGGGATTTTCCTTGTTTGGCAGAAGAGAGCGACAAACCGATCAACGCTCCAACCAGCGCTCCGATCACTACGCAAAACAGTGCGTGATTAAACAACCCGGCGAGCACAGGCAGCATAAACAACCCAAGCGCATAAACAACAAGCCCAATCAGCAAGGCCATTGAACCTCCGAGCAAGGCCCCGGTCACGGCGCTGCGCGCAACAGGCGACAACGCCGATTCATTCATCGCAACATATCGCGCGCCACGCAGATTGTCGTCAATTTCAACCCGCACCGTGGTGGCCTCGCTGGTATCCACGCCAATGGCGTTCAATCTTTCAAGCAGTTCTTCGGCGCGCGCTTCGAATTCATAGAGCGCGACCAGCCAGATGTATTCCCGATTATCAGTTTGCGGTCTGCTTGGTTCGGCAGATTGTCCAGTCATCGTCTTCGCCTCGTTCAGACGCTGGCAGGCGCTTGGTTTTATTGTTTAAGGGGATTTCGTCGCTTAAAAACGCCACGCAAAACTACTAAGTAAGTCTCGGAAAGTCCAGCAAAGCTCTGGGAAGTCCAAAACGACTTCACCAGACTTACTCCACTGGCGCGCGATAACCCGGTCGAGTCCGCGCAATGAATCCGGGCTTTTTGACTTCGACTTTGACGCTGCGCCATTTGCCGTCGTGAGCTTCATTCTTCGGGTAATACGCCAGCGAATACTGCGTGCGAAGTTCGGCGGCAATCTGCGAATAGGCTTTGTCCAATTGCCGTAGCTCCGCAACCGGATAAACACGTCCGCCGGTTTTATCCGCCATCTCGCGCACTTCGCGGCGCGCGACTTCGTACAACCGCCGGTTGATTTGTAGACGCTCCGTTTTGGTCAACCGGCAATGCGACGCAAAAAACAAATCCGAGTTTTTGTCGGCAAACTCGCTGGCGTACTTTCTGAACTGTTTGGCCGAAAATTCGAAGTGATTTTCGTCGGCGCAATCACGCACCATGCCGTTCCCGGTGAAGCTTTCGGTATCCAGTTCCAGAAAGTAGGCGCTGACGCGATTCTTTTCCATCAACGGCAAAATCTGCTGATAAGTGCGATACCCGTATGAATCCACGCCGTCGGTCAATGCGACAATCGCTTTGCGCCCTTCGACCTTGCTCAGCACTTCGTCCATTGTCAGTTGCATAGCGTCATAAAACGAAGTCCCGGAACCAGGCGTCAATAATTCCAATGCTCCTTCAATGGCTCGCCGGTCGGCGGTCAGGTCTTTCAACAATTCGACTTCCCTGTTGAATTGAACGAGGGCAACCCGGTCCTGCGGACGAAGCTCTTTCAAAAATCCAAGCGCGGCTCGGCGCATCAAATCCACATCGCCGCGCGTGCTGCCGGATGTGTCAATCAACAACACCAGATTGAACGGAACTTCCGTCGCGTCGAAGCTGGTGATGATTTGCCGCACTCCGTTTTCGTACACCACGAAATCTTCGACGCGCAACCCGGAATTCGTGCGATTGCCGTCCCGATCCGTGACCGAAACATCCAGCACGACCAGATCGGTATTCACACGAATGGTCGGCAGTTCTTCGTCTTTCTTTTTCTGTTCCTGTTGCGGGTCTTGGGCAAGAACCGACGGCAGGCCAAGCAGCAGGACGAACACCAGCGCTAAATTTTCCATCAGAAAACGTCGAGCAAAGGTCATCGGAAAGCTCTCCTACGGTTCGGTATGGGCGAAGGGCAGTATAGCCCAACAGAATTTTCGCGCAATCCGACCGGGCGTCTTGACAGGTACAGGATCGGCAACTAATATGCCCGCTCGCTCGAAAGGGTTCAGGCACGTACAGTCAATGGTAGACGGTCACCCTTACAAGGTGAAGGTTGTGGGTTCGAGCCCCACCGTGCCTATCACCGGTAACAGCGAGTTTGATAATGCGGAGTCGTAGTTCAGTTGGTTAGAACGCCGGCCTGTCACGTCGGAGGTCGCGGGTTCGAGTCCCGTCGGCTCCGCCATTTCATCATAAAAAACAATACTTAATGAGCCGCTTGTCAACGCAAGCGGCTTTTCTGTTTTTCAACTCCTATGCTTCGTATCGAAGACGCCCTGCAAATCATTCTCGACCGCACGCCGTTGCTCGGCGAAGAAGAGATTTCTTTGACCGAAGCCATTGGCCGAACGCTGCGACACGATGCTTTATCAGATTTAGACCTGCCGCCGTTTGACCGAGCGCGAATGGATGGATACGCACTGAAAGCCGCCGACGCCGCCACCGCCAGCGAATCCAATCCCGCACGATTGAAGGAAATTGGCGAAGCCGCTGCCGGACACGCCTTCATTGGCACAGTTGAATCCGGCCAAGCCGTGCGAATTATGACCGGCGCTCCGGTTCCCGCCGGAGCCGATGCCGTCCAGCAAATCGAAGTTATCAAAGTCGGTGACGGCTGGATTGAGATTCAAAAAGCCGTTCAGCCCGGCCAATTCATCACGCCGCGTGGCGTTGAAGCTTGCGCGGGCGACGTGATGGTCAAAGCCGGAGAACGTATTTCGCCCGCTGTTGCCGCTGTGTTGGCCAGTTTCGGCCACGCGCATTTGACGGTTTCGCGTCGTCCACACATTGCACTGCTTTCCACGGGAACCGAACTGGTCGAAGTTGCTGAAACGCCTGGCGCTTCGCAGATTCGCAATTCCAATACGTATTCGCTGGCAGGATACGCTGAATCCGCCGGAGCCGAAGTCGTCAGCAGCGGCATTGTCCGCGACGATTTTGCCGCGACGCGCGACGCAATTACCGCCGCGCTGAACATTGCCGATGTAGTCATGCTCTCGGGTGGCGTTTCGATGGGAGATTACGATCTGGTCAAACCCGCGCTGGTTGAACTCGGCGCGGAAATTTTTGTCGAAAAAGTGGCGATGCATCCCGGCAAACCGACGGTGTTTGCCAAACTCGGCGATAAAGTCATTTTTGGTTTGCCGGGCAATCCTGTTTCCGTGGCCGTTTCGTTTCACCTCTTCGCTCGCCCGGCGCTGATGCAGATGCAGGGCGTGAATGAAATTCATCTGCCGCGTTTTCAAGCTTACGCAACTCGGCCAGTCAAAGGCGCTCCGCCGCGACGCAGCCATCAACCCGGACACTTGACGATCCGCGATGGCCGCGCTGAAGTCGAACCTTTGAAATGGAGCGGTTCGTCTGACCTGGTGGCGTTTATGAATGCCGATTGTCTGATCGTCGTGCCGGAAGACCTTGCAAGCGTGGCCGAAGGCGAATTGGTTGAAGTGATTTTGCTCAAAAGCCATGCCTGACTTCTTCAAGCTACTTATCGCCGGATTGTTTTTAACTTTATCGGCCTTTGGCTTTCTTTGGTGGATTGCAACTGCTCCGCTTTCTTTTCTGCTATCCGCCATTGTAACCGTCATTCTCGTATGGCTGTTGAACATCAAAAGGCGGTCATGAATTTTCAAATGCCTGAACAATCTCAACAATTCTCTCACCTCGACGAAGAAGGCCGCATCAGTATGGTTGATGTCGGCGCGAAAGCAACGACTGCGCGCACCGCCGAAGCCAGCGGCTTCGTGCAAATGTCGCCGGAAACCGTCGCAGCCATTCGTGAACGTCGAACTCCGAAAGGCGATCCACTGGAAACGGCTCGGCTGGCCGGAATCATGGCTGCGAAACGAACGGCTGAATTGATTCCGCTTTGCCACTCGTTGGCGTTGTCGCACGCTGACGTGCAAATCACTCTGACCGACACAGGCGCGCAGTTGTGGGCGACGGCTTCGACCAGCGCACAAACCGGCGTCGAAATGGAAGCTCTGACCGCTGTTTCGGTCGCAGCCTTGACGCTTTACGACATGTGCAAAGCGATTGATAAAGGAATGGTGATTGGTGAAATCCGGCTGGAACGAAAGACTGGCGGACGGTCAGGCGAGTGGAAAAGAAATGTGGAAGGCATCAGCCTGGAATTTCAGAACTGATGCCTTTGGTAAACGTCAATCACATCAAGCAGCAAGTTTTTGGCTATTGGGAATAGTGGTCGCAAACTTTAACGGTTCGGGCAAATCCTTACCCGCCTCCTGGTAAGTTTCGATCATCAATTCCAATGCAACTTGTGCCTCGGCAATTGCTTCGCTGGGAGATTCGCCAAAAGCAGAGAGTCCGGGAAATTCGGGACACTTAGCAATGTATCCTTCATCTTCATCACTCCAATGCAAAATAAAGCTATATTTCATATCAGCAATTCTCCAATTGCAGCCAGAAGCTGTCTTACCTGATACGGCTTGGCTTTTCCATTTACATTCTGAAAGTTCATCATCCGGCCCTGTTCAAGTGTGAGTCGTTTATTCTCATACAACTTGTGAGAGCCTCTTTGGCGTTTAAATTCCCAGCCATAGCATTCTGCCAATGAACATAAATCGTCAAACCGAATGTTGGCTGCTGATTGTTGCGCAAGTTCATGAAGCTTATGGCAATTGCTCATGGAGGAAATTCAAAAAACCAACAGACTATAAATTCGGCAATTTCAAAGTTTCCAGCACCACGTTCAACGAACGTTCGGCGATGTCGCGCGAGCGTTCGCTCCAGCCCATTTGTTCGCGGTTCTGTTCATAATCGCGGCGGACCCGTTCTTTCAACTTTTCGACGTATTCCGCCGGGTTGGGCGAATTGGCGATGGCGAAATCGAGTTCGCGGTACGCGTTGTGAATCGTCATCAACCATTCAGAGGCTTGATATTCGGGAGTTCCGGCTTCGTGAGTGAATTTAGCAGTAGGCATGTTTTTTTGTCAGCTCCGTATCAGTGAAATTAGTTCAACTACGAATGAACACGAATGTTCACGAATGAAATTCTGATTCGAAGATTATTCGTGGTTATTTGTGAACATTCGTTGTTCGTAAATCTTCAGCTTTGTTCCGCCAACAACGTCCGCGTCATCTGCGCGTAAGTGTCAACGGCGTTCAGCATATCCTGTTTGCGAATGTATTCGTGTGCGGTATGCGCGTCGTGGATCGAACCGGGGCCGAACAGCATAGGCGTTCCCCAGTTCGTCAAACACGGGATGTCGGTTCCAAAACGAACGACGCTGGTGGGAATGTCAATTCCCTTCACCGTATGCGTGTGAATCGGCGGCAGCGAAAAGCCGCGTTTGACTTCGGCGCGTCCGCCAACCACTTCAACAATCATTTCGTAAAGCTCGTCCGGGCTTGTGATCGTCCGAAACATCACTTCGCTGGCGGCGAAATCGGCGACAACGTTCGGGCGGCGCCCGCCGGAGATCGTGCCGATGTTGTACGTCGTCGGCCCAAGCTCAGCGTTTGCAGGCCAATCGGCGCGGCGAATGTCGTTCAAAATATCCAGCAACTTTTCAATCGCCGATTCGCCAAGCTCCGGGTAAGCCGAATGCGCCGTGCGGCCTTTGGCTTCGATGACAACGCGCAGCGCGCCTTTGGTAGCGATGGCTTGCCGGCTTTCCGTCGGTTCGCCGTTAATCAAAAATTTGTTCGAGTTCGGAATCGTGTTGGCGACATACGCGCCGTCGCTGCCGTCTTCTTCGCCGACAACATATAGCAAACCTATGTTCGTCAGCCCTTCGTCTTTCAATCGTTTTGCGGCAAAAACCTGAGCCGCAATCACGCCTTTGGCATCGCAAGCTCCGCGCCCGTAAATGTTCTGCTCGTCTTCGGTAAAGCCGATGAACGGGGGCACGGTGTCTATATGCGAGGACAAAGTAACGACGGGTTCGCCCAGCTTCGCGTAAACGTTGACGCGGTCGTCTGTTACGGTTTGGGTCGTCACGTCAAACCCGGCGTCGGACAAATAATCGCGCAGCCATCGCCCGGCAGCGCCTTCGTGCCAGGAGATAGACTCCGTTTCCATCAATTCGCGCGTGAATTGAAAAATGTCCATAAGCTTCGTGAGTTTGAGTGCGATCTTTCGGGAAATGAGGCGCGATTATAGGCGGCGGCTTTGGGATTGCCAAATTGCTTCCGTCACTTACCAGCCAGCACAACGCCACGTCCTTGCAACTTCAAACTTTCCGCCACGCGTTTGAGGTCGGCTTTTTTGATGGCGCGAATGGCGTCGGGTTGCGATTCGATGTCGGAAGCTTTGCGCCCGAAAAACAGCGCCCGCGAATATTCCAGCGCCCGCACCGGATGCGCTTGCAGGGCGATTGCATAGCGTCCAATCGTCGCGTTGCGGCTGAATTCGAATTCGTCATCCGCAGGCAACACCGCCAGTTTTTGCAATTCGGATTCCAGCATTTCCCGCGCTTTGGCTTCGTTTTCCGGCGTGGTCGTCAACAAGGTGTTAAACCCGCTGGACGCCAACCGAGGCGTGTACTGAATCGCCAGCGAATTGACCAGGCCGAGTTCCGTTCGCAGTTTTTCGTTCAGTTTGCCGGTCGAAGCCAGCGTCGCCAGCATGGTCATCGTGAAGAAATCATCCTGCTGATTGGCTTGCTGCGGAGGCGATGCCGCTCCAAGTCGAAATCCGACGGCTTGCGTTGCCAAAGCTCGCCCGCGCGGTTCGGCTCGTTCCTGCCCTGTGCCTTCAAGCGGCGGCAAATTTACCTTGAGCGATTTGTCCAGATCGCCGCGCTTCAATCCTTCGGAAAAGATGCGCGAAACCAGCGCCGAACCGTCCGTGTCGCCGACGATCATCAACAAAGGATATTGCCGTTTGATGGTTTTGTTGTGCCATTCTTCCAGCTTTTCTTCGCCCAGCCCTTTGACGACTTCGGCCAGTCCGAAACGCGGCAACCCGTATGGATGGCCTGGATACAGCGAAGATCGTAACAATTCATCGGCGCGCGCCGCGTCGTCATCCCGGCTGTTGAGTTGATCGGACAGCAAAATCGTTTTTTCGCGCGCGACTTCCTCTTTGCCGAAATACGGCGTTTCGACGATTTCCAGCAACAGCTTGACGGCGTTTTCGGCGTTGCGCGACAGCACGTCCAGCGTGAAGCCGAAAAAGTCCGGTTCGTTCACGACGCGAAGTTGCCCGCCGTAACTTTCCAATTCGTGAGCGATCAAATCGCTTTTGCGGGTGGTCGTGCTGCGAGCCATCGCGCGCAACATCAATTCCGTCGTGCCGCTGCTGGCCTGTTCTTCGACCAGTCGCCCGCCTTGAAACAGCACGCTGATCGAGATCAGCGGCAGCGATTTGTCTTCGCGGACGTAAGCGCGCGAACCACGCAGCACGGAATAATCCCGAATCGGCAGCGGAATGGAAGCTATGACTACGTTCTGGCCTTCGCTGACCTGATTGCGCTCTGCGCCTTGCGCGAATGTTTTCAGCGTCAGCGCCGGTTTCACGTCGGCAGAGTTGATCGGTTGCGCCGCCAACGGAGCGAAAGTCACCGCCAGTTCGGCGAATTTTTCCGGCGTAAACGTGCGAGCAATGGCCGCGCGCGGTTCGTATTCGGCTACGGTCAACGAGTTGATCGTCAAGTATTTTGCCGCAGCCTGCTGCACTTCCTGCGCGGTGACTGCGCGCAATCTGGCCAGTCGCGCATCGAAAGTTTTCCAATCGCCGAATCGCGCCTGATAAGCGGCCAGCAATTCGGCGTCGTTTTCAAAACTGGCCATCGAATCGAAGTGCAATTTTTCCAGCAGAAACTTGGCGCGCTGCAATTCGCCTTCGCTGATGAGTTCGCGGCGGAATCGTTCGATTTCGCGGAAGTATTCGGCTTCGGCGCGATCAATGCGTTCCGGTTGGACGCGAATCTGCCCGACCAGCATTCCAAAGCCCGCCAGTTTTTGGTAACTGAAACTGGTGAAGCTGGCCACGCTCAGTTTGTCGCGCGAAGCCAGTCCGTCGCGTAATCCCTGGCTCAGCCGCGATCCATCACCAAGCCCCAGCACGGCGGCCAACACTTCCAACACTGCCATTTCCTTCAAACCTTCTTTATCGGCCTTGAATCCGGGCGTGCGATAGCCGAATGTCACCCAGCTTTGGCTGATGTCTGCGCGCGCGTTGCCGTAACGCAGTTTGTCCTGGGCTGCCTCTTCCAATGTGGACGCGACGATTGCGGATTGCGGATTGCGGATTGCGGATTGGTCTTCCGATGTTGTCGTCGTTGGCGAGGATACAACTGTCGAAGAATCGTTTTGAGATGTGTTTGCCGGTTTCTGAGCAACAGCAGTCGCTGAAGGTTTCACCGTTGTCGGCGATTTCGTCGCTTGCGGACTTCCGACTCCCGACTCCCGACTACTCGCCTGAGCTTTGAAATCGCCAAACCGAAGCTGCACCTGGCCAATTGCATTGAGCGTGAAGACATCGCCGAGCACCGTAACAATCGCATTCGCCGGGCGGTAATGCGCCTGGTAAAACGCCTGCACCTGAGCCGACGTTGCCGAAGCCAGAAAACTTTCCGAAACGGCGCTGCCGCGTTTCAGCCGATGTGTGGTGAATGCGGCAGCCAGGAGTTTTTCCATCGCGGCAATTTCGATCTGGTCTTGCGCCTGTTTGCTTTCGAGCAGGACTTCGGCGGCGGCTTTTTTGATGTCGTCGCCTTTGAACGCCGGATGCAAAATCACATCTGCCAGCAATTCGACCACCGAGGCATAACTTTCAGCGGCAGCAATTACCGTAAAGGTCGTCTGATCGTAACCAACCCGCGAAGCCATTTGACCGCCCAATCGCGCCACTTCGCGTTCGATGGCCGCTCCGTTGCGCGTCGCTGTTCCGCGCAAAATGGCTTTTTGCGTCAACCGGGCAATGCCTGCCATCTCGTCCGGTTCCGTCAGAATTCCAGCTTTGATCGTGACATTGACGGCGACCAGCGGCGCGGAATGCCGTTCGCGCGACAAGACGGTCAATCCGTTTCGCAAATCTACCCGCGAAGTCAGGTTGTCGAGTTCCTGCCGCACGGCCTTGCCGCCTTCGGGAACGCCGAGCACAGTAGTCGGAGGGAGATTCTGTTTAGGCGTAGTCGGTTTGGGCGGAGTCGGCGGCGGCGTGTTGCGCCCTCTTCCGCTCTGAGCCAGCGCAACCGGCGAACCGGTCAGCAGTGAAAAAATGACCACAAGCGCGACTAAATTTCCTGTGCGGCGAATCATGTTCAATCCTTTGAATGATGTTGGAATACTTGGTTTCAAACTTTAACACGATCAAAACGATTTACAATTGTTGACGGGTTTCACCGTCGGAGCTTGCAGAAATTCTCCTTGAATCGCCGTGCATCGGGTTCGAGTGCCGAAAAACAGCTTTGAGCCAAACCCGACCGGCTTGAATGAATCGTGGACAGCCGCTAATATGCCCGACTTCCGGGCGGAGTCGGAACCGTTCTACGGCTTCACCCCTCACATCAATAATTCAGTTTCGGAGTACCAACAGTTATGCTTCGCTTCTTTGCCAAACTTGAGCGCTCGCGCAATTTCTTGCTGCTCGCTTTCTGCGCAGTGCTGCTCATCGGTCTCATCGCGTTTTACATTCCCACCGCCAACAACAGCATGGGAACAATCACCGGTTCGTCTGCGGGCGACGAAGTGATTGCCAAAGTCGGGAATCAGGAAATCACGCTCAAAGAATTCAACGCCCAGGTTCAACAACTGGCGTCGTTTATTTCGCGCGGACAGAATTTTCCGTTGTCCACTCTGAAATCTTTCGGGCTTGACCAGCAGGCGCTCGACCAATTGATTTCCAACAAACTGGTGCTGGATCAGGCCGACCGGCTGAATCTGACCGGCACGGACGGTGAAGTTTCAGAAGCCATCAAACGCCAGAATGTTGACCCCAACACCGGGCAATGGATCGGCACTGAAGAATACAAACGCCGTTTGCGTTTGCAGGGATTCGACATTGCCGCTTATGAACAGGACCGCCGCAATGAAATCAGTGTTCGCAAAGTTCGCAGCTTTCTGACCTCGGCGGAACAGGTTTCCGAACGCGACATCGAAGAACGGTTCAAGAAAGACAACACACGTATTGATCTGGTGTATGCCACAGTTGATCTGGACAAAGTCCGCAGCAAATACACCCCGACCGAAGCTGAATTGCAGGCGTATTACAACGCGAACAAGGATCAGTACAAAGCAACGGCTCCGACACGCAAAGTCGAATATGTGTTCGTCTCCAGCAAGGACGCGGAAAAGCTGGTCACTGTTTCCGACAGCGAATTGAAAGCTAAATACGACACGAACAAACAGTACGAAAAGCGGGTTAGCATCATACGGATTGATCGGCTCTCGCCGGCTGACACTGAAGCGGTCAACGCCAAGATAGCCGAACTGGCCAAACGCGCCAGAGGCGAAGGCGTTCCGCAGGAAGATTTTGCCGCACTGGCCAAAGGCAATTCGATGGATCCCAGCAAAACCAATGGCGGCGACATAGGCTGGATCAAAAAAGACCCGAACAGAACCGGCGACTGGAAACAGCGTGTTTACACCAGCGACCTGGAAGTCGGAAAAGTTGACGGCCCATTCAGCGAAGGCAACAGCCAGTATCTGTTGAAAGTCACCGATCAGCGTGAAGTTCCATTCGAGCAAATGAAACCGACGTTGCTGGCCACCGCCAAAAACAATGGTTCGGTTCAAAAGGCCAGCGAACTGGCGCAGAAGGTTTACGAAAAAGCGACCGAAGTGAACGACCTGCTCAAAGGCGCAGAAGAAATTGCCCAGGAGATCAAGGTCAATCCGGCTGCAATGATCAAGACCACGCCGTTTTTCAAAGATGGCGATTCGCTGCCTGAACTAGGCGACAGCAAGAGCCGCGCAAACAATCCTGCGTTCGACAATGCCGTCACGGAGTTGAAAAAAGGCGAAATCGGAACTCCGGTCAGCATTCCCGGTGGATATGCCGTTCCCAGAGTTCTGGAATTGTTGGAAGGCGGAGCGGAATTGTCCTTCGATCAGGCGCGCAACATGGTTGAAGAAGGATTGCGTCGTGAAAGAGAACCCGATCTGGCCAAAACGCGCGCGAACGAACTGGCCAAACAGGCGACCAGCGCCGCTGATCTGGAACGTCTGATCAAAGCGGAAAATCTGACCGTCAAGAAGGACACGAATTTCAACACTTACCAATGGCCTGGCGCTTCGGGCGGCGGTTTGCAAGCCCAGAATCAAGCCAACGCCTTGATGCTGACTTTGAAGGAAGGCGAAGTTTGCAGAACTCCTGTGAAAGTCGGAGCTTCGTATCTGATCTTCGCAGCAGTGAAACGCGCCGACGCCGACCTGACACGTTTGGCTGCGGAAAAAGAAACTCTGCGACAAACGATCATCGGCGAACGTCAGAACGTCTTTTTCGACACCTTCATCAAAAACGCGCGCAAGCGTTACGAGGCCGAAGGCAAGATCAAGGTTTATCAGGATCGCATTGATAAATTCTTTGCCAGTTCCGGTCAGTAATTACCGCGCCCGAACGTTACGCAAAAAAGGCTGGACGGTGTCTCACACCATCCAGCCTTTTTTTTCGTGTCTGACAAATTGAAAACTCTGCCTGTCCCGTTACGGTTTCTTTTCCTCCGCAGCAGGTTTTTTCAGCAATTGATCGAGCGTCGTTCGCGGCAACGCAATGGACAGCGAAACATCGTTCAACTTCGAACTGATTTTGATCTGATCCAGCAATTGGCCAATCGCGTTCGTTTTGGCATCGCCGGAATCTCCGCCAAAAATTCCTTTCACCAATCCAACCAACCCATTCAACCCGTCTTCGAGTTCGGTGGCTTCTTTTCGCGAAGGCGTTCGCATCAACGCATCCAGCGACAAGCTCAAATCAGCGGCGACATCCAGCGCGCCCAGAATCACCTTGATCGTGGAAACCGACTTGAACAAATCACCCTGATCCGCCGCTTCGGCTTTCAACGGTTCGGGAATGCTCAAGGCAAAACGCAACAAGGCGGAGGCCTTGGTTTCGTTGAGCACGGAAATCATCTCCGGCGTCACGCCGCTTTTGGCCGTTCCTGCGTTGATGTCAATGACGGTTTTGATGGCGCTCAAATCGCCGAATACGAATTTCTGGCCGCCGAGCGCCGCCAAAGCCATTTGGTCTGTGTTGACCGAAAGCGGCCCGGCTTCCGGCGCTTTGATTTTGGAAACCAGACTGTAAATCGTTTTGCCGTTGTAATCCGACGTTTTGAATTCCGCCTTGAATTCTTTCATTCCGGCTTCGATTTGCTGACCGTTCAAATCCACGCCGGAAACGATGATCGCGCCTGTCGCCTGCAAACCGTTGAGGTTCAATCCGAGAACCGCGCCATTGATTTTCGTCGGATCAATGCCTGTTTTTTGCGTGAACTCTGTCAATTCTTTGGCCAGCTTGTCCAAACCGCCCGCCTGCATTCCGGCCAGATTCGGCAGCAATTCGTTGAACAGCCGATTGGCGTCCACCACCGCCAGCAAGTCAGAAGCGGGCAACAAATTCAACAATTCACTGGTTGCCGCCGGAATGGTCGAGACCGAAGCGATTGCCGGTTGGGTCGTTGGTTTTTTGGCAATCGGTTTTGAAGAAGATTGCGCGACGGCCAGGCCCGCCAGCAAACATATCGTCAGCGATAATCGAACAAATTTTTGCATCACTCCTCCTAAATTGAATGCAGAGAACACGTCTCAGGGGTTTCAGTCGTCAAGCTAACTTTACGCTCTAAGCCGCCCAAAGAACGCAAAAAATCTCGCTGCCTGCAAAAAGTTTGGCGGCGGCTCACATGATTGCGGCGTCAACGATTTTCAACTGGCAGGTTTCGCGGTTGTTCCAACTGTTGATTTCGGGGCGGCAAAGCAGGCTGATTTCCCTGCCGACGATCAAACGAGTCTGATGTTCGGCGGCATTCCACCACAGAGCCTCTATCTGGGTTTTGTCGCGTCCCAGCAGCAGTTTCAGGTGTTTTTCCTTCAGGATTTGCGCTGAACGCAAAGGCGCATTACGCAATAAAAACAATGGTTGCGGATTTCCTACGCCGTGAGGTTCCAAACGAGCCAGCAATCTGGCGTTGGTAACGGTGACATCCTGCAATACGATTTCGGCGTCAACGGTCAAACGGCGTCCCAAATCTTCCTCGCGCAAGACTTCGGCGGCGTGGCGATTCAATCGCCATCGCATCTCTTCGATCTTGCCGGTTTCAACCGTGAAACCCGCCGCCATCGGATGGCCGCCATATTTGACCAACGCTTCCGAAGCGTAATCCAGCGCTTCGACCAGGTGAAACCCGTTGATCGAACGAGCGCTGCCGTGCGCCAACCCGTTTTCGACCGAACAAATCAATGTCGGACGCCCGGTCATCTCTACAATCTTGGAACAGGCAATGCCCAGAACGCCGCGATGAAACCCTTCGTCTTCAGTCCCCGAAAACACCAACACGCGGTCGAGCGCCTCTTTCCGTCCTTCAATGACCTGTTTCAGCTTTTCAAGCAGCACGGATTGAATGTGCTGGCGTTTGGAATTCAAATCATCCAGTTGCAGCGCCAGCTTGCCAGCTTCTTCATCGCTGGCGGCGTCGAACAATTTCAGCACGGAATTGGCGTGCGCGACTCGCCCGGCGGCATTGATGCGCGGACCGATTTTGAATCCTACATCGAATGGCGTAATGGGATTGCTGACGTTCGACAATTTCAATAACGCTCGCAATCCTGGATTGCTGCTCGGCTGATTCAATCCCTTCAGCCCATGAGCGACGATTGCGCGATTTTCTGACTCGGCCAAATCCACCATATCGGCGACGGTTCCGATGGCGGTCAGCTTGGCCAGACTGCTGACAATTGCGTCTCGTTTTGGATGTTCCGCCAATAATGCCTGAGCCAGTTTCAACGACACGCCACAAGCCGCCAGGTGTTTGTTCGGGTACCCTGTGCCTGAAGAACCTTTCGGACATAACACCGCATACGCATCCGCCGGAACGTCTTCGCCGTCGGGCAAATGATGGTCGCAAATAATCAGGTCAATTCCGCGTTCACGTGCCAAACGAGCTTCGGCGTGAGATTTAATACCAATATCCGCTGTAACAATCAGCTTAAAATCTTCCTGTGCAGCCTTTTCGACAATCAAGCTGGACAGGCCATAACCTTCCGTAAACCGATTCGGGATGTAACATTCGATCAAATCGCCGCCGCCGAGCAGCTTTAATGTTTGAGAAAGAATGACGCTGGAAGTAGTTCCGTCCACGTCAAAATCTGTGACGATCAGAATTTTCTGGTGCTGATTGATGGCCTGACGTAATCGTGCCACGGCCTGAGCCATATCGCGCAACAAAAAAGGCGAATGCAAATCAGCGGAAAACTCCGGCGAGAGGAACTTTTTGATCTCCGCCGCGTGAGAAAAGCCGCGATTGACGAGACAGCGAAGCAAAATTTCCTCTTCGCCGGTTTCTTCGCGCAAAGTTCGCAGCATGGATTCATCACATTCGGCCAATTGCCAGCGTGCGCCTGTCAGACCGCGCGTGATTGTTGTGAAAGGCGGAGTCATGTGGGTTCCTTTTCAATACAAAAATGTCTGAAAACGGCGGCAGTATGCCGAAGAATGAGGTTAAATGACAAGCAACACTGATATTTGCGGGACATCAATCCGCCGGCATTACAATCTGGAGAATTTTTTCTGCAAAGTTCAAAAATGCCGGGAACATTTTTTCCCAAGCAGCGTGATAGGGCACGTGTGTGTAGTTTGTGTGAGGTGATCTGCTACGCGATCAAAAAGCGAGGCGATCACCTCGATTTTTTTGTCTATGGCTTTTTCCCCCGCAACCTCACAAAGAAACAGCCCGACTTTACACCAAACTGTTGATGTTTTAGTCTGGTGGCGCTTCAGTAAAGCTTCAGAAAAACGTTGCCCTATGCCTCAGTTATGTTGCGAACTTAATTTCATCAAGACGGATTTCTAAATCAGACTTCCAGTTGTCTTCATAAAATTTTGAGTTATGAAACCTCTAGTTAATTTAGCAAGCAGCCCGTTCCGAAACCGGCGTTTATTCTGGCTGGTGATTTTGCTGCTGTTCCTGATTCCCGCGTATTTCGGGATGCAGATGATTGAAAGCGCCTCGCGATTAAACGACGACATTTCCAATCAGAGAATGAAGGTCAAGGCGAAGGAAATCGAATACAAGCAGATGGAAAAGCCCGTCGTTTCCAATGTCAGCATCTCCACAGATGAAAACAAACAGTTGGTTGCCGCCAACGAATTGATCGCCCGCCGCGCTTTTTCGTGGTCGCAATTGTTGAGTGACATCGAACGCAGTTTGCCGACCACGGTTCGCGTGCTGCGAGTCGCCGTCAACCAAATCCTGCCTCAGGAACGCGAAGAGGCGTTTGACGGAAGCCAAAACGCCGCCACATTGACATTGACCGTCATCGGCCAAACCAATCAGGACGTGACGACGATGATTAACCGGTTTCACGATACAGGGCGTTTCAAGGTCTTTCCGTTGAGTAAAAAAACAATTGATGGCACGGACGAAATCGAGTTCGAGTTGAAGGTCGAATACTTTCCGCCGACTTCCGGCAATCGCGTAAACGTCGCCAACCAGATCGCCAGCGCCAAAACTGCGGAGAAGAAGTGATGAATCTGAAAACCACGGAAATTCTGGATGGCCTGAAAGACGCACTGAGTCGTGCGAAACTGAGTCTGGTGGAAATTCTGGCCCTGGCGTTGGCTCTGGCGTTTGTCGGAGCAGTCGCGTTTTATTACTTCTCGAAAGTTCAGCCGCTCAGTTCAGAATTGAGCGCATTGAAATCCCGCGAAGCGCAAATCCAATTACAGATTGACAAGGTCAACACAGACGAAAAGAAACGCAATGAGCAGGCCGCCAACGCCGAAGCGATTCTGGCCAGTTTGAAAAACTTCGACGTCTATCTGAAACAAGATGAACGCGGGATGACTGAAATCATCAACGAGATTGATGCGCTGGGCAAAAAACACGGCGTGCTGACGGGAGATTCCAGTTACCGCGTGGCTGAAGCCGAACCACCGGTTGACGAAACCGGCCAGACGGCTCAGCAAAAGCGCGATGACGAAAACCGCAAAATTTATCCGTCGCTCGGCATTGATACGAACATCATCGGCGAATACCCTAACCTGCGGCGGTTCCTGACCGATCTGGAACGCAGCAGGCAATTTCTGATTATCAACGCAGTGAATTTTCAGGGCGAATCGGATGCAGTCCGTCGAGCCTCGCAAAAATCCGGCTCGCAGAAATTACAACTGAGTTCCACCGACGCCATTCCGGTCAGTTTGAAAATCGAAATGGACACCTATTTCCAGTCGCCGTACAAATCACTCAGCAAAACCACAACCAGCCAACTGGCTGCCGAAGGACAAAGCAAAAAGCAGGAACAGGCGACTCAAAAAGCCTCGACCGAAGAAAAGTAGTGAGAGGAGCGTCGAAGCCCGAAATTTCAGGGATGTAATCTAGAATGAGCCAAGAGAAAGATAAAAATCCGGACAAAAGCGAAAAGCGGAAAAAGATTTTGCTGGGCATATTGCTCGTCGTGATGTTAGGCGTTGTCTATCTGCAATTTTTCACGGGGGATGATTCGGTTCCGACTTCGCCAGTCGCCGTCAATCCGGCCACGCGCAGGCCTTCGCCGACGCCGACTCCGCGCGCGTTGCGTCCGGGCGAAAAAGCCGTTCCGATCATCACGCAACCGTTGCAGTTCGCGTGGTTTGAAAAACGAAGTTCAGGAGAAGGAACCGGTCGGAACATTTTTGTTTATCCGCCGCCGCCACCGCCTCCAACGCCAAAACCGTTGCCGCCACAACCAACACCACCGCCGCCGCCAATTTTTCTTTCGGCGCTGAATCCATCGGGAGTGATTGGGCGAACAGGCGGATTCACGATGAATGTCTTCGGCGACAAGATTCCCGAAGACGCACAGGCATTTTTGGACGGTCGGCCTTATCCGACCAAGTTCGTCAACGCCACCAAAGTGGAAGTGCAAATTCCGCCCGAAGCGATTCGCAACGGCGGCAGCATGGGCGTACAGGTTCGCAGCAAAAGCGACGCCGCTTTGTATTCCAATTCGATTTCGCTGAGCGTCGCCGAACCGCCGCCACCGCCGTATCGTTATGTCGGTCTGATTTCCAACAAACGCGGCATGACTGCCGTGTTGAAATCTCAGTCGGATGAAGGCGATGTTCACACCGTTATCAAAGGCGGAAAACTCGGTACGCATTGGCGCATCGTCAATATCACGACGCAACGAATTGAAATCGAAGACACCAACATTCGGGTCGTTCATTCGATCAACTTTACCGCAGACCCGAATTGATAGTTCCTGTAGTTCTGGACGAAACGAGGTTTCTGGGATGAAGCAGTCGCGAAGAAAACCGAACGACATTTCCAACCGCAATGAACGCGGATATGCCTTGATCGCACTGATCGGCATCATACTGTTTGCCATGATTCTGACCACGGCGGCAGCGCCCGTGCTCAAAAAAGAATTGCAGCGCGAAAAGGAAGAGGAAATGTTCTGGCGGGGCCAGCAGGTACAGATGGCCATTGCCCGATTTTTTGCCGACACTGGTAAGTTCCCGACCAATTTGAAAAAGAATCTGGTGGACGGAGAAATGGAAGGCGGTTTGAGGATCGGCCCTCCGGGAAAGAAAATTCGTTATCTGCGACTTTCTGCTTTGTGTGATCCGTTAAACCCATGCCCATCCGAAGAAGGCAACTGGAATCTGGTGCATCTGGGCGACCGCGAACCCGCCGATTTACGCGATGCGCTTTTGGCATATCTGCAAAAACAAAAACTGCCGCCGACCATTCCGCCGTTACTGGCAACAGCGGCAGAAATGGGCAAAAACCGTTTGCCCGGCGCGGATGGCGAAAAACCCGGAGAAATCTCCGACGACTCGTCCGGTTCCAGCGACGGCTTGAAAGGCAAACCCATCGTCGGCGTCACCAGCAAAACCAACGACAAAATGTTTCGCAGCTATTACGGCATCGAGGAATACAACAAGGCGCTGTTCTTTCCGCAAGTTCCGGTCATCACCGGCGGTATCATTCCTCCGATTGGAATGGGAGCGACTTTCGCTCCGACCAATGTCGCCAACCCCAGATGCCCGGACGGCGGTGTCCGCATCAATGGCCAATGTTTCGGAGGATTGCGTCCGGGACAATTGTGTCGCGGCCCCAATGGAGAATCAGTTCCCTGCCCCGGCAGATGATCGTTCAAACTTGCCGCATCAATTTTTCGCCCAGCGCGGATGAAGTTCGAAGATTCATCCGCGCTTTCGTTTGAGGAGAAGTCACACGCATGAATGTTTTGGTCACCGGCGGAGCCGGATACATCGGCAGCGTCGTCGTCGAACAATTGTTGAAGCACGGCCATCAAACCGTCGTGTTCGACAACCTGAGCAAAGGCCATCGCGCCGCCGTCGCGCCCGAAGCTGCGTTCCTGCAAGCCGATCTGCACGACAACGACGCCGTGATTCGCGCGCTGGAAACGCACAAGATCGAAGCCGTTATTCACATGGCCGCCGATTCGCTGGTCGGCGAATCCATGGCCGATCCGTTGAAGTATTTCGGCAATAACATCGGCGCCGCCAATTCGCTGTTGAACGCCATGCTTAAAGTTGGCGTCAAGAAAATCGTGTTGTCTTCGACAGCCGCCACTTACGGCGCGCCGGAAACGATGCCAATCACAGAAGACACGCCACAACGTCCGACCAATCCGTACGGCGAATCCAAGCTGATGATCGAAACCATGCTGCGTTGGTGCGATAAGGCGTATGGATTGCGCTACGCCAGTTTGCGGTATTTCAACGCCGCCGGAGCGACCGAACGTTGCGGCGAAGACCATGAACCGGAAACGCATTTGATCCCGAACGTTTTGCGCGTCGCCGCAGGCAAAACCGAACACGTCAACGTGTTTGGAGAAGATTATCCAACGCCTGACGGCACTTGCGTGCGCGATTACGTTCACGTCATTGATCTGGCCGACGCGCACATTCTGGCGCTGAATGTGTTGGAACATCGCAGCGAAATTTACAATCTGGGATACGGCAGCGGTTATTCCGTCGCCGAAGTCGTCGAAATGGCCAGACAACTCACCGGTCGTCGAATTCCAACCGAAGCTGCGCCACGCCGCGCAGGCGATCCTCCCGTTTTGATTGCCAGTCCAGACAAAATCATGCGCGATTTGGGCTGGAATCCCCGACATAGCGAATTGGATCGAATTATCGAATCAGCCTGGCGGTGGCACGTAGCGCATCCGAATGGCTATCAAGAATAGTTTCCAGTCTGCGGTTTCCTGTTTTCAGTTCATTCGCTGGCTTCACGACTGGAAACTGGCGACTGAAAACCGAAAACGACATGCGAGTGATCGCCGGACAATACAAGGGCCGACGCCTGAAAACGCTGGATGGATTGGCGGTGCGTCCGACTTCGGATCGGATGCGCGAGACGCTGTTCAACATTTTGATGCCGCGCATAGAAGACGCACGTTTTCTGGACTTGTGTGCCGGTTCGGGAGCCGTCGGCATCGAAGCTCTTTCGCGCGGAGCCGCGCACGTCACCTTCATCGAATCGTCGCGCAAGGCCGCCGCCGTCATCAGCGAAAATCTGCGGCATTGCGGCATTCGGGAAAATTACACCTTCATTGCGCGCGATGCGCTGACGGCGCTGAAACATCTGGCCCGCGACGGTCGGCAATTCGACATCGTCTATTTCGATCCGCCGTATGATTCCGATTTGTATTCGCCTGTGATGTGGCAAATCGCGCAAAACAATTTGCTGGCCGAAGATGGCATAGTCATAGTCGAACATCGTCGCCAACTGACGCTTGCTCCGAATTACGATGACTTGCGACCTTACCGCGAATTGGTGCAAGGCGAATCGGCGCTGGCGTTTTTCCAACTGGAAGCCAACAACTCACCAACCGATTCCATGACGACCGAAACATTGATTGACGAACTTTCCCAACTCATCTGGGATTATCACCACTTGAACCATCAACTGGAGAAAGCCGATTTGATTCTGGCGCTGGGCAGCAACGATACGCGTGTTGCCGAACACGCAGCCGATCTTTACCTGCAAGGGTGGGCGCCGCGATTGATGTTTTCCGGCAACGTAGGCGCGTTGACGCGCGGCAAATTCGCCAAATCCGAAGCCGAAACCTTTGCCGACATTGCCGCTCAAAAAGGCGTGCCGCGCGACGCGATGCTGATCGAACCCGATTCCACCAATACCGGCGAAAACATCCTATTCAGTCGTCGTGTGTTGGCCGAACATGAGCTTGATCCGCAAACGTTCATCGTCGTGCAGAAACCGTATATGGAACGCCGAGCTTATGCGACCTTTATGAAAAACTGGCCCGGCAAACGCATTCTCATCAGTTCCCCGCCGAGCGATTGGGCGAATTATCCAACTGCCGAATTGCCCAAAGATCTGGTCATCAACATCATGGTCGGCGACCTGCAACGCATCCGCGATTATCCGGCCAAGGGGTTTCAGATTGAACAGAACATTCCGGCAAACGTCTGGCACGCCTATGAACAGTTAATCGCGTTGGGATACGACAAACATTTGATTCACTGATCCGCTTTCGAATTGCGGCCAGATGGGGTTATGCTTGCCGCGCTTTCACATCTTCAAACAGAGAGAACTCAACACCATGAAATTGATTTTTTGCCTTGCTCTGCTGATGGCGCTGACCGGTTCGGCATTGGCGCAAACCACCACCGCGCAACAACTCGGTTACGGCCCCAACGACAAGGTTCTGATGGTGCATGCCGACGACATTGGCATGTCGCATTCGGTCAACGTCGCCTCCATCGAAGCCTTCAAAAAAGGAATGGTCACATCGGGCAGCATCATGGTTCCCTGCCCGTGGTTTCCTGAAATTGCGGCGTATGCCAAAGAACATCCCGAACTCGATCTGGGATTGCATCTGACGCTGACCAGCGAATGGAAATATCTGCGTTGGCGTCCGGTGGCTGCGCCGGACAAGGTCAAAGGCTTGCTCGATCCCGATGGCTTTATGTGGCGCTCGGAACGCGACACGGCCAAACACGCCACGCCGCAGGAAATCGAAACCGAAATTCGCGCGCAGATTGAACGCGCGCTTCAATTCGGCATCAAGCCTACGCATCTGGACACGCACATGGGCACGCTGTATACGCGCAAGGATTTCTTCGACGTGTACGCGAAGCTGGGTAAAGAGTACGGCATTCCGATCATGGTCATGCGCCCAACGCCTGAAGCCATCCAATACGGCAAGCTGACCGGTTCGCCGATTACCGAAGATGTGTTGAAAAAGGTCGAAGCCGACGGCTTTGCGATGCTCGATTACCTGGTGACGGGTGTGCCCGGCAAAACTCCTGCCGAACGAAAAGAGGCTTACAAAACCTTCCTGCGCAATTTGAAACCCGGCGTAACGATGCTGATCGTACATTTGGGTATGAACGATCCTGAACTGAAAGCGACCACCGGTTCGTGGGAACAACGGTATGGTGATTTCCTGGCCTTCACCGATCCCGAAATCGAAGCCTTAATCAAAGAGCTTGGCATCAAGCTGACAACCTGGCGTGAGATGGGCAAAGTGGCGTGGAAAAATTCGGGCAATGGCAAGTAAATTCGGTAAAAATTTGACTTTGCTTTTTTACTGCCCATACTATCCGCCATCCGCGCAATAACTCGCTTGCAGCGATATCCAATTTACCCGACAGAGTACCGTCGAACACTACCGCCAGTAGTTTTATGAGCGAAGACCGGATTCCCCACAGCGCTACAGGCGATTACTGAAACTATTCCCCATGTTTCACCACTAAAGCTGATGCAGTGGATTGCGCTGCATCAGTCATAAAGTTGATCATACTTGGCAAAAGGCAGTCGTCAGGTTTGATTCTTCGCACCCGTTCCCCCACAGCAAATCGTTGAAGCCAGCGGTCTCGACTTCGATCAACCATCAGGAGGAAAAAATGAACAAGAGATATGTTTTGTTGGCAATGGCGCTCATTTGCCTGCTTTCGGTTTCACCCATTTTACCGACACAAGTCACAGGTCAGGGCAATGCCCAAAACACACCGGCTGAAGTGAGTTTGCCGGATAAATTTGATGTGTCGCCCCAACCGTTGCGCGATATGTTTCCGAACAAAAAACAGCCGTTGCTGCCTCGCGGCGGCAGAGATTTCGGACCCGGTCGGCCACTGCCCGTAGGCGACTCAAGTCCCTCAGGTGTTGACCCCTTAGTGAGCAAAAGCTTTGGGTTCTCGACGACTCTCGTCAATCCGAAAGCTTTCACCGAGGGCGTGCCGATTGATCCCAACTATCGCGTCGCTCCGCCCGATACAACTGGCGATTTGGGACCGAACCATTACGTCCAATGGGTCAACTTGCGATATTCGGTGTACACGCTGACGCGGGACGCGAACAACAACATCACCGATTTCAATCTGGTTTCCGGTTTCCCGAAAAACGGCAACGTCATCTGGCAGGGCTTCGGCGGCAGATGCGAAAGCGACAACGACGGCGACCCGATTGTGCAATACGATCAACTTGCCAACCGCTGGGTGATGACACAATTCGCGGTTTCCGGCACGCCTTACACCCAATGCGTCGCTGTTTCGACTGGGCCTGATCCGACCGGCACGTATTACCGCTACGCGTATTCTTACAGCAATGATTTCAACGATTATCCGAAGATGGGCGTCTGGCCAAATGCGTACTACATCACCTACAACATGTTTCGTAACGGACGCACTTTTCGCGGCAACAGGGTCTGCGCTCTGGAACGCTCCCAAATGCTGACTGGCGGAGCTGCCAGACAGATTTGCGCTCAAACCAGCAGCAGTTATCACAGCTTGTTGCCCGCCGATTTGGAAGGAACGACGCTACCACCCGCCAATTCGCCCAACTACCTGCTAAGTATTTCAACCAGCGCGTTGCAGTTCTGGAAATTTACAGTCAGTTGGAGCGGATCAGGGTCTGGAACACTAACCGGCCCGTCATCAATTTCCGGTGCGGCAACTTTCAGTCGAGCTTGCAGCGGCGGCACGTGCATTCCTCAACCGGGAACGACGCAACGGTTGGATTCGTTGGGAGATCGGCTGATGTATCGGTTGAGTTATCGCAATCTGGGAACTCGCGAATCCTTGTTGGTCAATCATTCGGTCGCCACGAACAATGTCAGCGGTATTCGTTGGTATGAATTGGCCAACGCCACCGGACAAACCATGAACAGCGCAACTCCCGTCGTTCGCCAGCAAGGTACGTTTGCCCCGACAGCGGATTTTCGCTGGATGGGCAGCGCCGCAATGGACAACAACGGCGGCATCGCCATCGGGTACAACATCTCCAACGCCAGTTCCATCAAACCAAGCATTCGGTATGCGTATCGCGGCCCCAATGACACGCTCGGCGTGTTGAGTAACGAAACGAACATCCTGACCGGCCCCGGCGTGCAAACCGGAAACAGCCTGTCTCGCTGGGGCGATTACAGCACCATCAGCGTTGACCCGGTTGACCGTTGCACGATGGTCTTTACAACCGAGTACATCCCGTCGAACGGTTCGTTCAACTGGAGTACTTTCATCTATTCCTTCAAGCTGAGCACTTGCCAGTAAGTTCAGGCGAACCAGGAGATGGTTGAATGACAACATTCAACCATCTCTTTTGATTTTCAGGGGGCTGATTTGGAATTGATTCTTCAAACGTTGTTGATGGTTTCAATCCTGGCGATCTCCGCCACTTGCGATGAATTGCCAAGCGGCAGTTGGGGCGGCAAACACATCAGCCTGGAAATCACTCAAACCGGTGGTACGTTGGAATTCGATTGCGCTCACGGGGAATTTGCAGGGAAGGCCAAACTCGACCGGCAAGGCAGGTTCAGCGTCGAAGGAATTTATGTCGAGGAGCATGGCGGCCCCAGGCGCGAAACTCAGTCAACCTCAATTGCCGTCATTTATGCGGGGCAAATCAACGGCAAGAAAATGAAGCTGACGATCAACCGCAAAGACAATAAAAAATCGCTCGGATCATTCACGCTCAGACACGGCGAGGAAGCCTTCATCGTCAAATGCCGATAAGCGTCATTCCCCCGTCCACTGCGGACTTCGTTTTTCCAGAAAGGCGCAAATGCCTTCTTGAGCGTCGGCGGCCATGGCGTTCAAGCTCATGACTTCTTTTGTGTAGTCGTAAGCCTTCGCCTGATCCAGATCAATTTGCGCATAAAACGCCTGTTTGCCGAGTCCGATGGTCATCGAACTCGCTTCGGCGATTTGGCGGGCAAGCGTTTCGGTCGTCGCGCGCAATTCAGCAGCGGGAACGACTCGATTGATGAGTCCCCAATCGGCGGCGGTTGCGGCGTCAATCGGCGTACCGGTCAGCAACATTTCCAGCGCGCGTTTGCGGCCAACGGCTCTGGTCAGCGCCACCATCGGCGTTGAGCAAAACAATCCGATGCGAACTCCGGGCGTGGCAAATTTGGCGGTTTCTGCGGCCACTGCCATATCGCAAGTCGCCACCAACTGACACCCGGCGGCGGTCGCCATGCCTTGCACTTCGGCAATGACCGGCTGCGGAACGCGCTGAACCAAAGTCATCATTTCCACACAAACATCGAATAACTGCCGATATTCGTTGATGGAACGTCCGCGCATTTCGCTCAAATCGTGACCGGACGAAAACACATTGCCTGACGCCGCCAACACTATGACGCCGACTTCGCGCGTCTGTCCCAACTGGCGCAAACAATCTGCCAGGTCGCGCATCAGCGCCAGCGAAAGCGCGTTGCGACGTTCGGGGCGATTGAGCTTGATGCGCACCAGCGGAGCGCTGATTTCCACGATCAGGTTTTCATAAGTTGTCGGCATGGACGTTCTCCTTGTCAGCATTCAAAGTGGCCTTGAGAATAGCAGCCTGCGCCCAAGCCGGTCTAGGTTCACTTTGCGCGATGGAAATACCTTTAACAATGAGACGACGGGAATTTTTTCAAAACCACATCAACTCAAAAAAACGTACTTCGTTCTGCGGTCTACATTTCACGACTTGGGAGAGAACATGAAATTGCCTTTGAAAAAAATTGCTGGATTTACGTTTGTGGGAGTTTTTCTGCTGATCGTCGCCGGTTTGTTTGCCACTGGATTGTGGCGCGCATTTGCCGGTCCGAAAGCGCGTGCCGTGACCAATCGAACGTTTGAAGGGACTCCGGCGCGGTTGGAACGCGGCAAGTATCTGGTCGAAAACGTGACCGGATGTTTGCATTGCCATTCCGACCGCGATTGGAAAGGCGACGGTTCGCCGGTTAAAGGCCGCGAAGGCGCTGGGGCTTTCTTTTATGGAGCGCCGGGGACGCTGCATGCGCCGAACATCACGTCGGACAAGGAAACAGGCGTAGGAGCCTGGAGCGACGATGAATTGGCGCGCGCCATTCGCGAAGGGGTCAGCCGCGATGGCCGGGCGCTGTTCCCAATCATGCCGTATATGAATTATCGGAGTATGTCGGACGAAGACCTGGCCGCTGTGGTTGTGTATCTGCGAACGCTGCCGCCGATTGGCAATCTGGTGGAAAAACCGAAGCTGGATTTTCCGCTGAACTTTCTGGTCAACACCATGCCGCAACCATTGGATTCGCCGGTTGCCGAGGCGGACGTTTCGACTCAGGTCAAACGCGGCGAGCATTTGCTGACGCTGGCGAGTTGCAGCGATTGCCACACGCCACAGGAAAAAGGCGCGCCGATTCCCGGCATGTTTTTGGCGGGCGGATTCACGCTGAACGAACCGCCGGGAGAAGTGACTTCGACCAACATCACGCCCGATCCGTCAGGCATTCCGTATTACGACGAAACTCTATTTCTGGAAATGATGCGAACCGGCCAGGTCAAAGCTCGCAAATTGAATGTGACCATGCCGTGGAATCTGTACGGCAAGATGACCGACGACGATCTGAAAGCCATCTTCGCTTATTTGAAAACCGTCCCCGCCGTCAATCACAAGGTGGACAACACTGAACCTCCGACGCCCTGCAAAGTCTGCAAAGGCCGTCACGGATTTGGAGATCGAAACTGATGAAGATGTTGTGCGACGCTGACGCTGATCAGCGTCGCACGGTTTTTTTATCGAGAACCGAATCTGCGTTTCAACGCACGAGACATTTGATCCAGTTCCGCCACTTTCAACATACGCGCCACCAGATAAAACACGCCGATTCCGATCACAATCGAACCTACGACGTCCACCAACCTCGCCATCAACCGAGTTGTGCCGAGCGCGGCTTCGATTTGCTGGCTGACAAGGAAGCAGACCACTCCCATCACCACAGCCGCAGCCAACACTTTGGCAAAAGTTGAAAGCAACCTGCCGCCTTCGATCTTGCCGACCTTTCGCCGCATAAACACAAACAGAATGGCAAAGTTGACAATCGAAACCACCGAAATCGAAAGCGCCAATCCGCGATGTTCCAGTCCGAAATAATCCACAGTGGATTTGGCGACGACATAATTCGTGACAATCGAAAACAGGCTGGCCATCATCGGCACGCGCGTGTCTTTCAAGGCAAAAAACGCCGGAGCCAAAACGCGCACCGCCGAATACGCCGTCAAGCCTATGGCGTTGTAAGCCAGCGCAATGCCTGTTTGCGCCGTGTCGTAATCGGTGAAACGTCCGCCGTGTTGGTAAATCAGAGCGATGATCGGTTTGTTGAGCACAATCAATCCAACCGCCGAAGGGATGGTCAGCAAAAACGTCAGCCGCAAGGCCTGGGCAATCGTCTGACGAAAATCGTCCAGGTTGTCCGCCGCTGCCGCGCGTGAAGCCACAGGCAAGGTCGCCGTCGAAATCGCCACGCCGAACAGGCCAATCGGCAGATAAATCAATCGAAAGGCGAATTGCAGCCACGACACGCGGCCTTCACCCAAACTGGTGGCAAAGGTCGTATTGACGACCAGATTCACCTGCAACGCGGCAGAACCGATAATTGCCGGAGCCATCATTCGCATGACCTGTCGCACGCCTTCGTCGCGGAAACTCAAAATCGGCTGCCAGCGAAATCCGACCGAACGCAGACTGGGAACCTGAATCAGCCACTGCATCATTCCGCCGACCAGCGTGCCGATGGCCATGCCGGTAATCGCCGACGCTGCGCCGAAATCATCGCGCGGCAATTTGTGCTGATGCCACAAAGCCGAAGCTCCATTGGCGATATAATCCGGCGCGAACAAATATGCACACAACAGTCCGCCGATGATCGAACCGACATTGAACATCGTCGAAGCCGAGGCCGGAACGCCGTATCGGTCTTTGCTGTTCAAAATCCCCATGGCCACCGCCGCCAGCGACACCATCAGCAAAAACGGAAACAGAATGCGCGTCAGTTTGACGGTCAAATCGTAAGCGAATCTGGCTTGCGCAGGATCGGCCAGTTCGCGGCTGGGTTCGACCAGCAGATCCACAATCTGCGGCGCAAAGGCAATTCCCGTCAGCACCACCGCCGACAACACCAGAAACAATCCGTTGCTGACCAGATTGGCCAACCGCCAGGCTTCGCGTTCGCCTTTCTGCGTCAAGGTTCGGGAAAAGGTGGAAACAAACGCAGCGGACAACGCGCCTTCGGCAAACAGGTCGCGCAACAGGTTGGGAATTCGGAAAGCGATGTTGAATGCGTCGTTGGCGACGCCGGGTCCGAAAAACGCTGCAAAGACTTGTTCGCGCACCAAACCCAGAATGCGGCTCCCCATCACGGCGATGCTGACGATTCCGGCAGAACGAGCGATGCTTTTCGATTGCGGATTGCTGATTGCAGGTTGCGAGTTATTCGTAGCGGCGGGATCGTCAGAAGAGGGTTGGTTCATTTTTCGGCTTTAACCGCGTTCATTTGGCGGCGGTGACAAACTGAGTTCTTGCTTTTTCTTACCTGGCAAGAACAGCTCTTGGGCTGCGTGAATACCCAACATGGGCTTTGTCGCGTGACGCGGCGAAGTATAGATTCGCCCTGTTGGCCGCGCAATGTTTTCCCTGACAAACTCTATGGCGTTGCGGTATGGTTGCCGCCGACTGATTCGTGATTCTCCAATCCAGTAAAACCTTTCGGGAGAAGAAAACTTATGAAAAAGATTTGCTCGATGATTTCGTTGCTGGTTCTGATGGGCGGTTTGGCGATGAGTTCGGCAACCGCCGCCGACGAACCGATGTTGGTCAGCGCCGATTGGCTGGCCAAACACATTGACGACAAAAATCTGGTGCTGCTGCACGTCGGCGACAAAAAAGAATATGACACAGGTCACATTCCCGGCGCGCAGTTCGTTCAGCGCGGCGATTTTTCAACGCCTTCGGGCGAAGGCAAATTGATTCTGCAATTGCCGCCCGTCGAACAACTGAAAGCCGCGTTTGAAAAATTCGGCGTATCGGACAATTCGCGCATTGTCATTTATTTCAGCAACAGACAAATCACCCCGGCGGCGCGCGTGTACCTGACGCTGGATTATCTGGGTTTGGGCGGCAGAACTTCTTTGTTGGACGGCGGCGTGGACGAATGGACGAAGCTCGGCAAATCGCTGACCACTGAAGTCAAAACTCCCGCGCCCGGCAAATTCACTCCGCGCCCGAATCCGAAGCTGATTGCCGAAGCCGCCTGGTTGAAAGACAACCTGACGAATCCGAAAGTCGCCGTCATTGATTCGCGGTTGCCGAATTTTTACTCCGGCAAAGACAACGCCGGAATGCCGCGCGCCGGTCATTTGCCCGGAGCGAAGAATCTGCCGTTTCCGACGCTGGCGGTCAGCGACACGGATTTGAAGCTGAAAGACCTGGCGACGCTGCGCAAGCTGTATCAGGAAGCCGGAGCCGACAAAGGCAAAACCATCGTCACTTATTGCCACATCGGCCAGCAAGCCAGTCTTGGCTATTTCGTCGCCAAGATGCTGGGCTATGACGCCAAAATGTACGACGGTTCGTTCGATGAATGGAGCCGCAACGCGGATTGGCCTATTGAGGTGGTGAAACAGTAAGTCGCTTCAGTGATTGATTTGAAAGTTTTTTGGCTCGGCGGTGACTGGCAACAGGATTTTGCTGTTTCCTGTGGCGTCGCGCACGGCAAAGACTTGAGCAGAATGCTCACCGGTTGGCAGCTTGAACGGTTCAAGCGCGAAGCTGAATCCGTGGTTGGGTCGAGCGGTTGCTCCTGCAGAAACCAAATCTTCGCGCCGGTCATCGGCCAATCGGCTGGCAATGAAGTTCCCGTCAATGAACAACTGCACTTCCAACGCCGTTTCCGGCAATCGTGGATCGTTCACCCAACCGGCAACGCGCGTTTGATCGGCCACATCAATCGCTCCACGCAACTGCGGGCTGAAGGTAGTGAACGCCGCCAACGAAGCGACTACACAGACCAACGCCACTTCGACAAACGATTTGGCGATGATTGCGCGCAGCAGTTTTGTGGCGGTTGAATCCAACTGATCTATCTTTGCTCCTGAATCATCTTGTGAGCCATCGCCGCCAGCGCGGCAACACGCTTATCGAAATCGGCGAAGCGTTTGTCCTGCGTTTGGCCTACATGATAGCGATAATAAATCTGCTGGATGACCACCGCCAGTTTGAACACAGCGAAGATGTGGTAATAGCCTATGTTCGACACATCGCGGCCAGACCGCGCAGCATATCGTTTGATGATTTCGGCGCGCGTCATCCAGCCGGGCAACATCGTCACGCTGCGCAAACTGTCCGCAAAGAGTTCTTCATCGTCGGCTTGCGGCCAATAACAAAGCAACAACCCCAGATCAATCAGCGGATCGCCCACCGTACACATTTCCCAATCCAGAATCGCCACCAACCGCGAAGGGTCTGCGGCGTCCAGCATCAGGTTGTCCAATTTGTAATCGTTGTGAACCAGAGTGTGTTGCGCCGGTTCGGCGGGCAATCGTTCCAGCAACCACGCGCGCGCTTCGGTCATTTCGGTGAGTTCGGACGTTTTTGAACGTTCCCAGCGATTCGCCCAGCCTTCGACTTGTCGTTTGACGAAACCAACTGGCTTTCCAATCGCTGCCAACCCCGTCGCGTGAATATCCACCGCGTGCAAATCGGCCAAGGTGTCCACCAGGCTTTCGCTGATTTTGTGACGCAGCTTCAAATCGTCGCCAATTTCCGGAGGAACGGTTTGCCGGACGACGATGCCTCGGCGACGCTCCATCAGGTAAAACGGCGCGCCAATGACTTCGGTGTCTTCGCACAGCAGATATGGCTTCGGAGCCAGTTTGAAATGCGGATGAATCGCCGCCAGCAACCGAAATTCACGCGGCATGTCGTGCGCCGTCGGAGCCACCGGACCAAACGGAGGCCGCCGCATGACGAATTCCAGGCCGCCAAACCGTACGCAATAGGTCAGATTGGAATGTCCGCCGGGGAATTGTTCGACTTCGAATTTGGCGTTGGGATCGAATGGCTCGCCATCCAACCGCGAAGGCAGATGTTCGTGCAGATAAGCTTCGAGCGCCGCCCAGTTCAAATCTTCGCCGGGGCGAATCGGCGCAGTGTCGGTTGTTGTCGGCATAAAATCAGGTCGTTGTACCGTAGGCTGTCAGCCTGCGGATGAATCATCAGTATACCCAAAGGCATTCACACAAAACTTCCGCAGGCTGACAGCCTACGGTACATCACTTCATAAAACCGCTGCGACCGCTGAATTGCGAACTGAGTGTATCATTCAGCGGATCGTCCAGCGCAAGCAGCCAGCGCAACTCTTCACTCAATCTTTGTTGAACCTGCTCGCTCAAAAGACGCTTTTGATATTGCTGTTGAGGCTGGTCGCGGCGGCAATAAAAACTGTGCAGCGCCAATCGCGGTTTGTCGCTTCGGTTGGCCGTTCCGCCGTGCCACAAATGCGCGTTGAACACGGCCAGCGTTCCGGCTTTGCCGGTCAAAAACTGCTCTTCAGGATGCGGCGCGGACGCATCGGCCAGCGCATCCTGCGGCAACTTCCCTGCTTTGTGCGTGCCGGGAACGTATCGCGTCGGGCCGTTTTCCAGCGTGAAATCGTCCAGCATCCAAACGATGTTGCAGACTTTGTTGCCTGCGTCATCCGGCAACGCGCCAGTGTCGCAATGCAGCGGTTGCGTCCACGTCGTATTCGGTCGCGCCGAACGAGCGTTCAAACTGCCGAGTTTGAATTCGCTGCCCAGCACGTGTTCGACAGCCGCCAACAATTTCGGCTGAACAATCGCGCGTTCAAAAACTTCGCCGTAATTGACCAGATTCGCCAAACGGTCTGTGTCAGGTTCCTGCTTGAATTCCGATCCGGCCCGATCTCCTAATTCGGCAAACAACTGCTCGATGCGAGCGCGCAGTTCCGCCACGAATTCCGGCGAAGCGAAGTTTTCCAGGACCAGAAGGCCGATTTCGTCGAGTTGTTTTATTTCATCGGTAGTCAGTTCGTAATTTTCAGCCGCCATAATAATTTCATTATACGAGCCATCACGCTTACGCCCAAAACTCATTGACTTATAATGACGCAGCTTCGGGTGGCTGCGGTCGGGCTGGTCATGAGGGAGTTATGGATCGCAAGGAAATCCTGTTGAATGCAATCAACGCGCTGTTGGCGCAAAAGCTTCGTTCCGCGCTGGCGGTGCTTGGAATCGTTGTCGGCATCGGCGCTTTGGTGGCGATGGTAGCCTTGATCGAAGGGGCGAATGCCTACATTGGCGAACGCCTGGTGACGCTGCAACCGGATGTCTTCCAGGTCTCTCAGCTTCCCGCCTCGTTATTGAACGTCAACGATTTCATCAAAGCTTCAAAATGGAAGCGAATCGAATATGACGACTATCTGGCCGTTCGGCGTGATTGTCGTGATTGCGCCGAAGTCGGAGCCGAATCGAATCTGGTGGGCCGAATCAAGTGGCGCAACACTGTGACAGGCAGCGTGCAGATTCGCGGATTGTCGGCCAGCATGCTCGACATCGAACGTGTTGAGGTGGCGAGAGGGCGTTTTTACACCGAAGCCGAAGACAACAATCATCTGGCCGTTTGCTTGCTCGGAGCCGACATCGCAACGGATTTGTTCGGGCAAGCCGATCCGCTCGGCGCGGACATCAGCATTATGGGCAAACCGTTTCAGGTGATCGGAACCATCGCGCCGCGCGGTTCGCTGTTCGGTCGTTCGCAGGATCGTTTTGTCATCATGCCACTGACCTCCATGCTGCATCGTTTCGGAGCGCGCCAACCGCTGGCCATTTATTGCCAGCAACCGCCCGGAACTCCGCTCGCATCGGTCGTGGATGAAGTCCGCGGCATTATGCGCAGACAGCGCCGTGTGCTTTTCAACCAGGAAGACACTTTTTTCATCACCACGGCGGATTCGGCAGCCGGAATTTATCAAGCCGTGATTGGCGGTTTTTACCTAATTACGATCATCATTTCGGGGATTGCGCTGACAGTGGGCGGGCTTGGCGTGACGAACATCATGCTGGTCAACGTCCGCGAACGAACGCGCGAAATCGGATTGCGTAAAGCTCTGGGCGCGCGTCACCGCGATGTGCTGGCACAATTTCTGGTTGAAACCATAGCGCTTTGCCTGCTTGGAGGCTCGCTTGGCACTGCGGTGGGATTGCTGGTTTCCCAAATCATCGCCTGGGTTACGCCGCTGCCAGCCAGTTCTCGCCCGGTGGTTGCGCTGGTCGGTTTTGCCGTTTCTTCATTTGTCGGGCTGGTGGCCGGAATGTATCCAGCCCGCCGCGCCGCGCAACTTTCGCCCATTGACGCCTTGAGATATGAATAAAGAGCGACTCTCGGAACTGGCGCGCGGGAAACGCACGACGGAAATCGGCGAAGCGTTCCGGCTGGCGCTGGGCGCAATCAACCAACATCGCTTTCAATCGGCGCTCACTCTGACCGGTTTGATTATGGGCGTAGGGACTGTGATTGTGGTCGTCGCTCTGATCCAGGGTTTGGATAACACGGTCAAAAACGCACTGACACGATTGAACCCTGCCAGCTTCGCTGTCGCCCGCGTGGGGTTTTCGGATTTCGGCAATCCTGATTTCATGGAACTTCTCAAGAAACGCCCGCCACTGAAGCTGGATGACGCTGAATATGTGCGCGCGAATTGTCCGAGCATCAAAACGCTCAGCCCCTTTTACGCCAAAACGGCATTCGATCCGATTCGCGTCTGGTACAAGGGCGAGGAGGCGCAAAGCCCCATTCTGCGCGGCGTGGATCAATACTTCGGCGACGCCACAGGAATTTTGGTGGATCGAGGTCGTATGATCAGCGCCAGCGACTCCACGCACCGACGCAACGTCACAGTCCTCGGACGAATCATCGCCGACGGCCTGTTCGGCATTGAAGACCCGCTAGGCAAAATGATTCACATTGACGGAGAAAGTTATGAAGTGATCGGGTTGATCGAAGAGCGCGAAGCTCTGTTCGGCGGTCCCAGCGAAAATCAGATCGTGCTGATTCCATTCGGCACATTCGACAAATACTACCCGGAACGCGAGAAGGAATTTTTGCAGTTCTTTTGCCTGGTCGGTTCCCCAGAAGAGGTCGAGCGCGGAATGGACGAAGTCCGCGAAGCTTTGCGTCGCCATCGCCGTTTGTCAGCGGACGCGCTGGACAACTTCGTCATTTTCACCTCTACACAGATCATTGACATCTGGAATCAGGCTTCGGGCGGAATCTCCGTGCTGATGGTCGGCGTCGCTTCGCTTGGCTTGCTGATCGGCGGAATCGGAGTCATGAACATCATGCTGGTTTCGGTGACCGAGCGAACTTCAGAAATCGGTTTGCGCAAAGCCGTCGGAGCGCGCCGCCGCGATGTGCTCTGGCAATTCCTGCTGGAAGCGATGATGTTGACCGTCCTGGGAGGCGTGGCCGGAGTGCTGATCGGAATCGCCATTGCCTTGCTCATACAGTTCCTCTTGCCTTCATTGAAAGCGAGCATTTCCATCGGAGCCATTTCTGCCGGATTGATCGTCTCAATCAGCGTCGGATTGTTTTTCGGCCTCTGGCCAGCCTATCGCGCTGCGCGACTCGATCCGATTGATGCCTTGCGCTATGAACGTTGAGAACAAAGACTGATCAGACAGGTTTTCAGGTATGTGATGCGCCGCCCGTCACAAGATCGAAACCATCCGCGCGGCATGCAGACTCGCCTTTCAGCAAGAATCCCTCTCGCATCTGGATTTCGTAGCGCAGGTTTCGTTCTGAAAACCAACGCTGGCTTCATCTATTCATCCCACCATCGCAAAAATGCAACTGGAGTGAGAATCTCGAACCGAAAGCGTTTCTTTTGCCTGGTGGGAATGTTGAGCAAGTCGTGGTCGTTGGTAATCAGAAACTGCGCTTGCCCCGCTGCCGCTGTGGCCAGCAGCACATCATCGTCAGGGTCGCGGCTGATGGCATGGCGAGCGCCGAGATTGATGTGTGTCACGGTTCCGCGTATTTGCAACCGTTCGCGGAATTGGTTCACGCGTTTTTCAGCAATGGGCAACCGAGTCAGGATTTCCAGGTATTCGGCAATCAATTCGTCCGAAACAATGAGTTGCAATTTGCGCTGTCTGAACCATAAAGCAAAAATTTTGGCGCTGGCAGAAAACGATTGGCGACTGAGGAAGAAGCTGACAATGACATTGGTGTCGAGCACAACGGGCAATCGGTGTTTACGAAGCGGCATTTTGGTCAGCCCGCTGCCTCTTTTCCCGTCTATATTGGTTCACCAACTCCACTGCGTCATCTTCCTTGTAGCCGCTTTTTTGCGCGTCTCGCCGCATTTCACGAAAGAGCTTTTCGTCTTCCCAGATTTCCAACTGCTCACGCATTAAATCCGTAATCAGTTTGACGGGATTGCGCCGCCGCCGTTTCGCCTGCCGCTGAAATTCTTCCCAGATGGTTTGATCGAATAGGGTTTCGTTTTTCATAGCGCGGTCATTTTACTGAAATTACGGAATGATTGCCCACCAAACTTTATTGTTTGGCGGCTTGATATTCGCGCTCAAACTCTCCGGCAAACAGGTTTACTTGCCGCGTCATTTCTTCTTTGTTCCAGCCGAGTTCAGCGGCCATCAGTTCGGCGGCAATCCGCGCACAGCCCAACGAAGCTTCGCCGGCCAACATCGCTAAACGAGTCCGACGTGTCAGCGCGTCGGTCAAACTGACGGCCAGTTCGTGGCGTGCGGCGTAAACAACTTCGGCTTTGACCATTGGTAAATCAGCGACAAGGCGTTCGCGCAATCGTTCATCGTCCAGCATCAACCGAATCAGCGCATCGAAATTCGATCCGTAGCTGAACGCCAGATGTCGCGTCACATCCATCGGCAGGTTGTAATGGCTGGCAAGTTGTTTCGCGGTTTGATCCAGTTCGACCCGGCTCATTTCGCCGCCACTGATGGGAACGTCTCTGGTCGTTCGGGTGTCGGCAGATTTGCCCAGCCGTTTCAAGACCAGATCAATGCCGTGTTCGGCCATCGCGCGGTAGGTCGTCAGCTTGCCGCCGCCGATGGAAATCAATCCGTCGGCGGTTTCGATCATTTCTTCTTTGCGCGATACCTTGGTCGTGTCTTTGGCATTGGCGTCGGAAATCAGCGGTCGCAACCCCGCCCACGCCGAAATCACGTCTGAAGTGTCCAGATTGGCTTCGGGAAAATACGAATTGATGGCGTTCAGAATTTCCGCAACTTCGTCGGGTTCGGCCTGAGGGAAATCTTTGCCGCCGGAATAATCGGTGTCGGTGGTGCCGATGTTGACGCGGCCTTCCCACGGCACGACGAAATAAAACCGGTGTCCGGTCAGCGAAGGAATCAACCAGGCGGCATCCACGCGCAATCGGTCGGCGGCGATGGTCAGGTGAATGCCTTTGGCCGGGCGCAGCTTTTTCTTCAAGCCTTCGGCGGAGTTGCCGTCCAGCCGAATCATGTCTTCCATCCAAACGCCTGTGGCATTGATTGTCACGCGAGCGCGAAGCTCTATTCGCTCGCCGCTCAATTCGTTCAGCAATCGCGCGCCTGTAATTTTGCCTTCGGCGTCGCGCAGGTAATGTTCGACTTTGGCGTAATTGGCAATGGATGCGCCGTGTTGGTGAGCGGCTTTGATGATTTCGATGACCAGCCGCGAATCGTTGGTCAGCGCGTCGTAATACAAAAACGCGCCTTTCAAGCCTCGCGGGTCGAGTTGCGGCGCAAGCTTCAAGGCTTCTTCGCGGCTCAGCCGCCGATGTTTGGCGAAATTCTGTCGTCCGGCCAGCAAATCGTACAGGAACAACCCGGCTCGCATTATCAGCGGACGGTCGTAATTGCGACGCCGGTCGGCATAGATGGGAATGACAAAGGGAAAGGCTTCGGCTTGATGCGGTGCGATGCGCGTCAGCACCGAACGTTCCAGCAAGGCTTCGCGCACCAAGGCAACGTCGAACTGTTCCAGATACCGCAATCCGCCATGGATCAGTTTGGTCGAACGGCTGGAAGTCCCTGCGGCAAAGTCGCGTTTTTCGACCAGCGCGGTTTTCAATCCGCGCGCGGCGGCGTCCAGCGCCAGGCCTGCGCCGGTGATGCCTCCGCCGATAATCAACACGTCGAATACTTCGCGCTGAAAACGCTCCAGCGAATTCAGCCGCGAACGCCAGGAAAACTCAGTCATAAATGCAACAGGATTTTGCGAGAATCGAGCTTCGCCTTTCGGCCAAAGCCGCGCGTAGCATAGTCGTTGGCCAATTCCTTGTCACTCGCATTGCTTGATTTTATTGGCTTGCTCAGGTACTACATTGGCCATCGTGATGGTTGCGAAGCCGCGCTGAGCCGCTTCGTTTACGTCAGCCGCGAAAAATCGTTCAGAACAATCAATCATGAAATCAGGTGTCGTCCCTTCAAGGAATGTTATGAAAACACGTATTTCGTTTGCTCGCTCCGTCGTCATTTTGCTTTGCCTGTGTGTGGCCTCTCCGCTGGAAACACTGGCTGCGGTTCTGATTTTTGAACCGGTTGAATCGGCGCCAACGACAACCACCGTCCAGCGCCGCAAAAAAGCGACGCCCAAAAAACGAACCACACGTCGCCGCACAACACGCCGCGCACGTTCGCGCGCCGCCACTCCGCCGAAAACCAGTTTCGACAAGGTCATGGCTGCCAACAGCGCCGTGTTGACCGAAGCGACCGACGCCGAACAGGCAGGGCAGAAAATCGAAGAAGGCGCTCTGCGCGCGCACGTCAAATTCCTGGCGGACGATTTGTTGGAAGGTCGCGGCCCCGGCGCTCGCGGAGGTTTGTTGGCGGCGAAATACATTGCGGCGCAATTCGAAGCGTTAGGTTTGGAACCTGCCGCCGATCACAGCTATTTCCAACTGGTGCAGATGATCGGTTCGCGCCCGGATTCGATGAACAAATTGACGATCAAAACCGGAGCCAATTCGATGGACTTCAAATCCGGTGATGAGTTCGTCGCCGGTTCCGACGTGGAGCAAACCGAAGTTGCTGTGAGCGGCGACATAGTCTTTGTCGGATACGGCGTTCACGCGCCCGAAGCCAACTGGGACGATTACAAAGGCGTGGACGTGCGCGGCAAAGTCCTGTTGATGATGGTCAACGATCCTCCAGCGACGGCGACGGAGCCGAATCTGTTCGGCGGCAAGGCGCTGACCTATTACGGTCGCTGGACATACAAATACGAAGAAGCCGCCCGGCGCGGAGCCGCCGGAGCGATTCTGATTCACACCAATGAATCCGCCGGTTATGGCTGGAACGTGATTCGCAATTCGTGGGGAGCCGAACGATTCGGTTTGTTGCCCGACGCCAATACGCCCGCGCTCAAAATGAAAGCGTGGGTGACGGATGAAGTCGCCAAAAAGATCACGCAATCCGGCGGACTCAATCTGGATCAACTGCGCCAGCAGGCAGCTTCGCGCAGCTTCAAACCCGTGACATTGAACGCCAAAGTGGACACGATGTTGAGAATGCAGGTGCAGCGGCTGACTTCGCCCAACGTCGTAGGTATTTTTCGCGGCAACGATCCAACGCTGAAAAACGAATTCGTCGTGTACTCAGCGCATTGGGATCATCTGGGCATTCGCCCCGATCAGCCGGGCGACAACATTTACAACGGAGCCGTGGACAACGCCACCGGCATTGCCGGAATTCTGGCGATTGCCAAAGCCTGCGCCGCGCTGACCATCAAACCCAAACGTTCAATCCTGTTCATTGCCACCACCGCCGAAGAACAGGGTCTGCTCGGAGCAGAATTCTATTCTCGCAATCCGCTGGTTCCGCTGAAAGACACGGTCGCCAATATCAACATTGATTCGATGAACGTCTTGGGACAAACCACAGACATCACTCCGCTGGGCGCGGATCGTTCGACGCTCGGCAAATTCATCGAAGAAGTCGCCAAGGAAAACAACGTCACCGTTTCGCCCGATGCTCGCCCCGAACAAGGTTCGTTTTACCGTTCAGACCATTTCCCGTTCGCCAAAGCCGGAGTTCCGGCGGTCAGTTTCAACTCCGGATCGAAATTCGTAGGCCACAGCGAAAGTTGGGCCGCAGAACAATTCGCCGATTACAACCAGCACCGCTATCACCAACCGGCAGACGAATACAGCGCGAATTGGGATTTCACAGGCATGGTTCAACAAACGAAGCTGGCTTTTTTGATCGGGTTGCGTGTGGCGAACGCGACAGAAACTCCGCAGTGGAACAAAGGCGACGAGTTTGAACGAGCGCGGCTGAAATCGCTCGGCAAGCTTCAATAAAGCGGGAAGAAACAACGGAACAAGCAGAAATAACGGAAGAAACGGAGTTGGCTCAATCTCAAGCCAGTTTCCGTCTTTTTCCGTTATTTTCGTTTGTGCCGTCGTTTCAACCAGACGATCAAGCTCCAGCGTTCGAATTTGGAGCAATCAGGAACGGCGCGAAAATCACTCTGACCTTGACCGAATTTCCGCGAAAGTTTTTTGAAACCGTTGGTTTGTGGCTTTGGATGATTCGGCTACAATGCGCGCCAGTTACCGAAACAGCTCTGATGCTGCGCGGCAGAGTCCCTTTAACAAACTTCATTGGATTGAATAACGGCGATGCCTAAAGAGGTAAGGTTTGTTTACGAGTTTGGCCCGTTTCGCCTGGACCCGGCGGAACGTATGCTGCTTCGCAGCGAACAGGTTCTGTCGCTCACCCCGAAAGCGCTGGACACGCTGATTGTCCTGGTCGAACACAGCCGCCACATCGTCACCAAAGAAGAATTGATGAACAGCGTCTGGCCGGATATTTACGTCGAAGAGACGAATCTGGCGCAGCATATTTCCATGCTTCGCAAAGCGCTGGGCGAACGCGAAGACGGCGGCCAATACATCGAAACCGTTCCCAAACGCGGGTATCGGTTCGTCGTTTCGGTCAAAAAGATCAAGCTGTTGCCCACCGAAGCCGGTTTCGCCACCAGCGTGCATTCCGATGACAGCGTCGAACGCGAACGATTGAATCAAACCAACGGCGGTACGCCAGCGCCTGCACGGGCTTCGTCGCCTTCTCAACCCAGGACTGAACGCAGCGACATCAAACCCGGCTTGAAATTTGGCCGCTACGAAATTCTGTCGCTGATCGGAGCAGGCGGAATGGGCGAAGTTTATCTGGCGCGCGACACGCAACTGGAACGCAATGTCGCGCTGAAACTGCTGTCCGAACGATATACCGAAAACACAGACTGGTTGCGCCGCTTCATGCGCGAAGCCAAAGCGGCCAGCGCGCTCAATCATCCGAACATCATCACCATTCACGAAGTCGGCGAAGTCGGCGGCATTCATTACATCGCCACCGAATACATCGAAGGCAAAACCTTGCGCCATCAACTGGCGGGCGGACGATTGCAAGCGCCGCGCGCGCTGAATGTCGCCACACAACTGGCCAGCGCTTTGGCTGCCGCTCACACCGCCGGAATCGTTCACCGCGACGTCAAACCCGAAAACATCATGTTACGACCGGACGGTTACGTGAAACTGCTGGATTTCGGATTGGCCAAACCAACCAGTTCGGCGACGCAACAAGCCGAATCCGTCAGTTTGCCGCACCTCAACACCGATCCGGGCATCGTCATGGGAACTGTCAATTATATGTCGCCGGAACAGGCGCGCGGTTATTCGGTTGACACGCGCAGCGACGTGTTCAGCCTGGGCGTCGTGCTGTACGAAATGCTCTGCGGACGCGCGCCGTTTGACGGCGCCACCAGCAGCGACGTGCTGGTGGCCATTCTCGACCGCGAAGCCCCGCGTATGTCGGCCAACCTGAATTTGCCCGCGGAACTGGAACGCATTGTCGGCAAAGCGCTGCGCAAAGACCGCGACGAACGTTACCAGACGATCAAGGACTTTCATCTGGACTTGAAAAGTTTGCAGCAGGATTTGGAAATTCGTTCGCGGATGGGCGATTCGTGGCCGAACGAAACCATCAAAGAGAAAAAATCCGATCCGGTCGCCGCGTCCGCTCATACCGAAATCGTCGGCGTGACCACAGCCGGCAGCCGAAAACACATCACAGCCAGCGAACCCGATTTCGACATTCCAGAAGTCCATTACGCCCGTAGCGGCGAAATAAACATAGCCTATCAAGTTCTCGGCGACGCTCCACTGGACCTGGTGTTCGTGATGGGTTGGATTTCGCACCTGGAATACTTTTGGACGGAGCCTTCGTTCGCGCGATTTTTGCGGCGACTGGCGTCTTTCGCTCGCGTGATTTTATTCGACAAACGCGGCACGGGTTTATCCGACCGCGTTCCGCTGGATCAACTGCCTACGCTGGAACAGCGCATGGACGACGTGCGCGCCGTCATGGAAGCAGTCGGTTCTGAACGCGCAGTGTTGTGTGGAGTTTCGGAAGGCGGCCCGATGTGCAGTTTGTTCGCGGCGACTTACCCGGAAAAAACCATAGCGCTGGTCATGATCGGCAGCTACGCGCGCCGGTTGAAAGGCGAAGGTTATCCCTGGGGGCCGACCAAAACCGAACGCGACGAATTTCTGGAAGAAATTCGTCGCCATTGGGGCGGTCCGGTCGGATTGGAGGAACGCGCCCCCAGCAAAATCAACGACCAGGCATTTCGCGATTGGTGGGCGGCGTATCTGCGGCGCGGAGCCAGTCCGGGCGCGGCGCTGGCGCTGACCAGAATGAACACTGAAATTGACATTCGCCATGTGCTGCCGACTGTGCGCGTACCGACGCTGGTGGTTCATCGCAGCGGCGATGAATGTCTGAAAGTCGAAGAAGGCCGGTATCTGGCCGAAAACATTCCCGGAGCGAAGTTCGTCGAATTGCCCGGCCTCGATCATCTGCCGTTTGTAGGCGATCAGGAAGCGATACTCGATGAAATAGAAGAGTTCCTGACCGGAGTGCGACATTCGACGGAAATTGATCGTGTGCTGGCAACCGTGCTGGTCGCTCGCGTCGCCGAAACTCAGGCCGCCAATCCGCAATGGCAGGACGCGCTGGCGCGGCATCATTCTTTCGTCCTCAAGGAAATCGAAATGTTCAAAGGCCGCACGGTGGAAATCGCGGAAGAATTCATGCTGGCGACTTTCGACGGCCCCGCCCGGGCCATTCGCGCCGCCGTAGCCATTCGCGCTTCGGCGATGCGATTGGGCATCAAACTGCAAATCGGATTGCACACCGGCGAATGCGACATGCTCAACGACAAGGTCGGCGGCCTGGCCGTTGAAATCGCCAAACAGGTCGCCGCGCAATCCAACATCGGCGACGTGCTGGTTTCCAGCACCGTCAAAGACCTGGTTGCCGGTTCAGGAATTCAATTCGCTGAGCGCGGCGCAAAAATGCTGCAAGACAATCTGGGCGAATGGCGATTGTTCGCCGTCGAACGCGGCGCTTGAAAGAAAAGAAATGCCAACCACAAAAAGCACAAAAGACACAAAACTTGCCGCAACTTTTCTTGTGGTGAGTGTGGTCGTCGTCCTGCTCGTAAAGACCGCGACAATGCTGGCTCAATGTGCGATGTGCAAAACGAACATCGCCGGAGCCGAAAATTCTGCCGAAGTTTCCAGCGCGATCAATACGGGCGTGCTGGTCTTGTTGATTCCGACGCTGGCCATCATCGGCGGCGTCGTTCGTTTGATTTTCAAATATCGTCGTTAACCTTGTTTGTTCGACAAGCTGCCAGCTTGTCGAGGTCTCCGAAGAAATATCAATCATCAATCAAACAAGTAACCGTCAAGCTGGCAGCTTGACGGACAATTCTTATGTCTATTTCCGATCTTCCGACTCTCAACGCAATTCTGAACAGCATCAGCGCCATTCTGTTGACGATTGGCTATGTGTTCATCAAACAGAAAAACCGAAACGCTCACCGTGTATGCATGGTCAGCGCATTCGCCACTTCGACGTTGTTTCTGATTTCTTATCTGGTCTATCACTTCAACGTCGGCTCCGTGAAGTTTCAGGGGCAGGGCGCGATCCGCACGGTGTACTTTGCCATTTTGCTGACTCACACGGTGTTGGCGACGGCGATTGTGCCGATGATTTTCGTGACCTTCGCTCGTGCGTTGAAAGGCAATTTCAGCCAGCATCGCAAAATCGCTCGCTGGACGTTGCCGCTGTGGCTGTATGTTTCGGTGACGGGTGTCGTGGTGTATCTGATGCTGTATCACCTTTATCCCACCAGATAATCAATCGGTGCGGACAAGCGGAACGATCTGGTTGCGGACTCGTTCGATCAATTCTTCGATGTTGGCTTCGTTGTATCCGGCGGTGCTGACCGGCGGCAGAATTTCCAGATACACATCGCCGGGCGTGACAATCTGGCTGCCTTTTCGCCAAACCAGTCGCGTGTCGTTGATCACCACCGGCACGACGGGAACTCCAGCTTCCAGAGCCATGAAAAACACGCCTTTTTTGAATTCCTTGACGCGCCCGTCTTCTGATCGCGTTCCTTCGGGAAAAGCCATCAGACTGTAACCTTTTCGCAATTCCGCCGCTCCGCGCCGCGTGCTTTCAATTGCGCTTTCGCGGTTGCGACGATCAATCGGCACGACGTGCGCCAACGGAAAGCCCTGTTTGATGATCGGGAATTTCGTCAGCTCTTTTTTGGCAATCGCTCCGGTAATCGGCCCCAGGTAAGCGAACAGCATCGGCGGGTCAACATTGCTCTGATGATTGGCGGCAAAAACGTAGGCTTGGCCAGGCGTCAGATGTTCTCTGCCTGTCACGTGAACGCGCGCGCCGAACGACCGAATCCAGACCTTGCAGCCGAATCTGGCGAACGGATGCACGAAATCTTCCACGCCGAAAAGTTTCTTCAGCACATATCCCACGACAATCGCGGGAATTCCAATCACCAGCAGCAGCACGACGACGACAAAGAGTGTCCAATAGAAACGAAGCATTGGGTGAAGAAACCAAAAGGCAAATACCAAAAGTCAAAAATGAGTTCATCCTTTTTGCCTTTTGATATTTGCCTTTTGATATTTGCCTTTCAGATGATCGTGCCGTCCGTAATCGTCGCGCCTTTGGGAATGATGACGATTCCGTCGCGGATGTAGTAATTGTCGCCATCGTGTTCCTGCAATCCGGCGTCGTTCAAAATGCGGACGTTCGATCCGATGCGGACGTTTTTATCAATGATGGCGTTGCGAATGATGGTGTTTTCACCGATGCCCACCCAGGGCAATCCATCCTTGCGATCTTTGGCCAGTTCGGCCAGGGTTTGGTAATAGTCCGCGCCCATCATCAAGGTGTTTTCCATCACCGAACCGCCTTCGACGCGCGACCGCACCCCAAGCACCGACCGACTGATCGAAACCGAATTCAAAATGCAGCCTTCGGGAATCAGCGAATTGGTGATGGAACATGAGCCTTGCACCTTGGTGCTGGGCAAAAAACGCGGACGCGTGAAAATCGGCGCGTCGGCATCAAATAAATTAAACTTCGGCACGATCGAAGCCATGTCCAGATTGGCGTTGTAAAACGACCGAATGGTTCCAATGTCTTCCCAATATCCGCTGAACAAGTACCCTTGCACGTTGTATTTGCCAATGGCTGCTGGAATGATTTCGCCGCCGAAATCCGTAAAGGCTGTTCCTTTCAACATCTCGCGCAGCGCCGAATACTTGAAAATATACACGCCCATCGAAGCGATGAACGGACGCTGTTCGGCTTCTTCCTTGCTCAATCCCAGTGTGGACGTGTCCACGCGCATGCCTTCCAGTTGATCGGCGGGAGGTTTTTCGCGGAATTCGATGATCTTGCCCGATTCGTCGGTTTTCAGCAGCCCGAAACCGGACGCCCGCGAATAATCGGTGGGGATGACGGAAATCGTCACGTCGGCATTCGTGGCACGGTGATGCGCCAGAAACTTGCTGTAATCCATCTGGTACAAATGATCGCCCGAGAGGATCAACACATCGCTCGGTTCGAAATCTTCGATGTGCATCAACACTTGCCGAACGGCGTCGGCGGTTCCCTGAAACCAGTTTTTGTTTTCCGGCGTTTGTTCGGCGGCCAGAATTTCGACGAATCCATCGGAAAAACGGCTGAAACGATAGGTCCGCGCAATGTGCCGGTTGAGCGAGGCCGAATTGAATTGCGTCAGCACGTAAATGTAATGAATCCCGGAGTTGATGCAGTTGGATACGGTGATGTCTATCAAACGGTATTTGCCGCCCAACGGAACCGCCGGCTTCGAACGTTGTTGAGTCAAAGGAAACAGGCGTGAGCCTGCGCCGCCGCCCAGAATGATGGAAAGGACTTGTTTGCCCATCGGGACACCTCAGGTTTTGAAAATGCTGAATTCGGAATGATGAATGCTGAACGGAAAGCAAGAAGACCAACGGAAATATCCGCCTGAAATTCATCCTTCATCATTCCGAATTCAGCATTCTGAGGTTGCTTGGCTCATCTGACTGACTAAGCTAAGCTTGAACGCGGTTGAGCATAAGTAAGCAAAAAAAGTTTTACAAGAGTAGGAAGACATTGACCACCCAATCCGCAATCCACAATCCACAATCCGCAATCGTCGCATTGGAATCCACCGTCATCGCGCATGGACTGCCGTCGCCGCACAATCTGGAAACCGCGCGCGCCTGCGAATCCGCCGTCCGCGAATCGGGCGCCTCGCCCGCAACCATAGGCATCATCGCGGGCGAACCGATCATCGGCTTGAGTCAATCTCAAGTGCAGGAAATCGCCCGTCGCACGGATGTCGCCAAAGTGAACCTGGCCAATTTGGGTGCAATCATCGCGCAACGCCGTTGGGGAGCAACGACTGTTGCGTCGAGTTTGTATTTTGCCGCGCAAGCGGGAATTCAAGTGTTTGCCACGGGCGGCATTGGCGGCGTTCATCGCGGAGCCAGTGATAGTTTCGACATTTCGGCGGATTTGACGGCACTGGCTCGATTCCCGGTCGTCACCGTGTGTGCCGGAGCCAAAGCGATTCTGGATTTGCCAAAAACTCTGGAAGCGCTGGAAACTCTGGGCGTGCCTGTGGTCGGCTATCAAACCGATGAACTGCCAGCGTTCTATTCGCGGTCGAGCGGATTGAAACTCGACCTTCGCGCCGATTCGCCCGAAGAAGTAGCAGCCATTGCCACCACTCATTGGCAGTTGGGCTTTACGACTTCGGTGCTGGTCGTCGCGCCAGTTCCTGTTGCCGACGAAGTTTCCGCTGACGAACTTCGGGACGAAATCGAATCCGCGCTGATCGCCGCTGCTGAACAAAACATCACCGGCAAAGCCGTCACGCCGTTTCTGCTCTCGCGCATCGCCGCCAAAACAGAAGGCCGTGCATTGCGCGCAAACATCGCTTTGCTGAAAAACAACGCGCGCATCGCCGGAAAAATTGCCTGCGCATTGTCCGGCAAGCTGCCAGCTTGCCGTTGATTTTCTGATGATTGACGACAACGACAATCTGGCAGATTGTCGAACATTCACCTGAGAACAATCATGAACCTGAACGACATTCGCCAATTGTTTGATTACACCGAATACGCAAACCATCTGGTCTTGGACGCTGCCGAACAACTGACAGACGAACAGCTTCGCCAGGACGTGAAAATCAGCATGCGTTCGATCTTCGGAACGCTGGTTCACATGGCTGCTGCCGAATGGATTTGGCTGGAACGCTGGCAAGGCAATTCGCCCGCCGGGTTGTGGAAAGAAGACGCTTTCCCGGATTTGAAAGCTCTGCGAGCCGAGTGGCAAACTATCGAAACCAAACGCAAAGCCTTTCTCGATGGTTTGACGATGGATGCGCTGCACGCTGATCTGCATTACAGAAACGCCAAAGGCGAACCGCACACTTTGCCGTTGGTCGCGCAGATGCAGCACGTCGTCAATCACGCCACGCTGCATCGCGGCCAGGTCGTCGGAATGATTCGCCAACTCGGCATTGCTCCGCCAGCGGTGGATTTGCTGTTTTACCTTTTGGCCAGGAAAAAATAACTAAACGTCGCCTTGAAGATCACTGCCATCGCCTACAACACATTTCGCGAATCGGTGCGCGACCGCGTGCTTTACAACCTTGTGTTGTTTGTCGCGTTGATTGTCGCGGCGGCTTCGGTCATTGGCCGCATCGCCGTCGGCCAGGATGCCAAAATCATCGTGGACGTGGGCTTGTCGGCGACTTCCGTTTTTGGCTTGTTGATCGCCATTTTCATCGGCATCGGGCTGGTGTCGAAAGAAATCGAAAAACGAACCGTCGCCGTCATTCTGTCCAAACCCGTTCGCCGGTCGCAATTTATTTTGGGGAAATACTTCGGCCTGTGTTTAACCTTGTTGGTCAATACGACGGCGATGGCGGCGGCGGTGACGCTGGCGCTGATTTTTGCCAAAGGCGGATTCGATACCGTTCAGTTGGTGGTTTGGCCGGCGGCGTATTTGATCTTTTTGGAATTGGCGGTGATGACCGCCGTCGCGTTGTTGTTTTCGTGCTTTTCGACTCCGGCGTTGTCGGCGTTGTTCACGTTGCTGATTTTCTTGATTGGTCGTTGGAGTCCCGACCTGAAACTGTTGGCCGAAACCGCCGATTCCGCCGCCGGGCGAACGGTCAGCCGCGCGCTGTATCATCTGCTGCCCAATCTGGCCAGTTTCAATTTCATCAACGAAGCCGCTTACGGCGAATCGGTTCCGGCGCGATTGCTGGCGGGAAATACTGTGTACGCGGTTTGTTACGTTGCAACGTTGTTGGCGGCGGCAGTGCTGATTTTCGAGCGGAGAAACTTCAAGTGAAAATCAAAAATCAAAAGGCAAATATCAAAAGTCAAAAATCAGAAGGCAAAAGTTCCGCCTTTTTGCCTTTTGCCTTTTGCCTTTTGCCTTTTGATTTATCGAGATGGATTTTCGCGCTGGTAATCGCCTTGTCGCTCAGCGTGACAGCGCAAAACTGGCTGGACGCGCAAAACCGTTTGCCGCTGATTCCGGAAGACACTTTGTACGTCCGGTCGAGCGAAATTCTGAAACGCTCCAGCCTGGGCTTCACCGGGCTGATGGCTGACGCGTACTGGATCAACACCACTTTGTATTTCGGCGAAAAGTTTCAGCAGCAACGTTTAACTGGCGAACAGTTTGATGTTCGCCGTTTGGAATTGCTGAAGCCTATGTTGGAACTGGTGACGGAACTCGATCCGCGCCACGTGGCGGCGTATCGCTTCGGCGGATTCTTTTTGCAGTACGACAATCCGGCGGAAGCGATCAACTTCATTCAACGCGGCATTCGCAACAATCCGAACGAGTGGCGGCTGTATCAGGATTTGGGTTTTACGCTGTGGCGAATGGGCAGATTCCGCGATGCCGCTGGCGCTTATCTGCGCGGCAGCCAAGCGCCGGGCGCTCCGGCGTGGTTGCAACCGATGGCGGCAACCGTGCTGGCCAAAGGCGGTGACCGCGAAACCGCCCGGCAAATGTTTCAGCGCCTTTACGAAGAAAGCAGCGACGGTTTTGTCCGTCAGGTCTGCGAAGAACAATTGCTGCTACTTCAACAGCAATAAAAAAACAGATAACGGAACAAACGGAAATAACGGAATTGACGGAGTTCCCAAATTCTCCTTTTCCGTTTTTTTCAGTTATTTCCGTCTGTTCCGTTGTTTCCAATTCCTCATTGAGTCGAATGCTTGCTATCGAAACACACAACCTGACCCACGACTTTTTGACCGGTTTCTGGCGCAAACGAACGGTGCGCGCGCTGGACGGGCTGAGTTTGTCGGTCGCATCGGGCGAAGTGTTCGGATTGCTCGGCCCCAACGGCGCAGGCAAAACCACAACTTTCAAAATCTTGATGGGGTTGATTCGCCCGACTGGCGGCGAAGCGCTCATTCTCGACGAGCCGGTGCAAAACGTGACGATGCGCCGCCGAATCGGATATTTGCCCGAACAACCATACTTTTACGATTACCTGACGGCGCGCGAATTTCTGCTTTATTGTGGCGCGTTGTGCGATTTGCCGAAATCCACTGCCCGCCAGCGCACTGACGAACTGTTGCATCAGGTCGGCCTTGCGGATTCCGCCGACAAACAGCTTCGCAAATTTTCCAAAGGAATGTTGCAGCGCGTCGGTCTGGCTCAGGCGTTGATCCACAATCCCGAAGTGCTGTTTCTGGATGAACCGATGTCTGGACTTGACCCGCTCGGTCGCCGCGAAGTCCGCGATTTGATCGTCGGCCTGCGCGCTCAAGGCAAAACAGTCTTCTTTTCGTCGCACATCCTGACCGACGTCGAAGCCATGTGCGACCGCGTTGCCATTCTGAACAAAGGCCGTCTGATCGAATCCGGCAAGCTGTCGGAAATCCTGAAAACCCGCGGCAATCAATTGGAAGTCGTTATTACCGGCGTCACTGAGCAAGCGCTGACGGAATTAAAAAGCTTTGCCGCAAAAGTAACCCCTACGCCGAAAGGCGCGCGCGTGTGGCTCGAAGATGACCATGCGATTGGCCGCTTGATGGAACTGACGCATCAGGCGGGTGGACGGCTGGTGTCCATCACTCCCGCACAGGAATCGCTGGAAGATTTGTTCGTGCGGGAAGTAAAAGGAAGCTGATTGTTAGCGGAATTATCTTGGTTTCCACACCTTCAAGTGAGCAACCGAGTCAAGTCATCGTCGTTGGTCGCAATGTCCGTCAGCCGCAATTTTTCCATCACAGCAACGGTCAGAGCGTCATTGGTCAAAAGCTGATGTTGAATGGAAATGTCTGCCGCTCTTTCCAAGAGGTCAAGAGTGACAAATTCAACGTGAATGTTGATTCGGCGAAACAGATTAACGACTTTTTTGTGCTCGGAGAGCGTGGAAACCAAACGCCTCTGCTTTTGCAGACGATGAGCCAGCCCCTGACGACTTAAAGAATGCTGTTGAACAGCATCAGCCAGCATTACTTTGTGCGTGGCCTCTGCGATCACTGCCGATGAAGATGAAGCCACCAACTCACCACGCGCAATTCGCCTGAAGAAATCAACGCAATCAACAGTTAAATTAGGAGTGGTCACCAAGCTGTAGTAAATGATGTTGGCGTCAACAAAGCAAGCAGTGTTATTTGGAATGTCACGTAACATTTATCAGGCTTCCAACAAACTGAATTCAGGATTTTCGGCAATCTCACGGGCGATCAGCGGATCAATCTGGATTGGATTCGCAAACAATTGGTCCAACGTGCTCAGAGTTTCTAGTTTCAGCAGTACCTTGTCTTTGTCCTTCAACTCGTTCAGCGGTCGAACGGGTTTGAGAACCCCAGCTTCATAAATTGCTTCAACTGCAATGGTCATTTCGTCACCTCCGCGAGCATTCTATTGAGCAAGCGACTCTGCGTCTAGCCGCATATTCGCCAAAGCTCGCCGCCAACGGATATAATCCCGCCTCGTTTCTCGAAGTCCAAAACATTATCAATGACCAAATGCTGAAAAAGTTTTTCGCACTTCTTTTACTATGTTGCGCGTTCCAGCAGATGGCGGCTGGCCAATCGTCGGAACTCGATCCACTGATTGACCGCTTGCAGGCGAAATACAACAAACTGTCTTCGCTGTCGGCGGATTTCACTCAGATTCACACCGGTGGCCAATCGCGTCGCGAAAGCGGGCGCGTGCTGCTGAAAAAACCCGGCAAGATGCGTTGGGATTACACGTCGCCCGAAACCAAACTGTTCATCTCCGACGGCAAAACTTTGTACGAATATGTTCCGGCGGAAAAGTACGCTTCCAAAAGTTCGATCAAGGATTCCGGCGATATGCGCGCGCCGTTCGCTTTTTTGCTGGGACGAGGCAATTTGCGCCGCGATTTCAAAACCATCGAATTTGCCAAAGAAGCTCCGGCGCGTGCGGGCAACAAAGTTTTGCGAATGATTCCCAAACGAGCAGCGGATTTCCGCGAATTGCTGGTCGAAGTCGAACCGACGAGTTTGCAAATTGCGCGGCTGACCTTGATCGAAAGCGGTGGAGCGCGGTCGGATTTTCTTTTCTCGAACGTGCAGGAAAATCCGGCGGTCAGCCCCGCGCAATTCATCTTCAAAGCTCCGCCGGGCGTCGAAGTAAAAAACAATGACTGACTTTTGCAGATAAACTACCAACTACTCTTTGAATGACCAAACTTCATATTTTTTCCGATTTTGACGGCACGATCAGCCAGAAAGACACTTTGGTGTTTCTGGCCACGAATCTGGGCGGAGGCGCAGAGATGGTGCAAACCATAGGGCGATTGATCCGCGAAGGCAGCATCACGTTGAGCGAAGGCATAGCTGCTGAAATGCGCAGCATTCGCCGTCCGTTTGCCGACGCCGAAGCGCTGTTACGCGAACAGGTGCAAATTGATCCCGCTTTCCCAGCATTTGCCGCGTGGTGCGAAACCAAAGCGATTCCGCTGACGATTTTGAGCGCGGGATTTCATCAATTGATTGATCTGTTCATTCGCCGCGAAGAATTTCCGCATCTGGAAATTCTGGCCAACACTTTGAAACCCGACGCAGAAAAAGGCTGGCAATGCGTCTTCCGCGACAAAAGCGGTTGGGGACACGACAAATCGCTGGCAATCAAAGCGGCGAAAAAACGTGGCGAGCAGACGGTCTTCATTGGCGACGGACTTTCCGATCGTGGAGCCGCCGAAGCCGCCGACGAAGTCTTTGCCAAACATTCGCTGGTTGACCATTGCCGAAAAACCGGCATCCCGTTTCACGAATACCAAACCTTTGATGACGTTTTGAAACAATTGCAGGGCAGGTTTTAGAAAATGAGCACGCTGATTCTGAGTCAACAAAGTGAAGAGCATGAGTTGCAACGCCGCCGCGAAGAACTGGCACAACTCGAAACCGAAGTCTCCAACGCCGAAACCCGTTTGGCGGGCGTCAACGCCGGATTGACGACCTTCGAAATTCGTTACCTGAGCGTGGTCGGTGACCGATACGACGAACTGGCAAAAATCGAAAAAGAAATTGCCAAGCTGCAAGGCCTGGAATTTGACGAAGATTATGATGGCGATTCACTGGCCGATGATGAAGTCGGTTGCGGCCAGAATCGTATGCACAGCGACAAACTGAAAAAGTTGTACAAGGAAGTCGCGCGCAAATTTCACCCTGACCTGACTTCGTGTCCGCAGGAACGCCAGCATCGCCATCAACTGATGGTCGAGGTCAATCGCGCGTACGAATCCGGCGCTGAAGACCGGTTGCAGGAATTGTTGGAAGCCGGTGCCAGCTTGGAAGCCGTCGAAACCAACGGCGCGATATCCGCCGAAATGATTTTGCTGCTGCGCAAAATCGCCGAAGCCAAACAGCGACTGGCTGAAATTGAAACCGAAATCACGGACATCACCGCGTCCGAAATTTACAAGCTCAAACGGCGCGTCGAAACCGCTGAAATTCAGGAAGACGATTTGTTTGCCGATCTGGTGTTGCAAGTGGATAGGCAAATCAAAAAGGCGCAAAACCGGTTGTTCCATCTGAAACTGATTCTGGAAGGCGAGGTCGAAGTCGCCGCGTGACGCCGCCCAAATTCCATTACGACAATCGCCGCTTTGCCGGCGTCAGCAACTCCGAAACCGGCGAAGTCAGCTCCGACACCATTTTTCATTACCACCAGCAAGACGACATTGTCTGGGCAACATACACGGGCGGCAGCATTCGCTTTGGCACGTTGGTGGCGACGGTGGATGCTGATGGTTGTTTGGATATGCGTTACCAGCACGTCAACCAACAAGGTGAACTTTGCACCGGAAAATGCCGCTCAACGCCGGAAGTGTTGCCCGATGGACGTTATCGCCTGCACGAATCGTGGCAATGGACGAGCGGTGATGGTTCGTCAGGAAGTTCCATAGTTGAAGAGTTGAAGTAAATGCCGACAATTGCCTATCTGGGTTTAGGTTCGAACCTCTGCGACCGCGAAGCCAATTTGCAGCAAGCGATTACGGCGCTGCTTGCGAGCGGTTTGGAATTGGTGGCGGCCTCTTCTGTTTATGAAACCGATCCGGTGGATTTCCTCGATCAGCCCAAATTTCTGAATCAGGTCATCGCCGTCAACGCTGAACACTTCGATCCGATCTCGCTGCTGAGACTTTGCCTGGAAACCGAAAGCCGACTTGGCCGCGTGCGAACCGTGCCGCGCGGCGCTCGCACACTAGACATTGATTTGCTGTTGTTCGGCGATCACATCATCAGCGCCACACTTGACGGAATCGAACTCACACTGCCTCATCCGAGAATGCATCTGCGCCGTTTCGTACTTCAACCGCTGGCCGAAATCGCGCCGCAAACTCGACATCCGTTGCTGAACCAGACCATTAGCCAGATTCTCAATTCCGTATCTGATTTTTCGCAGGTGAGAATTTACCGGCGATAGCTCAATACCAAAAAAAAACGCGGCCACAATCAATCTCTGACTGTGGCCGTGTTTGACTGAATTCAACTTGTGATTACTTTTTGACGAATTTCAGCGAAGCCGAATTGATGCAATAACGCAACCCTGTCGGTTTAGGCCCGTCGTCAAAAACGTGCCCCAGGTGGGAATCGCAGCGGCGGCAGAGCACTTCAATGCGTTGCATGCCGAAGCTGTTGTCGTTATGCGCGGCGATATGAGCCTTGTCTATCGGCTGCCAGTAACTGGGCCAGCCCGTGCCGGAATCGAATTTGTGTTTGGAACTGAACAGTTCCAAACCACACCCGATACACACGTAAACGCCGTCTTCGTGGTGATCCCAGTATTCGCCGGTGAAAGCGCGCTCGGTTCCTTTCTGGCGAGCGACGTAAAACTGTATCGGCGTTAATTCCTTCTTCCACTCTTCTTCGCTTTTCACGACTTTTTCGATGACTTTCTTCTGCACTTTCTTGTCGTCTTTTTTGGTTTGTTCGATTTTTTGTTTCACTGCCTGCGCGCGGCTGGCCGATTGCACGGACACAAACCAGCCCACCGCTGCGCAAACAATCAAAGCAATGGCGATTTTCGACATGACGTGACTCCTTCAGATGAAATCAGGCCTTTTTGCTGTCGGCCTTGTTCTCTTCCGGCTTTTTCTCCTGGGGTTTGTCTTCGCCCCAACCATTGATGACGATCTTGCCGTTTTCAATCGTCAACGCCAATGAAATGATTTCGCTGGACGTTTTTGTTCCATCCTGATCCGTAAACACAAAGACGAAATCCTGTTTGTAAACATCAGGGTTGCTGCGATCCACGCTCGGAGTAGGGTCTGTGCTGATCAGCTTAAGGTCTTTGCTTTTGCCCAACACACTTTCGGAAAGGGTTTTGGCTTCGGCGGCCAATCGCTGCCGAGCCGTTGTGGACAGCATGGCTTCGGCGTCCGTCCATTTACCTTCGCGCAAAAAACCGTTGAACGTCGAAAAGGCCGTGCCAACCTGTTTCAAATCCTGCAAGGAAACCGGCGGCGGCGGCGGTTCAGGGGCCGGTTTGTTGGTTGCCCAACGATACACGCCCCAGGTTCCAGCCAGAAAACAAATCGCCACGCACCACAAAATCAACAACAGGTATTTATTCCCGCCTGCCTTGCTCTCTTCGAGTTCGGCGCTTATTTCGGTATCTTCAAAAATGGTTCTCATGAATTCATCCCCAGTAAAGAAATTCAGTTTGTCTCTTGCCCAAAAGTAGCTGACCCTCGCTCTGAGTGTCAAACCACGCACCAACCTGACAGCACAGCAGCAACAGGGGCAGAACGGGCAATCTGACGGTGTCTTGCAAGACCAAGCGAAACGGCGAATTGCCGGTTTGCATCTGCCGAATTCGGCGGCTAAGCTTCGCCCTCATTTCTTCACATCGCCATCAAAAGAAGTTCGATTTTATGAGCACGAAAACAACACTTGGCATTTTTGGACTGGGAACAGTGGGAACAGGCGTGGTGGCTTTGCTGCGCGACAATCCGCAATTCGACATTCGGGCGATTTCCGTCCGCGACCGTGGCAAACAACGCGACCTGGATTTTTCGGAATTCGAAATGAACCAGGACCCGTTCAAGCTGGCCGACGATCCTGGCATAGAGATTCTGGTGGAAGTGGCAGGCGGCATTGATCCGGCTTATGAAGTGGTCAAACGCGCCATCACCAACGGCAAACACATCGTCACAGCCAACAAGGAATTGATCGCCAAACACGGGCCGGAACTGTTTGCGCTGGCCAACCAGCACAACGTGACTATCTTTTTTGAAGCCGCCGTCGGCGGAGGCATTCCGCTGATTTCGACCTTGCAACGCGGTTTGCAGGCCAATCGCGTGTCGCGCGTCGCGGGCATCGTCAACGGCACGACGAATTACATCCTGACCAAGATGGAGCGCGAGCAGAAATCTTTTGCCGACGCGCTGGCCGAAGCACAGGCCGCAGGCTTTGCCGAAGCCGATCCTTCGGACGACATCGAAGGCCGCGACGTGGTTTACAAAATCACGATTCTTTCTTCGCTGGCGTTTCAAGCGCCGATTGAAGTCGAAAAAATCTACCGGCAAGGCATCACCGAAATCACCGATCTGGACATCAAGCTGGCGCGCGAATTCGGTTACCGCATCAAGATGATCGGTCTGGCGCAACGCGGAGAAAATCTGGATAACAGCGATGCTCTGGATGTGCGCGTGCATCCGATGTTGGTTCCGTTGACACATCCGCTGGCCGGAGTGGATGGCGTCAACAACGCCATTTTCATCAGCGGCAGCGCCGTAGGCGAAATCATGCTGATGGGGCCGGGCGCGGGGCGTTACCCGACCGCCAGCGCCGTGGTCGGCGATGTCATCAACATCGCCAGCGCCATCAAACTGCCGGATTTCGCCCAATACTTCCAACTGCCGATCAGTTCCAACGTCAGCGAAGTCATGCCGATTGATGAATCGGAAAACGGATATTACATACGTCTGGAAACGCACGATTCGCCGGGAGTCATCGGCCATCTGGGTTCGGCCTTCGGCAATCACGGCGTCAGTCTGCACAGTTTCACGCAACGCGGCGTGACCGAAGACGGCACGGCGACGATTGTTTTGCTGACGCATCGCGTCAAGGAAAAACAGTTGCAAGCCGCGCTGAAAGAAATCACCGCGAATCCGACAACCAAACAAATCGGCGTCGTATTGCGGGTTTTGAGTTAAGGAGAATCTGGAAATGGCCGTGAATGCAATTTATCTGGGAATCAAGGGAGCCGTCATCGCGCTCAACCGCGCTACTGGTGAGGAACTCTGGCGAACGACGCTGAAAGGCGGTGATTTCGTCAATGTCGTGCTCGACGGCAATCAGCTTTATGCCACGACCAAAGGCGAAATTTTTTGCGTGGATACCAAAACCGGCGAACCGCTCTGGCACAACAACTTGAAAGGAATGGGATTGGGGTTAATCTCCATCGCCACACCGAGCGGCAGCCAGGTTGTGACGGCGCAGGAAAAACGCAGGCGCGAAGCTGCCGCAGCCGCCGCTGCCAGTTAAACCACCATGCAAACCGCCCCACACATAGTCATCATCGGAGCCGGATTCGGCGGATTGACCGCCGCACAAGCGCTGCGAAAAGCGCCGGTTCGCATCACCATCGTTGACCGCACGAATCACCATCTGTTCCAGCCGCTGCTGTATCAAGTGGCGATGGCCGGACTTTCTCCTGCCGACATTGCCGCGCCGATTCGTTCGATCCTGAGCAAGCAGAAAAATGTCTCTGTGATGTTGGCCGAAGCCACCGGCGTGGATTTCGCCAATCGAGAAGTTCTGTTGGGCGAACGGCGGCTCGGATACGATTACCTGTTGCTGGCAACAGGTGGGCGCACCAGCTATTTCGGCCACGATGAATGGGAACAGTTCGCGCCGGGTTTGAAGGATTTGGACGACGCCGTCGAAATCCGCCGCCGCGTCTTGATGGCTTTTGAAGCCGCTGAAAAAGAATCCGATCCGCAGCGTCGCAAAGAATTGCTGACCTTTGTCGTGGTCGGCGGCGGCCCAACCGGAGTCGAGTTGGCCGGTTCGATTGCAGAACTGGCGAAATTTGTATTGGCGCGCGATTTCCGAACGATTCATCCCGAAGCCGCTGAAATTTTATTGCTCGAAGGCGGCGAAAAAATCCTGGCCAGCTTCACTCCCGATTTGTCCGAAAGCGCGCTGCGGCAATTGACCGCGCTCGGCGTCCGGGTTCGCACACAAGCTCACGTGACGGGAATTGACGAAACCGGCGTCCAGCTTGGCGACGAAAAGATCAACGCAGCGACGGTGATATGGGGAGCGGGCGTTCGCGCCACGGCGTTGACGCAATCACTGGGCGTGGAAATTGATCGCGCCGGTCGCGTCATGGTGGAAAAAGATTTAAGCCTGCCCGGTCAACCTAACGTGTTCGCCATCGGCGACATGACCTTGTTCCTCCAAGATGGCAAACCGTTGCCCGGCGTCAGCCCCGTCGCCATGCAAATGGGCGAAAGCGTCGCGCGCAACATTCGCAACGACCTCAACCAAAAACCGCGCGAAAGTTTCGTTTACACCGACAAAGGCAGCATGGCCACCATTGGCCGCAAAGCCGCCATCGCTCACGTAGGCAAATTGAAGCTGTCGGGTTTTCCGGCCTGGCTGTTCTGGTTGGGATTGCACATTTTCTTTTTGATTGGTTTCCGCAATCGTTTTGCCGTGCTGTTCAATTGGGCGTGGTCGTATTTCACTTACGAACGCGGTGCGCGATTGATTACCGGGCGGCGACTGAGTTTGCGCCCACGCAAGAAAATCATCGAACCCGCCACCCAGCGCGAAGGCGAATACAAAGTGAACTGAAGAAGGCGTTCGGAGTACCGCCTTCAGGCGGCGGCGCGGCTTTAGCCGCCTAAAGGCGGCACTCTGAACATCACGTTAGCCGCCTGGTTTCCGCCTAAAGGCGGTACTCTGAACATTGCCGCAACCGCCTGGCAGCGTTGCCAACCATTCGCGCACCAGCGCCACGCCTTCCTTGTGCGACAGCGAACGTCCGATTTCCGGCATCATCTCTTTGGCTTTGGTGGATTCCATGCGGAACAGCAAGATGGATTCCGCCGGATTGCCCGGAACCAGATCGTATTGATGCCCGCCGGAATATCCCGCCGAATTCGGCATCTTGCACGCGCCCAGCTTTCGCAAATCGGAATGCGTGAAGCTGAAATTCACGCCCGACGCTTCTGCTGATCCTCCGGGTTGATGGCAATGCGCACAGTTGTTGTCCAGGTAAGCTCGCGCGCGAGATTCCAGCGTTCCCGAAGCCACGTTATCCCACACTGGAACTTTCGGCGCAGTTTCCGCCGCCGGAGCGCCTTTCAAATACCCAACCTTAGTCCAGTAAGCCAGTTGGTTTGCCGCACCGTCGGCGTAAGGAAATTCCTTGTTCAGATTGCGCGCCTTGGGGCCAATGGGCAGCGTCATTTTGTTGTTGTCGTGACACTGTTTGCATTCGTTGGCGTTGGGAATGATGTAATTGATTTTTTGCACGCTGCCGTCTTCGGCCTTGCGCGTGACTTCGGTCGGATTGGCGACGAGTTCCAAGCGCGCGTCGGTTTGTTCGGCATTCCAAACGTAAGGCAACGCGACCCAGCCCGCTTTGCCGTGAACCAGCAATCGCGTTTCGATGATGCGCTCCTTGCCTGCAGCCTCCGTCGCCGGAAAAGCGAACGTCTTGACCAGCACTGTTCCGACCGGAAACTCGAACACGCCGTCTTCGCTGTACTTTGCCGAAGTTCCCGCAGGCATCCAGACAAAGCGGTATTTGTCGGCGTAATCAGAAAACAGCGGCGTGTTCAAATCGTAAGGCACGACGCCTTTATTCGGCGTCATCGGCTTGGAATCGGAGACAAACAATTTCCATTCGGAAAGCTGTTTCGGAAACGGCTCTTCGATGAACGACACCACGTCGGTCGAAAACATCCCGCAACTGCCTGTCAGCGTCAGAGCAAACAAACTCAAAACCAAAATGGCAACACGTTTAGAAAGGGATTGCAGGCGAAGTTGCCGTTTCACCGCAGAGGCGCAGAGGTTCGCAGAGGTGGCCCAGAGCTTATGACAATCTCTCTGCGCTTCCTCAACGTTCTCTGCGACTCTGCGGTTGAAAAACTTCGTGACCGATTTCATTTACCGCCTCCGGCTGCACTGGAAATCGTCTTGCTCGAATCCTGCGGCAAGGTGATTGCCGCCAACGCAGGCAAGGTGCATTGATGCTTCTTCACATCGCGGCTGACTTTTTTGAACTGATTCGCCGCATCGAAATTCGCAAAGGTCACTTCGCCGTTGTTCTGCAAACAAATCTTCGCGTCAGTGGCTCCGGGTTCCACCAATCCGTCGTACAAAATATCCGGCATGGGCTGACCGACAGCTTTGGCCACCGCCAGCACGCTTTCCAATCGCGCGTCAGGATTTTTGCCGCTGCCGCCGAATTGGTTGTCGTGAACATACACATTCGACACAAACGGATTGTAGGTTTTGTCCTTGATCTCCTGACTCATCGCCAGATAGCTGATGATGTGCATGTTCGCCGTGTTGTTGTCTTTGATCGTGTTGTTAAAGACTTCGACATTTTTGATGGCCATCACCGAAACGCCCAAGCCGGTCGGCAGGTTGTAAACCGTCTGGCTTTTCGGAGCGACGTTCGGCGTGTTGTTGCCTATGATCTGGTTGTTGAACACGCGAACTTTTTCGCCGCCCTGCACAGGCAAATCCGGCAGGTTGAAGACCAGAATGCCGCCGGAATTATTCGTCGCCACGTTGTCGTAAACGTCCACGTTTTTGCAGTTTTCGACTTCAAATCCGGCAACGTTCCCTTCGGCGCGATTGCGACGCATGATCGCGTTTTCAGATTGGCCCAGATAAAAGCCCGCGTCGGCAGCGCCTTTGACAAAGGAATCTTCGATCAACACGTTCTTGCTGGTCACAGGATAAATGCCATAAGGCCCGTTCTTTTCGTTCAGCGGAGCCGTCCATTCCACGCGCACGCGGCGAATGGTGACGTTGGTCGCGCCTTCGGTTTTCAATCCGTCGCCCGCAGCGTCTTCAATGGCCAGGTCTTCAATCACGAAGTCGTTGGCTTTGACCAGCATTCCGGCGGAACCGGCGGTCTGGTTTTTGAAGGCGAGCACGGTTTTGGTCATGCCCTTGCCGCGAATGGTGACGCCGTCGGCGGTCAGCGACAGCGTCTTGTCGAATTCAAAGCGGCCTTCGGGCAATTCGATCACGTTGCCTGCCTTTGCGGCGATCAATTTTTCCTGAAAGCTTTTTTGAAATTCGGCGGGCGAAAGATTGCTGCTCAACGCAGCTTCGTCTGACGGAACCGAGCAGGCATTCAACGCGATTCCGCCGATCAGAATCAGGGCGGACAACACCAACGACTTGGGTTTCATATCTCCTCCGTGTAGATGGACTGGTTTTCCAACGATTGATTGTGGATTGTTGAATTGCGAATTGTCGCTGGCATGTATGCGATGCAGGATTTCGACTGTCAAGCCGCGCGCTTGAACAACAACCGCAGAAATTGAGGAAGGTATTTTCGCCCCAGCCGCACAAAACGTCGCGCGTGAACCGAAAACGCAGGCAAACGCCCGCCATTCTTTGGCGACCAGTCTTCGATGGTAGCGGTGGACAATACGCGGAAACAGAATCGCAGCCGGTCTCGCCAACGCTCTTTGGCTTTCAGATGAAAAAACGAATGTTCAAAAAAGTTCGCCGCTTCGTCCTGTTCTTCCGCTTTTGTCCAGAGCCGCGCATAAACCTGCTGCGCCAGTGATTTCAACGCCACATCGGCGCAAACCTGTTGCCGAACCTCTGGCGGCAATTCGGCCTGTAACAGGTCGTGCGCCAGAAACAATCCCAAATACAACATGCGCTGGCTGCCGGAATGCATCGCGCGTTGTTCGAGCAACGGCCAGTTCAATCGCGGCTGAAAATGCCGAACAGCTTCGGCCACATCGCAAATCCATCCCAACCGTGCCCACAAATGCTTGGAACCATGCACGCACAACAACAACAGCGTGTCTTCCGGCGAAAGCGTGACGATGGGTCGCTGGCAAAGTGTCGCCGTTTCGATTCGTCGCCACAGGCCTTCGTAATCAAACGGGAAGGAAAAGTAATCGGGCACGACGCGCCATTGAATTTCGACCATCAAATCGCGGCGTTCATCCGACAACACGTGTTCGCACTGGTAATCCAGGTAAGCGTTTTCCTGCGACGCATCGAGCTGCACAAACGGCTGGTAACCGCGCGCGATCAGCAAATCTCTGGCCGCCAGCACATCGCGTTTGCGAACCAGCACATCCAGATCAACAAATTCGCGCAGCGCCAGATTGCCGTAAACGGTTTCGGCCAGCACTGCTCCTTTGTAAGGAATCGCCGAAATATCGTGTTCGTGGAAAAGCTGTAGAAGTTGCAGCAATTCGGCGGCAAGCTGAAGGTTGCGGCGACTGGTTGCCGACAACCAGGTTCGCAATTGTTCGTGAACCGATGGCGGGATGAGTTCGGCAGCAACGGTTTTCAGTTGCCAGCACAACAGCGGGCTGAGTTTGTGACGGCTGGCCAGTTGAAACAGATATTCCCAGTCCAATTGCCGACCGGCCAACGCGCAAATCCGCTCTGCGGTTTCCGGCGCAAGCTGTGTCCGCGCACAGCAAAGTAACAATTCGTGTTCAGGACGATCAGTAATCGAACTGGTAGGCATCGGCGGCATTTGCAGGAAAGGAAATTTAACGGCTGAACTGTTGCGACAATTCGCTGACTTTGGCCAACGCCGTTTTGTGGTCGGCAAACCGCGCGGGGAATTCGGCCAACAGTTGTTCGGCAATTTCGCCAAGCGAATGCGCGCCGGTCATACATGCCAAGATGAAACTGACAATCTGACCGTCGTCATTGAGCTTTGGCAAAAAGTCCGACGCGCGGCGGCGCAATTGCAATGGCGATAACGGTGTTCCGAAAAACGTGGATTGCTGAAATTCGGCCTTTACGATTCCCTGCCGGCGAATTGTGGAACGCCAACTCCACAAATAATCGTCTACGACCAGATTGGCGCTCAGCCGAACTTGCACGTCATCGCCGATCTCCAACTGCACAGATTCCAGAAACGGAAACAACGCGCTGCCATACACCGCAGCGCCTACGCCCGGAGCGTTGCTGAACCCGACGCCGTCGGCCAGCACGGCATCGAACCAAACCATCACGCCATGCGCTTCGCCGTTCTGCGTCACCTTCCATTCCAGTTCCGCAGCAACGTTTTGCTCTTCCAACGTCGCATAATTCAACTCCGCCCAAAGCTTCGGTTCGGTCAAAAGTTGTTCCGGTTCGACGCGCCCTTTGCCCCAGGAATTCAAAACAAGTTTGCGCGCGGCCTGCATGTCGAATCCGTGGTTATGCACTTCCCACGGTTCGACAAAATCTGCGTACAACTTCGGCGCGGTGACAATCGCCGCCCACAGCGTGTCGCGTTGCGGAATCATTGCTCCGCCCGTGGCCAGATGCCGTCTTCGCGCATCCGCAATCGAAGCGAAATGACTGCCCAGAAACGGCAACACGCCGCGCAGATCAGACACAATCACGTCCGCGCGTTCGGGCAAGGTGATGTTGGTCGAAAGGTCTTGGATGAACTCTATCCGGTCGGCGTAACCATTAGCGGCGGCAATTTCTCGCGCCACCTGTATGGCGTCGCTGGGTTCGACGGCGTACACGCGCCGCGCGCCCAACTGGCAAGCCAGCAACGCGCAAATCCCCGTTCCAGTGCCTATGTCCAACACCACCGAACCGGGTTTGACGGATTGCTGCAACGCCCGCGCATAAGCGTCCATTCGGACTCGGTCGGCGATCATGGAACCGTAATTGGCTACGCTGTACATACGAAATCAGGTGAAAACTGAGCGTGAAAGTCTTCGACAATCACGCGGCAAAGCTCCGGCAGAAACTTCGCGTCGGCGTGAGGCGTGACTTTGCGAATCGGAATTTGCCGGCACAACCGCCCCAACGAAGCGAACTCCGCTGCGCGCATGGATTTGTCCAGCAGGTAATTGGCATAAGTGTTGGCCACCAGCGTCATGACTTTTTGATTGTCAGGCAAGGCTTCGACAAACGGCGCGTTCGATTCGGCGCTGCGTTCATCCAACAGGTAAATCGCCGCCAACGGCAACGGTTCCGCTTGAAATCGCTGGCTGCCGTTCAGCAAATCCAGGTAGCGTTTATCCCAGGTCGGCGTCAACAACGGCAAAGCGTCTTCGGCTCCGAACAATGCTGCGACCGAATCCTCCCACAATCGAATACGTGGATAAGCCGGACGCACCCAAAAATCGCCGGATCGTTCGTCCAACGCGACGATGTCATCGCTCAGCGCCTTGTATCCCGCTTTGGCAAACGCCGCTGCCGTCGTGGATTTCCCCGCGCCGGAAGCTCCGACCAACGCAATCGCTTTTCCATCCACGACCACGGCGCTGGCGTGTAAACACGTCACTCCGCGCAATCGCAGCACCAATCCCAGCACAGGCCCCAGCAGATACGTCGCCATATCTTCCAGCGTCTGCGAAGAAGGCCACGTCACCCACAGTTCCGTGCCGCGCCGATCCAGAATGAACTCGGTCGAATCAGCGTAGAGCAAACGCAAATATGCGCCATCGGCCAAATCCCAGGCTTGCTGAATTGGTTCGCCAGCGTCGTCTGCGTAAGGAGTGACATAGCAGACTCGCGCAGATTGAAGTGCCTTTTCACGCCAGTCAGGCATCTTATCCAGCCAAACCCACACATCCGCATTTGAGCTTGAACAAAGCGGTAACGTCCCCGGAATACAACGTTCGACTCGTATTACCAAGGCATAAGCAGCACAGAAGTGTGACATAGCACTGAATTACATTTCTCAATTTGTGATGCACAGGCAACAAGTTAGGTCTTATCGGTCATTCCTCCTCCGCCATCAGCAGTTTTTCCCTTATTATCCACTGCACGGGTGATTTCGCTGATGTTGCCGTAAACCACCAACTCAGGGGGTTGATAAGGCTTGCGGGCAGAGTCGAGTTCCTGATTATCCGAAGTACAGAGGGTGTTTTCGCAGGTCATCGTCGTCATCTCCAAGTGTGGGATTGAGGACTGATTGCCGCGGAAACATTCAGCCTGTGGTTTGTCATGTGTTGACGAATCCGAATTCGCCAATGGTGAAACTTTTGATTTTACGTTTTGGTCATCATGCCGCCGCCGCCGTCGGGATTGCCCATCATGTCTACGGCTTGCGTCAATTCACTAATGTCACCATACAGCGCCAATTCAGGGCGCTGATATGATTTCTTTTCCTGTTCCTCTTGGTTGAGGTTGTCGGGGCCGAGCGAAGAATTTGACTGCATTGATTTCCTCCTGATGTGATGGCTTACCGTTGGTGTGCCTGCGCCGCCAGCCAGCAATTCAGGCTCAACGGTCTGGCGTTCATCCATAATCGGTAATCGTCCGCTTCTCCCACACAAGGCGGGATGGCGTTTCGTTCAACAAAGTTTGCCAGCATTGGCACAGGGGCAAACTGATCTATCCAGTGCGTTTGGGGGTCTTTCAATGTTTCGACAAAGGGGCTGCCCGTCAGAGGCGATTTAGGGCGGCTGCAAACTGACGCTGGCAATATCCCACGCAAAGCCACACGCAACAACTCTTTTTTCATCAACCAGGGAGCGGGCGGCAATGACAAAGTGAATTCCAGCAATCGCAAATCCGCCAGCGGATGCCGATGTTCGATGGGCGCACGGGTCACCGCTTCGTCGTGATTTTCAAAATGCTGTGACCACATAGGCGAATTCAGCACGCGGTAAATTCGCGGGCGTGTGGGATGTCGAGCAGGTTTCTGATTGAGTTCGCGCCAACGTTCTGGAAGATGCAATCGCGCGGCAAATTCCGGGTTCAGCCAGACAGGATACTCCGGTTGCCATTGCTGGCCACGCCGTTGTCGCCACCACGCGCGAAGCCCCACGCGCGGAAATTCCCGTTGCGTCCATCCATACCGCGCCAATTCAAACAGCAATCTGCCGAATCGTCGTCGTTTGAACAGATCGTGAAAATACCAGTTCGGCAGTTCAAAAAAGAAGGTGTCGCCATCGGAACCGGTCAATACGACTCTATGCCGTTGGCCTGATTGCCGCGCAAAATCCAGATGATGTTTGAAAAACGGATTGTTTTCCGGTTCCGGTTGGCGGTAATCAGGGTCGTCCGCGCCGGCAAACGGCAAATAATCATCGGCGACAAAAAACTGAATCGGGATGTTTAACTTCGCAGCGACCAAACCGGCGTAATGCCGCTCTTCGTCGTGAAACAGCCGGTCATACACCGCCGTATGCGCTTCCATCTGAAAACCGTCCGGCTGAAAACCGTCCGGCTGAAAACCGTCCGGCTGAAAACCGTCCATCTGAAAGCCGTCTGGCCGTTGCGACAACAATTCGTGAGCGATGGCAGCGACGGCGGGCGAATCCAGCCCACCGCTCATCTGAACGCTGACCCGATTTGTCCGCAAGCGATCACTGACTGCGGCGCGCAACAGTTCCAGGAACTCATCCACGTAATCCTGTTTGCGGCGATACCGAATCAAATCGCCTTCGGGCAGAGTCCAATATCGCCGCAACCGAATTTCGCCAGCGACAACCGTCAGCGTATGCGCAGGTGGCAATCGCTGAATGTCGGCGAAAACAGTCGTCTGCAAATCCTGATTGGAATCAAAGAGCAAAAAATCGCCGATGGCTTGTTCGTTCAGCCGATCCGAAACCATCGTATGCAATCGCACGCAATCGAGCGTGTTGCTGAACACGAACTGGCCGTCAATGTGCGCGTAAAAAAACGGTTTGATGCCGAAATGGTCGCGCGCGCAAAACAGCGTTCGGCGTTGTTCATCCCAAATCGCAAAGGCGAAATCGCCAAGCAGTTGTTCGACACACTGTTCGCCCCACACTGCATAAGCGCGCAAGATCAATTCGGCGTCGGTGGCGCGGTTTGCAACGTCTTGCCCTTTGGCGCGAAGCCGCCTCAGCAAATCCGTTCGCGCATCAATGCGGGCATCCGCCGTAATCCATAACTCGCCCAACCGAAAAGGCTGTTTTTCGCCCAGCGATTCTTCGGTCGTCTGCAACAGCGCATGACCGAAGCCGAGATTGCCAATGACCGAAACGTTCTGAGCGTCCGGCCCGCGAAACGCCAGCGAAGCCGTCATACGTTGCAGCAACGCACGATCCACCGGACGATTATCTACCTGACAAACGCCGACGATGCCGCTCAAGGCAATCGAACCTCCGGCGGCAAAATCACGGCGTCAAACGGCTGAAACCGTCGTTCGACATCCGCCCGGTCATTCAACACACGCCCGGAAAACTCCACCCAGGCGTGGGCTTCGACGGTTTGCCGCTCTTTGCGAACTCCGATGCGAAGCTCGGCTTCGACGCCTTCGCGGCGCAACATCCACCACACAAGCAACGATTGCGGCAAACAGTTGGTCGCCATCAGACCGTGACGCGCGGCGCTGTTTATCAATCGAACGACAACTTCAGCAAATCGCTCTTCACCGCAAAGGCGCAGAGTTCCGCAGAGGTTTCGCAGAGGTTTTTCAAACAATCTCTGCGCTTCCTCTGCGTTCGTTGCGTCTCTGCGGTGAACTGGCAGTCTAGTGTTCCAATCCGGCGCCAATCGAACCAGCAATCCTTGCGTTCGGCGCAGCCCCACACATCGCAACAACAACGCCAGTATTGGCAGCGCCAGCCAGGCCGTCAGCCACAGCCTGCGTTCGTCGCCGGACATCGCTTTCCATCGCGCCAGTTTGTTCATCCCTGCAACTCCACCAGCCCGTGCGCCAGCAGTTTTTCCAGCAGGTCGGTCAAATCCCGGCGCAACACGTCTGCGGCGACTTCGTATTCGGAAAGCAGCGCATCGAACGCCGTTTGAACCGAATCGCTGGTCGTCAAGACGTTCCACATTCGCGTGCCAATCGGGTCAAGCCCGAAATACTGTTCGCTTTTCAGGTTCAACAACACTGCTTCTTCGCCAATGACGTTGATCAACGTATCAGTTGGAACGACGATTTTTGCGGCAAATGAAATTGACATAGAGTTTTCACCCACGGCCGGTTCAGCCAATCGCCCGCAGCAATCCTTTTGCGCCGAGCATCATCAATCGCGGTTGCGAAGCGACCAGACGCAAATACATGCGCGCCAGATCGTCGCGCGTTTCGGCGGAAAGAATGTGCTGCAATTCGCCGCCCATAAAGTCAATCAGCCGGTCGTAATCCTCGTCCGTGAATCCGTTCAACACGTGCCGCACCAACCAGTGCAAATCCAGTTCACGTTTCAAACCGCGACTTTCCTTGCCGATGCTCCTTCCCTGCAAAATCGCTTCGACCACGGCGCGCACGCCTCGAAAGCCTGTGACCACGCCGCCGACGGTCGTGACTTTGACCTGCGCAGTCGAATCGCCGACCAGAAACACGCGCGGACTGACTTCTTTCACTTTGGCGGAGTATTCGTATTTGTGCATCGGAACCATCGAAGCCTGATACTCCAACGGTTGCCAGTTGCGTTCGGCCAGAAACGATTTCAAGCTGGCGTTGGCCTGTCGCGGATCGTCGGCAATCAATCCAACGGCGGCAATATCGTCCGATTCGGGAATCAGCCAGTAAAAATACTTCGTTCGCGCCACGTCGAACCAGACCTGATAAGTGTCGCGCCGAACATCGTTCGGCAGTTTGATGCGCGCCTGCAACAGCGCCGTTTGAAAATGTCCGTTGTACGAAGCGGCCTTGGCGACGGCGCTGTAAACGCCGTCCGCGCCAATCAGGTAATCAGCTTTTTCGCGTTTGTCTTCGCCGGTTTCCAGGTCTTTGTAACTGACGGCGACTCCGTTTTGCCCGGAAACGAACGACAAAAAACGGCGTTTCAAGGAAATCTTGACGCCTGCTTCCTGCGCCAAACGCGCCAGCATCAGAATCAGTTTTTCCCGCGCAATTATCAGATCGGGGCGATCAAGCTCCATTTTGGAGCTTCGGGATTTGGAAAAGAGGTCAATGTGTTTGACTTCGTTGAGAATGATTTCGTGTGGAACGAATCCCAGCACTTCGTTGATTTTGTCCGTGACGATCAGTGTGCGTACTGCCGGATCGAGCATCGCGGCTCGTTCGTAAACTTCGACTTCGACTCCGGCTCTGGCCAGCAAATAAGCGGCAAACAGCCCAGAGGTAGAAGCCCCTGCAATCACAACTTTCATGTTAATGAGCAATCCGGTGGGGGACCGGCTTTTTTCTCCTTCGGGGATTTTGGAAAAGTTCGTAGTGCGGTCACTATACTTTCGGGTTGGTGACGGCGCAAGAATCTGCATTTTTTCGTCAGACCTTGTTCTGGCGTGTTTCCCACCTGCCTCGGAAACTGATCCAGAAAGAAAGCGCGATCAAACGCACGTCCAGACCAAAACTTTGCTTGCGTATGTACAACAGGTCATATCGAAATTTGCGATGAGCGACTGAATCTTTGGCGATGAAAATCGTCGCCAGACTGGTCATTCCCGGACGCACCGCCAGCCGTTCGATGAATCCGCGCACCTGTTCGTATTCCAACTGTTTTCCTGTTTCGTCGTAAATGAGTTCGCCGACGGCCAAAGCGCGCGGGCCGACAAAACTCATTTCGCCGCGCAGGATGTTGATGATCTGCGGCAATTCGTCCAGGCCCGTGGCGCGCAACAATCGCCCGACCCGCGTGATGCGTTGATCGTTTTCCGCCGCCTGTTTCAAACCGAATCGTTTGTCGGCGTCGGCAATCATCGTGCGAAATTTCAACACCGAAAAACGTTTGCCGAATCGTCCCCAGCGTTGCTGGCGATAAAACACCGGGCCGCCGTCTTCCAGCTTGATGGCCAGCGCAACCAGCAGCGAAACCGGAGCCGACAAGACCACCATCAACAACGCCAGCGCCACGTCCAGCGGTCGTTTCAACGCTGGTTCGCGGTGCGTGCGGGATTGAAAAAACGAGACGACGTCAACGCCGTTCTGCCCGGCGGGCAAGACGGCTTCGTCGCCGGAGGGTTGATAAAAGTGTGGGTTCATTCTTCCTGGTTTCAATTCTTCCTTGCCGCAACTTCGCGCAGCAATTCGTTGTATTGCGCCGTGACTTTGCGGCGACTCAAATGCTCTTCCACATACCGTCTGCCATTCGCGCCGAATTGCCGAAGCTGTTCCGGCTGATTCGCCAGACGCAAAATCGCGTCGGCCATCGAAACAGGGTCTTCCGGCGGAACGCCAACTCCGCAATCGGCGGTTTTGATGAGCGATGCGATTTCCGAATCCGGCGGCACCGAAGCCAGCACAGGTCGTCCGCTGGCCATGATCGAATAAGTCTTGCTGGGCACGTTCAATTGCCCAAGTTGTTTGTTCAACGTCACCAATGACAAATCCGCCGCGCCCAGCATTTCCGGCAACATTTCTTTCGGTTGCGTCGGCAGAAAGCGAACGTTTTTCAACCCAAGTTCGCTGGTTCGACGAACCAGTCCGGCTTTGGCATTGCCTTCGCCGACGATCAGAAACTGAATGTTGGAATCGTGCTGTAACAGCCGCGCCGTTTCGACGACGTTGTCCAGCATGGCAATGAAGCCCAGATTGCCGGCGAACATGACCACAAAATCGCCATTCAATCCGTTGGCGGCGCGAAATCCGTTTTGCTTTTCCACCGGACGAATCGTTTCGACGTTGGCCCAGTTGGGAATGACCGCGATCTTTTCGTCAGGCACGCCTTTGCGCAGCAAATTGTCTTTCATCCCGTCCGACAACACCGTCACGCGCGAAGCCACGCGATAAATGAATTTCTCAAGATGTTTGAAAGTGCGAATCAGCAGCGGGCTGCGCAATTGGTCAATCAACACCAGACAATCCGGCCAAACGTCTTGCACGTTGAACACCATCGGCACACGCCGCGCCAGACTGACCAGCCAACCCGAAAAGCCAACGGTGATCGGCGGATTGATGCACAAAATCACGTCAGGCTTTTCCGCCATCAAACCGCCGACGACCGACATCATCGTGTAACTCAGATAATTGATGCTGCGCTGAAAACCGCTGGCGCTCGGCGGCACATAAACAAACGTCCGCCACAAATCCACGCCGTTGAAATTGCTACGATGAATCAGTTTGCCGCGATATTCCGGCGCCAGTTCTTTGCCGCCGTAATGCGGCATGCTGGTGACCACCGTCACCTGATTGCCCATCGCCACCAGATCGGTCGCCAAATCCGTCACCAACGGCCCCGTACCGGTCAAATCAGGATGAAACCGCATGTGCAGGATCAACACCTTCATCCGATTTTCTCCACCAGATAATTGCCAATCGCCAGCACGTCCATCTTGGTGCGCTGGAAACAATCAATCGCCTCTTCGGGTTTGCAGACGACGGGTTCGTTGTCGTTGAACGAAGTGTTCAACACCACAGGCACGCCGGTCAGCCGGTCGAATTCCGAAATCAATTGCCAGTAACGTGGATTCTGTCGCCGGTTGACGGTTTGCAATCGCCCGGTTCCGTCCACGTGCGTCGGCGCAGGAATCACCTCGCGTTTGTCCGGCTTCACCGCATAAGCCAGCAACATAAACGGCGACGGATGCGAATGTTCGAAAAATTCGCCGACGCGCTCTTCCAGAATCGAAGGCGCAAACGGGCGAAAGGCTTCGCGGTGTTTGACGCGACTGTTCAAAATGTCTTTCATTTCGGCGCGACGCGGATCAACGACTATGCTGCGATTGCCCAACGCGCGCGGCCCGAATTCCAATCGCCCCTGATACCAACCGACGATCTTGCCATCGGCGATGCGTTTGGCCGTTTCTGCCGCAATGGTTTCATCCGCGAATTTCACAATCCGCAATCCTTCATCCGCAATCCCGCTGAGCGTCGCTCGAATCCCGTCGTCGGAAAATTCCGGTCCCCAATAAGCATGCTCCATCACGAAATCGCGCGGTTGGCCAAGCATCTGATGCTGCACATAAAACGCCGAGCCTATCGCCAGCCCCGCATCGCCCGCCGCCGCCTGCACGTAAATCTGTTCAAACGGAGTGCGGTCAAAAATCTTTCCGTTGGCGACGCAGTTGTAGGCGACGCCTCCGGCCAGACAAATGCGCTTCACGCCGTGCCGTTCGTACAAACGATTGAGCAACGCCATGACCGAATCTTCCAACCGCGATTGCAACGAAGCCGCAATGTCGAAATGCCGCTGGCTGATCTCCGAACCGGCTTCGCGCGCCGCTCCCAATCGTTTTTCCAGATGATCGGAAAACAACTTGCCGATGACCGGAATGCCTTCGTCCCAGGTGATGTCCGAACCGACTTTGTGATGAATGAAATAATCCAGCCCCAACTGGAATCGCGGTTTGCCCTTGTCGCCATCGAGCAAAACGATGCGCGCGAATTCGTCCTGAAACTGTGGTTGGCCATAAGAAGCCAATCCCATGACTTTGAATTCGTCGCCGTAACGCGGAAAGCCCAGATATTGCGTGATTGCCGTGTAGAAAAATCCCAGCGAATGCGGAAAGGCGATCGAACCGTCAATCGTCATTTCTGTGCCGCGTCCGACGCCCCACATCGTGCTGGCAAAATCGCCCAGCCCGTCCACCGAAAGCAGCGCGGCGTCTTCAAACCCCGAAACGAAAAACGCGCTGGCCAGATGTGCTTTGTGATGTTCGACGCGCGTGACTTCGGCGGTCAGCGCCGCCGGATCAACATCCAACGCCTTGGCCACGTCTTCCTTGATGCCAGCGAACTTGCCTTGCGGAGCCAATCGCCGCAAAGCCATTTGCGGAATCTTCAAAGCGTACAAAAGTTTTTTGTCCAGATTCGCCCGCGTATCGCGCGCGACGGCGATGTGCGTCAGTTCCGAAGGTTTGATGCCTGCCGTTTCCAGACAGTATTTGACCGCCTGGTAAGGAAACCCTGCGCAGTGTTTGATGCGATTGAAACGTTCTTCTTCAGCGGCAGCGACGAGTTTGCCGTCGCAGACCAGCGCCGCCGAAGCGTCCGCGTGATAAGCGTTGATTCCGAGAATGTACATACTTCGATTGTGTTATTGCAGTGATCGAAACGGTGAGGGAGATTCCAATTGCGGGGCTTGCGTATTTGTCAAGGTATCGAGCAGTTGATGGACTCTGTCTTCAAATCGAGTCAATGAAAAGTAATCCAAACCTGACGGCACAATACCACACGGACGCGAAAGTGCAGACAGAATTCCTTGTTTCAGGTCTTCAGGATCGTTCGGATCAACCAGCACGCCGAGCAAACCTTCGCGCACGGCTTCGCGTCCGCCGTCCAGTTTGCTGGCAACGACCGGAATGCCCGAAGCCATCGCCTCCAAAAATACGATGCCGAAACCTTCGCCCCGGCTGGGCATGACGTAAGCATCCGCCAAACGATAATGCGCCTGCTTGTCTTCGTTCGGAATGTACCCGGCGAAAATCACCTGCTCGGCGATGCCCAATTGTCGCGCTTTGGTTTCCAATCGCGCGCGGTCGTCGCCGTCGCCGACAATCAGGTAAACCAATTCCGGCATGTTCAAGAGCAAACCAGGCAACAAGTCCAGCACTTCGTCCACGCCTTTGTATCGTTCGTGCGCAGCCAATCGCCCCATCGTCAACAAGACTTTTTTTCCGGCCAGATTGTATTGTTCGACCAACGATTGCGGCTTGACGCCCGGCGTGTACCGCGTCAAATCAATCGTGTTCGGAATGATGATTTGCTGGCAACTGCCAGGGTTCGCCCAGTTCAAAAATCGTTCAAGCGACAGATTGCTGACGGAAACCACGGCGTCAATTCGTTTCGCCAACCGGTTGATCAAATGACTGCGATGCGGCGTCCAGGCGTCAATGCCGTGAATCACCAGCGCCAGTTTCGCGCCATAACGACGACTGGCCACAAACGCGAACGGCAGCAGATTGATGTGACCGCAAATCACCAGATCGAATTTCCGCCCCAGAACCGATTCTCGCAACGCCGCCGTCGCGTAATTGAATTTGCCGTTCAAACTGGCCGTCACGAATCGCAACTTCGCGGGCAAATCGCCCGTATCATCCGGCGCGTGACGCGGCACAACGACAACTTCGCTGGTTCGCGGATCGCGGCAAAGCGCCGTCAGAAAATTGCGGTTGTATTCGGCAATGCCCCATTTCGCCCCGAACGCATCGGTCGTGAAGACTAAAATTCTCATTGACTACGTCAGATGCGCCTTGACCCAATGACCAAGCACGACAAACGACCACAACCGCGCCCAGGCCAATTGGCCCGCGCGAAATCGTTCGACAAATTGATCCAACTCCAAGCCCGAAAAAATATCAGCTTGTCGAAGATGGGAAATTCCATCTGCGACAAAGTGCTGTAACGGCCCGCGCATCCAGCGATCCATCGGAAAGACGAAACCTTGCTTGGGACGATTGGCGATTCCGTCGGGCAATAAATTTCCGGCGGCTGCCAGCAGCATGGTTTTTTGCCCGCTGCCCGCCACCTGCGCGTTCAGGCAGGTTTCCACCAATTCGTGATCCAACAGCGGCACGCGCAATTCCAGCGAATGCGCCATGCTCATGGCGTCGCTGTCGCGCAACAGCGTACTGCGCATATAACCTTGCAGTTCCAGCAAGCTGACTTGCGTTGCGCCGGTCAATCGTGGCGACGGTTCGGGAATCGAATACCCCATCGGAATGATTCCCATCTGTTGCAATTCACGGTCGGCCCACATTGCGCGCATGAAGTTATAACGATCCGACACGCTCAAGTCTGCGCCGGTCATTTCCGCCGCGCGCTGGCCGTTGCTGCCGCCGCCCGCAGCCATTCGCCGCAAACGTTTCGGCAACAAACTGGCCACCGATGCCCAACGCTCCATCTGCGGCAACAATTTGAAGCTGCGATACCCGCCGAACAATTCGTCGCCGCCCAAACCCGACAAAACCACCTTGATGCCACGTCGCGCCACCGCCGACGAAACGACATAAGTGTTGACGCCGTCGGCGCTGGGCAAATCCATCGCGGCCACCGCGTCAGAAACCATTTCGACGGCTTCGTCATCCGTCAGCAAAACGCGCTGATGATCTGTTCGATACCGCGCGGCCACAGCTTGCGCGTATTCCGATTCGTCCAATTCGGCATCGCGAAATCCGACCGTGAAGGTTTTGATCGGCGACGATGAAGCTTGCGCAGCCAACGCCGTGACGATGGATGAATCTATGCCGCCGCTCAAAAAACTGGCGACCGGAACGTCCGACAACAAATGCTCTTCGACCGCGCGCTCCAATTCGTGGCGAAGCGTTTTGATGATTTCAGCTTCCGGCAAAGCATTGATCGAATCTGGATTCGGCGACCAGTAACGTTGTTGTTCTACAACTTTGCCTTCACGCACGCGCAACCAATGCCCGGCGGGCAGCGATTCCACACCTTCGACCAAGGTATTTGGTTCGGGCAGCGAACCGAACCGAACGAATCCGGCCAAGCCGTGCGAATTCAATCGTCGTTCGATCAATCCCGAAGCCAGCAGCGCGCGCACTTCCGAAGCGAAGACGAACCGATTTTCGTCGCTGTGGAAGTAAAACGGCTTGATGCCCAACCGGTCGCGCGCGCACCACAATTCGCCCGCCGCTTCGTCCCAAATCGCCAGCGCGAACATGCCGCGCAATCGTTGCAGACAATCGCGTCCCCACACGGCGTAAGCCTGCAACACGGTTTCGGTATCGCCGCTCGAACGCCAGCCGTTTTCTAGCGCGGGCAACGCGCGGCGAACTTCGCGGTGGTTGTAAATTTCGCCGTTGATGACAATCCAATTGCCGGTTTGCGGATCGCGCATCGGTTGATGCCCGGCGGGACTCAAATCCTGAATCGCCAGCCGCGTATTGCCCAACCAGGTTTCGCCCGCCGCGCGCGCCACCAATTCGCAACCGCTATCATCCGGGCCGCGATGACGAATTGAGCCCAGCATGCGGCGCATCGCCGATTCCGGCTCCATGCTGTGATGACCAGTTGTCGCAATTCCTACGATTCCGCACATAACTTATTGCCGCCGATTCAAGATCGTGTCGTAACAGTTCACCATCTGGCTGGCCACAGTGTCCCATCCGAATTTCTCGCGCACCCATCGAGCGCCGCGTTCACCCATCGCCGCTGCCTGTTGCGGTTGATCCAGCAAACGACAAACCGCGTTTGCAATCGCCTGAGCGTTCTGTTCCACACAGAATCCGCAGCCTATGGTTTCCACTTCCGCCCAAGGCGTCGTGCGCGTCGTCACCACAGGCGTTCCGGCGGCCAACGCTTCCGGCACGCTCAGCCCGAAATTTTCCGAATCCGAGCATTGCGCGAGCACGGCGGCGTTCTGCAATAACTCTGCTTTGACCGTGCCGCCGATTTCGCCCAGCCAGTCCACCGAATCGGCAACCGAAGCCAATAACGGTTCGACCGTTCGGCGATGCCCGCTTTCATCCGGTCCGGCAATCACCAGCCGAGTTTCGGGGAATTTCGCTTTGATTTGGACGAACGCCGCCGCCAGCAAATCCAGCCGCTTGATCGGATGAATGCGTCCCAGAAACAAGATCAACTTCTCTGTTCGACAAGCTGCCAGCTTGTCGAAATCTTGCCTGGCAGACGATTTGTCTGACGATGAAGCTCCGACAAGCTGGCAGCTTGTCGGACGACTTGTCGCAGACTCAAACTCAATGCCATTGGGAATGATCGTGATGGGTTTGTGCAGATGATGCGCGGCAATCGCCTTGGCTTCGCTCTCGGAAGTCGCGTGCAACAATCGCGCTCCCAACAGGTTTTGGCGTTCGGCCAGATGCCAGGCAATGAATTTGCGCGCGGCTTCGTGATTCATCGCGCCGCCATCCAGCATGCCTCGCGGAGAAATCAGATACGGCATCCCGATTTTTCTGGCCGCACGCGCCGCCGCCCACACCGTCAAATTCCAAAGCCCGTGCAAATGCAGCAAATCGAAATTCCCTGCTTCCGCAATCAGCGTTTCCGCCAATCCCTCCACAGCGAAAAACCGTTTTGGCCAGCGACGCGGAAAATACCGAACCGGCACTCCGTCGTAAGCCTGCTGACCATTTGACGAAGCTGGAAAATCTTCGCGCCCATTGGCCGTCGTCGTGAATACCGACGCTTCGATGCCTGCGCGCCGCAACGCCTGGCACAATCCCAAAATGCTGCGCGGCGGCCCGCCGTACACAAACGCCGGAGCGAAATACGCCGCTACGTGAAGAACTCTCACAGCAGAAGTGAAAACAAGAGAAACTACGAATGAACGCGAATGCTCACGAATCCCCTTCGATCATCAGATACACGATTCGAGGCTGCGACTTATCAACTGATGTTACGCACACAGTTTTTTAGTAAGCCGCTTGACGCTGATGTCGCACTTTAGAATTCCCCGTTCACCGCTCAGACGCGGAGTTTCGCAGAGTTTTCGCAGAGGCTATTCTCCGCGCCGCCTTTGCGCTCTTTGCGCCTCTGCGGTGAAAGAGCCTGTCTTTATTGGCGATTATCGAATCAAACATCTTCACAAAACTTTGGGTGCGTAACATCGGTTATCAATTCGTGTTTATTCGTGAACATTCGTAGTGAAACCGAGCTTTGGCATTTACCCAATCGCCATTTTCCGCGCTCCGGCCACCGTCGAAGCCGATTTTTGCGACAACAGGAATCGGTCAACCAACACCGTCACCAGCGTCAAATAAACGATCATCGTCGCCGATTGCCCCAGAGTCTTCACCCAGGAGCGTTCGAAGATGTACAAACTCAACCAGAAAATCACAGTGCCGACGGCAATCGCCAGTTCCCTGTGTACGATCAGCCGGAAAAACAATCCGTAGACCATCCCCATGACCATTCCCCAGATCAGCACCGGCGCGAACATCCACGGCAAACCGAAATCCAGATACGATTCCGCCGCATAACCGAACGCAATGCTGGTGTCGCTTTGCTCGCTGGTGTCGTCTTCGCCACCGGCAACCCATACGCCGGAATACTTGCGCACCATTTCGCTGTCCGAACGCAACCCGGCTTTGTCAGGAAACAGAAAGCGCGGCGTGAGAACGTGCAACACCGCCGCTTGCAGAATTTCCCCGTTCGTGTGCGGCACTTCCTGTGGAACGCGGCTGACGGCCAGCGCGGGGTAATAAACCACCCACAATCTATCCACCAGCGTATCCATCTGGTCGGCCACCTCGCCGCCTTCGCCCAAAACGAAGTTCCCCAACGCAGCGCCTATGTAATTCAAACGGGTTTCGGTGGAACCGGCGAAGGCCTGATCGGAAACGAATTTCGCCCTGTAATCCCCTTTCACCGCCGTCCACAACACAGCCAGAAACAGCGCCGAAGCGGCCAATCCGCCGAACACCACCCAATGCCGCAGATTTTTCATCTCGAACCTTTCCAGCAAAACCACCGCCGCAATGGCCAGCGGTTCACGGAACCCGGCAAAAAAACCCGTGATGCCGATGGCCACTTCCACCACCAGAATCAGCACAATCCACGTCGTTTGCAGTTTCGGCCAGACCAGTTTGCGCAACAGCAAAAACAACAACGCCAATCGCAAAAACGACAGCGAGATGATCGCCTGAGTAAAACCCGGAACCTGCCAAGCCACCGCGGACAAACTGCCCACCACCAGAAACGACGCCGCATACCCAATCACCAGCACGCGCAACGAGAGCATTTCCGGCAAGGATTCGGTTTCGGTTTTGAACATCCGGTTGAACAGTTTGACTCCGGCAACCAGCCCCACCAGCAACGCCAGCAAACACCCCATGCCGATCATGACCATCGGGCGATAATCGCTCAATTCCACCGCTTCCAGCTTTCTGCCGGTCACGCCGTGGTAATACACGCCCAGAAACACCTGCACCCATTGATGCGTAAACGCCAGTTGCAACACTGGCGGGCCGCCTATGTTCGGCAAAAATTGCCATCCCGCCCACAACACAATCACCCCGGCAGCGCCCAGCCAATCGCCGGTCAGGAAAAACGCGACGACCGCTGCGGCCAACACGATCCCGACCAGATTGATGGATTGCCGTGTCGCCGGTTGGTTCAGTTTCAGTCGAAAATTCATGATGTCTTCAGAAAACCTGTGGGGCGAAGTTTCACGGGGCAGCCATTGTGGCGTTGGATGCGGATTTCAACCATTCGGGCAAAACACGATGATATGCCTCAAACACATACATCGCGCCAATGACTTGAGCGGGAGCCGCGCCACGTTCGAACCAGCGGTTGACGACCGCCGTGACTTTTTCACGTCCCAGCACGTGGCAGCTAATGGAATCGGGGGAAAGAATCGCGCCTTCGATGCGATGACGCGCTTCCGGCGTTCGCCAGTAAATTTCGTCGGCGATGTAATTTCGGATGCGCGGGCGAGCGGGCAATCCAATCCGCGCCAGCACGGGTTGAGTCTTTTTCCAGACCAACCGCCGCCCGCGTTCGGCTTGCAACAACCAGTTCGGCGTCAAAATCGGAACGCCGGTTTTTTGATTCGGGATTGTGGCGAAACAGCGCGGATATTTTGCCCGCAACCAGCGTTCGTGCAGATTCCCTTCCCCGCGAACATTGGCAGGCAATCCCTGACAAAAATCGAAAAAGGCGTAATCGGTAAACGGTCGCCGCACACGAAACCACGGACGCCAGGCCGCACACCAACGATTGGTGGCTTGTGGCAATTTATGATCGAACAACGCGAACCTGGCTGAAGCTCCATTCAACTGCTCAACCATCTTTTCGGCCATCGCCAAAGCTTCTGAATAATCCAAACCGAGTTCGGTTCCGTAATACGGCAATTTGGACAACACGCCGGTTGCATCTGTGACTTCGTTGAACGTCGGGCCGCTGACCGCGTCGCCGATGTAACCGGACAAATGCACGTCCATGCGTTCGGCTTGGAGCGGCAACGTTTCAAGATGCATGGAATCGGTCAAATCAATCAGCCCGTCGTTTTGCGGAATGGTTTGGGTTCTCTGTTCCAACCAATCGTTGCCGTACAGCGGATGAAAGAGCCAGGTTGCGCCAACGACTTCCGCCGCCCGGCGAGCGTATTTCGCATCGTCGCATCCGGTGATGCCATAGGTGATGGCCGTCCAGGTGTCGGTTTGCGGAGCGGCTTCGGCCAGAATCGCGCGGCTATCCAATCCGCCGCTCAGGGTTTGTCCCGGTCGTTTGGCTCCGGCCAACCGGCGTTTGACGGCCAACTGCCAACGATGATGAAGCTCTTCGATCAATTCCGGCATTTGGCGTTCGGCAACCGGCGGAATATCCCGCCAATGCCAGTATCGGCGAAACGTCGGCGAACCGTGTTTCACCGTCACCACCGAAGCCCCCGCCACCATTTTCACCGCCGCGACGTTCGTCCGGTCGCCGAGCCTGTATCCGCCGAAGCTGACGGCTTCCCGAATCGCTTCGGGGTCAGGCGCGGCAGAAATCCCCGGAGCCATCAACACGCCACGCACAGCGCCGGCAAAAGCGAACCCTTGCGCGGAATTCGCCCAATACATCGGCAAACTGCCAAACCGGTCATTCAGAATGGTCAGCTCGCGTTCGCGGCTGTCCCACAACACAACCTGGTATTCGCCATCCAGTTTGGCAATCGCGTCGGCTCCGTTTGCCAGCAGCTTTTCCAGCAACCGTTGGCGAAACGTCAGCGTGCGCGATTCCGTCGCGTCGGCGAATTCGATCCATCCGCCACCGTCAAAGGCTTCGCCCGCCATCCACAACCAGAACCGTCCATCGGCGCTGGTCGCCGGAGCATAAGCCGATTCGATGGATTCGCCTTCGGACAATTCCGTCTTTCCGACCATCAAACCGATGTTCAGATTCGCCGATTGCCAGACGGCTTCAGATTGCCCGGCATGCACGCGCGAAGCGCGAAGCATTGCGCCGACAACCTGTTTGCCCGAATTGGTTTCTTCGGCTGACAACCAACCGCAAAGCATCGTCATTCTTGTTTTATTGTCGTCCTGCTGAATGCCTTGAAAAGGCAACATTCAATAGCCGGGCCCGCGCCGCTGCGAGCGTGATTGTTTCGAGTGGAGCGCTGAATGCCCTGAAAGGGCAACATTCAATAGCCGGTGGCAACGCCACCGGATGAAGCGTTACGAATTACCGACCCTGAAAGGGTCGCACTCCAACCTCTAATCCCACAAATACCGCTCGTCGTATTCAATCTCGTAATTCTTGAAAACCTGAAGCAATTCGTCCTCGAACGTCTGGGTCTGGTGATGGACTTTCTGTTTGGCGAAATAGCTCCGCAACGTTGCCACCTGAGATTGGCCAATGGTGAAGGCGCCGTATCCATCCTGCCAATGAAACCCGTCGAATTCCCGTCCTTGAGTCTTGATCCATTTTGATGAGCCTTGCTTGACCTCTTTTACCAGGTTGCTCAGCGCCACATTCTTAGACTGAGAAATCAACAGATGGACGTGATTCATCGTCCCGCCAGACGCCAACAAGACCGAGTTTTCGTTTTTCAGGATTCCGCCTATATAAGCGAACAACTCCGGTTCCACTTCCGGTGTTATCAAATCAGCACGATGTTTCGTCGAAAACACCAGGTGAACTAACAAGCTGGTTAATGTTTGAGCCATCGCACCTCCTCGTCATGGATGGTACGACCCTTTCAGGGTCGGGAAATCGTTTTCGCCTTACCGAGGGCGTTGCCCTCGGCTATTAACCTGCGCCCTTTCAGGGCTGCTTTTG